>Ga0302326_10005886_pt1 | contig 27745 bp, 21 predicted proteins | sample Palsa_T0_3_FD_202264 | JGI IMG/M metagenome (GOLD analysis project Ga0302326, IMG submission 202264) | Peat permafrost microbial communities from Stordalen Mire near Abisko, Sweden - Palsa_T0_3 | ecosystem: Environmental > Terrestrial > Soil > Palsa > Peat permafrost | place: Sweden: Abisko... | reverse complement strand
CGGCGCGGCTGCGCTGGCGCTCGGGAGCGCTTCGGCCGTAAGCGTTGCGAGCGAACAGCGCACGCACGACACCGACCTGCGAGCCGTTCTCAGCGCCGGCAGCACCCTCGAGGTGCGCGGGATCTTGGGATCGATCGTCGCCACCGCGGCGCAAGGCTCGGCCGCGACGATTCACGCCCACGCGTTCTCGAGCCAAAGCGATCCGGCGGCGGTGTTGATACGCGCCACCCGGCTGGGCCGGCGCCTCGTCGTCTGCGCGATCTACCCGGGCGACCCCCGGACCGATTGCAACGACGGCGACGAACGGGGCGACCGCGACCGCAAGGCGGACGGCGTGGCCGTCGACTTCACGATCGCCGTGCCGCACGACGTCAAGCTGCTCGCGCAAGCCGTTCGCGGCGACGTCGTCGCGACGGGTCTCGCCGGCGACATCTCGGCGCGGGTTGTCGAGGGCGACGTCCGGATCGCGACCACGGGCCGGGCGGACGCGCGCACGGTCAGCGGAGCAATCGACGCAACGCTCGGAAATACGGCCGACGGGGACGATTTGGAGTTCGAAACGGTCAGCGGCCCGATCCACCTGACGTTGCCGCACGGGACGAACGCCTCGATCTCCGCCCGCACCTTGAGCGGCCCGATCGAGGCCGACGGCGGCATCTCCTTGGCCGTCCACGACGGCGAATGGGTCGGCCATAGTGCGACCGCGAAGCTCGGCAGCGGCGGACTCCATATCTCGCTGCACACGGTGAGCGGCTCGATTCGAGTGAGTCAGAGCTGATGGCGCGCAAGAAGTCACCGACCCTGACCGAGGCCGAGCTGCGCTTGATGGACGTTTTGTGGGCGCGCGGCGACGGGACCGTAACCGACGTCGCCGGCGCGCTCGGAGATCCGCCGCTGGCCTATAACACCGTGCTCACGACGCTGCGCATACTGGAGAGGAAAGGCTACGTGAAACATCGCGCCGCCGGCCGGGCCTTCGTGTACTCGCCCAAGGTCGGACGTGACGAGGCCCGTTCGAGCGTGATCGATTACGTCGTCTCCAAGTTCTTCGACAATTCGCCGCGAGCGCTGATGCTCAAACTGCTCGACGCCGAACATTTGGACGAACGCGACGTCGCCCGCATGCGCGCGCTGCTCGAACGCGCCGTGGACGGAGGGAAAAACTCATGAACCGTCTCGACCTCGCCGAGTCCGTCGCGCGTACCGTGACGGGTGCGCTCGGCATCGGCATTCTCGAGGCCGCGGCGCTGGCAGCGCTCGTTTTCACGTTCGCACGGCTCTCGCGGCCGAGCGCCACGACGCGCCACGTGTTCTGGTGGATCGCGCTCGCGGCTGGCGCGAGCCTGCCGCTCGTGAGCATCGCAAGCTCGCTCGGGCGCATCGAGCATCGGGTAGCGCCTGCCGCTTGGACGGCGCCCGCCGCCGCAAACTCCGCCGCTTCCCTAGCGGCAGCGCCGGCGACGGCACGCCAATGGTTGCCCGCCGCCGGCACGGTTGGGCAACAGCCGTCGATCGCAGCGCCGCCCCAGAGCGCGAGCGAGACGGCAGTTACGGCTGCAACCCGCGTTTGGGCCGCGCTTGCGGCCGTGCCGCACCTCGCCTTGGCTCTGGTCATTCTGTGGCTGATCGTCGCCCTCGCGGGCCTCGGCTTGCTGGCGCGCAGCCTGTTGGGGCTGGCCGCGATCAAACGCGCGGCCCTGCCGCTGGACGAGAGCGTCGTGCGGCGCTTGCGCCGCTGGCGCCACAGCACGCGCTTGGGCCGCGCGGTCGAGTTGCGGGTCTCGAACGAAGTCGACGTTCCCGTCGCGGTCGGCTTCCGCACGCCGACGATCTTGCTCCCGGCGCGCGTCGTCGAAACCGAAGCGCTGGCCGACCTCGATCAGATCGCGATGCACGAATACGCGCACCTCGACCGCTACGACGATTGGACCAATCTCGTGCAACGGGTCGTCGAGCGAATCTTCTGGTTCAACCCGGTGCTGTGGTTATTGGGGCGGCAGATCTCGCTCGAACGCGAGATCGCATGCGACGACTGGGTCGTCGCGCAGACGGGTCGCGCCCACCGCTACGCGACCTGTCTTTGGAAACTGGTCGAATCCGCTCGCTTGCCCGTGAAGCCCATCCTGGCACCGGGGGCGCTGCTTTCGCCGAAGCAAATCACGACCCGCATCGAACAGCTGCTCGATTCGCGCCGCAACGCCTTGCCGCGCCTGTCGCCGCTCGGAGCGATCGCACTGGCGGCGTTCGGCGTTGCGCTCGCGATCCTGCAGGCCCACGGTGCGCCCGTGATCGCGGTCGAAGACGTCGCGCCAGCGGCGGCTGCGCCGGCCGTTGCCACGATTTCCTCCGCACCGTTGCCGCGCGAGCCCGTGCGGCCGCCGGCCACGCGGCTGGTTCGCTCGCTGCCTGCGCCGGCTCCGCTCGCCAAAACGCAAACGGTCGTCCTTCGCGTCGCGGCCGACGCGACGCCGCAAGCGATCGCGACCGCGATGGCCCGCGTTCTGTCCGCCCGCGACCACACGATTGTCAAGGCCACGATCGAGCGCGCGATTGCGCAGAGCGTCGCGCACTCGGTCCCCAAGTCAGTCACCGCCGCCCGCGCTGCGGCTGCGAGCGACGGGGCACGGCTCGGCTTCGACATCGCCACGAGCGTCGCGAGCACGGTCGCGACCACGGTCGCCCCCGAGATCGCCAAGACCGTTGCGACTACCGTCGCGAACGCGGTGTCCGACGGCGACGCCGACGATAGCTGGGACGACCGCGAACCGGCACACCTCGACCGCCTGACGCTGGGGCGCTGCTTCGGCTGCGACTTCCACGGGCGCGACCTGCGCGGCCTCGATTTGCACGGCGTCGCGCTCACCGGCGACGACCTGCGCGGCGCGGATTTGCGCGGCGTCGACCTGAGCGGAGCCAAGCTCGTCGGCGTCGATCTGCGCGATGCCAAGCTCGACGGCGCGAACCTGAGCAATGCAGCGCTGAACGGCTGCGACCTGCGGGCCACCTCGCTGACGAACGCAAACCTCGACGGCGTGCACTTGACGGGGACGAGCATCCGCGGCACGACGCTCGGCGGCTCGCGATTGCGTTCGCTCGTCGACCGCTGCATGGGCTGCGACTTGCGCGGGCTCGACTTGCGCGGTCAGGACCTGCACGGTATCGAATTGGTCGGCGCCGACCTGCGCGACGCGGATCTTCGCGGCGCGAATCTTTCGCACGCGCGGCTGCAGGGCGTCGACTTACGCGGGGCACATCTCGAAGGAGCCGACCTCACCAAGGCCCAGCTCAACGGCTGCAATCTCGACGGCGTCGACCTCGACCGCGCCAACACGCACGGCATGTCGCACGACGTCGGCCTGAAGGAAAGCATCCAACGTCTCGTGCTCGCGTCGCAGCAGCTCGACGACGCATCGCAGCAGCTCGACGACGCATCGCAGCAACTCGATGAATGATTCATCGCAAGCAGCTGTTTTTTTGCTTGCGTCGATCAACTAAGAAAATAGTTTTTCTAATCTTCCGACTGAAACATCCCCGTGCCGCCGTCACTAGATAGGTGCGACGAGCAAAACGACAAGGAGGCTCGTAACGATGATCAAGCCCCGCACGATCGACTCGCCAAACCCGGCACGTCCCACCTTACCACAGCCCAAAGCCGACCGCGAATTCGGCGGTTGGGGACCACGCCTCAGCTGTTAGAGATCGCAGCGTCTCCGGCAACGCGCGCGCACGTTGCCGTCACGCTTTGGACGATGCGCCGGCAAGCTAGTCCGGGTCGGCGAACAACATCTCGAGATCTTCGCGCGTGAGGGCCTTCGCTAAGGCCCCGTCGGCCTTGATGATGTTACGCGAAAGGCTCGCCTTACGCTCCGCCAAGGCACGAATCTTCTCTTCGACGGTGCCGGTCGAGACGAGCCGGTAGGCCGTGACCGCACGGTGCTGGCCGATGCGGTGCGTGCGGTCGATGGCCTGGCGTTCGACCGCCGGATTCCACCACGGATCGTACAGGATCACGTAGTCCGCGGCCGTCAGCGTAAGGCCGACGCCGCCCGCTTTGAGCGAGCACAGGAACAGCGGCGGACCGTCCGGCGACATGAAGCGCGCGACTTCGGTTTGCCGATCCCGGTCTTTCGTCGAGCCGTCGAGGTAACCATAGGCGATCTCGCGCTTGTCGAGCGCGACCCGCATGATGCGCAGCATCGATGCGAACGCGCTGAAGACGAGCAAGCGGTGGCCGCCCGAAAGAATTTCGTCGACGGTCTCGAGGAAGGCCTCGAACTTGGAGCTGGCCTCGGGGTCGTCGCGATACTCCTCGAACAGCAAGCCCGGATGCGCGCAGATCTGGCGCAGCCGCGTCAGCGCGGCGAGAACGTGCACGGTCGCACTTTCGATGCCCTGCGTGTCGACCAGCGCGAACACGTCGCGGCGTGCGGCTTCGGCCACGCCGCGATACAGCCGGCGCTGCAGCGGCGAGAGGTCGCACGCGAGCGAGACCTCGGTCCGCTCCGGCAATTCGGGCGCCACGTCTTCTTTGGTGCGCCGCAGCAAGAATGGTTCGAGCCGCGAGCGCAGCGTCGAGATCGCCTTGGGATCGTTTTCGGAAATCGGGATCTCGAAGCGCCGCCGGAAGGCGGTCTCGGTCCCGAGCAAGCCTGGTTCGACGAAGGCAAAGATCGCCCAAAGATCGCGCAACGAGTTCTCGACCGGCGTCCCGGTCAAGGCGAGCCGATGTTCCGCATGCAGCGCGCGCACGACGCGCGCGATCTGCGAGGACGGGTTCTTAGCGTTCTGCGCCTCGTCCAGGATCAACGTGCGGAACTTGAACTGTGAGAGTTGCTGCGCATCCAAGCGCGCCAGCGCGTACGACGTGATCACGACGTCCGCGTTCGGCACGTCTTCGTAGCGCGCCGCGCGCTCGTTGCCCGAGTGCAGGCGCAGGGTCGAGAGTTCGGGCGCGAAGCGCGCGATCTCGCTCTCCCAGGTGTGGGTCACCGAGGTCGGCGCGATCACCAGCGCCGTCCCCGGCCCCTCGAGCAGTTTGCGGCGCAACAAGTAGCTGACCACCTGGACCGTATTGTGCGTGACGATGAAGTCGTCGACCACGAACAGATGGTCGGGCGAATCGACCGCAATGCACTGCATCGGGTAGCTGCCGACCGGCTCGACCTTGACGATCGCGCGCGAGGGCTGGTACTTCGAGCGGCCGCGATAGGCGTCGGCCTTGCGCCCCAGACGAAATGGGTTGAACGGCGCGGGCAGCGCGACGGTGACGCGCCAGGCGGGATTTCCGCTGCGCGTTTCGCCTTTGAAGCGATACTTCGGCTCGGCCTTGTAGCCCAGTCGCGCGGTTCCGCCCAGCGAACGAACGAGAAACGCAACGTCGTGCGCTAATTGATCCGATGAGGACGAGAACTCGACGTGGCCATCCTTGCCGACGAACCCGTCGGTGTCCATCAGGCCCTGCAACATCGCGAGGCGCTGGGAAACCGAGGCGAGCTTATACGGCGTCGGCACGAACTTTCGCCTCGAGCCGAGAGCCTCCAGCCCAAGTTCCGAGAGCTGCGCCTTGAACTGACGACTCTCCAGTAGTCCGTGCGGTGCGCTGGCGCGCAAATTATGATCGTAGCGGCCGGCCGGCGCGAACTCGGTTCCGGTCGGCAAGAGGGCGTTGCATGCCTCGCGCAACTCGGTGTCGGCTGTCGTCAGCTTCAGCGTCCGCTGCGTCAACCCGCCGTCGCCGAGCAGACACCCCAGCAGATACGGTTCGATCGGAAGTGCCTCGTCCCGTCCGAAGCGCATCGGCGCGGCGATCGGAATGAAATGGCGGGCGTTGCCGGCGGCGTCGTGCAAGCGTGCCCGAATCTCTCGCAGCGTCAGGACCTGATACGGGTTACCGCGACTCCTGCGCAGTGCCGTGTTGACGGCCCAGAGATGATCGTCCGAGCAGATCGTCGACGCTCCGTCGCTGAAGGTGACGCGGAACGCTTCGAGTTCGCCTTGCGGATATACGCCGGTGACGCGAGAGACGCCGCCCTGTGCGTTCATCACTTCGTCACCAACGCAGAGGTCACCGAACCTGCGCCAGCCGGCCGGCGTAAGAATCGGGACGTGCACGGCGAGGCTTTTTCCTAAACCCATTTCGTCGGCTAGGATGCCGCCGAAGCTGAATTCGGACAGATAGGCCAGAAAATCCAAGCCGCGCTGCTGGTAACCGCGCAGCGAACCGTTCGTGAGCTGGGGCGGCTCGACGATCGGTATGCCCGAAAAATTCCGCAAGCGTTCGCGCATTCGCTCGACTTCGAGCGGCAGCGTAACGCTGGCGAAGTTCTCGTGCAGTTCGTCGCGCAGCGCGAGCAGCGCGGCCAGGCCGCTGCGTCGCCGATCGGCGATGTCGCTGAGGAGCGCGTTGCGCTCGCGCAGCTTCTCGATGTCGACGAGTTTTCCGCGCACGTCGGCAAACCGGCCGCTGCCCGAGAGCAGTGCGGCCAGCTCCTTCTGCGTTAGCGCATCGCCCGAACTCCCGACGAAAACGTCGACCTTCAGCTCGAACCAGTCGGCGTCGTCGCCGCTGCGCTCGGCCACGACGTTGATGTCCAGCTCGCTGTTGCCCCGCACCAGGTCGTTCAGGCCCGGGTCGAGTCGGCGCTCGAGATCGTCCCAGCCCGGCAGCACTTCGCGAACGAAATTCGCCGCGCGGTCGGCGCCGTGGAGCGCGAACGCGTCGGCCGAACGCGGAACGAAACCCGCATCGACCAAGCGCGAGCGCAGCTGCGCGGCTTGTTCGGCGCTGAAACGAACGAAACGCTCGCCCTCGGGTGCGATCGCGCCGAGGCCCGCGTAAGGCACGCGCGCGCCGGTATCCCGGTCGATGAACGTCAAGGTCGCAACCAGCGCTCCGGAATGCCAGCCGAGCGCGATCTCGGCGGTCGGTTCCTTCGCGTCGGCGATGCCGAGGGCGCCCCGGTCTTCTTCGGTGAGGAAAGGCGCGATCCGTGCGATCGTGCGCGGGGCGAGGGGGACGTCGGGCAGCCGGCCGTTGGCCGCACGCGCGGCCTCGATCGCCCTCTTCGCGTCGAACGTGCCGTCGATCAAGTAAGCGGCGCGCGAGGTCGCAATCCACGTCGGCGGTCCATCGAGCAAGAACACGTCCCTGGCCGCGACCTGCGCGCCGTCGGCGGTTTCGAACAGCGGCACGAAACCCGCGCCGCCGCGCTTCGCGCGCAGCGCCAGGCCGCGCAGGTCGACGCGGAATTCGGGCAGTTCTGAAGGGTGCCGGCCGGCCGACGGATTGTCGTCGAAGCGCAAGCGGGGGTGCCGCGACAGCCGGAACAGCGCCCGTGCTAGCGCGCGCTGCGCGCTACGCCCCGCGAACGCTTCGATGACGGCCTCGTCGCGCATCAACTCGCGGTCGACGTCATCCCAATCGTCCAGCGGCGTCGAATCCATCATCGTCACGATCGAGGCCGCGTCCCGCGCCGCGCCGCGCAGCCGGGGAGAGTCCAAGACCAGCGTCGCCGAAAACGTAACGCCGTCGCCGGAGGCAAACACGGGCCAGACCGAGCGCGCTCGCACCTGCTTCGATTCGAAGCGCGGCGCGGGCAGCCAACTGAGGTCGATCTCGGGCGCCGACGACGTCGCCTCCTCGACTTCGGTTTGCGAGCGGACCGTCTCGAGCGTGGCAACGACGTGTTCGCAGACGCCGCTTCCCGTACATGAGCAACTGGCGCGCAGTGCGAGCGGCCCGGTGCCGCTGCCCCACTCGATGGCGACGTCGTGGAGACCGCTCGGATCCCTGACCTGCGACTCGATTTTGAGATCCTCGACCGACCGCAGCGTGACGCGCTTAGCTTCGACGAGCGCCAGCGCGACCCGAACCAGATCGCGAGCAAACCACGACGAAACCGTCGCCGGCAGGCGCGACCGCCAGGTTGCGAAGGGAGTCACGTCAACCGAAGACCGATCCGGCTATACCGAGCCGACAGTCAGCTGACCCTAAGCTCCGACGGCGGCGGAGCCGGCGGATCGACTGACGGGATCTTTGAAAAGCGGAGCTTTTCGGGATTGTCGGGGTTCACTTCAGCCAAGATGTGGTCGCCGGCCGAGAAATTGCCTTTGAGCAGTTCCTCGGCAAGTTCGTCCTCGACTTCGCGCTGGATCGCGCGACGCAACGGCCGTGCCCCGAACTGCGGATCCCAACCCTTGCGGGCCAGCAGGGCCTTAGCTTCCTCGACGACCTCGAGGTGCATGTCCTGAGCGTTGATCTCGCGGACGACCTTCGCGAGTTCGAGCGACACGATCTGTTCGATCTGCTCGCGGTTGAGTTGGTGAAAGACCACGACCTCGTCGACCCGGTTCAGAAACTCGGGCCGGAAGGTGTGCTTGACCTCCTCTAAGACCTTGTTCTTCATCTTTTCGTAGGCCGCCTGATCCATCTCGCCGCTCGACTTCTGCGCGCGGAACCCGATATCGGTCGTCGTCTGCATACCCGAGGCACCGACGTTCGAGGTCATGATGATCACGGAGTTCTTGAAGTCCACGACGCGGCCTTGGGAATCGGTCAAGCGGCCGTCCTCGAGCACCTGCAGCAGCAGGTTGAACACGTCGGGGTGCGCTTTCTCGATTTCGTCGAGGAGCACGACGCAGTACGGCCGCCGGCGCACGGCTTCGGTGAGTTGGCCGCCTTCCTCATAACCGACGTACCCGGGCGGGGCTCCGACCAGGCGCGAGACCGCGTATTTCTCCATGTACTCCGACATGTCGATCCGGATGATCGACTCGGCATCGTCGAACAGATACTCGGCGAGGCTGCGCGCGACTTCGGTCTTACCAACGCCCGTCGGCCCTAGGAAAATGAACGAACCGATCGGGCGCTTGGGATTCTTCAAGCCGGCGCGCGAACGTCTGATCGCGCGCGTCACCACTTCGATCGCCTCGTTTTGGCCGATCACGCGTTCGTGCAGCTGCTCCTTCATGCCGAGCAGCTTGGCCGTCTCGGCTTGGGCCAGCTTGGAAACCGGGATGCGAGTCCAAGAACTGACGATGTAGGCGATGTCATCTTCGGTGACCTTGATCGTCTTGTCGGCTTGCGACTTACGATCGGCCCACTCTTGTTCGAGGCGCTGCTTTTCGAGGCGCAGCTTCTCCTCGCGATCGCGAATCGCGGCGGCCTTTTCGAATTCCTGCGACTTGACGACGGCTTCTTTCTCGACCTTGACCTTGCGGATTTGGTTGTCGATCTCGCGGATCTCGGCCGGCGGCAGCGTCGCTTGCAGGCGCACGCGCGAACTGGCCTCATCGATCAGGTCGACGGCCTTGTCCGGCAGAAAGCGGTCGGAGATGTAGCGGTCGGAAAGCTTCGCGGCAGCCGCGAGCGCTTCGTCCGTGATCACGACCTTGTGGTGTGCCTCGTAGCGGTCGCGCAGACCCTTGAGGATCTCGACGGTCTCTTCGACCGAGGGTTCGCCGACCATGACCGGCTGGAAGCGCCGCTCCAGCGCGCTGTCCTTCTCGATGTGCTTGCGGAATTCGTTGAGCGTGGTCGCGCCGATGCACTGCAGCTCGCCGCGCGCGAGCGCCGGCTTGATGATGTTGGACGCGTCGATCGCGCCCTCGGCCGCGCCGGCGCCGACCAGGGTGTGCAGTTCGTCGATGAAAAGGATGATCTCGCCCGAAGCGGCGCGGATCTCGTCCATCACGCGCTTCATACGCTCCTCGAATTCGCCGCGGTACTTCGTACCGGCGACCAAGCCCGCCAGATCGAGCGTGATCACGCGCCGATCGCGCAACGGTTCCGGGACCTCGCCCTTGATGACGCGCTGCGCGAGCCCTTCGGCGATCGCGGTCTTGCCGACGCCCGGCTCGCCGATGAGGGCGGGGTTGTTCTTCGTGCGCCGAGCCAGAATTTGAATGACGCGCTCGATCTCGTTGGCGCGCCCGATTACCGGATCCAGCTTGTTGTCGCGAGCCAGGGCGGTGAGGTCGCGGCCGTACGCGTCGAGCGTGGGCGTCTTGGACTTGCCTTTGGGCGCGACCGGTTGACCTTCGGCACCCAGCAACGACGTCGTCTGCACCCGGACTTTGGCCGGGTCGACCCCCAGGTTGGTCAGCACGCGGGCCGCCACGCCTTCACCCTCGCGGATGAGGCCTAGCAAAAGGTGCTCGGTCCCGATGTAATTGTGGTTGAGCTGACGAGCTTCTTCGAAAGCGAGTTCGATCACGCGCTTGGCGCGCGGCGTGAAAACCATCTCCTGTTGGACGGTCTGGCCGCCCCGGCCGACGATTGCTTCGACCTCCTGCCGAACCTTGGCCAGGTTGACCCCGAGGGTCTCCAGCACTTTGGCGGCCAGGCTCTCGCCCTCGGAAATAATACCGAGCAGAATGTGCTCGGTCCCGATGTAGTTGTTTCCGAGGCGCTGCGCCTCTTCTTGCGCCAGCACGATGCTGCGCCGCGCGCGCTCGGTAAACGGTTCCCACATTGACATGCTCGTTAGACTCCCTGTTCGCCTCGCCCAGTGCGGGCGCGACGCTCGAGTACTACCTCGACTTGCCGGATTTCGTCCCTATACCCTTTGTCAAAAAGACCAATGGAGTTTTCAGGTTGTGTCGGCATAACCACGGCAGGATTCCATTTGGTTCCGGCCGGGCGGCCGGCGGCCGGCCGGGCCCCGCCGGGCTCCGCCGGGCCCCTCGCAGGGTAAGTACGTAGCAGGGCGTATTAGCGAGGTATGAAGAACATGCGGGATGACGGGTGGGTCAGACCGGAGCACCCCCTTACCGTCGGCCAATCCAAAGGACCGCTCGCTGGGATGCGGCCCACCGAGGCGCAGCTGCGCCGCCCAAGCCCCGTGGCCAAGGTGTCGCACACGCTCAGCGTGCCGCTGGCCGACCGGCTCGAATCGTTCGCCTACTTCCAACGGATCAGCGAGAGCGCGGTCATCGAGCACGCTCTGCGAGACTTCTTCGAGCAGGCGGACGACGACACGGCGCTGGGGGACCTGTTACGAGGCCGCGGCGCCGGCCTGCGTCGCAAAGCTAGGGCCTGATAAGGCGCTCCCTCAGCCGGCGCCGCGCCGCAGCGACGCCCCGTGCTCGCGCAGGAATCTGCCGACCGTGACGTCGGTCGTGCGCGCGAACAGCTGCTGCAGCGCGATCTCCACGATGGAGCTTTCGGAGAGCCGCTCTTCGAAGGCCACTTTGCGCAAGCGCAATCCGACCTCAGCCGAAACGTTCACCGACAATTTCACCGCGGGCGCTTGATCGCTCTGCGCGGGCGGCAAGCTAACGGCAGGCTTCGCCTTGGCTTTCACCCCCGCTCGCTTCATGGACAGGTAGCAACAACCTGCAGCGACCGGGTTAATTCTAGGTTAGCGGACCCGCAGCAAGAGCGCAGGCGACCATGCCCGCTCCGCGAAGCCGCCTCCCACGGTGCTGCACCAGATCGGCGATCAGATCTTCAACGGCATTACGCTCGGGATGTTATACATTCTGGTCGCTTTGGGGTTGAACGTGATCCTGGGGCTGATGGGCGTCATCAACTTCTCGCACGGCGCCTTCTTCATGCTCGGAGCCTACGTCGCGTACACGCTGGCGCCGCACGTCGGCTTTTTCCCGAGCTTGCTGTTCGCCGCCGCGATCGTCGGCGTACTCGGGATGCTGTTCGAAGCGGTGCTCATCCGCCCGCTCTACAAGCGCTTGCCGGAATACACCCTGCTCCTTACCTACGGCACGGCCCTGATTTTCGAGCAGGTCGTGCGCCGAATCTGGGGCGACGACGCCGTTCGCGATGCGCTGCCGGATTGGCTCGCGGGCACCGTAAGCGTCGGCTCCTACGCCTTTCCCGTCTATAAGGACGTCTTCTTGGTGGCGATCACGGTCGTCATCCTAGCGGCGGTTTGGCTGATCATCAACAAGACCAACGTCGGGATCATCATCCGGGCCGGCACGCGAGACGCCGAGATGGTTCAGATCTTGGGCATCAACATGCCGCTCGTGTTCACGCTCGTGTTCGGCCTGGGCTCGTTCTTGGCAGGCCTTGCCGGAGCGCTGGCTGCGCCGGTCTACGCGATCATTCCCAGCTTAGGCTCGCAGTGGATCGTCTTGACGTTCGTGATCGTGATCGTGGGCGGGATCGGCTCCTTCTGGGGCGCCGTCGTCGGCGGACTGTTGATCGGCGTTCTTTCGAGCATGATGGAACTGGTCTACCCGCCGGCGGTCGAGCTGACCGGGTTCATCATTATGGGCATCGTGCTGCTGGTCCGGCCGCGCGGCCTGTTCGGGGTCGAGGGATTGTTCGAGTGAGAGGCCGCGTCGCGTGACCCCCAACCGGCCCTGGCTGACCCTGGCGGCGATCGCGCTTGCCATCGCGGTGCTGCCGCTGTTCATGCCCGACGGAACGCTCGACCTGTTCCCGTTCGCCGGGACGCGCTTTCCATTGCATGCCGGCTTCGTCGATCTCGCGACGGAGATCCTGATCTTCGGCCTTTTCGCGCTCGGTTTCAACCTGCTCTTCGGGCACACCGGCGAGCTATCGTTCGGGCACGCGATGTTCTTCGCGCTCGGAGCCTACGCGACCGCGCTGTTCGCCAAGGGCTTCGACGTGACCGTCGGGCCTGCGCACTTGCAATTCGCGGGCTCCGGCAACGCGCTCTTCGCGCTCTTGTCGGCGCTGGGGATCGTGGCGCTGTGGGCGTGGCTGCTGGCGCTGGTGATCGTGCCGCGCTCGAGCGGCATCTATTACTCGATGATCACGCTGGCGTTCGCGCAGGTCGTCTATTTCATCGCCTTTCGCTGGGGGGACCTCACCGGCGGCGAAGATGGCCTGCAAGCGGTCCCGCGCCCGGACCTGCCGGGGCTGCCCGCCGGCTGGCTCGCCGACGGCACGCACTTTTACGTCGCGACCGCCGGCGTCGCGTTCCTGGCGATCGTGCTCAACTACGGCATCGTGTACTCGAATTTCGGTTCGGTGCTGCGTGCCATTCGCGAGAACAAACAGCGCGCGCGCTTCCTCGGCTACGACGTCGAAAAGTATCGCATCAACGCCTTCGTACTTTCGGCACTGTTCCCGGCGCTGGGCGGCTGGCTCTGGGCCTACTTTCAGCAGTCCGTCAACCCCGACGCGGGCTCGATCGATTTCTCCGGACGCGTCGTCATGATGGCGCTGCTGGGCGGCATCAACACGTTCGCGGGCCCGATCTTGGGTGCGTTTGCGTACTGGGATCTGCAGAACCGCTTCGCGCGTTTCGACCGCTATTGGCCCGAGATCATCGGCCTGGTGTTCGTGTTCGTCGTGCTGGTCGCGCCGCAAGGCATCGGTGGCGCATTCGAAGACCTTCGCCGCTACGGCGTGCTCGCGATCTTCCGGCGCCGGCCGGCGCGTGCGGCGGAGCCGCCCGCACCGTGAACGGCGGCGTCCTGCGCACCGAAGGCTTGACGCGGGCCTTCGCGGGCTTCAAAGCCGTCAACGACGTGACCCTCGAGATCCCAGAGGGCGGCGTGCGCACGCTCATCGGTCCCAACGGCGCCGGCAAGACGACGTTCTTCAACCTGCTGTCGGGCTTGCTCGCGCCGACGTCAGGCAGAGTCTTCTACGGCGAGCGCGAAATCACGTCGCTCCAGCCGTATCGGCGCGCCCGCCTAGGGATCGCGCGCTCCTTCCAGATCACCAACATCTTCGGTAAGCTGAGCGTATTGGAAAACGTCCGGCTGGCGGTCGCAGCGGCCTTTGACGGCAAGGCAAACTTTCTTTTTCCGGCGCGGACGATGGGCGGCGTACGCGCCGAGGCAGAGCGAGTCGTTGGCGACATCGGTTTGGTCGGCGCGGCGAACGATCCGGCCGAAACGCTGTCGCACGGCGACCAGCGGCGACTCGAGATCGGACTGGTGCTGGCGACCGACCCGCGCGTCTTGCTGCTCGACGAGCCGCTGGCGGGCATGTCGCCGACGGAAACCGAGGAAACCGTCAACTTGATCGGCCGGATCGGCGACGGGCGCACGATCGTGCTCGTGGAACACGACATCGACGTGGTCATGCGCATCTCGACGAGCATCGCGGTGATGCAAGCCGGCCAGATCCTGGCGGTCGGCACGCCCCAGCAAATCCGCGAAAACGAGGCGGTGCGGCGCGCGTACCTGGGCGACCTCGCGTGAGCGGCGAGCCGCTGCTCGAACTCGAGAGCGTCAACGCCTACTACGGCAAGAGCCATGCCCTTCAAGACGTTTCGCTCGTCGTCGACAGCGGCGAGGTCGTCGCACTACTCGGACGCAACGGCAGCGGACGTTCGACGTCGCTCAAGGCCATCATGGGGCTCGTCGACGTGCGCGGCGGCTCGATCCGCTTCAAGGGCAAAGCGATCGCCAACCGCACTCCGTTCGATCTGGCGCGGCTGGGGATTGCGTTCGTCCCCGAGGATCGGCGCATCTTTCCCAACCTGACCGTCGGCGAGAACCTCAAGCTCGCCGCGCTGCAAGGGCGGCGCGGACCGTGGAACGAGAAGCGCATCTACGAGTACTTTGCGGTGCTGGGCGAACGGCGCGACAAGCCGGCGAAACTGTCGGGCGGCGAACAGCAGATGCTGGCGATCGCGCGCGCCCTGATCGCGAACCCCGCGATCGTGCTGCTCGACGAGCCGATGGAAGGGCTCGCGCCGCTGATCGCGCGCAACGTCGAAGACGTCGTGCGGCGCATCCGCGAGGAAGGCAACACGATCTTGCTCGTCGAGCAGAACGCTCAGGTGGCGATGAGCCTGTCCGACCGCGGTTACGTGCTTTCGAATGGCCGGGTCGTGACCTCCGGCGCGATTGCGGAGCTGCGCGCCGACACGGCGGCGATGCAGCGCTATCTCGCCGTGTGACGAATCGCAAAGCGATGCAAGTCGGACACCATTTCGAACGCACCGTCCGCTGGACGCCGCAAGAGATCGTTCGTTTCGCCGAACTCGTCGGCGATGCGAACCCCCTTCATCACGACGCGCCGTACGCGGCCACGACCCGTTTCGGCGGGTTGATCGCTTCGGGCGCACAAACCGTCGCGTACTTGATGTCGCTGTGCGCCTCACAGACGACGCCCGAGTCTCCCGGGGTCGGACTCGAATTCAATTTTCGGCTGGTGGGACCGGCAAAACCCGGCGAGGACATCCTGTTGCGCTGGGAAGTTACGAGCGTAGAACCGAGCGAGCGCCCGGCCGGCACGATCGTCGCGTTGCGGGGCGAAGCAACCGGCTACGGAGGCCGCGCGATCCTGACCGCGAGCGCGAGAACCCTACTCGTAACAAAGCTCTAAAAAGAGAATTCAGCGCCTCTTAGTGCTTTAAGACCAATCTAGGGCTTCTTGACGCGATCGGCTCTTGCTCGGCGGGACCTTCGGTCCTATCCTTATTGGGTTCGCTGGGCTATTCCGTCCGCCGAAAGGGCCATTGACATGGTTCGACTTCTGCTCCTCGGCCTTCTACTCTCGGCCTTACTCCAACCGCCGGCGGTTCGAGCAAGTCAAGTCGATTCTGCGACCGTCCCGAACAGCAGGCCGCTCTATGCCGAGCCGGTCGATCGCGCTCCCGCCTGGCCCAGCGGCCGCTACTTTCGCGTCGTTTTCAGCGGCATCGCAAGCGACACGATCATCGTCAACGGTTATCGTGCCGCCGTCGTGATGCTCGACAATGCAACCGCGAACGGCCTCAACTATGCGATCGCTCGCCTGCCCAGCGACGCGGCCGTGACGCGCGGCTTCATCACCTTCATGGTTACTGCGAAGACGGAATACGGTTATACCCCGGCCGTGCCGCTGAAAATCGTCCTCTAAGCGATCTAGGGGCTTCTGCGCCGGGTCCGGCTAAGACGTAGACATGCCGACTCAAGAACAAGTGCGCGACGCCCTGCGCGAGGTCCAGGATCCGGAACTGCACATCGGGGTCATCGATCTCGGTCTGATTTATCGCGTCGAGGTTGCCGGCCCGCAGAACGACGAGGTCAACGTGACCATGACCCTGACCTCGCCGATGTGTCCGGTCGGTCCGATGTTCAAAGCCGCCGTCGAATCGAAAGTGCTGTCGCTCGAGGGCGTCAAAGCGGCCAATGTCGAGATTACCTTCACGCCGCCCTGGGATCCGCGCACGATGGCATCCGACGATGCAAAGGTCGAACTGGGCATCTGGTAGTTGGGCCGGCTCAAGGCTGCGACGAGAACGCACGAGCGTAGTCGCGGGCAAAATCGGCGAACGCACGCGCCGGCAATCCGGTGACGTCCAGAATCGCTGACGAGACGCTCGATGCCTCCCCTCGCCGGTAATGCGTGTAGTCCTCGATGAGCCCGTCCGCTTGCCATTGCGGCATTCCAAATTCCAGCGCGGCGTCGCGCATCGCCGCCTTCGGAATGTCGACGAAGGTGATGTTCTTTCCCAAAGCTTCGGAAAGCTGCGCAGCCATCTCGGCGTGGGTCAGTGCTTTCGGGCCCGTGATGTCGTAGATCTTGCCGTGGTGTTCGGCGTCCACGAGCGCTTTCGCGGCAACCGCGGCGATGTCTCGGACGTCGACGAGGCTCACCGCCGCATCGCTCATCGGTGCGAAAAACTTGCCCTGCGCCGCGATCGACCGGCGAAAACCGAGCAAACCTTGCATGTACAGGTTCGGGCGTAAGTGTGTAAAGCACATCCCTGAAGCAGCGATCGCATTCTCAACTGCTGCGTGATAGCGTAGAAAGCGGACGGGAGAGTCGACGGCTGCGTGCAGCTGCGAAAGGTACACGATGTGCCCAAGACCGGCTGCGCGCGCGGTCCTTACGAAATCCAGCTGTTGGGCCTCGACCCGCGCCGAAGAGTTCGTCACCAGAAACGCACTCTCGACTCCCTCGAGAGCGCGGCGAATGCTAACGGGATCGTCGAAATCCGCCGTAACATACTTGACGCCCGGCATCGGCCGGCGGCCGGGATCCTGCCGGCGAACCATGGCACGCACGGCGGCGGCCGGGGACGATAGCTGCTTGATCAGTTCGGTTCCAGTGATCCCGTTCGCACCGGTAACGAGCATCACGGAGTCAACGAAACCTCCGATTCGAGAACCTCCTGGACGGCCGGCTTGCGCAACTCGACGAGCGCGAGCGCCCACCCGCTTCCGCCACTACGCTTTCTAACGAGATAGCCTTCGGGCGTCCGGTCGTAAACTTCGAAGCCTGCCCTTCGGGCCTCGCCGATGGTTTGGAAAACGAGAATGCCTGCCACGACTACGAGCTACGGTACGGCCAAGAGCGCGTAGCAGCCGTAGAATCCCGCTGCTGGTTTCGCGCACGCGTGGATGATGCTGCTGCCGGGCGGTACTTGCGCGACATGGCGCCAGGCAGGGCGACGGCTCAGAGCGGTTTTCGAGAGTTCTGAAACCAGCGCTGGTCCACCGAAGGCGCCGACCCCGTTCGGGGTCCCGTTTCCGGTAGGCCCGTCGTAGCCGACCTCGGCCGTGCAAAAGTACTGAACGTAGGTTCCGCAGCCGCCGTTGTTCCCGTTCGTTACGTCGTTGAGCGAACTCGTGTGGCTGTAGGTATAGGATGCGGCGTTTAGCGATGCAGCGCTCGCACCAGCAAGGGCATAGACACCGGCGACGATCGGCGCCGCGACGCTCGTTCCACCGACGACTTGCCATCCACCGAGATTTGAGGTGACGTAGGTGTCGTAGAAGGCGACGCCGCTGTATGGATCGGCCACGGCTGCAACATCGGCGACCATGCGATTGTTCGGGCAGCCCGTGTCCTGTTGCCATGCCGGTTTCGGCTCGAAGGCGCTGCACCCGCTGCCCGTCCCCTGTATGCCGGCGTTGTTCCAAACGATTTCGTTCCAGCCTCGGCCGTTGGGCGCAGCGGTGAGGTTCGTTCCGCCGACCGCGGTCACGTACGGAGAACTCGCCGGATAGCTCGGCGTGTCATCAAAATCGCCATCGCCGCTGGAAAAGACGATCGTCGAGTTGGGGTGCTCGTAGTGCACGTCCTCGGCCGTCTCATTTTGCTCTTCAAAGCCGCCCCAGCTGTTGCTGATTTGCGTTGCTCCCAAGGCGGCGGCTGCGTCATCTCCGGCGCCCAAATCAGCGTAAACGTTGCTGTTCACCTCGACCATCAGCAGGTGGCAATTCGGGCAAATCGCTGAAACCATGTCGAGGTCGAGCGATTCCTCGACGGACCAGCCGGTGGTGTCCAGCAGCGGCGGGCTGCCTTCGATCCCTTGCTGGTTCACCTTTCTGAAGCAATGGTTGGCGGTGGTGCACGGCGGCAACCCGAATTGTGACCGGTAGACGCCCAGGTCGGCTTCCGCGTTCGGGTCGGAGAACGCATCGATGATAGCGACCGTCTGTCCGGACCCCGCAATCATACTCGGCAGCGAGTACGCGCTCTGCAGATCGCATGGGTAGTAGCCCTTGATCTCCTTGAACGAGACGCAGCCGTTTCCAGCGGGAAGAAAGGCGACGTCGCCGGAGGCGGTTCCGCTCGTCGCCGTGATGATCGCGCCTTGGAAACCTCCCAGTGCCGACCCCCCCAGGCCATTGTAGACGAGCGTCGCGACGCTCGCGGAACTCAGTAGGCTCGTCGTGCTGAGGCGAGTTGCGCCGGTTACATCGGAGTCGGAGAGCGCGATCGGCGTTGCATAAATGCCGGAGATGACCGAACCGCCCGCACCCTCCACGACGACGCTTATACCGTAGGTACCAGGAACGCCGATCTCGGGTGTGCCCACGATCGTCGCTAGGATCTGCACGGCGGCCGGCGCGGGCGTCGGCGATGGAGTCGCCTGCGAGGTCTGCGATGCTCGCGGAACTTGGGTCGCTTGCGACGCCGGCACGGTCGCAAGCGGCGAAGAGCCGCCGCCGCTACCGCCACACGCCGCCAGCATCACCGCGGCCGCGAGGGCTCCGATGAGCGCTGGGCATGAACCTCGAGTCATAGTTCGGGCACTCCTTGTATTTGGGCCCGCTCGGGCCGATGGGTTCTGATCGCAACGGGGGTAAGCGTTCGGCGCGGATTGCTAATGCAGCAAAATCTTGCCAATTTGACTGACGCCGGATTCCGCGAACCAGATGTTGCCGTCCGGGCCCGCTGTGATCCCATCGGGCGCGGAGGGTTTGGTTGGGGTCGGAAATGTGCCCGTGATCGTGCCGGTCGGAGTGATGCGAAAGATTTGGCTGTAGGCCATATCGGTCACCCAAAGATTGCCGTCCGGCCCGGTCGCGATGTCTGTCAAACCGCCTGAGCCGGGTACGGGGTACTCGGTTATCGCGCCGCTCGGCGTGATTTTTGCGACCTGGCCGACGCCCTGCTCGACAAACCAGATGTTGCCGTCCGGGCCCGCGGTAACGGCCGCGACGCTGGCGTACGCGCTTGGAATTGGATACGTGGTCTGCACGCCGCTCGGCGTTATCTTGCCGATGACATTGCTACCGTCGTCGCCGAACCATATGTTGCCGTCGGCGCCGGTCGCGATGCCGAGGGGAACCGGGTCGAAGGTGCCCGGCGGCGTCCCCGGCGGCACCGCCGGCGCGTAGTTCGTCGCGACGCCGCTCGGCGTGATCTTGCCGATCCCGCCATACCCGCCGTTCGGGAACCCGCCGTCTACCGTTAGGTCCGGTTGGGTGAACCAGACGTTGCCGTCCGGACCTGCCGTAATACACCATGGCGCCGATCCAAGCACCGGCAACTGGTACTCGGTAACCACGCCGGCGGTGGTGATCTTTCCGACCGACGAATTCGCCGTTTCCGTGAACCAGATGTTGCCGTCCGGTCCGGTCGTGATGCCCTGGGGATCGCGATACGGCGGCGCTTTCAACGGGTACTTCGTGATGACCCCGCTCGGCGTGATCTTGTCGACGCTCTCGCCGACTGACCCGTCTTGCTGGAAAAACCAGACGTTGCCGTCAGGCCCCGCCGTGATCGGGGCGATGTACGAGAAGGGACCGGGTACGTAGTATTCGATGATCGTGAAGGGGGCGGGCGTCGGCGTCGGCAGGACCGAGCCGTTTTCGACGAGCGCGAAAATGTAGGCCGTGCCGGGACTGAGCGCGAGGGCGGGCGATGCGTCCAACGCCGAAGGAAGCGCGACGCTCGTCGAGCCCGTCAGCACGGGACCGGCGATCGCGTTCCAGCCGAGTGAGGGATTGTTCGGGTCGAAGAACGCGAGGTACGCATACCCCCGCGGCACGCCGGCGGAAAACGTAAACGTTATGCCCGGCGTCGCTCTGAACGTCAACGCGCTGCTCGTATCGAGCACGATGTAGGCCAGCGGCGTAACGAACGCGCCGATGTCCGCCGGCGAACGGGTCGCCCGAGATGCTGAGCGGCGCCCGACCGACTGCGGTAGCGGCGCACCGGCCGGCAGCGTCGCTTGCAGGGTGATCGACGCCGAGCCCTCACCGATCGTGGTCGCGGGCATAGCAATGCTTCCCGAGATCCCGGCGAAGATCGGACCAAACGTGACGGTCTGTGAGAGGCCGAGCATCACGGTCTGCGTTATGGCGGCGGGAGCCGGAGTTGACGTTGGACTTGCCGCCGGCAACGGACTCGATGTTGGGGCTGGGCTGGCGGTCCGAACCGGACTTGCCGTTGGAACGGGATTTCCGGTCGTCGCAACGACCGGAGGAGCGCCGGCATTGCCTCCTCCGCCGCTGCAACTGCAAAGCGAGATTGCGAGCCCAACACTCACGAGCAGGGCGACGGAGGAACAGCAGAGCCTCGAAGCGTTCACGTTTGCGGCACGAGGATCGCGTCGCAGGCGAAGTGCCCCGGAATCGGGTCCCGGCAGGCGCGGACGAGCCGGCTACCGGCGGCCGCTTGGCGCACTTTTCGCACGTGCGTGCGGCGGACCGCGGTGGATTGCGCGGCAGCTAGCATGGGTCCGCCGAACGCACCGACACCGTTCGGGGTTCCGTTGCCGGTAGGACCGCTGTAACCGACTTCCGCCGTGCAGAAGTACGGCGTCGCCAGCGGGCACGTGCCGTTCGAGCCGTTGGTGATGTCGTTGAGGGCGCTCGTGTGGGCGTACGTATAGGACGCGTAGTCGAGCAACAAGGGGCTTGCGGCTCCGAGCGCATAGACGGCCGCGATGAGCGGTGAGGCGACGCTCGTTCCGCCGACAACGGTCCAGCCGCCGTAGGTATATCCGCTTACGATATACGTATCGTAGATGGCGACGCCGGTGTAGGGATCGGCCACGGCGCCAACGTCGGCAACCATCCGATTCGGACAACCTGCATCCTTTTGCCAAGCCGGTTTCGGCTCGAAGGCACTGCACCCGCTGCCGGCGCCCTGGACGTTGGCGTTGTTCCAAACGAATTCGTTCCAGCCGCGGGCGTTGGCGGCGACGGTAAGATTGGTTCCACCGACGGCGGTAACGTACGGGGAGCTAGCGGGATAGGCGACGCCGTAGTCCGAGTCCCCGCTGGAAGCCACGACCATCGCGCTCGGTTGATTGTAGAGCGGATCTAAGGCGGTCTGGCCCGCGTATTCGGGGCCGCCGTAACTGTTGCTGATCTGGGTGGCGCCGAGAGCTGCAGCTTCGACTACGCCGGCGGCGACGTCGGTCGCTACATCGTCGTTCGCCTCGACGAAGAGAATGTGGCAGTTCGGGCAAATGGCCGAGACCATGTCGAGGTCGAGGCTTTCTTCGATCGACCAACCGCTCGTATCCGCAGCCGGCGGAGCATTTTGTTGCCCTAGTTGGTTCACTTCTTCGAAGCAATGGTTAGCGGTAGTGCACGGCGGCAATCCGAATTGCGCCCGGTACACTCCGAGGTCCGTCTCTGCTTTCGGATCGTCGTAGGCATCGACGACCGCGACCGTTTGCCCGGCACCGGCAGTGCTGCTCGGGAGCGAGTACGCGCTCTGGAGGTCGCAAGGATAGTAGCCGGAGATCTCCGGAAACGTCGTGCAGACCGAACCGGATAGGAAGGCGATCGCCGTCGAGGCGGCGCCGCTCGTTGCGGTGATCGTCGCGCCGCCGAAGCCGCCGAGCGTCGATCCGCCGAGACCACTATAAACGAGTGAGACGGCCGTCGTGGAGCTTGGCACGTTGGTCACGCTCAGTTGCGTGGCCCCGCTGGTATCGGAATCCGACAGGACGATCGGCGCCGCGTAGGTGCCGGTGATGACGGAACCGCTCGCGCTCTGGGCGACGATCGTCAGCGCATAGGTTCCCGGGCTGCCGACGGCCGGCGTGCCGTTCACCGTAAGGAGAATGCTCGCGATCGCAGGTGACGGCTGCGGCGTCGGCACCGGCGTCGGCGTCGGCTGCGGCGTCGCCTTCGGGGTCGCAGCCGGTGTTGCAGTTGGCTGCGACGTCTGCGAAGGCGAGAGAGAACCGGTTCCGGCGCTGCAGCCCCCGAGTGTCAGCGCGGACGCGAACGCAGCGGCGAACAATGGCCATGCACCACGAGTCATCATTGGGGTACTCCTTGTGAGACGTGTAGACCCGCGAACGGTCATCGTACGATGAGCTTTCCGATGTAGCCGGCATCCTCGGTGAACCACATGTTGCCGTCCGCACCTGCGATGATGCCGTCGGGCGACAAGTTGGGAAGCGGAGGCCAGTACTCGCTGGCCGCGTAATCTGGGGTAATTCTGTAGATGTTGTTCGCAGGGTACGTAACCCAAAGATTGCCGTCAGGACCTTTCGCGATTTCTTGCAGATCGAATCCGAGCGACTCTGAATCCGTCGAGAAGACGCCCCCCGGAGTGATCTTTGCGACTTGGCCGCCACCGTTTTCGACGAACCAAAGGTTGCCGTCGGGACCCGTCGTTATCCCGATCGGGCCTAAGCCGTCTTGCGGAAGCTGATACAGCTGGATCGCACCGCTCGGTGTGATCTTGCCAATGTTGTTTCCGCCGAAAGCCTCGTCGTTGTATTCGGTGAACCACACGTTTCCGTCGGGCCCAGCAGTGATGCCGAACAGCTGCGGGTTGAACGGCCGGCTGCCGCTTATCGGCAGAGGATATTCGGTGACGGTACCGCTCGTCGTAATCTTACCGATTGCGGAGCTTGCGAATTCGGTAAACCAGAGATTACCGTCCGGGCCTGCCGTGATGTTGAGCGGACCACTGGAAGCATTCGGCAGCGAGTATTGCGTGATGGCGCCCGCTGGCGTGATTTTTCCGATCTGGCCCGTGACGTTTTCAGCGAACCAGAGGTTTCCGTCGGGACCCGCGGCGATGCCCTGCGGGCCGCTGCTCGGTCCGGGGATCGGGTATTGCGTCACGCTGCCGCCGGGCGTGATCTTGTCGATGTTATCGTTGGTGAACTCGGTAAACCAGATATTGCCGTCGGGCCCCTTGGCGATGCCGTTGTTGAGGCCGGCACCGCCGCCGTTCGGTACCTGGTACTCGATAACGGTATCGGGCGCAGGGGTCGGTGTCGGAACGACCGTGAGGTTCTCGACGATTGCGAAGACGTAGCCGAGATTCGGGCTTAGCGCGAGTGGCGGCGAGGCGTCCAGCACAGAGGCGATCGTGACGCTCGTGCCGCCGGCCGGGACGGGGCCCGCAAGGGCATTCCAGCCAAGTTGAGGATTCGCGGGATCGAAGAAGGAGAAGTACGCATAACCCGCGAGCACACCGGTTGGGAAAGTGAATGTAAGGCCGGGCGTCGCTCGAAAGCTCACCGCGTTGCTGAGATCGACCACGATGTAGGCCAGCGGCGCGACCGCAGTGCCGAACACTTGCGGAGCCGGCACGCCGCTTGGCAGCGTCGATTGCAAGGAGATCGTTGCGGAACTCTGGCCGCTCGTCGTTGGCGGAAAGCTCACGCTTCCCGCCGCACCGGAGTAGATCTTTGCGAAGCTAACCGTCAGCGCGGGTCCGAGCTTCACCGTCTGCGTATTGCTCGCGGGCGGCCCTGAGGTTCCGGTCGGGCTAGGAGCCGGCGTCGCCGTGGCGCTCGGGCTTGGCGTTGCCGTCGCCGCGGGCGTTCCGCTCGGGCTCGGGCTCGGCGTCGCATGGGAGGTCTGCCCCGGAACGGTGTTCCCCGTGCCGCTGCATGCGGCGAGCGCGATCGCTAGCCCGAGGCCTGCAAACAGCGCACGACCACGAGTGCAGGATGAGAAACTCATCTGTTTCGGCATCCGTTTCCGGGCGCGACTGACAGCACTGCCGCCGAATAAGAACTCAAAGACCGCCTCCAACGACTTGGAATCCTTAGAGGTTATCAGCCTTTGGCGTTCCCCGCATCGTGGGAACCCCTAGTGCGGCCTACTTATCGACGGTTTGCAGTAGCTGATGCCGGCAACGTAAACCCATCCGCCTCAAAATCGAGGTCATGTGGTTCTCGACCGTTTTCACGGTTATCGACAGCTTATCGGCGATCTGCCGATTGGAGAACTCCGCGATCGCAAGTCTTGCGACACTCTCCTCTCGTACGCTCAGTCCGAACGAGACGAGCGGCAACGGAGGGTGGACAGGTTTGCTGCGGCCTTCGCTCGCGACCGAGGAACACAACAGCGCGGCCGCCGACTCGTGACTGCTCCACTTGAGTTTCCGGAACAACGTGGAAGCCGCGGCGCCCTCGCGCGAGCAGGCTTCGACATTTCCCTGCCGGTGGTGAACGAGCGCGTCGAAAGCATGGATGTGCGCGACGGCAACGCTGGCGTTGGGTAAGAGCGTCCGCGTCCGCAGAACTTCGCGTGCCCGCAGGAAGTGGCGCGCATCTCCGAATTCGGCCGCTGCCATGGGTAGGTCATAACATTGATCGGCGTTGGTGACCCAGCCCAGGGCCTTCGTCAAGACCTCCTGCGCGAGCCCGGCACGACCCACCTTTTGGTAGTATCGGGCGAACGAAGCCGCCACGGGACCGATGCGCTGCGGTTCGCCCGATCGGAAGGCGAACGTCAGTGCATCTTCGTTCGCGCAGCGCTCCAGAAGATACGGGTCGCCACACTCGAGAGCGATCGGAATACCAATCTCCGCCAGTGCTTCGACCAAGAAAGGTGGAGCGTTCTCATACGTGGTCGCCTGGTGCGCATAGGCGTGAGCCAGATGGCGGTTCCCTTGCCGGCTCAACAGGCGTGCATACTCGAGCGAGATGTAGGCGACGTTCCACATCAGGTTGTTGTCGCGTGAGATCGTTAGGGCTTCGAGAAACGTCGAGACGGCAAGATCGATGCGCCCGAGGGAACTAGCGCCGATCGCACTCGCTATGAGAATGGTCGCACAGGCGAAGGGGTCGCGATCTTGCTCCGCATGCTGCAGCGCTCGCCCAAAACTCGCGAACGCCATTTCGGCGTTACCTGAAGAGGTATAGACGAAGCCGGATACACGCTCGTACATGCACAGAATTTTTGGATCTTGCGGTAAGGTCTGTACGTCGATGGCTTCGAGGTAGCACTTCGCCTCGTCGTAGCGTGACAGGTGGTGCACGACCGACGCCAACCACAACCGGCTCAAACACATCAGCTCGACGTTGTTTGTAACCTTAGCGAGGCCCAGAACGCGTTCGGATAACGCTATGATTTCGGCGGTCCGTGACGTGGACCACAAGACGCGAGCTTGCTGCGTATACAGTTCGGCGATGCTGGTCGGCGTCGCCGAGCTGCGCACGGCCTCTTCGAGCGAAATGTTGAACCAATCGTCAGTGCCGGTGCCCACCCCCGCGAGAAACGCCGAGCGGCCCAGCTTGGCAGCTAGGCGCGTGTGCGCCGGGACGTCCTCGGCCGAGAGCGTAAAGGCGCGTTCGTAGGTCTTCATAGCGGCGCGGTAGTCGCCGTCCGAAGAATAGGCGTCGCCGGCGGCTTCGAGCGCCGTGATGCCACGCTCCACCTCGCGCTTGCTGCGGATCGCGAGGCGCCGGCGCGTACTTCGTGCCGTCGCGTCCGCGGAGCATTTCGCACAGATCGCCCTTTTGGAAGGCACTTTCACCACGCAACACGTGTGGCACAACCCGTCGGCAACCGCCTTTCGGCGGCGTTTGGCCTTGTACTCGCCGGCCGAGGTGACGACGGGCACGCTTCCGGACAGAGGCAATTGCGTGGCCTCTGTCCGCGCTCGGACGGAGATGCGCTCGCGCGACGCGGCGTTACGGACGCTATTCAAATCGCGCCAGGATAACAATCCCTCGGGATGGAGACCAGGCGCTTGCAGACTGCTGTGACGGGCCGGTGGTGCGCGCGTTCCCGCGCGTTAGGGGGTCCAGCGAAGCCGCAAGCTCGTCCACTTCAGAGCAGGGTACGCCTCCGCTGCGGCCCCGTCTGTGCGCTACCGTACGCATCGCAGGGTCGCGATTTGGGGCTGCTAGGCACGCGTTGACTCTGGTTCAGCCGGCGCGATCGTGCAACGCGCCGCGGACGAGCGGCACGCCGATCAGCAGACTCAAGGCTGCGACGAGTGTGAGTTCGGTTCCGGTGCTGAGCGACGAGACGGCTTGACCGCAGCGTGCCGCGGCGTCGCCCAGCCACAGCTGGAGCGCCAGCAGCGGATCCTGCGCTCGCCCGGCAGCCGCCTCTGCCAACTCGTCGAGCTGCTGCGGCGTCCAGTCGTCGCCGCGTACGAGCCGCGCGATGCGACCGCGGGGATCGAGCACGACGGCCAGATCCGCATGCTCGACGCTCGTGCCGCGCTGTTGGGCCTGCGCGCCGAAGCGACGCTCGAGGAAAACCAGCGCTGCAGGGGCACCGGTCGCAAGCGTCCAGCGCTGCGAAGCGCCAAACTCGTGACGATAGCGCAAGAGCACCGGCGGCCGGTCGTAGCCCGGATCGACCGTAAGAGCCACGACGGCGACCTTGCGCGGGTCCGCCGCCCGCGCGAGCTGCGCGAGCTTGGCGGCGACGAGAGCGCAGCTGTCCGTGCAGCGGGTGTAAACGAACGAGACGACGACGGCCCGGCCGTGCAGCCGATCGAACGAGAAAGCGCGCCCGTCTTGATCGACGAGCGCGATCCGCCCGATTGCGTCTCCCTCGTTCAGTTGGGGTGCGAAAGCGACGACTCCTAACAGCGCTACGAGTGCGGCTACCACGTTCGCATGCCGGGCGCGAGGTAGGCGTGTGCGTTGAGCTGTTGCGCGAGCGGGCCGGCGTAGGCCACGAACGCGAGCACGATCGCGACCGCAGCCCAGGTCCCCAGCTTGTCGAGAATCGGCGGCACCGGAGCTGCCTCGTCGTCGACGCGCGCGAAGGCGAGTTCGGGATTGTCTTCCGCCCGCTTGTTGGTGAAGTACGTTGCGGTCGCTACGGTCACGAAGAGCAGCACGCCGATTGCGATCAGCGAGCCGCCCAGAGCCGCGCCGACCATCTGCCCGTGCCACGTCGAGGCGCCGGCCGCGCCGAAGTAGCTGACATCGGACGTGCGGCGCGGCGCGCCGAGCAGGCCCGCCCAATGCATCGAGAACGACATGACGAGCATGCCCACGAACCACAGGTATTCCGACGCCAGCGCGAGCTGCGGCGCGAACAGCCGGCGTCGAGCCAGCGCCGGAACCAGGCGGTAAGCCGCACCGATGAAGGTCAACGCAACCGGGCCGCCCACCGTCACGTGAAAGTGCCCGACGACCCACATCGTGTTGTGCACCAGCACGTCCATCGAGTACGAATTGTTCACGATGCCGCCGAAGCCGCCGAAGATGAACAGGATCATGCCGAGACCCGGACCGGCGAAGGCCGGATCGCGCCACGGCAGCCAGCGGACGATGTTCAGGAAACCCGTCACGCCCTTCTTCCGGGCTGCGATCTCGAAGCTCGCGAAGATCGCAAACGCCGTCATGAACGATGGCACGACGACGCCGTAGGTCAAGATCGTGTGGAAGAATTTCCA
>Ga0302326_10005883_pt1 | contig 27749 bp, 28 predicted proteins | sample Palsa_T0_3_FD_202264 | JGI IMG/M metagenome (GOLD analysis project Ga0302326, IMG submission 202264) | Peat permafrost microbial communities from Stordalen Mire near Abisko, Sweden - Palsa_T0_3 | ecosystem: Environmental > Terrestrial > Soil > Palsa > Peat permafrost | place: Sweden: Abisko... | reverse complement strand
TCCCCTGGGAGTCGGCGCATGGGCTATCGGCGGCGCCGGTTGGAAGTTTTCGTGGGGGGACCAGGACGATGCCGATTCGGTGGGCGCGATTCGGGCGGCGATTGACGCCGGATTCAACTGGATTGACACGGCCGCGGTGTATGGTTTGGGGCATTCCGAAGAAGTTGTGGGAGAAGCCGTGCGCGGTCTTAGCCAAAAGCCGTTGATCTTTACGAAGTGTGAGCGCACTTGGGACGAGAAAGGGCAGATTGTTCCTTGCCTGAAAGCGGAGAGCATTCGAAAAGAATGTGAGAACAGCTTGCGGCGGCTAGGGGTGGATGTGATCGATCTGTATCAGATGCACTGGCCCGAACCAGACGCCGATGTGGAAGAAGGTTGGACGGAGATGGCGCGGCTAAAAGAGCAGGGGAAGGTGCGCTGGATTGGCGTTTCGAATTTCAACGTGGAGCAGATGAAGCGGGCGATGAAGATTGCGCCGATTACGTCTTTGCAGCCGCCCTATTCGCTCTTAGTCCGCAAGATTGAGCCGGAGATTTTGCCGTACGCGCGAGAGAACAACATTGGCGTGCTTTGTTATTCGCCGATGCGGGCGGGTTTATTGACGGGGAAGATGACCAGGGAACGGGCATTGAGCCTGCCGGAAAACGATTGGCGCAGCCGGGATGCGGATTTTAAGGAACCGAAGCTGAGCCGCAATTTGGAATTGGTGGAGTTGCTGCGGAAAATTGGGGCGGCGCATGGCAAGGAACCGGGTGAGGTGGCGCTGGCGTGGGTTTTGTATAACCCGGCGGTGATGGCGGCGATTGTGGGGTTACGGCGAGCGGATCAAGTGCACGGCACGGCTGGGGCGATGGATTTTCGGCTAAGCGCGGCGGAAGCGGAGCAGTTGGAGAGTTTTCTCAAGTGAAGAACACGGGCGAAATCGCCCGCGCCAGTCTTATGCGGCCATTTCTGAGGCTCCGGAGCTTGGGGCGGGGGTGGGCGCCGCCATGTTTTGTAAATTCGCGGATGGGGCGAGGGTTTTTTTTGCTCGTGGCGGGCTGCTGACGCGAGGACCTAACTTGGCCGACTTTGTTAAAGGATCTTGTAAGACACTCGAAGTTCCGCGGCGAGCGTCGCGAAGCGCGGGTCCGCCGTCCACAAATCAAGCCGTCCCACCAACGCTGAGGCTAACAGGTGGATATCGATCCAGCCGGCACCCCGACCGTGCAGCCGCCTACTGCGAACAAACTCGACCACGTCGCTGTGAGGCACCGTGCTTGCTTGATGTATTCGCTCGTAGGCCGACAAGAGCTTCGCACGGCCGCCACGATCTCCAATGAGGAGTTCACCATAGACCAATTCGTGTCCGGCGACCTCGTCAAGAGCCAACAGCCCTTCCAACTCGGACGCGTAAGGTGCGCGATTGGCGAGGAAATGAATCCAAACCGAAGTATCCACCAAGACCATCAGGCCACTTTGTGTTTGTTCGCGGTCTTTTCGCGGCGTCTAGGCACAGTGACGGCGAGGGGCTCGCTGCCGCGAAGAGTCCGAAGGCGATCATATGCGGCGCGGCGGACCAGCGCCTCGAGACCCAAGCGGACCGTTTCGGTATCGCTGGCGGCACCGCTCGCCAACTTCGCCTCTTTCAGAAGTTTGTCCTCGATATTCAGGGTCTTCTTCATACAGCCCATTCTGCCATACTTGTAAGGCTTCTTGAGCCATCGGGCCGACGCGGCCCCCAATTGGGGACCGCCCTACAAGCCGCTTCTTGCGCGATTAGCTAAGTCAGCAGATTTCGTGATTTCATCAAGTAGTAAATGGGCAGGCCGCAAATGACGATCACTAAGCCGGGCCACGTGGTGGAGGCTCGGTAAGCGAACAGGCAATAGAGAATGGCGAGGCCTGTGACGATGTAAAACAGCGGCACAATGGGATAGCCGGGCGTACGAAAGGGTCGTGCCGCATTGGGCCGAATGATGCGCAAGCGGATGACGCCGACAATCGCCAATACGTAGAAGAGCAGAGCGGCGGAGATGACCCAATCGAGCAGGTTGCTGTATAAGTTGCCGTAGACACCATCGTGGATGGTGCGCGGCAGCACGAGGGCGGCTGACCAAATGCCTTGCACCCAGAGCGACCACGCCGGTACATGCGCTTTGTTCAGGCGGCCGGCGGCTTTGGGGAACATGCCATCTTGCGCCATAGAGTAACTCACACGCGGGCCGGCGAGCACCAGACCGTTGATGCAGCCAAAGGCGGAAATCATAATCGCCACAGCCATGATGACTGCGCCCCAGCCGGGGAAGATGGCTTGCAGCATGGCGGTCGCGACGCGGTCGGCCGGCGCGTGTTGAATGGCGGAAAGAGGCAGCACGCATAGATACGCGACGTTGGCCAGGAAAAAGATTCCGGTCACGCAAATAGTGCCCAGCGCCAGCGCGCGCGGCATGGTGGTATGTGGGTTTTTCACCTCGCCGCCGGCGAAGGTGATGTCGTGCCAGGAATCGGCGGCGAATAGCGAACCCGATTGCGAAACGCAGATAGCGGCGAACAGGCCGAAGCTGGTCAGCGCGCTGAGAGTGGCGGTAATGGGCGTTACATCATGCGGCGTCCAAAGATTGCCGAAATTGGCAACCAGCACGTCGTGCTTGGCGAAAATCAGCCCTAGCAGAATTAAGGCCGCGAGCGAGGCAATCTTAGCGGTGGTAAACAGATTTTGCAAAATCTTGCCGTAGCGGACACCTAAGCTGTTGGTCCAAGTCAGCACGGCGATCACCACGATGGCCAACATCTGTCCGGTGGAAAGTGAAATCGCATAACCGCTGGAGAGATGAATGGGAGGAATGAGGTAACGGTCTTCGGCAATGCCGGGGATCAGAATGCCTGTGAAGCGCGCGAAGGCCACGGCTACGGCGGCGATGGTCCCGGTTTGAATGACGGTGAAGAGGGTCCAACCGTAGAGAAATCCGACTATGGGTGAAAATGCTTCGCGCAGGTACACATACATGCCTCCTGCCTGCGGCATCATGGCGGACAGTTCGCCATAAGAGAGCGCGGCGGCGACGGTGAGCGCGGCCGTCAGCAGCCATGCAAACAACAGCCAGCCCGCACTGCCGACGTCGCGCGCCATATCGGCGGAGACAATGAAAATTCCCGAGCCGATCATGACGCCCACGACGATCATGACGGAGTCGAAAAGGCCTAACTCGCGGATAAAGCCGGTTTCGCGGTCAACAGCGGTGGTTTCAGTTGGCATTGGCCCTCTTTCTTAGGTTATTCGACCGCTTGCTTGCGCGCGCGGCTCCGCTGGCTCTGTTGGAATGCCCCAGCAAAAATCGTCTTGCTCGTCGAACACCAATTCAGACTGCGCGGTTACAAAGGCGGAGCCTTTCACGAAGGGAACGATCTCTTCGCCGTCGAGTTCAATGCGCCCTTCAAAGATGCTTCCGGTGATGCTTTCCTGCCGCCAGAAATCGCCGGGGCGGAGCAGGGAATCGGCGGCGAGACATGCCATCTTGGCGCTGGTTCCAGTCCCGCAGGGGGAGCGGTCATAACTTTTGCCTGGACAGAGGACGAAATTCCGGCTATCTGCGGAAGGATCGCGCGGCTCGGAAAAGAGTTCGATGTGGTCGATTTCAGCGCCATCTCTGCCGGTAATGCCGGCGCGGACCAGCCCTTGACGAATTCGCCAGGTGAGACTGGTTAGCTCTTCCAGATTGCGCAGCGATAGCTCGATGGAACTTTCACCCTTTGTCAAGAAGAACCAATTTCCACCCCAAGCGACATCGCCTGTCACGGTGCCGTGTCCTTCTACATTGACCGAGACCTCCTTGGCGTACCGATAGCTTGGGATATTGCGAACCGTGACAAGCCCCGCGCCATGCGAGTCAGCACTCACAATGCCCACCGGCGTTTCAATGCTCAAATGACCGGGCTGAATTTTGCCGAGATGCTCCAGCGTTGCGACCAAGCCGATGGTTCCGTGCCCGCACATGCCGAGATACCCGACATTGTTGAAAAAGATTACGCCCGCCTGGCACCCGGGATCGGCCGGTTCGCAGAGCAGAGCGCCGACGATGGCGTCAGAGCCACGCGGCTCGTTCACTACTCCTGAACGGAAACGGTCGTGCGATTCGCGAAACCTAACCAGACGTTCGCGCACCGTGCCGCCGCCGAGATCCGGCCCGCCGGAGATGACGAGCCGGGTGGGTTCGCCGCCGGTATGAGAATCCATTACGTGAACGGACATCGATGGTATTCGATCATCATGGCATGGAGGCTAAGCAAACAGCAGTTCGGGGTTCAGATCCGCCAGGCTTTCGACAAAAATATCCGGTTCAAAACTGCGCAGTTCGGCTGCAGGCATGGTGCCGCTGGCCACTGCTACGGAGCGAATCCCATTGGCCTTGGCGGCTTCGACGTCGTTGCGGTGATCGCCGATCAGGATTACGCGGCAATCGCCGGTGGCGTGCTGTTGTTCGCGCGCTCGCTGCAAGGCCAGGCGAGCGATTTGGGCGCGGGTTGCGCCGTCTTCCGAAAAGGCTCCGCAATGAAAGAAATCTTTCAGGCCGGCGAGTTCCATCTTGCGCCAGCCGATGACGCTCAGATTACCCGTTACCAGGCCGATGGCCGCGCCGCGCCGGTCGAGATGTTCCAGCAACTGGGGCGCGCCGCGGCAGACGAAAGGGCGTAGATCGTGAGTGCAGTTCGCGACGTAGGCGAGTTGGCATTCTTGCGCAATTTGCCGCAAGAGGGCTGTATCCGCGCTGCCGCCCGCCGCCTTTAGCAGTGCGGCAATCAAATCCATATCGAGTTTGCCTGCGGTATCTACTCCTTCGAAGTTCGCTTCGAGCCCGGTTACCCGGCGGATGCCTTCGAGCAGCGCTTCTTTGTGGTGCGCGCCGGCGCCGCGCATGAGTGTGCCGTCGATATCGAACAGCACGAGCGTCGGCCTCATAGATTCTGCAGTCTCGGCAGGAGTGCGTTGAGGAGTTTGCGAAAGGTGCCCGACACTTGGCGGCCTACTTCGAGCACTTCATCCTGATCCAGCTTCTCGCCGCTGAGCCCGGCGGCCAGGTTGGTTACACAAGAAATGCCGAGTACCTCCATGCCCATGTGATTCGCGGCAATTGCTTCGGCGACGGTAGACATGCCGACCAAATCCGCGCCAATGGTCTTGAGAAAACGAATCTCAGCGGGTGTCTCATAACAGGGCCCGAGCAATCCAGCGTAGACGCCTTCGCGCAGCGTGATGCCTAACTCGCTCGCTGTGAACGCGGCTAAGGCGCGCAGACGGATCGAATAGGCTTCGGTCATATCGGGAAAGCGCGGACCGAGTGAGTTATCGTTCGGTCCGGTGAGCGGATTGACACCTTGCAGATTGATGTGATCGCTGATGAGGACCAAGGCTCCGCGGCCGTAGCTGACGTCGATGCCGCCGGCTGCGTTGGTGAGGACCAGCCGCCGGATGCCCATGGCGTGAAAGAGCCGAACGCCGCAAACGACTTGCTGCGGCGTGTAGCCTTCGTAAAGATGGAAGCGGCCCGACATTACGGCTAAATCGACAGCTTGGCCGTTCGCGCCGAGCGTGCCGATGACCAACTCGCCCGCATGCCCGATGGCCGTTGACGTGGGCAGCCCTGGTATCTCGCGGTACGGAATGTGCAAGGCGCGCTCGAGCGATGCCGCAAAAGCGCCGAGGCCACTGCCCAAGACCAGGCCAATTTTCGGGCGTAGAGGAGTTTTCGCTTGTATGACTTTAGCCGCTTCGAGCACGCCTTCATTCTCGCCGACAACCCCTACGTCAAGGTTGGCTGGGCTGAGGCGGGGCCGGTTTTTGGACGGACGGAGCCGCCGATGAATTGGTAACACCATTAAAGAAATCCGGATCCCGCACCTGAATCTTGTACGTGTCCATTTCCTGCTTTATAAGCGCTCGTTTTTCTTCCTTCGTGGAGCCCTGATTGAAATAAGCCTGCCAGAGGATACTGGCTCGACCTGTCTTTAGTTGCCAGTGAACGGCCGGAGGAATGTCTTGCATCCTGCCTGAAACGACCGCATTTTTCCAGCTATTGAGAATGTTATCGCGAGCCTCTTGTATCTGCTCCTTCCATGGCGATAGCTGGTCGAGATGCCGCGCGGTAGCCTCTTCAGCTATCCGATCCAGCATGTAACAATGCTGCACGAGCTCTGGAAGCCGCGATTCGTATTGCCTCCGACCTGGGAAGAACTTAATCATATTCAGCGCTTGCTGAGCGGTAATCTGCTTTCCGTCAATCATCGCGACCACCCGATCGGGGTAAAATTTCGTCACCTCTTCAGGCCCTCGTGGGTTACCGAGTCCGCTCGCCAGCCTCTGTTGCAGAATCTGCTCCTTGGTGAGCACACAGTTTTCGCGAACCCACGCCGCAAGGAAAGTGATTTTGATGCGAGTGTGATCGGCGTCTTTCATACTCACTTCCACAGAGCCTTTGATGTGTTCGGAGTCGACTGGCTCCAACTGATAAGTCTCCAGCCTGTCCTGGCAGGTTATGTGGCCGGCCAGTTTCTGGCTGGATGAGGTCGATTGTCTTGAACAACTAGAATCTGGGTTGGACCACTCGTAGCCGAGCACGTCGCCTTTCTCCAGATTCTTGGCTGTTAGACAAGAATTCCTCTTTTTGTCTGTTCCCTTTGCCGCTTGCGCGCGCAATTGGGCCTTCACGTTGGCCAGATAGGCGGCGCGCTGGTCGGGCGGCAACTGGGCCGCCATCTGCGCGTAGATCTGCAAGACCTGTTCGGAATCCGAGCTAAGGACCGTGTGCTCATTCACTTCCCAAAACCCGGTCTTTACGTCGAGCGGCTGGGTCGCGCCTGACGAATCCGCCGTCTGAGCGTGTACATGATCGGGCAAGCAGTATCCGCTAACCAGAAAGAACCGCGCGACGATGCCAAGCACCGAAATGAAGAAAGGAAAACGTCGCAGTGGCAGCATTAGGGTCTCCTTGTCATTCGAATTATCTTCGCCCCGTCCCTCGGAGGGCAATGGCAAACTTATCGTATCGAATGGAGGCCGCTCTGCCAAGGTGGCAAGAAAGCCTGCTACAGCAAAATGCCCGCAATGCAAGCCGACATGAAATTTGCTAACGTGCCAACTATCATCGCTTTGAAGCCCATGCGCGCCAAGTCGGATTTGCGGCTGGGCGCGAGCGCTCCAATGCCGCCGATTTGCACCGCGATGGAGCTCAGATTGGCAAAGCCGCACAACGCGAACGTGGCGATGACGAACGAGCGCGGGTCAAGCGTCGCCCGCATTTTGCCTAGATCCACAAAGGCCACAAATTCATTCAGCACCATACGGGTGCCCAGCAAATTTCCGATGGTGGCGCAATCTTTCCAACTCACGCCGAGCGCCCAGGCAATCGGGGCGAAGAGGAATGCCAGGATTTTTTGCACGCTTTCCGGGATGAAGGGTAGATAGCCATGAATCCAACCGAGGCCGCCGTTCACCATGGCAATGAGCGAGAGGAAGGCGATCAACATACAAGCAATGTTGAGGGCAAGATGCAAACCGTCGCCGGCGCCGCGGGCGGCGGCATCGATGAGATTGACGCCCGGTTTTTCCACCGCTACCTTGACGCTGCCGCGCGTGACCGGCTCGCCCGTTTCAGGCACAAACATTTTGGCGAGCATAATAGTGGCGGGCGCAGTCATGATCACGGCCGTCAGCAGATGCGTGATCGAGACGTGCGCGATGGCGACATAAGCGCCCATCACAGAGCCTGAAACGTGTGCCATGCCGCTGGTCATCACGGTAAACAATTCCGATTCCGTCATGCTCTCCAAGAACGGCCGCACGGTGACCGGCGCTTCGGTCTGACCCATCACGATGCTGGCCGCCACGCAGGTAGATTCGGCCCCGCTGGTTCCCATGAAGCGCTGCATAAAAACCGCCATCAACTTTACGAAAAACTGCATGACGCCGAGGTAGTACAGGATGGCGAAAAGGGAGCAGATGAAAATTACAATTGGCAGCACTTGGAAGGCGATGATGACGCCAAACTCGTCATTGCGCAAACCTAGCTTATCGCCGAAGACAAAGCTGGCGCCTGCCGCGGAATAGCCGAGCAGAGCATTCACAAACAGGCTGAAAACGTAGAACACCTGCCCAAACGGGGTTTTTAGGACGATGAAGGCGAACGAAAATTGGAGAAGCACGCCCCAAACCACGACGCGGCGTTGAATGGCGGAACGGTTTGTGGAAAAGAGATAGGCGCCGAGAACGATGGCGACGAGGCCGATGAGACCGGTGAATCTCGCCATCGCGTGGGGCTAGTGAGCCGTCCTGAAGCGGCAGGCTGAATGCCTGCCCCACCTGTTTGGCAAACTGTCGCTGTGCTTTGACATGATCCTAGCTGACAACTTCAAGAATCAAATCGCGCTCATCCACTGGCTGGTTTGCAATCTTGAACGCATCCTCCACCAGTTCAGCCGCTTCGGCCAAATGTTCGTCGCTGGTGTGATAGATGCGGCATAGAATGCTTCCTGAATCGATCTTCTGCCCGACCTTCACTTCGAGAATGACGCCCACAGCCGGATCGATGGAATCTTCTTTGGTGTTGCGACCCGCGCCGATCAGCGAGGATGCCTGGCCGATCAGTTCAGCGTCAATTGCGCTCACGTATCCGCCGCGCTGCGTGGTAATTTCCTGGGCGCCGGTGGCGTTCGGCAGAAGCTCGAATTGATCGAGCACCTTGGGATTGCCGCCCTGCGCCGCGATCACGTCTTTAAACTTCCGGTAGCCCGAACCATCGAGCAGTTTAGACTGCGCCAGTTCACGCGCTTCATCCAGTGTTTTGGTGATCTTGCCGAGGTAGATCATGCGCGCTGCGAGTTCAAGCGAAATGCGCGTCAAATCGGCCGGACCGGCGTTTTGCAGGGTCTGGGAGACTTCCATAATCTCCAGCGCGTTGCCTACGGCGTAACCGAGTGGCTGGTTCATGTCGGTGATCAGCGCCTGCACGCGCTTGTCCAGCCTACGCCCGATGCCCACCATTAATTGCGCCAAGCGGCGCGCTTCCACCTGCTTCTTCATGAACGCGCCAGAGCCAACCTTCACGTCGAGAACGAGCGCGTCCAACCCCACCGCCAGTTTCTTCGACATGATGGAGGTCGCGATCAGGGGAATGGATTCAACGGTTGCGGTCGCGTCGCGCAGCGAATACAGCTTGCCATCGGCCGGCGCGATTTCGGGAGTCTGCCCAATGAAGGCTAACCCATGCTCCACCAACTGCGTTTTGAATTCCTCTATGGATAGATCTGTGCGAAAGCCGGGAATCGACTCCAGTTTGTCGAGTGTACCGCCGGTATGTCCCAGCGCACGGCCCGAAATCATGGGCACAATCACCCCTGCGGCCGCAGCCAACGGAGAAGCAATCAGGCTGGTCTTATCGCCGACGCCGCCTGTAGAATGCTTGTCGACTTTTACTCCCGGAATGGATGAAAGATCGACCGTCGTGCCTGAACTTACCATGCAATCGGTCATGGCGCTCACCTCCCGGTCTGTCATTCCGGAGTAGTAAACTGCCATTAGGAAGGCCGACATCTGGTAGTCAGGGATGTCGTTGCGAGTATATCCGTCTATGAGAAACTGGATTTCATTGGCGGCGAGCTCTCCGCCGTCTCGCTTACGGTGAATTAAGTCAACGGTGCGCATTTACGAATAATAAGCGTACCATTCTCATTCATTTGAAAGTCCTAAACGGCGGTAAATCAAGCACTTTCGCGGCTCCTACTCCGTCGCCGCCTAGGGGAGTTCGCCCGCTAAAATCTGGCGTAAATCTTTGGCATTGACGCGCAATCCGACATAAAAGGTGCCGAATTTGGCATAGACCGCACTGACTTCGTCGAATCTCATTTCATAGATGAGTTTCTTAAACACAAGCGGGTCATCGGCAAACAAATCAACGCCCCATTCCCAATCGTCAAAACCGATTGAGCCGGAAATGATTTGTTTCACCGAATCGGCGTAGCGGCGACCGATTAGTCCATGCTCGTGCATCATGCGTTGGCGTTCGGCCATGGGGACTTGGTACCAATTCTTGCTTTCACCGCGCAGGCGGTCCATGGGATAGAAGCAGATGAACTTGGCGGATGGAATCTCCGGATGCAGGCGAGGGGCCATGGCGGCCGTTTGCCGTGTGACGACCTCCGCGACGTCGGCATCCCATTCCGGCGTATGCGGCGTGAGGCCTTTCTCCGACAACGCGGCGTAGGTTTTCGCCGATGATTCATACAACCCGAGCTCAATCACGGAAAGATAGGAATGGGTGGGTTCCAGAAAATCGGCGAGTTCCATTCCGGCCACTTCGAGTTCGGCGCGATGCAGGTCTTCGAGCGAATTGCGAAAATGCACAAACATCAAATCGCCCTTGTGCCCAATCATCGAATAGATAGCGGAGGGGCTGGGATGGCCGCCTTTGGCGCCGCTGGACATCCCTCCCAGGGTTTCGACGGCATGCTGCACAATGCGGTCGCAATGGAACGCTTCCTGCTGACGCCAAGCGGGCCGCGCAAAACGGAAGATTTGATGCAGAACATAGGCGCCCTCTAAGGTGAGCGGAACCGGCGGCATTTCAGCCATGTTGAACCTCCCACTCGGTGGCCGGCAGCCCCGGCATCTCATTCCGGTATTCACCTCGGAAGATTTCCGCGAACAATTCGACAATTTCCGCGTGGATCAGGCCATTATCCGCCAGCAAATATTTTCCATGCAGGTCGAGAGCTTCGCCTCTCATGCCTGATACTCTGCCGCCTGCTTCTTCCACCAGCAACGTGCCGGCGGCCATGTCCCAAGGATTAAGTCCGAATTCCCAGAAGGCTTCAATGCGGCCGCAAGCGGTATACGCTAAATCAATCGCCGCTGAACCGCTACGCCGCACGCCGTGAGTCAACATGGCGAGTTGGTAGTAAAAATGGATATTGACGTTTTGATGGCGGCGGCGGCTGGGAAAACCGGTCGAGACGAGAGATTCGTTCAGGGTTGGCGCTTTGCTGACATGGATGGGCGCGCCGTTTAATCGGGCGCCGGCACCGCGTTCAGCGGCGAACAACTCGCGGTTCAACGGGTCGTACACTACGCCAGCGATCACCTCTTCATCCTTCGCCAGCGCCAGCGTCACGTTCCACATGGGATAGCCATGCGCGAAATTGGTTGTGCCATCGAGCGGATCGATATACCAGCGCAGCGGCGCTTCGAGCGCGGCGCGGCCGCCTTCCTCGGCGAAGATGCCGTGCTCGGGAAAGCGCTGCCGCAAACGTTGAATCACCAGTTTTTCGCTCGCCCTGTCGGCCGCCGTTACCAGATCGTGTTCGCCTTTCAACTCGAAAGCCACGCCCCGGTGCGCCATGAGCACCTCACCGGCCTCGCGCGCGATCTCAATCGCCGCGTCCAGGAAATTTGCCATATACTTTCAGTTCAGCACATGGCGGGTTCCGGCAGGCAAAATTGAGGAGCGCCCAGGGCAGATGAATTGCGACCGGATCGCGCACTGGTATCGTCCGTTGGAGTATCTGGTGTTCGGGCGCGCGCTGGAAAGACGGCGATTCGAATATTTGGGGCAGGTCGGCGAGGTGCGCAATGCTCTGATCCTGGGCGACGGTGATGGGCGTTTTACCGCTGAGTTTGTCCAGGCGTTATCCGCTGGTGCGAGCGAACGTCTGAGAGCGATGCCAGTTAGAATCAAGCAAGGTAGTTTATGTCGATAACATTGCCAGACGATCTTCTTGCATCGGCCGGGATGACCGAGGCCGAATTGAAAGCGGAGCTGGCGATTACTCTCTTCCAGCAAGAGCGCTTAACGCTGGGCCAAGCGGCGCTCTTGGCCGACATACCGCAATTTGCCTTTCAGAGGCTGCTAGCCGATCGCCGCATTCCCATTCACTATGGCGCAGAGGCAATGGAAGAGGATCTTCAGCGTGCGCGGGATCTTCGGGGCGCGTGATTGTTGTTTCCGATACCTCGCCGGTCTTAAATTTGGAGGCAGTGAATCGCCTCACTTTACTGCGGGACCTCTATCGTGAGATCGTAATCCCTTCCGCCGTTGAAACTGAACTCAGGCGAAATGGTTTCCGCATAGACGATTCCTGGATGCGAGTCGTCTCGGCGCGGAGCCGCGATGAGGTCGGAGTTTTGCGGGCCTCTCTCGATCCTGGTGAAGCTGAGGCCATCGTAGTAGCCGCCGAAATGAATGCGGATCTGCTGCTCGTCGACGAGAAGCGCGGCCGGCGCATTGCTGCCGCGCGGGGACTCCAAGTAGCGGGATTGCTCGGCGTACTCGCCGAAGCCAAAGTCCGCGGACTCATAACCTCCTGTGGACCAGTCCTCAATGCAATGATCGGGGCCGGTTTCTGGATTGGGGACGATCTCCGAGCGAAATACCTTCGGGGTCTGGGTGAAATCGAGTAGCCCAGTCCACATTCCCGAGCTCAACCCGGTTGAGATGGCTGCCAAAGTCTGTTGCTCAATTACGGTTCATAATACCCACTGCGCGCAATCGTCCTCATTCCGGGCGGCCGCACCGTCACCGCCACCGGATGAAAGCGCCGCGGTTCCTCTTTCACGTCTTTCGGATAAAAACCGATCAGATACTGGGTACGAAGCTCCCGAATGATATCGGAAAAGGCATCATCCAATTCATCGAAGCTGCCAGGGTTGAAAATCCGTCCTCCGGTGGACACTGCCAGCGTCGCCAGCGCATGCTCGCCACCTAAATTGCGGCCCGCATCGCCGGCGATGGGCACCACGACAATCGGATATAACACCGCATCGGCTTGCTGCGCGGCTCGCAGAGCATCGCTATATTTCTTATAGCTCGTGGTATCGCCGCCGTCGGTGACTACCACCATCACGTGCCGGCCTTCGCGGCCTGACAAAGTGTCGCTAGCCAGATAGAGCGCGTCATAAAGGGAGGTCCCGCCTTCGCCTTGTGCCGCGTTTAGAGCCTTAGACGCGCGCGCTTTGCTGCGCGAATAGTCCACGTCCAGATTGGTGTGCCAGTTAAAAGTGAAGAGCGCGAACTTGTCATCGGGGTTGCCGGCATCGAGCAACGCCGAGATGAAGCGCAACACCGAACCGGTCTCATAGTGCAGATCTATTTTCGTGCTGCCGCTTGTGTCCATGAGAATCGCAACTGAAAGGGGCAGGGAAGTGTTTCGCTCAAATACGGCAACCTGCTGTTCCACCCCGCTATCGGTAACGCGGAAATCTTCCTTGTTCAGGTTGGTGATGATCGCCCCTTGCCGGTCGCGCACAGAAACCAGCAGCCGCGCCAGATTCACTTTTGCAGAATAAAGCGGCACCTGGGCTTGCTCGGTTTGTTGGGCCGGCGGGGGAGGAGGGGTCGCGGGTTTGAATTGCGCTGCGGCTTGAAAAGCAGTGCAGAGGCCCAGCAATAGGCCCCAGTACGGTCTTTTATCGGTCGCCATGTTTGGATGATTCCGCCAACAGCCGGTCATCCCACTCCCCATCCACCCATACCGCGCCATCGGCAAAAAACTCTTTCTTCCAAATCGGCACCTCGCGTTTCAGGCGGTTGATGCCTTCCAACGCCGCTTCAAACGCCGGTTTACGGTGTGGCGCGGTAGCCACTACCACTACGCTCGCTTCGCCAATCTCCAGGCGGCCCAGCCGATGCACCATGCCGATGCGCCCAACCGCGAATTGCGACGCAATCTCGCGGCCAATCCGCGCCATCTGTTCTTGCGCCATTCCTTCGTAGCACTCGTATTCCAAGTGGGTCGTCGGCCTGCCCTTGGTGTTATTCCGGACTACGCCCTCAAAAATCACGACCGCGCCATCCTCTGGCCGCTGCAATCTTGCGACCAGCCCGCGCGTATCGATGGTCTGGCGGACAATCTCGAAGATGTGGCCATCACGGCCTGATCCACCGCTGACGGGCGGCAGGAACGCCACCTCGTCGTTCTCGCAGAGTGCCGTATCCGGCGTCGCGAACTCTTGATTCCTAGCAAATAGAATCGACGGGCGCTTGCCTTGCAAAGTTTCGTAGCGCTGCGAATAGCTGGCGAAAAGGCTTCCCAGTGTTGTTCCCGGCGCCACCTCGAGCCATTCTTCGGCCTTGCCCACCATGTCCTTGAGGACGCCAAAAAACAGCACTTTGACCAGCATCACTCAAATGCTAACAAGCGGCGGGTTGGTGACTGTCGCTGGCGGCTATAGTCAACACAGAGAGTCTATATGAGCAATGAACCTGTGGTAACTGCCATCCGCCCGCTTCTGCCCGGCGACTACGAAAAGTGGCTTGCTCTGTGGAAGGGTTATCAGATTTTTTACGAAACCAGCATCCCGGAAGAAGTGAGCCGTGAGAGCTTCCGCCGCATGCTCGATCCGGCCGAGCCCACCGCCGGCGCATTGGCGTTTCAGGGTGAAAACGCTATCGGCATGGTGAACTGGATCTTTCACCGCTCGAATTGGACGATCGGCGATTACTGCTACCTGCAAGATCTCTACGTCAGCCAGCAAAGCCGCGGCGGTGGCGTGGGCCGCCAATTGATTGAGCATGTCTACGCGGAGGCACGTAAGGCCGGTTGCCCAATGGTTTATTGGCTGACGCACGAAACAAACGCCACCGCCAGATTGTTGTATGACCGAATCGCCACTCACCAGGGGTTCATTAAATATCGGAAAGACCTTTAAGGCCGTCATGCTGTCGAGCCAGCGAACCACCTTCCGCGTCCGTTACGCTGAAACCGATCAGATGGGCGTGGTGTACTACGCCAATTACCTGGTCTGGATGGAGGTGGGCCGAGTGGAACTGGTGCGCGCGCTGGGCTTTCAATATAAAGACCTGGAACAGCGCGAAGGCCTCTATCTTTCAGTCGTCGAAGCGAACTGCCGCTATGTTTATCCGGCGCGCTACGACCAGGAGATCGTCGTTGAGACGCGCATCGTGAAAGCCGGTTCGCGGATGGTGGAGTTCGGTTATCGCATAAGTTCGCTTGAGCCGGAACGCTTGCTCGCCGAAGGTTTTACGCGGCACATCTGGTTGAATCGCGATTGGAAGCCAACCAGTTTGCCGGAGAAATATCGAGCGGCGCTCGCTGCGGGATACCGCCATGGATAGCTCAATTCCCGGCCCTGTTCAACGGCGTTGCCAGAAATCGCGTTTTCCCGTACTCTAGGAACCATGGATGTACAACTTACCTCGGACCAGAGAGCGTTTGTCCGCCGCGCTATCGAAAGCGGCCGGCTCCACACCGAACAGGACGCGGTACAGGAGGCGCTTGCTTTATGGGAAGAACGGGAACGCCAGAGAGCGGAATTTCTTGTGACGCTCGAAGACGCCAGGGCGTCCATTGCACGCGGTGAAGGCCGGGTTATCACGCAAGAGTCCATGCGCGAGTTAGCCAGTGAAAGAGCGCGGACGCGCCCGGTTACTTGCTGAATTGGCCACATCCCGCTGATGGCGCATCGTGTTGCGCGACGGGCCGAGAGCGATCTTGACGACATCTGGTATTACGTCGCGAAGGAAGCGGCAGCATCGAGATTGCCAACCGTCCATGTCGCGCACCCCGGCCAGCACGGATTTCGCCGGAATTGTCCGATCAGTTATATGATAGGGATGTGAGTATCCACGTCATCGGCAACCCGGTCCCCACTCCCGAGGAAATGGGGGAGATCCTCGGCCTCAGCCCCGATCGAGTCGCAGCAGTGCGCAGGATCATGGGCACGCCGAACCATCAGAAGGCGTCAAACCGCTCCGTCGTAGCATCCGGGGCAGCGGCACGGAAGAAATCCCCCCGTACCCGGACGTCCAGCCGAGCTGCCGCAAAGAGATAGTGTGGCCCGGCCAAGACGAATTGAGTCCGTCTTTCTCAATATTCCATACGACGACGCGTTCGAAAGGCTCTACAGGGGCTATATTGTAGGGCTCACCCAACTCGGGCTCCGCATTAATGCCGCCCTTGCCGTGCCGAATCAGGCACGGCTGGACACCATTATCAATCTGATCGAGCAATCGGAGTATTCCATCCACGACCTGTCCCGTATTGAGTCCTCCCGCGGCGTTCCACGATTCAATATGCCTGTCGAGCTAGGTCTCGCCCTTTACCGTTCGCATAGTGCGAACGGAAAGCACCAGGTCTTCATTTTTGAGAGCAGGCGTTTCCGGGCGCAACGATCCACGAGTGACGTCAACGGTATCGATCCGCAAATTCACAGGGGGACAGCAAAGGGGCTGATGGCTGGGTTGCGGAATATCTTTCGTCAAGCCGGCGATGTAACTACCGTTCCCGAAATGCTTGCCAGCTATCGGGCGGTTAGGCGCAAGCTCCCGGACCTGCGGCGAAATTCGGGTGGCAATTCTCTATTCGAAGCGGCAGTTTTTCAGGACATAACGGTCGCGGCTTTGGTCGAATCGCAAAAACTCCTCGAACGCAGGATTGAAGACGGCTCCCCGAGTAGCGCTGGACGCTAGCCAGCGGTAATTCGAGTTACGGAGTGTAGCTCCCGGTACCCGGCGCAGCATGATAGTCGCCCTTGCCCGTTTTATCGACGAACGTAATGGTGCTGTTCGTTCCGATTCCTTCCAAATACCGATACTTCCAAAGTTCGACGGCGTAGGGATGCGACTCCTTCGGGTGAGAGTCGATCTCATCGGGTGGCCCGTAAAGAATGTAGATATGGCCGCGATCCGTTTGCCAGCCTGGGGAGCCAGACGCGGTCGCAAAGTGTTTGTTGGCGTACGCGATGCGCCGGTAATGTTCGTTTTTGAATTCGTTTTCCGGTGTGCCCGGCGTCGGATCGCGGCGCAGCCAGAACTGCGCAATAAAACAGTCGCGTTCGTCGTTCGTGGTGAGATTCTTGAATGCAGCGCGTTCCCCGTCGTCGATAATGTAGGCCACATCCTCATTGAGCCATTGTGCATAGTTGACTGTCTGGCTAACGACGGTTCCCGCATTATTCGCGCCCGGGCAGGACTTTAATATGTGGGACCTGGGTGGGTCGGTCTGCCAAGCGCTCAGGGTGATCGCAGCAGTGGTCAGCAGCAGGGCCGTGACCAGGACGGGACTCCAAGCGCCACTCGGATCGTTCGGATAAAGCAAACGACGGATACGTTTCATAAGACTGCCTCCTTTGGCAGCGACGGCCGGTTCGTGCGCCGACCAACGGTTTTGTTCCAAAGCGGCGAGCGCATTTGCATATTCATGCGCATCGCCGCTGATTTCGACGACAGCATCGTCACAACACTTCTCGCGCTCCGTGCGAATCAGATGCGAGATCCACCAGATCGCGGGGTGATAAAACAGCAGCCCGTCCACCAGGTTCTGCAGCGCGTTCACCAGAAAATCGTGTCTCCGTATATGCGCCAGTTCGTGCAGCAGAATGCTTTCAACCTGCGCGGCGGGTAAGCCGGTCAAGAGGCCAATCGGCATCAGTATCAGCGGGCGCATGTGGCCGGTCACCATGGGTGCATCCGCCAGACAGGATTCGAGCAAGAGAACGGGACGCGAAATACGCAATTGGGTGCCTAGACTTTCAAGCCGGTTCTGCCATTGACTGGGCGCGGAACAGACGCCCCGATGACGCAGCCGCTGCAGCGAAAGAAGGCCAACGGCATAACGGATATAAAAAATCAATAAACCCGCGATCCAGATTGGAGCGAGCCAGGGCGCGGTTGCTGCGAGGCTTGGATTCCAGGCGTTGGCCGCACTTGGCACGGCCGGTACAGTCCAGGCGCGGAAGGACGGAGCCTTGAAAGCGGCCGTCCCAAGCCGTCCTGCCGGAGCAAGTTCGAAAAACGTCACGCTGAACGCGGTGAGCATGCCGAGCAGCCCTAGGCAAGCGGCCGCGTAACGGATACGGGGCGAACGCGCAGCCAAAAGCACCATCAAAAGCGCAGCCGAAACAATTGCTCCCTGCCACAACGAGTGAAGCAGCGTCCAACCGATCGCGCCGGCCCAGGGACTCTGGACGAACGTTTCAAGAAAGCTCATTTTTGTTCTCCGCTTGATACTCATCTAAGAGCTTGCGCATTTCGGCCAACTCTCTTTTGCTGGCTTTGCGCGCCGACAGCGCCCCCACAAACAGTGCTTTCGCCGAACCGCTGAACACGTGCTGCAATAGATCTCCGGCCAGTTGCCGCTGAGTCCATTCGCGCGGTTTCGCGGCTTGGTAAACGTGCGCCCGCTGCGTCTGATCCACGACGACCAGTTCCTTTTCCGCCATAATCTGCATGAATTTCAGGGTCGTACTGTATTGCGCGCTGCGGCGGCGGCTGATCACCTCATATACGTCACGCACCGTTGCCGGGCCGCTGCTCCAGAGAACCGTGAGAATCTCGAGTTCTGCGTCCGTCGGCTTTGCCGGGCCCATCCGCATATACGAAGAGTTTACTAGTAAGGCATTCGTAGGTCAAGGAGAATGCCGCCAGCCGAAAATTTGAGAGCGAATCCATTTTTTGGTTGACAACCGGTCCGTAAATGAAATAAAGTAGGCCACAACAGGTCTTGATACGTTTCAAAGGGCCTAAAATTGTAGGTTTAATCGAATTGCTCTTCAGGGGGGCCTTGTAGCCGCGATGCATCTTGTCCGCATCTTTGTTTCCATTTGTCTTGGTTCAGTTCATTTCTGCCCTTTTCGTGGGCAGCCGCCCCAAGTCTCTCCAAACAGCAATGGACGAAAAACGCCAGAGTACCGCTGCCGCGGCTCTCACTTTGTCGCACATTTTCAATCGCACGGGCCAGGGCGCCCTCTACTCGTGTCCGGTTGTTTGATTTAGGAATTTAGAAAAGCGAAGGAGAATCCATGTTGAGAAGAACCAGGCAGGTTGCCGCTGGGGCGATTGGCCCCAAATTGACGTTTACATTAATCGCCATCCTTTGTTCCATTGGGATGGTGCTTGCACAGAGTACGACGGCTACCTTGAACGGAACCGTGACCGATAGCGCGGGCGCCGTAATCGTGGACGCGCAACTTACCATCACCAACCAGGCCACCAACCAGGAGGTGCAGATTCGCACTCGAGGCGACGGCAGCTATTCCGTGCCTGGCCTCGCCAGCGGAACCTATCAGTTGACGGTCAGCAAGCCGGGGTTCTCTACCCTCACCCAAAGAGACATCTTCCTGGGACCGACGGTGGTGCGCACAGTGAACACCACGCTCAACGTGGGGCAGGTGAATCAGCAGGTGACAGTGGAAGCGATTGCGGATCAAGTTCAGACCAGCACCGGCGAAGTATCGAATGCCGTTGAACAGCAGCAGGTGGAAACGTTGCCGTTGAACGGCAGGAACTATCAAAGCCTTTCCGCGTTGATGCCCGGCGTGCTGAATACATCGCAGGGAGTCGCGCAGGGGCAAGGTGGATTCGCCACCGGCAACACTATGTCGATCAATGGCATGGGATTGAGCGGCACGCTGTACGAGTTGGATGGGGTATGGAACATGAACACGGGCAACATGACGCAAACCACCATTCTGCCGAATCCCGACAGTATCCAGGAAGTTCGCACGCTACAGAACAACATCAGCCCCAAGTACACGTTGCTGGGCGCTTCGGTGGTGCTGGTGCAGACGCGGAGCGGCTCCAAAGATTTCCACGGAACGGCCTGGGAATATTTTCGCAATACCGACCTCAACTCGCGCAACTTCTTTAGCCCCAACGTGCTGGCCTACCATCAAAGTATTTTCGGCGGAACGCTGGGCGGGCCGATCCTCATTCCGAAATTGCTTCACAAGGATTCAAATAAGCTCTTCTTTTTCCTGAGTGAGCAAGGCGTAAGGCAGAGCGAAGGAAGCACGCAGACGGGCATTACCCCAACGGCGAATCAGCGCAATGGAATCTTCTCGGATAACATCACCGACCCAACGACCGTTACCGCTGCGAACCCGAAGGGAACACTCTTTCCGGGCAATGTCATTCCGATGGCGATGATCAATCCGAATTCCCTCACCCTCTTGAATGCCACCGCCAATCTCCCGAACTATAACGCCGGCGGTAACAACTACATCAACACCAATCCACAAGTGATCAATCAGTTGGATTCGCAAGGTAAAGTCGATTACAACCTGAACGATAAAGTGCATTTGATGGGCGAGTACTTCGACTTGAGACAGGGCGAAGGTCTACCCTCGCAAGAGTGGCTTGGTTCGCCGTTCACCACCAGCAAGCAAACCTTTGAAACTCGCAGTAAGCTGATTGAAATGCAAGGCACGGTGATCATTTCGCCCACGATGGTAAATCAGCTCTCTTTGGGCGCCAATATTTATGTCGTGGATCTGGGGACAAACGGGTTGGTCTATAAAGACCAGCTTCCAAGTTTCCAAGAGAATTTGCCATATACCGGTTTTCTGTCAAACCGGCTTCCGGATATCGGTTTTTCGACGGGAGGCTACGCCTCGCTAGGTGTGACCCAGACCCAACCTCTCATCCACGCTTCCGACCTTGAATCCACACTAACCGACGATTGGAGCTGGGTGAAGGGAAAGCACACCATTGAAGCGGGCTTTAACTGGGTGAATAGCACCAAGCGCCAGAACAAATTCTCGCAGAGCAACGGCACGTGGACTTTTAGCGGCCGGTTTACCGGAGACCCCATCGCGGACTATCTGCTGGGAGACGCCGCCCAGTTTTACCAGGACAGCACCGAGCGTCGTCCCTATATTCACGGCAAGATTCTGGCGCCTTATGTGCAGGATACCTGGAAGGTCACCAAACGGGTGACGGTAAATTATGGGTTGCGCTTTAGCTATATGCCGCTTCCCTATACGCAAAACATGTTCGAATCGATGTTCGACCCAGCGCTGTATAATCCGGCGCAGGCGCCCATCGTAAACGCCGGCGGAACAATCACGCCCACTGCCAACTATAACCCGGTGAACGGCATCGTCATCAATGGTGAAAATGGCATCCCGCGGAATTTCAGTAACGCGAAGAACTGGTATGTCGATCCAACGGTCGGCTTTGCATGGGACATTTTCGGCGATGGTAAGACCGCCCTCCGCGGCGGATTTGGAGCCACGGAGTCGCGGGTGTTCACCGGCACCGACTGCACGTATAGTTGTGCGGACAATTATCCGTTCGTCCAATCCATTACCTTGATTAATCCGAAATTTCCGAATCCCATCGGCACCGGGACTGCAGCTCCTCCTTCCGCGCCCGACATAGCCTCTACCGCCTTTTCGGCAAAAGCGGCAGCGACGATCTATTCTTACAGCGTCACCATGGAACATCAGTTCTCGGGATGGCTGGCCTCGATAGGCTTCGCGGGCGACCATACCGTCCACATGCCGATCGGTTTAGACATCAATCAGCCGGGACCGACCGGCCCCTACAACTACAACCCTTCCATCAACACGGGCACCTATGAGTACGTTTATGGGCAGTATCCCGGCTATGGAAGCTTGAGCACCAACGAAACGATAGGAAAAGCGAACTGGAACGCCTTAATGGCTTCAGTTCGCCACTCGGCCGGGCATGGGATATTTGTCACGGGATCGTATACCTATTCTCACGGCCTGTCGAATTCGTTTTCCCAGAGTTTCTTCGGCGGCGGCGGCGTGCAGGACGCTTACAATCCGCACGGCGATTACGGCAATTCCGCAATCAATGTAGCCCAGGTGCTTTCGTTCAGCTACATCTGGGACATTCCGTTCCTGAAGACCGATCGGACATGGAAAGGCACTCTGCTCGGCGGCTGGAAATATTCCGGCATTACCGCCATCCAATCCGGGCTCTCTCTTTCTCCGGGATTGAGCGTCACCAACCAGGGCTTGGCCAGCAGACCCAATACCACCGGCGTTGCTCTTTCCTATCCAAAGACGCCAGGCGAGTGGTTCAACACCGGTGCCTTTGCCGCTCCCGCCTACGGCTACTTCGGGGACGCATCCACCGGCAGCATCACCGGTCCCGGTCTGGTTACCTTTGATATGGCGCTTTATAAGGATTTCCGTATCGGCGAACATCAGACCTTTCAATTTCGTGGGGAACTGTTCAACATCTTTAACCATACGAATTTGAGCGGTATCCAAACCGCATTTGGAGCTTCAAACTTCGGCCAGGCAACCAGCGCACTCGACCCGCGGATCGTGGAATTCGCGCTTCGCTACCATTTTTAGGCGGATTGCCAACCTAATCCCCACGTTCGGAACCGATGCTAGACTGTCGGTGATGAACGTGGGGATTTTGTGGCTCGCGGCTGCCACTTCCATCGCCCCTCTTTCTGCGTGCCAACTCTCGGCGGCGGATCGGCAAGTGTACCGCCGCGCAGTTTCTTCCAATCTGCTGTTTCCACAACGGCGAACCGCGTTTGAGCAAGTAATTCGTGCCTGTCCGAGCGATCCGCGTTTGTATGTCGAATTTGCCTCTCTCCTCGTGGCTAACCGCGAATTCAGCACAGCGCTTCGCTGGATCGAAAGAGGGCTAGCACTCGCGCCCGAAGACGAGACTTTGAATTTGCGTAAGGGCGAGTCTCTGGTGGCTCTCAGCCAGGGCAAAGAAGCGTTGACGGCACTGGCCAAGGCGCCTGTGACCGGAGAATCGCAGTTCTTCCGCGGGCTGGCTTATCAGATGCTTGACGATCACCGCCACGCACAAGAGTGCTTCCTCGATGCTTGGAAACGCGGCAACGAGGATCCCTACGTGTTGTATTCACTCATGCTCGAGGACAAGAGCCTTGGCGATAAGGACGCCGGGGTGGAGCATTTCAAGATCATGATGGCGCGCTTTCCGGATTCCGTTTGGATCCATATCCTGCTAGGTGACGCGCACTTCAAAGTGTCTGAGGACGTGGAGGCGCGGAAGGAATATCTGACTGCCGTGAAACTGATGCCGGACCTCTTCGAGCCGAATTTCCGGCTCGCTTACCTGGACTTCGAAGCAGGGGACTACAGCTCCGCAGTGGGATATTACCGGCGGGCGCTGACCGCGAAGCCTCGCCACACGGAAGCCAACATTTACTTCGGCGAGGCTCTCCGCCGCGCAGGAAAAATTCCTGAAGCTATTGTGCAATTGCGGCGCGCCATTCAGCTGGACCCCAAGGCGGCGTTGGCCTACGATTCTCTTTCCAAGTCATTGGCCGATGCCGGACGTCTGGCGGAAGCGGCGGAAGTTCTTGGCCGCGCGGAAACAGAGTTCCCCGCCGAGTCCTCTTTTCCGGCCATGCGGGCGCGCATCCTGAATCGCCTGGGCAGAACGCAGGAAGCCGCGCAGGATGCCCGGCGGGCCGCCGAGATCATTGCTGCACGCAACAAGAAAGATGCGCTGGTAGGGCCAAAATGACGCCTCTCGGGCTCTGCTTAGCTTTCCTCGGCCTTTCCGTTTCCTCATCCTTTCAAAGGTTGGCGCGGTGCGTTGAGCAAAAAGACGCGGTCTGTGTTTCAGCATGTTTAAAGGACGACTCATCCGATCGTTCGCCCGAGTATTTTGAACTCGCTGCCCGGGCTTACATGCTTCTGAGGCAGAATCAAGAGGCTCTAAAATCCATTGCCCAAGCGATCCAATTGAAACCCGGCAGCTTTGACTACCTGATGGAGCAGGGATGGATCTATCAACGATCCGGCGATCAGGTTTCGGCGATCGAATCCTTCTTGCTCGCATCGCATGTCAATCCGCAATCGACCGCTGTGTTCTACGAATTGGGCATGAGTTTCTTTTTGGTGAAAGAGTATGATCGAGCCATTCGCCATTTCAATCACGCTCTTCAGCTCGATCCGAAAAACGATAAAGCGGAATTCATGAACGGAGTGGTGGAGATTTGGCAGGGCCATCTCGAGGAAGCCAAGCTGCATGTCGCAGGCGCGTTAAGAATTCAACCGCAAAACCCGCATTACCTTCTGCATTACGGCGTTCTGCTGACCATGCTAGATGAAAACGATCTGGCGCTGGCAAATATGCTGGAGGCGAGGAAGCTGGACCCATCTAACCCGCTGACGCACTTTCAATTGGGTAAACGCTACCGGCTGATGGGAAAGCTGGCAGACGCTCGCCAGGAGTTGGAGGCGGCTGTTCGTCTGAGGCCATCCTTTTCACCGGCTCTTTATCAGCTTGGGGAGGTTTATCACAAGTTAGGCGAGGAGGCGAAGGCGCGCGATGCTTTGCAAAAGTTCGAGAGGCTGTCTGAGCAGGAAAAAACGGCCGACTTAGACCCAATCGACGCCAACTTGGAAAACTAGTCTCAAGGATTTTTGCGCCGTCCGGGTGTGCGGCACAGGAGTGATAGATTCAGTGGCTGAGCCGCGACTGTAAAGGAGCGGTAACGACAGGCTCGCTTTGAGGTACCTCATCACCTTCGCTTGCTATGGGGCGCACCTGCACGGTGAGGAACCTGGTTCTGTCGACAGGCATCACAACGTGCCCGGAACCCGGCTGGCGGAAGCGAATCCAGAACGCGTCGCGATGAAACGCCAGCAGATGGACCAAGCGCCCTATTTGCTCGACCAGCACCGCCGCGCGACGGTACTCGATGCTCTCCGCGAAGTCTGTTTGCGGCGCGGCTGGGGCCTGTTCGCAGCGCACGTGCGAACCAATCATGTTCATGCGGTGGTTGAGGCGGAGGTTCGACCCGAGAAAATCATGCATGCTTTCAAGTCGTACGCGAGCCGCAACTTGAACCGTCTAGGGGTCGATGAGCCGGATCGAAAGCGTTGGGCGCCCCATGGCAGCACGCGCTGGTTGTGGAAGGATGAAGATGTTCAGAAAGCCATCTGCTACGTCGTCTCCGGGCAGGGCGAAACCATGGAAGTTCACCGGGTAGAGTTGCTGTAGCGTACCGCTCCTTACAGTCGCGGCTCAGTAATGCTACCCGGCCCCGGGCCGATCCCACGATTGGCACTACCCGCAACGCGTTATAATACGAGCTAATCCCCGCAATTGTATGACAGCCACAGAACCCATCACCCTCTCCCGCGCCGCCGAATTCCGCACGAAAATGGCGTCCAAGATTATCGTTGCCGATGGTGCCATGGGCACCATGCTCTACGCCAAAGGTATCTTCATCAATCGTTGTTTTGATGAATTGAACGTTTCCGCGCCCCAAGTGGTGAAAGAGATCCACCAGGAGTACGTGAAGGCGGGCGCTGAAGTTATTGAAAGCAACACATTCGGCAGCAACCGGGTTCGCTTGACCGCCTTTGGCTTCGTCGAAAAGCTGGTGGCCATCAATCAGGCTGGCGTTAAACTGGCGCGCGAAGCGGCGGGCGAGCGAGCCTTCGTGGCCGGTGCCATGGGCCCGCTCGGAGCCAAGATTGAACCGCTTGGTCCCACATCCTTTGCCGAAGCGCGCGCAATTTTCAAGGAACAGGCTGCCGCGCTGGTCGAAGCGGGCATTGATCTCATTGTGCTTGAGACGTTTTCCGATTTGAGCGAATTACGGGAAGCCATCTACGCCGCCCGCGAAGCCGCCGGGCCGGAAATGATCATCGTGGCGCAAGTGACGGTGGACGACGACGGCTTGCTGCTGGATGGCACCACCACCGAAGTATTCACCCGCAAGTTGAGCGAGTGGCCAGTGGATGTGATTGGCGTAAATTGTTCGGCCGGTCCGAAGGTGGCGCTGGAAACAATCGAAAAGATGTTGCTGCACACCAGCAAGCCGCTTAGCGTGATGCCGAACGCCGGCTTACCGGCCACCGTGGAAGGCCGCAACATTTATTTATGTTCGCCTGAGTACATGGCGCAATATGCGCGCCGTTTCTTGCAAGCCGGCGTGCGCATGATCGGCGGCTGCTGTGGCACCACGCCCGAGCACATTAAAACCATCTGCAGCGAAGTACGCTCGCTCCAGCCCATGCTACAACGCACGGCGGTCGTGGAAGTCGTCGAAGAGGGCAAACCGCCCGTGAAGCGCATGCCGAAAGTGCCGGTGGCGGAAAAATCGCAACTGGGCGCGAAGCTGGCTGCCGGGAAATTCGTGGCGTTTGTCGAGATTCTGCCGCCGCGCGGCGTCGATCCGGTCAGAGAGATTGCCGGCGCCAAGCTCTGCAAGGATCATGGTATCGATTGCATTAACGTGCCCGATGGCCCCCGAGCCAGCGCCCGTTTGAGCGCCCAAGTCACCTGCCAGTTGATTCAGGAAAAAGCGGGCATCGAAACGGTTTTGCACTTCTGCTGTCGCGACCGCAACATCTTGGGGATGCAATCGGAATTGCTGGGTGCGCATGCGGTGGGCGTCCGCAACCTGATTTGCATTACCGGAGATCCGCCGCGCATGGGTACCTATCCGGATGCAACGGCGGTGTTCGATGTGGATTCCATAGGTCTCACTAACATCGTCAACCAGTTAAATCAAGGGCTGGACATCGGCGGCAACGCGACCGGTTCGCAGACCGCGCTGCTCATCGGCGTCGGCGCGAATCCGGGGGCTCTCAATATGGACGAGGAACTGCGGCGCTTCGGCTGGAAAGTGGATGCCGGCGCCGAGTATGTGGTCACGCAGCCGGTCTTCGATCTCGACCTCCTGGAAGCGTACTTAAAGAAGACTGAGCAATACAAAATCCCATTCATCGCCGGTATTTGGCCGCTCACCAGCTTCCGCAATGCCGAGTTCATGGTGAATGAGTTGCGCGTCCCGGTGCCGGAGGAATACATGGAGAGGATGCGGCGCGCCGACAGCGCGGACAAGGCTCGGGCGGAAGGCGTAAACATTGCCCGCGAAATGTGCGCCCGCGTCCGCCACATGGTGCAAGGCGCCCAGTTAAGCGCTCCATTCGGCCGCTATGAACTGGCTGTGCAGGTAGCTGAAGCTTTGGGTTCGCGCTAGACTTTACCTTAGCGTTGGTTCCCTTCTTACGTGGCCACAGACTTAGTCGATGTTGATATAGACAAACCGCAACCGGAGATTATCGAGCGCGCCGTGAGCGAAGTAGCGAGCGGAAGGGTGGTCGGTGTTCCGACCGACGCGCTGTACGTCCTGGTGGCCGATCCCTTGAATTTGCACGCCGTCGGCCGCGTTTTTGCCGCCAAAGGACGCGAGAGCATACGGTCGCTGCCGCTGGCCATTTCCGACGTGTTGATGGCGGAGGATCTCTCGAGCGAACTGACCAGCCGCTTCTACATTTTGGCCCGCCATTTCTGGCCCGGCCCTTTAACCATGATTGTGCCGGCTTCCGCCAAAGTGCCCCTCAAAGTGACTGGCAATACCGGGCGCCTCGCCATCCGTCACGCCCGCTCGAAAACGCTGAACGCGATGATCGACAAAATCGGCCACGCGTTGATTGCCACCAGCGCGAACAAATCGGGCCTGCCTACCATCAACAGCGGCATCGAATTGTTCGCGCAGATGGATGGGCATATTGACCTGGTGCTGGAGGGTGGTTTGTGCACCGGGCCGGGCTCGACAACGGTGGATATTACTGAGGCGTATTTCAAGGTGATCAAGGAAGGCGCCATCACCGAGAAAGAAATCGCCGAGCGCTTGCAGTTGAATTGACCTCAATTCGGTGTCAGACCTCAATTCGGTGTCAAAGCCCTCAACTCCCGAATTCCCGCGCCCGGTTTTTTCAGTGACAAAAAATCAAAATAAATTTTCTCGCTTCTTATCAACCACTTACCCCAAAAATTTCGCAAACCCCGTTCGCCCTCTTGTTCCAATCGAATCAGAAATACCTTTTATGGCCACCGAATCTCAAATCAACGCCAACCGCGCGAATGCGCAACACAGTACCGGCCCGTCGTCGCCGGAAGGAAAGCTCAAGTCTTCTCACAACGCTCTGAAAACCGGTCTTACTGGCCGCACCATCCTCCTGCCAACCGATGATGCCGCAGCTTATGAAAACT
>Ga0302326_10005882_pt1 | contig 27752 bp, 21 predicted proteins | sample Palsa_T0_3_FD_202264 | JGI IMG/M metagenome (GOLD analysis project Ga0302326, IMG submission 202264) | Peat permafrost microbial communities from Stordalen Mire near Abisko, Sweden - Palsa_T0_3 | ecosystem: Environmental > Terrestrial > Soil > Palsa > Peat permafrost | place: Sweden: Abisko... | reverse complement strand
GCGCAGATCGTTTTTGTAGGTCTCGATGAGGTCTTCGGTGAAGCTCTTGTCCTCGAAAAACGTCCGGGAAGACAAGGCTACCTTCAGGCACAGGCCGAAATTGGTGAGAGCCTCATAAAAATCTTCGCGCACAGCCTGGCGTGTATCGTATGTATTGCCTTCCCCGTCTTCCTCGAACCGGGGCACGAGAATCTGCCGATATTGTTCCAGGTCCTGACGATTTTCGACCGCCTTGAACACCGTCCACAGCCTGTCATGCAAACCCGGCAGGCGTTTGTACTCCGTGCTGACCTGTTGGTACAGACCTTGCAGGTCGTCGATGTCATAGCCGCCCTGCGTTCGGTCGGCGAGATCCTGATACTTGGAAATCGTCGTGTCCAGTTCTTTGAGGATGCCGCGATAGTCGATGAGGATGCCGTACTCCTTGGCGTCATGCAGGCGGTTGACACGGGCAATAGCCTGCATAAGGTTGTGTTCTTTCAGTGGCTTGTCGATATAAAGGACGGCATTGCGCGGCTCGTCGAACCCGGTCAGGAGCTTGTCCACGACGATCAGCAGATCCGGCTTTCCCTCTGTGCTAAAGTCCTCGATAACTCGCCGCTCATACTCGTCCGCGTCGTTGCCGACGTTATCCTTCCACCACTGCTGGACTTCAGGCAATTCCTTTTCGTCAACGTCGGAATGGCCCTCTCGGGTGTCGGGCGGCGAGATGACGACGGCGCTGGTAACAAGGCCGGTGGCGTCGAGCGCCTTCTTATACATGATCGCCGCGCGCTTGCTGTCTGTCGCGATCTGGCCCTTTAAGCCCAGATCCAGTCTTTTGAAGTTCTCGTTGAAATGAACGGCGATATCCCAGGCGATCAGTTCGATGCGGTTTGCCGAACCGTAGACCGGGCCTTTTTTGCCCCATTTCTTCTTGAGGTCCGTCTTCTGATGTTCGGAAAGGCCCTGCGTAATCTTGTCGAACCAGTTGTCGATGGCCTTTTCGTTGACTTCTAGCTCCGGTTTGCGCTCTTCGTAGAGCAGCGGTGTGACAGCCTCATCTTCGACAGCGCGCTGCATGGTGTAGGCGTGGACAATCGGTCCGAATTTGTTCGTGGTCTTTTCGTCCTTCAAAAGCGGCGTTCCGGTAAAGGCAACATACGCAGCATTAGGTAGCGCCTTGCGCATGCGCTCGTGGCCTTCGCCGCCGTGACTGCGATGCCCCTCATCGACGAGGACGATCATGTTCTCACTTGGGTTATGGCACTCCGGCAGCTTCGATGCCGTATGGAACTTGGCGATGATCGTGAAGATGATGCGCTCTTGGCCGTGCCCGATCCGCTTTGCGAGATCGCGCCCCGAGCTTACTTTCGCTTTCTCGCCTTCCTTCTTGGCTGCGATTGCTGAGCCGAAGGCGCCGCCTGAAAGGAAGGTCTTTGAAAGCTGGTCCTCCAGGTCGATCCGGTCGGTGACTACAACGACCCGGCATTCCTTGAGGCTGTTGTGAAGGAGAAGGGCCTTGCACAGGAAGACCATCGTGAAGGACTTGCCGGAGCCTGTGGTGTGCCAGATAACGCCGCCTTCGCGCCCGCCATCCGGCTTGCGCTTGTTGATCCGGCCAATCAGGGCCTTGATTCCGAAGGCTTGCTGGTGGCGCGCGGCGATCTTGCCGACCTTACGGTCGAAGAGAATAAAGAACCGCACGAATTCCAGCAGCCGCTCTTTGCCTAGAAGGCTGATGAGCAGGCGGTCTTGATCGGTCGTCAGTTGTTTACCGGCCCACAGGCTCTCGAAGTAGCTGCGCAGATGCGTGGGGCGGTTCGAGAAGACTGCATTTTTAACCTGATCGCTTACGGAAGCGTTCTTGATCTTCGCTAAGTGCGCGTCGTCGAACTCTTCCTCCCTCCAGCCGGTCCAGAACTTCTTGGGGGTCTTTGTTGTCCCATAGCTTCCTTCGGTGCCGCTAATGGAGAGCAAAAGCTGGGAATACGCGAAGAGCCTCGGGATCTCATCGTTCTTTTGGTTGCGGATGTTCTGGCTGATGCCCTCTTCGATCATGGATTTGTTTGGATTTCCAGAATCTGGTCTTTTGGCCTCGATCACAACGAGGGGTAGGCCGTTGACGAAGCACACCAGATCAGGCCGACGAGTGTGCGTGCCGCTTGATGACAGAACCTCAAACTCTTCCGTGATGATGAAGCTATTGTTGGAAGGGTTATCCCAGTCGATGACCGGGATCGTGGGGTTATGCTTTTTCCCGTCAACAAATTCCGTGACGGTGACGCCGAAGGTTAGCTTGTTGTAAAGAGTCTCGTTGGCAGTAAGCAGGCCCTCGTGCAGGGGTGGCGCTGCCAACTCGCGCACGATCTGGTCGATGGCATTGGTGGAGAGCGGATAGAACTTACCCTTGTACTCAAACCGGCGTTTGCGGAGTTGCTCCACAAGGACGCTCGCGAGAACGACCTCTTGGGTGCTTCCCCTGGTCATCAGGCAGTCAATGGGAGTCATATACTCCCAACCCATCGCGGACATTATCCGCAACGCGGGTATGTGCGCGCTGTATTCTTCCTTGGTTTCGGGTGTCGTACTCATCGCATCATCCGATCGGCTGCCGCGGGAACATCCGTGGTATCAACCTTCATGCGGCGCGTTCCGGTTAGGAGCTGTTGCATGAGCGCGACGCGTTGGTTACGCAGGTTCTCAAGCTGCTTTGCAAGATTTGCCGTCTTTGCATCCGCCGCATTGAGAATGCTCACAATGGCTTCCTGTTCTTTCAGCGAAGGAAGCGGGACGTGAAGTTTAGAAAACTCATGCCAGCGGAGGCTGCCCCGACGGTCAACTGAGGAATTGGTCGCCGCGGAAAAGATTTGCCTGTAATGATCGGTTTTAAAGAGCCGATAAAGGTAATTGTCAGAGACCGAGCCATCCGTCCGGAATAGGCAATATATGGGGCTTACAAGCCCAGCATCGCAAACGTCTTGATATCCAATGGAACCTTCCTCGATGTGATTGGAAGGGAAGCCAAAGGCACCTCGTGGCACAACCTTATAGGTTGATGTGTCGTCGCTATAAACCTTCTTCTTGAAGTATTCTAACGATCTTACAAAACCGGCATATTTTGAACATGCGAGAACCGGCAAGTCATGGTCTTCAGTGTTGCGAATTGAGACTTCGCAGGCGAGTTTGCCAATGCGAGGGAACTGCCAGTCCCTCGGAATTGTTCCATATGTCGTAGTTTGCACTTCTCGAGACGAAGCGAAACGCGAAAGACGTCTTTTCCCCCAGATCAGGGTCTGGGTCAAGGCGCGCGCCTGGGTCTCGCTGTTGTGAAGTAATTTGCTGAGTGTATCGATGGAATGATCCCACGTTGAGAGGACGCTGCAAATCATGTGTTGTTCAGCTAGGGGAGGCAACGTTAAGCGAACTGCGCTGAGAATCTCTTGGCTGAGGTTTGAGATATTTGTACCTCCTCCATTTTTAAGAACTGATTGCGCACGGAGTATGAACGAACTGCATAAGCCAAAAAGGCAGGAGAAACTTGGACGTCGTGAATCCGCGCTCGGATAGTGAAACCGGAGAATGAAACCGGTTCCTTGACGTTTTCAAAGAAAAGACATCTGCCGATTAGAGCTCTATTACCGTTCGATCTGACGAACAAGAGGTCCCCATTCCTAAGAAGATCTTGTTCATCAATAGGGCCGCCAGTGTGCACAAGTGCTAAATCAGAATGGTCGGAGCAAATCTCTCTGCCAGAAAAATGAGGTATTCCTACTACCTTCACTTTTGCCCCTTGTGAACCTTTTGTGAAGTTCAAACCGTTGCGGAAGACGGCTATTTCTCCAAAAGGTCGTTCTCGCCAACCTTTAGGAACCATAACCCAGCTCCTTCAAATAACCGTCCATCTCTGCTTCAATCTGCGCCAACTGTGTCTTGAGCGTCTTGCGTTCTGCAAGCACTGTGGCAAGGTCGATTTCCTGCTCCTCCTCGAAGGTATCCACGTAGCGCGGGATGTTCAGGTTGTAGTCGTTCTCCGCGATTTCTTCGATTGTCGCGAGATGCGCATACTTATCCATATTCGCTCGTGCTTTGTAGGTCTTGATGATCTTGGCGACGTTGTCCTCAGAAAGCTGGTTCTGATTCTTCCCGTCCTTGTACTCGCGGCCGGCGTCGATGAACAGGACGTTCTTATCTATCTTTTTGCGGCGGAAAATCAGAATGACCGCCGGGATTCCCGTTCCAAAAAACAGCTTCTCCGGCAAACCGATAACGGCATCAAGCAAGTTCTCATCAACAAGCTGCTTGCGGATTTTGCCTTCTGCGGCACCCCGGAAGAGAACACCATGCGGAACAACCACGCCCATACGACCGGTCTTCGGTTTCAGCACCTCTATCATATGCAGGACGAAAGCGTAGTCGCCCTTGGTTTGCGGCGGCAGACCACGTCTAAAGCGGCCGAACTTGTCGGCGGCGGCGCTTTCATAACCCCATTTCTCAAGACTGAAGGGCGGATTGGCAACGACGACATCGAAATGCTTGAGCGTGTCCTCGCTGTCGAGCAGTTTCGGGTTGCGGATCGTATCGCCCCATTCGATGCGATGATTGTCCTCGCCGTGGAGGAACATGTTCATCTTGGCAAGCGCCCAGGTACTGCCGATGGCTTCCTGCCCAAACAGAGCATATTTCCTGGAGCCGTTAAACCGGTTCTGGACTTCCTTCCCGCACTTCATGAGCAGGGAAGCTGATCCGCAGGCAGGATCGCAGATTTCGTCGCCTTCATGCGGCTCTACTAACTGCGCGATCAGTTCCGACACTTCCGGAGGTGTGTAGAATTCGCCGGCCTTCTTGCCGCCGGTGGCTGCGAAGTTCTTGATCAAAAACTCATAGGCGTTGCCGATGATGTCGAGCTTGCCGACGCGGCTTGGCCGCAGGTTCAGGTCAGGCTTGGCAAAGTCTTCGAGCAGGTGGCGAAGGATGTCATTTTTTTGGGCCTCATCACCCAGCTTGGTGCTGTTGAAGCTGATGTCCTGGAAGACATCCTGCAGCTTGTGGATATTGGCTTCCTCGATGGCGTGGAGCGCCTTATCGATGCGTTCGCCATTGCCCGCTTCGAAGCGCCGCTCGTAGAGAGCGTAGAAGCTTGCATCGTCAGGAAGAACGAAGCGCTCGTTCTTGAGCATCTCCACGATCAGCTTCGGCTTGTCGCCGTACTGCTTTTTGTATTCATCGTAGTGGTCCTGCCAGACATCGGAGATGTATTTGAGGAAGAGCAGCGTCAGGACGTAGTCCTTATATATGCTGGGATCGACGACGCCGCGGAACGTGTCGCAGGCCCCCCATACGGCCTGATTGATTTTCTTTTGGTCTACTTCCTGATTTGTCATATGCGTCTCCTATTCGTCTCGATTACCGTTAAGCAACAATTCCTGTGCGACAAGGTCCAATTCCCGCTGCCTGTTTTCGATCAGCCGTTCCAGCACGTGTTTTTCGCGCTTAGCTGCCTCGGCAAGGCTGACCAGAAGGCGCTGCCTGTCGAGGCTTGGGATCTGGACGGGCAAGGTCTCCAACACTTGCCGACGGATGCTGGTGATGTAGCTGCCGGTCGCGGATTGCTCGAAGTACCGTTGTGCGGGCGGCAAGTTCATTTGCCATGCGAGAAATTCTGGGATAGTGGACTTGCCGTCTTTCACGCGGATCAAAAAGAAATGCGGAGAACAGACGGCGCGAGCCGGGGGATGGTCAATGCACACGGCGACATTCCGATGTCCACGGGCAGAAAAAAGGACATCGCCAGCCTTCAACCAGTCCGGCTCACGACGGCCCGACAATTTGGTTCTTGCAACGGCGGGCCAGTCGATGCCAGATTCCGCGTCCATGTTTTTCATCTGGACCACGCAGACATCACCGCCGGGCACATCCCGGACGGCATCTCTTATCGGGTGGCCCGCCAAGATTGTAGCGAGCGCGTTCAATGGCTTTACAATGTTCTGCATCAAGTTCTATGATGCACTTGATTCGGATAGATTGCAATCGTTATTTTGCGTCATAGATGATGACGCATATATTTATAGGCGACTGCGGTGATTATGGCGCCTATTCGACGCACAATATGCGTTGAATACTTGCCAGATGCGTTGATTGTGGGTTACAATCAACGCAGAAGGTGCGGCGAATGTATATTCACGAGCTGAAAGACTGGCCACGCTTCCACTGGAACGCTGAACAACTCGCGGAATCCCTTGCTTCGGTGCGTCACCGGCAGGGCCGCCTGACGGGCCACATGGATGCCTTGGGATTCAACCTCCAGCAGGAAGCCGTCCTGCAAACCCTAACCGCAGACGTTCTCAAAAGCAGCGAGATTGAAGGCGAAAAGCTCGACGCGGAGCAGGTGCGTTCGTCGATCGCCCGGCGTCTGGGGATGGACATCGGTGCGTTAAAGCCCGCAGACCGGCATGTCGAAGGTGTCGTCGAGATGATGCTCGACGCGACGCGTCACTACGATAAGCCCCTCAACGCCGAGCGCCTTTTTGCCTGGCATGCGGCGCTGTTTCCCACCGGCCGCAGCGGCATGACCAAAATTCATGCTGGAGCATGGCGAGACGACAGCACCGGACCTATGCAGGTCGTCTCCGGCCCGATCGGCAAGGAGCACGTCCACTACGAGGCGCCGAAGGCGGATCGTGTCGATGCTGAAATGCGTACCTTCCTCGAAGGGTTCGAAGCAACCTCAGGGACTGATCCAGTGCTGAAGGCGGCGCTGGCTCACCTTTGGTTCGTCACTATACACCCGTTCGACGACGGCAATGGCCGTATCGCGCGCGCAATAGCCGATATGGCTCTCGCGAGATCGGAACGTAGCCCTCAGCGCTTCTACAGCATGTCCGCGCAAATCCGCCAGGAACGAAACGACTATTACGACATTCTAGAACGGACCCAGAAAGGAACCATGGATATTACCCCGTGGATGGATTGGTTCCTCGGCTGCCTCGGGCGTGCCATCGACGGCGCACAAACGACGCTGGGTGCCATCCTTAACAAAGCGCGTTTCTGGGAGCGCATAAAGACAGTTCCCCTAAATGACCGGCAGCGGCTCGTGCTGAATCGTCTGCTCGACGGTTTCGAAGGCAAACTCACGAATGCGAAATACGCGGCATTGGCCAAATGTTCGCACGACACAGCGCTCCGTGACCTCCAACAACTCGTCGAACGTGGCGTCCTCGTGCGCAACGCTGAAGGCGGTCGCAGCACCAGTTATTCGCTCGCCGAAGCGTAAGCGGCTCAGTGTCCGTTTAGAGTCATCGGCGTTATTTCATTCTCCGTTTGAAGTTCCGTGACGCTCCTGACTTCGTGAGCGGTTCATCATCTCGTGCATCGACACTAGCCGCACGCGCGTCCCGGTCAACGGGCGGCCCGATCCATTCGCGCAAACATCGCGCTCCCGTGTTGCCCGTTTCCCCGACGGCCTTCGGCCTCTGGGTGACCTGTCCGCTTTTGCGCACGGCTGTTCTGTCTCCGCAGTGATGAACCCACAAAAGGAGACGACAATGAAACTTCTTACTTCCGAAATCAAAGAGCGCCTGCTGGAGAACGGCCGCAAGCAGGAGCCTGTACGCGGCACGCACGATGAAATCGACTTCTGCCCCGTCGTAAAGCTGTTCACGCCCGATGCGGCCTGCACATGGCTTCTGACGGAAATCGACCCTGAAGATGCTGACATCGCTTTCGGTCTTTGCGACCTGGGCATGGGATTTCCCGAGCTTGGCTCCGTGAGCCTTTCGGAAATCGCCAGCTTGCGCGGTGCCCTTGGGCTCCCGGTAGAACGCGACCGGTCCTTCAAGCCATCGAAGCGGATCTCGGAATATGCGGCAGAAGCTTGCAGTTCCGGTCATATCAGGGCATGAGGCGCGCCATGACAAATATCACAACCGCTCACCGCGAGGCCTTCGAGGCCTTGCGGGACGCCTCTTTCGAGAACTTTGCGCTGTTTTCTTGCTTCGTGAACGGTCAGCCTGCTTCCGCAATCGTCGCGATTACGGAGGACCGAGGTGAGTACCTCATAAAGCCGCTCTTCGTTACCGTCACGGACGCGATGGTCCTGACAGACCACGAGCGAAGCGTTCCAGGCGGTGAGGGCGCATAGCATTGTCTTGGCGAAGCGCCGCTTTGCGCGGCGCTTCTTCGCCGTGGTCCAACGTCCACGGACGTTACCTTTGTTTGCATCCCCTTCGCATTCTCCTGATGCCATGCGCGGGCGCTTTTCCTGGGTCAAGAAAAGCCCTCGGCTCCCCCGCCAATTTCAATCATGCAACGCATTCTGGCGGTCCCCCCGACGTTTTTCTTGACCCCGCGCCCGGCGCATGGCGGCCGGGACTTCGTCCCTCCGGGGATTTCAACGCAAACAAAGGAGACGAAGATGACTGAGATTACATTGATACCGCTCAACAAGCTCGCCGAGTCCGAAGATAACGTCCGCAAAACGGCGACCGCACAGGGCATTGCCGAGATGGCCGCATCCATCAAGGCCCACGGCCTGCAGCAGAACCTTGTCGTGCGCCGACAGGGCAAGAAATTCGGCATCATCGACGGCGGCAGGCGTTTTCAGGCACTCCTGCAGCTCGCGGAAGACGGCTCCATCAGCGACAACCTTCCGATTCCTTGCAAGATCGATGAGAGCAAAATTGATGGCAAGGAATTGAGCCTCATCGCGAACACGATCCGCGAGGACATGCATCCCGCAGACCAGTTCGAGGCGTTCAGGGCGCTCGTGGACAATGGGCACAGCACAGCGGATATCGCGGCACGGCGCGGTTGCCCGGAAAGCCACGTCGCCAAGCTCTTGAAGCTAGCGAATTGCAGCCCGGTTCTCCTAAAGGCGTACCGGGAAGAACAGCTTTCGCTGGAAGAGCGGATGGCCTATGCGGTCACCGATGACCACGAGGCGCAGGAGCGCGTGTTCCAGCAAGTCGGCACCGACGGCACTCCTTCCTACATTCGCCGTTTGCTGACGCAAAACGAGGTTTCCGCCACCGACAGGCGCGTCCGTTATGTCGGCCTGAAAGCGTATGAGAAACACGGCGGCGCCGTGAAGCGGGACCTGTTCAGCGACGACGAGAACAGTGTCTTCATCGCGGACATCGCGCTGCTTGACCGACTCGTGACCGAAAAGTTGGACCGCGCGGCCAAGGCCGTCCAGAAGGAAGGCTGGAAATGGGTGGAAGTCCGTTCCCGGTTCGATTACCAGGAACGTGCCAAGCTACAGCAATTCCATGCCGAGCGCCTGGCATTGAGCGACGAGCTCACCCAGGAAGTACAGCAGCTTCAGGACGAGTACGACCAACTCATCGACATCGACAATGAGGGCGAGAATGCACCGCGTCTCGACGAGATCGAATCGCGCTTAAAGCAGATCGAGGAAACCCGAGGCGAAGCAGTCTTTACTTCTGAGCAGCTCGCTATTGCGGGAGCTGTCGTCACATAGCTTCGGTCACGGCATTGCGGTGGCGGGGAGTGAACTTCAGGCCGTTGAGCTCGCAAAGGGCTTCCACCCATCCAACGGACCAGGTAAGATCGCTATCCTCGTCGAGCGCCGCCAGCGGGCAGAAGGCCAGGTGGGTGCGGGGTCCCGCCAAATCATAGAAAGAGCCCTCTGCCGCAATGGTCAGGAGCCACGACGAATACCCTCGGTCGAAGGCGAAGACCTTGGCGTTGGGATAGCGGAACCATTGGGCTGCAAGCAACCCGAGTGCCGTAGATTTTCCCGCTCCGGTGGGTCCGACGATCAAGGTATGACCGGTGTCTGAGATATGCAGGTTGAAGCGGTAAGGCGTAGCGCCGGTGGTGGCGGCGTAGAGCAGGGGCGGGCTGTGCTTGGGCATGAGGGCCGAGGGATTCTCGCGCAGGCCGGCCCAGACAGAGGTGACCGGCAGCATGTCCGCCAGATTCAGGGTGTGCAACAGCGGCCGGCGGACGTTGGAATATCCGTCTCCCGGTATGGAGCCACGCCAGGCCTCGACCGCATTGACGGTTTCAAGCCGGCAGCCGAAGCCCAGATTCTGAATGGTCTTGCTAACGGTGCGCACGCTGTCGTGCAAGGTCGCGGCGTCTTCTTCCAAGCACAGGATGGTGCTGGTGTACTGGCAGAATTGCACGTCTCCGGAGGCCGCCAGGGACATCGCCTGTTCGGCGTCTGTCGCCATGTCGCGCGCGTGCAGGTTGACGGCGCCGTCCGTGGTCTTAAAGAGCTGATCCCTCCAGCCGCGCATCTTGGAGCGCCACTTCTTGCGATGCGTGTCCAGCAGATTTTGGGCCTCGTGGGCATCGAGCAGGATGGCTCTGGTGTGCCAGCGGTACTCGATCGGCAAGGCGTCCAGCTCGCGCAGGATGCCGGGCGAGCTCAACTGGGGGAAGCTATCAATCGCCAGGACGCCGATGTGCTTGCGGCCAATACGCGGTTCTACTCCGCCGGAGAAGTCCTGCGAGGCGAGAACATCGTTGAGATCGACAGGGATGGCTGGCCGAACGAATGGGTGATCGATGCCGGTAATCGCGCGATGCAGGTAGCGCAACAGAGCATCAAAGGTAAAGCCGGAATCATCTGCGATGTGGGCGAGCCGCTCGGTGTGGAACAGGGCGCTGAACACATTCTCAAAAGCGTCGCCTTTGGCGCGGAAGTGTTCGAGGGCGGCGTGGGCAGCACGACCGCTGGAGTGCTCGCGGCCTTCGTAGAGCCAGCCTTTGATTCGCTCCTCGGCGGCCAGTGGGGGCAGGTAAGTCAAAGTGAGAAAGTATTCAGACTCGAAATGCGCGCCTTCCTGCATGAATTGCTGGCGGCGCTCGTCATCGATCACGCGGCTAACCGGATCCGGGAAGCTGCCGCGTTCGGGATAGCCGGGGGCGCGGGAGCGGATTGCATCACACTCGACCATCCATCCGGTACCCAGCCGTAAGGCGGCGTTGAGGCGCGCGCTGAGCGCCTCCATCTCGGCGGTGCTGGCGGAGAGCATGTCCGGGCCGCGATAGGACCAACCGGACAGCAGTGAGCCATCCTGCTGAAGAAGGATGCCGTCGTCGATCAAGGCGAACGGCAGCAACAGGTCAGCGAGGCCATGCGGCAGTTTTCGGGATTCGTGACGAAACATGCTCATTGCTCCGCGGCGCTACCAGGGGCATGCCACCCGGCGGAAGCACCCCTGGCAGCCATGCCGGCGACCCAATCCCCTTCTTCGCGGTGCTTCAGGATCGCGTCCTTGATCTCTCGGGCGCGTACACGCCCCAGCCACTCGCTCTCTTCGGCATGCTTCCGGATCTCATTTCTCATCGCCTTGGCACGGGGGTCCCCGAGGACCTCCAAGACGCGATACGTAGGCGACAGCAGGGTAAGCAGCCGATGACACAAGCAGTCTAAGACTGCTTCAGGGACGACCTGTTCGTCGGGCGGCCAATCCAGCAGGTTCATCGGCGTCATCTCCAGTTCCTCTTTACCGGCACACAGGCAGAATGCAGCCCGCTCTTGGCCGGGTAAAACTGCCGGTAACGGATGTGCCGCAGGTAAACCTGCCGCAACAAGGGGTCGGCTTTCCCCATGCGCTGCAGAACACCTACGGCCACAATCCAAAAGATCACCGCTAAACAGACGCCCCACCAGGACCCTAAGCTGAGGCCCAGGGTGGTAGCCGTGAGGGCCGTAATCAATACCAGTTCGCGATCTCCACCTAGCAGTTGGTTGGGCCGGTTGATGGAAGGGTGGATCATCACCGTTCGGCGTGTGGAGGCATCTAGCATGGCTAGACCACTGCGCCGCCGACCCCGAATGCCGAAGCCAGCATGGGAGCCGCGAAGATCAGTACGGCGACCACCAGGCCGATCATGCAAGCACGGCGCCCTACCTCACCCAGCTCGTGGCCGAACAGCAGCGTGCCGCCGGCAATACAGATGCCGATGAGACCGATGGCATACGCCACTGGGCCGGTCAGCGAGGTCGCGATCAGGGTCATGGGTTTCTCCCACGGCAGACCACCACCAACAGGCGCCGCGTACGAGCGAACCATGAAGGCTTGTGCAGCCAACAATAATGCTCCTATGCGGGAGCCGGAAGATTTGTGTTTAAGAAACGTCATCGTTATGCTCCTTTCAGACTTGTTCAACTTGGTATTGCCCTTCTTTCCAACCAGTCACTAACAACATCTCGCGGACCTTGCGCCCGGCCTTGAGGGACGGCTCCGGATCCACGAAGATCACCAGATCGACGGTCTCCGCAATCAGCTTCTGCTGGGGGGCGGCCGTGCCTTCCGCAACCAGGCTTTCGAGGCGTGTGAGGCCAAGCAAAGCGCCGTTCGCGTGTATCGTTCCGAGGCCGCCGGGGTGGCCGGTGTTCCACGCTTTCAACAGCGTGTGTGCTTCGGCGCCGCGCACCTCGCCGACCACGATGCGGGTGGGCTTCAGGCGCATGGAAGCGCGCAGGCATTCGAGCATGGTGACAGTACCCACTGCCCGTAAGTCAAGATAGTTCCGGACGCGGCATTGCAGCTCGGTGGTGTCCTCGATCGAGATGACCCGGTCGAAAGGCGTTAGCTCGGCGATCGCATCGAGGATGGCGTTCAGCAGAGTGGTCTTGCCGGAGCCGGTAGCTCCCACCACCAGGATGTTCTTGCGCTCCCGGACGGCCGCCCGAATGATCTCGGCATGCGCGAGCCCGCGCACGGCCAATGAGAAATCTTGTTGTTGGCGCACGCGGTTGGATATCTCTTCCTTGGTGGTCAAAATTCCGGCTGTCTCATAGTCGGCGAGTGTAAAGACCTTTCGCGGTCGCAGGCGAATGGCGAATACCGGCTGCCGTACTACGGGAGCGACTACTCCTTCGAAGCGGCTGCCGTCCAGCGGCAATTCGGTTTCGAGGATGGGGTGATCGTGATTCAAGACTGTGCCTCGCAACGCGCCCACTGTCCCCAAAGCGCTGGCGGCAGTGACGGGCGCCATGTTCCCAGCCGGAACGAACCCCGCACCGCGGCGCTTGACCCACAGAGAGGAGTCGGGGTTGAGTAAGATGTCCTCCACGTCCTCTTCGGCTAATAAACTCAGGATCGGCTCGCCCAGTTCCCGTCGGAGTTTTATCTCCAGGCGAATGTGTTGTTCGTCCTGATACGCGACAGCTAAAGCGGCGGCCAATTTAGTTCATCCTTGCGAGTGATATTTCACGCTTGCCTTGCTTTCTGTGGATTAGAACACCATTAGTCCGGTTAGTCCGTCAAGAGTGACACCGTCCGAAGGCCATGTAAGTGCTAGTTATGGAACGATTAAGAACTTTTGGAGAAATGCCGCAACAAAGGTAGCTAACGACTGAAGTCAAGTCCCAGAGCTCTTGGCGCTGCAGCAGAGAACAAAAGTGTTGAGAGGGATCTGCGCGCAGGCGTGGCTGCCATGTAAGTAATTGGGTATACTGACAAAACATGCCATGAAGGCAAAAAATGGCTGCTATTCCTCTACCTTTCGCAAAAATGGCTGCCACGTAAGCCATTGTGTAGACTCGGGAAAGTGCGTCTAATGAGCCCTCGTGTCTGCTATCCCTTTATGTTCCACTACGTTTTTTTGGCTGTCTTCGCTGCGTCGCTTGCCCTCTTGGGAACGGTTGGTAACAAACGGGTACAGATTGTAACAGTTAGTAACAAACGGGAACAGTTAGTAACACTCGGATACAGTTTGTAACACTCGGAAGGTGCTAAGATAAGTACGCCTTGCCGTCTAGCGGTCTGTCGGGCTAAGCTTGGCGAAATGGGCAGGTCAGCTAAATTCTCCAACCCACCAAAGCGCGCCAAAAAGATCTCACGCTCAGTTCCGCCGCTGCCACATGACGAGAAGGAATTCCGCATCCGGCCGCGGCGCCCACGTCCGGCCGCAGAGCCACGAGTATCGGTTCCGCCGGCTTTGCGCGTCATCTACGGTTACGCCAGACAAACGGCGCGTAGAGTGAGCCAGGTGAAGCGCGCGACAAGGCCGTATAGGCAGCGTTGCGCGATTCGGGCTACCTACGTGGGGAACAGGACCTCCGGGCAGTGGAAGGCTCACGGGAAGTATCTCTCGCGGGAAAGCGCTACGCAGAGAAGCGCCCAGCGAGAGGCCGGGTTTGATGAAGCCAGGGAGAAACTGGATGTAGCCCAGCGCCTGGACGATTGGCAGCAGGCGCGAGACCCCCGCCTGTGGAAGATCATCGTTTCCCCAGAGTTTGGGGAGCAATTGAACATGCCGCAACTGGCCCGTGGCGTGATGGCGGGGGTGGCGAAGGAAATCGGTACGGGAGTGGACTGGGTTGCGGTGGCACACTACAACACCGGGCATCCGCATGTGCACATCGCCATGCGGGGGATCGACCGCCAAGGCCGCGAGATCCGCCTGCCGAGAGAGTTCGTGCAGCACGGCATCCGCCAGATCGCCGAGGACTGGTGCACCAAGGAGTTGGGCTACCGTTCCAGAGCGCAGGCCATGGCAGCACAGAGGCGGGAGGTGAGCGAGATGCGCTACACGTCGTTGGACAGAATCATCGCGCGCGCCAATACGGCCACAGATACTGGCACACACTTTTCGGTCACCTACGGGACTGGTGGCAGAACGCAGTTTGTGGTGGCTCGGCTGGTTGTCCTCGACGGCATGGGGCTAGCGCGGAGGTTGGGCGCGGGCACTTGGGAGGTGCGCCGCGACTTTGCCGGCGCGTTGCGCGGAATGCAGAAGATGGCCGACCGACAGAAGACCTTGAGCGCGGGGGGTGTGCTACGCTCGGACGAGCGTTTGCCAATCCTGCCACTCGATCACCGAGCTTTAGACACTGTCGAAGGTAGAATACTGGTCCACGGCGAAGAAGAGAACGGCCGCAGCTATGTGATGCTGGAAGCAACTGACGCAACGGTGTACGCCATCTATCACACACGGCAGATGCAAGAGATGCGGAATGCCGGGGGCTTGCGGGTGAACACATTTGCTCGATTGCATCGAGTATTTGTGGGGGGCCGGCCGAGGATCGAAGTCGAAGAACTGGGATCGGCAGAGAGTATCCTGGAGAATCGCGGTTTTCTGCGGCAAACGGCGCAACAGCTTTCTCGCAAGGGAATCACACCCGTGGAGGACGGTTGGGCCGGCTGGCTGGGACGCTACCAGCGGGCTGTTAGCCGGGCGGCAGACGAATTAAGGAGAGAGAGAGAACGTGATGGCATTTGCCGATAGTAGTGCGAGTCCGGGCCCAGCACGATCTCTGAGAACTGAACCTGGGACCTGCAGTAGCTGGCCCATATTAGCAGTTTGTCGGCTCTCATCAATCGATTGCAATCAAAATTGAAAGGCGAGTTCGAAGCGAAAAGCAGAAGGCCCGCAGCGCGCTAATCTAGACAGGAGCATGAACGCACCAGTCTCCGCGTCCACGCCCATCAGCGCGATCAGCCCGACCCACACGCCGATGCTCACGTTGTAGCCCAGCACGTAGATCGGCCAGATCGGCGCCCACCGCAGAAAACGGCACCGCCAGCAGGTCAGCATGGTTTTCGCCACAGACTTCGTGTTGAGATAGAGCAGCAGGAAACAAGTCGGCTCGTGCCCGCCTACCTCCGGGCGGATCGCGCGCCGTCTCGGAGAAAGGTTGGATTTGGGTGTCACGCGCCGGAAGTCTTCTCGGAGATGAACGCCGTGGCCCCCTCGGCAGTCCGGCCGGGCGGCGCCTAATCCCGCCCCTTCGATTTCCGTGACGGCGCGTCGCTGTAGGATTCAAACCGCGGAGAAAAACGGTTCTGACGCGGGCTGCGTCGTTCACTCGGTCACGCCAACGCGCGCCCCTGGTATGTTTCTCTGGCCTTCCGAAAAAGCTCAAGGTCAGAAATATACGATTGCGCGATCCATTGGGCGTACGCATCGCTGTACTGGACCGAGCCAAACTTCGATTTGTGGTAGTAGTCCTCTCGCTCGACGATTCTGAAGGCATATCTAACGGCATCGAGATCGAATGTGGTAACTGACATGCCTTCCGGGAGCAGTTCCTTGACTCTCTTTATCAAGTCCATCCGCCGGTAAGGATGGGTGGTGTCGAAGTCGATTGCCCTTACAGCTATCGCGTTCGGATCCGTTACAATTCTGACAGGCACTCCCCTGACGTCGCCTGTGGCGGCGCCCGCCGATTGGGAGACGGTTGTGGTGGGCGGCTTTATTAAGGCGACAGCGCCGTTGATCCTAGCCATCTCCTCGGGGTTATGGGGGTCGTACTTTACGAATTCAACTGCCAGGTCGGCACCGCGTTCACGGTTGGCTGGCTTCGGAAAAAGGAAGACCTTGTAGCTGAATTGCATGTCTTGTAGCTGCTCGGTACTCAAGCTGGACCTGAACGAATCGATGTATGCCTTTATGTCCCTTGCCAGGCGTTTGTGCAGCTTTCGGATCGACGCCTGTTGGGCATCATTTCGGAAACACGAAAATTGCAACGCAAGGGATAAGCTCTCGTTCAGCGCAAACTTGTCCCCAAACTCCGTCACTAGACGATCTTCGAAGTTGAAAAGCAATGCCTGACACTCGCCGAATATGTCGAGGTCGAGACCTGGCATGGAGCGATGTTCGATTTTGTTTCTTAGTTTGATGAAGAACTCGAGATTTGTTCTGGAAGCAGGGTGATCATTCCCCCAGAACTCCGCTAAACACTCCGATAATTCCCACGCCTTCTTGTCACCATCAACGATCTCGTAATGTCTGCGATTGTTCTTCTTTCGGTAGAAAGGGCGCTTGTGCCGGTTAAAGAAAATCGCGTGGAGCAGGGCCGTCCAAGCAATGCACATAAGCACGATGTACCCGCCGGAGCGAAATAGAGTTCTCGGTCTGTTATAGGTCTCAACAGCCAGAAACGCGCTGTCACGAGCCTTCTCTAGGTGTATTGCGACCTCATTCCTTAAGCGTGGCATTGCCTTCTATTGATAGACAAAATACCTCTAAGGAGGAGCCTCGCGCCACGTTTCTGGGAGTTTTCTTGCCATTCTGGCTTGGGCTCGAATCCGGCCGGCCGGGGATACTGAGGCCCGGTTAACCATTCTAGCTCTCTCTATCAAGCTCGCCAACAGAGTCTGGCGCAACGTGTTGCTGCGACTGGAGCGCGTCAGCCAGAGTCGCTCCCGTGAAGTCCGGTTCTTGGAGATGTACCTAGCACCGGAATGCCGCCGACGTAGCGGCCGCTATTGCATCAGACGTGGAACCAGCGCAGAATCAGGCAGATAGACAAGTTGATCCGGATTAGTACCGGGAAACGCCGCTCACGGAAATAGGTCCCCATAAGTCGGCTTCGCAACTCCGATCCTTCACATGTTCACATGTCCGTAAAACGCGCTACTCGCTGATCTGGTTTAGCGACGGGGCCCCTGAAGTTCCGACTGGGAACGGTACAGGCTTGAGCCGATACCAATCGGGGCGCCTGGGTGCTGGGCCGCCTTGATCAGAAAGGGCAGCCACGAGGCCGCTTCGCCGCCCGACGACTATTAGAGCGGCTCTGGTGAAGTCCCGTTTGAGGCTCAGCACATCTCTGCGGCGCGGATTTCGCTGGTGACGGAGTCGATCCGTCTTCGAGGAGGACCTTATGGGGGGCATGTTGCAGCCAAGGCTCTTCCTTCGTCCAGTCGTGCAAACTCAATGATCGAACGCCTCCTCGCAGATAACGCTTGACCTCGGTTTCTGGCCAAGCCAGCCGCTCCAGGAATCCCCGAAAACGGCGGCCGTGGTTCTCCGCGTCCTCTGCCCTCGCTAATGACGCCTCCGGCCAGCGGGGGGCGAACTCGGGGCGCCGGTCCAGTCGAATCGCCAAGTCGATGTCGCCGACTCGGTCCTGATTGCCCAAGTAGCTTCCAAAGACGACAACTTTTCCAACGCTATATAGCGAGGTCTTGGCGTCATTGACGATGCCGACTCGGATCAGGAACGCGTTCAAAACCCGGTCAGCATCCGCCCGAGAAATCGGCGCTGCCGCGGTCGCATTGGCCAGCGCATTGCCTGCCATCGTGTTGCGCCAAGTGCCAGGCGGCTGCCCCGGCACAACTTCGACATAACCCGCTCTTCTAAGGGCGTAAACGAGCCGCCGCGCGCGCTCTGCTGGTATCCTGAGTACCCGGGCTGCAGTATCGACCGTCCAAAACTCCTGGTTGAGGCGACGGAGCAGCGACCGCACTTGCATCGCAGGGTGCCCAGCAATATCTTGGTTGCGCCTTAATCTCATGGCGCTCTATTGACTCCTCTATCCACAATATCGCCGAGCGAGGCTGGATGCGATTTAGGAACATTAACTGAGGAACTGGATTGAGCCTCACACGGCCTGGAACGGTGCTGTCGGCGAACGCCCAGTTTTGCGGAGAGCGCGTTGCCGCCGCGAAGCCGACTTGTCGGGAGTAATCCAAATATCCGAATGGACCGAACTCAAGAAGTTGTTTGCGATGCCCATTCGAAGTAGCGCTTAATGCCATTCGCGTAGCGCAGAGCCGAAGTGGGTTTCCATTCCTGCTTGAGTTCGGATCGCAACACACCACCGAGGGCGGAATTCGTGATGTCAGGAAAATCTCTGAGCGCCGCAGCCACGATCAGCGTACCCTGTTGGCGGAGAATTTCTCGCTTCGCAATGGCTTCAAGTCCTCCCTGTTCGCGGAGATGTCTTGCCAACGAAATATTCCGGTCTTCGGAACGATTGACAAGTTGCAGAGCACTGCGTCATAAATGGCGTTCCGCATTCCCCGCTGAAGAAGGTCGGCCTCACGGACTCCGGACTTCCGGGCGACCCACAGATGCTTGAGAAGCCCCATGAGCGAGTCTGGGGTAGCGCTACCCAAAAACCTGATAGCTTTAGTCCTTCGCCCCTTGACAACTCCCATCTGTGCCCCCCTCCCAATGGGCCGGTAGAGAAAGGCTCCCCGTTCTTCGAGATGCCCAGAAAACAGCAACCATCGCTTTAGATTCATCGCATATTGGTGAATGACCTGCGTCGAAAGCCTAGTAGCGGGCCTCGTCTTCTCAACGATATTTGCGAGGTCTTCGTTGGTAACAATCGAGTCTCGATCGACAAGAGCTAACTCGCGGCAAATCACGTGTCTTGCGAGCTGCGTATGAATATGTTCGGCAAGCTCTGCAGGCGACGTCGATCTGATGTGCGATGCCAGTTGGTAGCTGTCCTCCGCAATTCTGTCTACAACCTGGAGCGCGACGAGGTCGCTCATCACATTAACCCAGCCTCTTTCAGATCCACCAACCGTCTCAGAAAGGCGTCTCGTCGATGTGGTTCCATCTTGGACAACCAGCTGGACCGCGCGCACAGCAGACCTTGGATCACGCTGAAATGTTCTCGCCCACGGAATTTGGGGGGCTCGTCCATGTGTCAAATAGTCCCTGAAAATATCCCAATAGATTACATAGTTGAGACCGCTACGGACAAGGAGGCGCTTCGACAGAAGGGAGTTCGTCAGGTCCGCGTTAAAGAGGTCCTCCACTTCACCCACGTATGCTGGGGCCTTTTCTGCCACGTACTTGAGGCAGCGGATTTGTTCGGGCTTCAAACCGGCCAGATCCTCCTTAAACAGCGACTCGACATCGAGCTCTCGCTCAAGAAGAGCATACTGGGAACTCGTAGGCTTTAGGCTTTTCGCCACATGTACCAGGAGCTTTTTCAGTAGCCAAGGATATCCCTGGCATTGCTCGATTAACCTCGTTCGTAGCGCCGGAATGAGCTGCACCCCAATCTGGCGTTGGGCGTGAGCGATGACCTTGGATATGTCGGGACCACCAAACTGCCGCAGCCGAAAATCTCGGCGACGGTCAGCGAGCGAATGCCAGAGATGGTATGCAGGATGTTGTTGCGGCAGCGAAACATCCGTTTTCCACGCGAAACCCAGCACGAAAGATATCTGCCTACTGTCCAGGTCCATGCTCAAATCGCGAATGGCGTTGAACGTCTCGAACAGTGCTTCCTTGGTGAACAATTCTTCAAACTGGTCAAAGATCAGAACAATGACCGCTTCCCTTTCCGCCAGAAGAGCTGCCGCAGTCAAGAGGTCCGGAGAGTCAAGCGGGTGGCTCAAGCTTCCAATGTCGTAAGAGCTGCTGGCAGGAATGAATCCCGCTGTGGCCGCATCTGTAAACGCGAGGCGCAGCGCGCCGGTGACGAATGTAGCGCTAGTCGCAGAGCGGCTGTCAACGGCGGTGAGAGAACAGTTAGAGATCCGTCGTCCCGAACTGACGATGTCCGCAAGTTTAAGTACAAGGGAGCTTTTGCCCCAACCGCTCGGTCCCTGTACCGCGAACGTTCGCGTCGATGTTTGCCCATCTTTCACCTGGTTGATGAAGCTTAGAACGTCCTGAATCAGATCATCACGCCCGACAAAGTCCATTGGGCGGGCCGGCCTGAGATCATCCCATGCGTCCCCAGGAACTACGCGTGCTATCGGTGAGCGGACGCTCGACTTTTGTAGACCAAGCGTACCTGCCCGGACCGCTTGATATGTCAGCGTCGAAAATCGTTCTGAGAATCCGGCGACTCGGATCGCCTCTTCTTCGGAGAGCGATGACCCGGTCGTCCCCGCCTGTTGGCCCACTTTCCTCCTGCGTGCAGCAGGCGACCAGGAGGAGTTTTTGCGCACGAGGGTTAAAGGCGGGCGCTGGGGGCTAGGGCCCTTGGCCATCGCAAGCCAGCCCCGGCCTCCACGCGTTGGCAGGTCGGGAACAGGCGGGGCGATGCGCAATCCTCTGCACATCGGTCCGGAGGGCGACACGCAAGATCCTGCTACTGGGAGACCTACAATGTCCCAGTGGAGACGGCGCCGGGGCATTGGCTGGCTTGCCACCTGGCGATACGCAATCCTCTGCGCATCGGTCCTGAGACGACACGCAAGATCACCGGTCGGCCACCTGACGCTCTAAGGCCGTTCTCCTGCTGGTCGCCTGCTACACGCAGGAGGAAGCTTGAGGTCCGTTTTGTTTGTCGATCAAGACATCACATATAGCTTCACCATGCTGGGAACTAATCCTGCGGCTGGCTCGGCAACCACTACGATTGAGGCGATTCTGGTTCCGCTGAAAGTGGTTTTCTCCGATGGCACGGAGCTCGATGCGACGGCGCCAGTGTACGGTGAATCAGAATCCGCCAGCGTGTTGACCGCGGAGTCTCCGCTGTTCCAACCCACCACTTTCAAGCCCGGCGGCACCAACGTGGGGACAACACAATATATCGACGCCTTTCAGCGGGCGAACTTCTGGAAGTATGTCAGTACCACGTCTCCGAAGTTTCATGTGAGATTTCACCTGACTGTCGCGCCAGTTCAAACTTCTAACGGTTCCGGCTTACTTCGGATACACCAGCCCCGGCCCCGGGAGTCCCATCGGATACGTGTACTACAACTGGTGGGATGGCCAGTTAGGCGTGCTTCTTTACAAGCTGAGGATCAAGACCAACACGCTGCCTATCTTTCTGAACTACAACATCGAGCAGTATTCGTCGGATTTCACTTATGCGGGCTACCATACGGCTTTCGGCGATCCGGCGCAGGTTTATATTTCGGCGGGATTCTTTGATGAAGGGATCTTCAGCTATGGGGGCGATATCGTGTTCCTCAGTCACGAGATGGGGGAGACCACCGACGATCCGTTCGTGGATAATATTGTTCCGCCGTGGAACAATCCGCAGAAGTCCGGGCAGTTGCAGCGATCTGCTCGAAGTCGGCGATCCCGTATCCGACCTGGGTATAGAACCGGTAGTTTTGAACGGATACACTTATCATCCAGAGGACCTCGTGTTTCTATCCTGGTTTTCGGGCGCCGTGCCGTCCACATCAGTGAACGGCTGGTACACTTTTGGTAACCATTACTCAAGTCCAGCGGTTTGTACCGAGTAACGTAGGTGATGCGATGAATAAACCAGGTAAAATGATTGGCTCAATTCCCGTGGTGGCGGCGTTATGGATGTTGCGCGGTACGGATTTGTCTGCGCAGGACGTCATGGAGCAGCGTTATGTCATCACCGACAATGATATCTATCGGGCGCCGAACAGCGCCTCGGTTTTCGGGCTTTCTGGTGCTACGCTGGTCAGTTGGCCAGCGCTCAGTACCACCGGTTGGGGCATCGCCGGTGGATACTTCGGCACAAATCAGCAGGCGATCATCAAGGTAGGGCTGAGGGTGTGCGCGTTTGTAGGCGATCCGGGAAGCGACGACATCGCCACGTTCGATACCACCATCTTCGCCAAACCCGTGCGGGTTGGCAATTACGACGATCCCTCGGGTTCGGGCGCTTACACCGGAATCGCTCTGGCGGCGCGCGGTACTACTCTTCTTTGCCGGTTATTCGGCTTCCGTGAATATTGGCGTATGGAAAGATCAATGCCGATTGTTCGCTCACTTTAGGAAGTTCCGCCAGTTACACGCCTACCCCCGCGCCGGTAAACGATCTCGCGGTTTGAAGCGATCTCGTTTGAAACGGTACGTTGTTGCGCCCGCACGCTTGCTCTGAACGCCCTCCGCGCCTCGGCAGTTCCCGAACGCGCTCAAGCTATACTCTATTGTTTCTAGCCAAAATGGAATCCCGGGTGGAAACCCGGGGCATGACGAAAATAGGAGCAACGCGATGAAAGTTAACGCTTGTATAGATCGTCGGATCCTTTCTGTTCTTCTATGCTTGGTTTTCGCGGCCGGATTGGCGTTTGGCCAAGCCACCACGTCCGTTCGAGGCCACGTTACCGATCCTTCGGGCGCGGCCATTCCCGGTGTGCAGATTCATCTGTCCAGAACCGATACCAATGTATCGCGCGACACCCTGTCCAATAGCGAAGGTTCCTACGAGATTCTGCAGCTCTCGCCCGGCATATACCAAATTACCGCCCGTGCCAAAGGCTTCACAGACGCGGAGCGCACCAACCTGGAACTGCGGGTGAATCTTCCAGCAACAGCCGATTTCCGGCTTCAGGTGGCGGGTGCGACGCAGACCGTGGAGGTGAACGCATCCGGCGTGTTGATGGTGAACACCTCCGACGCAACGCTCGGCAACGGGTTCGACAACAGACAGATAGAGCAGCTGCCGATTGAAGCGCGCAACGTGGTGGAGCTTCTAAGCCTGCAGCCAGGAGTAGTGTTTCTCGGCGACCGCGTGAATGCCGCCAGCGACAGCCGCAGCGGCGCTGTGAACGGCGTGCGTAGCGACCAATCCAACGTGACTCTCGACGGCGTGGACGTGAACGATCAGAACAACGGTTTCGCTTTTACCAGCGTGCTGCGGAACACACAAGACTCGGTCGAAGAGTTCCGTGTGACTACGGCCAACGCCAACGCGGACGCGGGTCGCTCGGCGGGCGCACAGATGTCGCTGGTTACCAAGAGCGGAACCAATCAGTTTCATGGAGCGCTGTATGAGTACAACCGAAATACCGACTTCGCGGCCAACGACTATTTTCTAGAAGCATCCGAGCTTGCTTCAGGCCAGCCGAATCAGCGTGCTCCGCTCATCCGCAACGTTTTCGGAGGTGCGCTGGGCGGCCCCGTGCTCAAGAACCGGCTATTCTTCTTCTACAACTTTGAAGGACGCCGGGACGCAGAAGCATCTAGCCAGGCGCGGACCGTGCCGACGGCGAGCATGCGCGCGGGCAACTTGACTTATGCGAATGCCAGCGGCGGCACCACCACGCTTTCGCCCTCCCAGATCACAGCCATGGACCCTCTGGGGCTGGGCGATAGCAAAGCGATTCTTGCGATCTTAACGGGCTATCCGATGCCGAACGATCCAACTCTTGGCGATGGCTACAACACGTCCGGATACCGCTTCGCCGCCGATCAGCACGCAAGCTTCAACACCGACATTGCGCGGATCGACTATAACATCACCTCTGACGGACGCCAGGCGATTTTCTGGCGGGGGAATTTGCAAGGCGACAACCAAGGCGGTGCACCACAGTTTCCGGGTCAGCCGCCGGTGACGGCGATCCTCAACAACAGCCGTGGTTTCGTGGTCGGATATACGGCGGTACTCTCGCCGTCGCAGGTGAACACGTTTCACTGGGGCTACACGCGGCAGGGCGGCCAAACCGAAGGTATCTCGACAGAACCTCAGGTAACACTAGCGGGCTTGGATTCTCCGGAATCGTTTTCCCGGTCGAGCATCTTTCACGTTCCGGTTCAAAACATCATCGACGACTACTCCTGGACCAAAGGGGCGCACACTTTTCAGTTTGGTGTGAACGTGCGCCTGCTCAATAACTACAGCCTGAATTATGGAAATTCCTTCCCGTCGGCGAATATCAATCTCGGTTGGTTAGTCGACTCTGGTATCGCCAACAAGGGCGTGCCGTTCGACCCGGCCGCGGCAGGTTATGCAGCGGTAGCAGATAGCTTCGCCCTGCAATACGACATCATTCTGATGACCATGGTGGGCATGGTTACCGAAGGAAACGCCGTCTATAACTACACCAAGACCGGCACGCCGCTGGCGCTCGGCACACCGCTTTTGCGGGATTTCCGCTGGAACGAATACGAATCGTACGCGCAGGATTCGTGGAAGATCGCGCGCAACCTGACGCTGACCTATGGTGTGCGCTGGACCCTCCTGCAGCCGCCCGCCGAATCGCATGGCACTCAAGTGGGGCCTTGCGTGGTGAGCGGAAGCGGATGTACGCCGCTCAGTCTGACCAACTGGTTGGGCATCGGCGCCCAGCAGGGCGCGAGTGGCGGGGCCGCGATCAACGCCCCGGAAATCTCTTTCGCGCCCAACGGACGTTCCAACGGCAAGGCGGATTTCTGGAACTACGAGTATCACGACTTTGCGCCGCGCGTGGCTGTGGCCTGGGCGCCCGACTTTGGCGACCGGTGGCTGGCGGAGATTTTTGGCACACAGGGGAAGACATCGATTCGCGGCGGCTATTCGATTTTCTACAACCATTTCGGTGCTGGAACGGTCAACTCGTATGATCAGGCCGGCGCGTATGGATTGTCGAGCCAGGTTTCGAACGTTCCCGGTACGGTCAGCGTCACTAGCGCGCCCCGCTTCACCGGTTTAACGAGCATTCCTGCTGGGCTGCTTCCGGCTGCTCCGGCCGGAGGATTCCCGGCAACGCCTCCGAGCGATGCCTTCGCTATCAGTTGGGGACTCGACAGCAACATGCAAACTCCCTACTCGCATGCCATCGACTTCTCCATTTCGCGCGAGTTCTTAAAGGATGTAGTCCTGAACGTGGCATACGTAGGAAATTTCTCGCGGCATTTGCCCGAGCAGGAGGATGTGGCGATGCCTCTCGATCTGGTGGATCCGAAGAGTGGCATGGACTACTTCACCGCCGCCACCATGCTCTCCAAGATGGCCCGCGCCGGAGTGCCCGTGCAGAGCGTCCAGCAGATTCCCTACTTTCAGGACCTTTTCGGACCGCTGGCCGGCAGCGGCTTTTCAGCGACCCAGGCTGTGTATCAGCAGTTCCAGACGAACATAGGCAACGAAACATACGCGCTGTTCAATCTGGACCTGCCCAACAGCCAGACTGGCGCGGGCTTGAATGTGCCTGGCCATAGTTACCCTTCTTACCGCTTCTATCACAATCAATATTCGGCACTCTACTCCTGGCGCACGATCGGCAAGTCGGATTACAACGGGCTGCAGGTGACCCTGCACAAGCGCTTCAGTCATGGCCTGCAAGGCGATTTCAACTACACCTGGTCCAAGTCCTTCGACTGGACCTCTCAAGCCGAGCGCATCCCCACTTCAGGCGGCAATAATGGCGCGCAGATCATCAACACGTGGAATCCCACCCAACTTCGTGGCGTTTCCGATTTCGACACCACAAATCAGATCAACGCAAATTGGATTTACGATCTGCCATTCGGGAAGGGGAGGCAGTTCGGCTCGAACGCCAGTCCATGGTTGAACGCGATTCTGGGCGGTTGGCAATTGAACGGTCTGTTCCGCTTGACCAGCGGGCTTCCGTGGTCGGTGGGCGAGGGTTCGACGTGGCCCACAAACTGGGACATCGAAGGATACGCGATGTTCCAAGGCCCGCTCACGCAGGCCGACCTGACGCGTGGCAGTGGACCGAACGCCTTCGTGGATCCACGAACGGTATTCAACGCCTTCCGCGTCGACTATCCGGGGGAATCGGGAACGCGCAATCCGCTCCGCGGCGACGGCTATTTCGGAATCGACGCCGGCCTGACGAAAGTTTTCCAGCCACGTGAACGCGTGAAGGTGCGAATACGATGGGATGTCTTCAACGTGACCAACAGCGTGCGATTCGACGTAAACTCAATCGGCAACCGCCTGGATTCGCCTAATAATTTCGGCGTGTACACGCAGACGCTGACCAATCCACGGATTATTCAGGTGGCCATGAGGGTGGAGTTTTGATATGAAGCGACAGGTTAATGCCGCTTATTCCTTTTATGCTCTCATGGCAGGCCCACGATCAATGCTCTCCTGACGCTATCGTCGCACTTCCGCATCTTGAGCAGGAACGACTTGGACTGCCCGGGTGGCTGGATGAACGTTCGCACCCGCACCCGGCTGCCCTCGTCGCCCGCAACGACACGGTGCTCATTGGCGAACGCACCGCAACGCGCGGGCGCATCGCAACGGAACGTGGCGATGAGCGCGGTCGATGCGAGGCGAGCGCTTTCCGTTCGCGCTCCAGCCTCGCGAACCGTAGCGCCCGCCAACGTCCAACGCCTCAACGCCCGCAGCTAACGACGCGACCAGGGCGGGCACGCCGGCCCAAGCCCCTCGACGTTATCCTCGGAACGGCACCCAGAACCCTGCTTTTCAGCACCCGCGTTGGTTGCGTCATTTGCGTCAGATCAGCCAGGAGCCGGATCGGGTGGCGCTTACTGGCCTCGTTGATGCACTCCTTACAGTACGGACTAGAGCCACGCACCGGCGCGGCGATGTGGTGTAGCAAACCCAAAGGCGGCCAGAGGCTTGCTGCTTTGGCAGCGGCGGCAGATCTTGGTGGGCATTCACTCCCGTTTTATCATCACAGCACCCAAAACCACGCTTTTCAAAAGCCGCGTTTGGTTGCGTCATTTGCGTCAGAACCGATACCGGAAGAACCAGTGTAAGCTGTAGATCGATAGCGCTGTTGCATCCTGCCAACACTCATGCTGAGGGGGAAAGTGAATGATGAAGAAGATTTCGATGAGGCCGCGCTCGGACAAGACCCGGGTTCCGAAAATAGCGTGCTTCAACACCGCGAAAACGCCGCTTGGAGTTGACCTAGACCTGCTGATCTCAGCGATGCAGAAGTATGTGGATGAGTGCGTTGCGCCAGTTTGGGGCACGCCCGCCCGACTGATCAAGTCGAGAGGCTTCGTCAAGGGCGCCTGGGCGATGGTTTTTATGGATGGCCCTCGCGTAACGGACGTGGAAGGGTATCATGACTTGACCCCAGACGGCTTCCCTATGGCTAAGGTCTTCGTCAAGACTACTCTCGCTGGCGGCGACCCCGTGAGTGTTTGCGCATCGCACGAACTGGTCGAAATGCTGGTGGACCCGGCGATCAACATAATGACCACCGGCCCGGATCGGCACGTCATCTATTCATACGAGAGTGCAGACCCGGTCGAGGACGTGACGTTTGATATCGACGGCATTCCGATGAGCGACTTCGTGTACCCCGCTTACTTCGAATGCTTTCATAAGGCCAACTCAATACGATTTGATCACTCCCGCAAGGTTCGAAGGCCTTTTCAGATTCTCCCAGGCGGCTACCAGCAAGTTTTCAAGCGGGGCCGGTGGAAAGAGATTTTTCGCTCCACTCGAAAAGCGAAGC
>Ga0302326_10005881_pt1 | contig 27753 bp, 22 predicted proteins | sample Palsa_T0_3_FD_202264 | JGI IMG/M metagenome (GOLD analysis project Ga0302326, IMG submission 202264) | Peat permafrost microbial communities from Stordalen Mire near Abisko, Sweden - Palsa_T0_3 | ecosystem: Environmental > Terrestrial > Soil > Palsa > Peat permafrost | place: Sweden: Abisko... | reverse complement strand
TGCTTCATGGTACGTGGCGTCGAGCGCAAAGTGCGCGCCGGAGCGCAGCGCGTCGCCGGCGCGCCACTCCTGAAAAAGTCGTGCCAGAGATTGCCGAACGGTCACACCCCGATGCGACGACTTCTCACCGCGACGGGTACGGTACGCCCACCTCCATGGGCACGCTGGGGAGCGGAGGCGGAGCATGACCGATTGGGACCTCGACCGGCTTCCCGTCGAGGCCCGGCAGATCGAGCGTACCGCTTTTTCCGTCGGAACCGACGCTTACGGCGAATTGATTGCCTTTCTCGAGCGCCTCGAGTTTGTGCAGCGGATTGTGAATCGGGTCTCCGTTCCGATCCTCGCCGAGCGGTTCTTTGTAGCTCAAATCGCGCGGATTGCCGCGACCGTCCGTCATGTGCACGGTCGTGAAACCGCTCTTGTCGTTGTGGCTGACGGAGTTCACGCTGCCGTCGGTGGAAAATCCCGGTGCGGCGATCGCGCCCTTGCCGTCGGCACCCAAGACGAGGTTGACGTGGTCTTTGTCGGTCATCAGCTCTCTTTCGATCGCCTCATTCTTCTTCGCAAGATTCCCGAAGCGGGAATCCGGGATATTTTCGAGGACGCGCTGAGTCTCGGGATCTTTGTCGGCCGCGGCGACGCGCTCTATTTTTTTTGCTAATTCCGCGGCCGTGCGTTCGTCACGCGGAACTTCCACGACGTGCGGCGCCGGCTTGTTCGCTTCGGCCTCGATGAAAGCGACGTCCTTGGGGGACTTCGTCAAACTCTCGGCCAGCAGCGGATAGTCTTCTTTTCGAATCGTCGCGTTCTTGTAGTGCATGTCGCCATGCTCGTCCGGGCGAAAGTTCGCAAGAAGATGTTCGCCGGACGGATTCGGTTTCGATATGACGGATTCTCCGAGCGTCGTCTCGCTGTTCTGGCTGTTCGCGAGTTTCTCGAGACTGCCCATGAGCTGCGGATCCTTCGAGCCGTTATTGAGGATCATGTCCTTATACGCCGGCCAGTCGCTCGCGCCGAAATGCAGGTTTCCGACCGATGCGTCGCCGGTCTTCGGGTCGATTTGGACCTTCTTGAGAAACTCCGCGGGTGTGGGATGGGCGCGTTCGTAAGCCGCCGGAAGGATTCCGATTTGCGCCCGCGTCAAAATGTCGATTTGCTTTTCGCTTCCGCCGATCGCAAGCTGCGCTTCCTGAAACGCTTTCAGCTGCTTGTCCGACGGCGGGTCGCCTTTGGGAATCGAAATCGATCCGATCTGATACGCGTTGGGAGTTTCCCGTGTCGGATTCGTTAGGAAGTGGGCAACGCCGTTCTCCTTGACGTCCTTGTCTTCGGGGCTGCCGACCTGGACCGTTCTCGAGCCGATCTCGTAAACCGGCTTGCCTTCTTGCATCTTAACTTTTTCGGTATACGTTTTTGCGTCCGGCCACGGCATGGTGAGATCCTCGCAAGGCTTGACGGCAGATTGCTGGGGTGGCTGGATTCGAACCAACGAATGGAGGCTTCAAAGGCCCCTGCCTTACCGCTTGGCGACACCCCAAAGAGCCCCATATCTAACCCTACCAACGGGCGACTGATGCGTTTCAACTTTATATGGGGGAGAGCCCCCCAAACCCCGGCGCGGACTCCCGAGGTTCGAGCCTTTAGGCGGCGAGTTGCGCGCAGCAGAATTTGCAGCGGCGCGCGGCGTCGGGGATGTCGCTTAGGCACTCGGGGCATTCTTTGAGTTTGGGCGGTTCGTCGGCCTTGGGTCCGAAACGCGTCGTGATTTGGTTCATCGGAACGACGACGAAGAAATAGATCGCAGCGGCGACGAGCAAGAAATTCACCAGAGCGTTGATGAACTCGCCGATGCCGAATTTACTGTTGTTGAGCGTGAACGTGAGTCCGGCAAACGACGGCTGACCGAAGATTGCCGCGATCAGCGGCGTTATCAGATCTTTAACGAGCGCCGTAACGATCGCTCCGAATGCCCCGCCGATGACGACCGCGACGGCAAGATCGACGACGTTCCCGCGCATGAGAAATTTTCCGAAGCCCTTGAGCATGTCCGCCCTCCCATATAAAAGCTGCGGTCTTTGCATCCGCACCGGGCGCTCGTGTTCCTCTTGGCCGGGTCGACCGCGCCGTAAAGCGGCACACGCGCGTCGGCGCGGGGTCAAGCGCCGTAACGCGCGAGGCGGCTTAACTTATGGAGAGGCGCGGGAGTCCGCGCCGGGGGCCTGGGGGGTGCCCCCCATTCTCACTGAAAAGCGAGGACCCGTCTTGTTTGTTTGCCGCTAACGACTCGCTTGGCCCCGAGATAGCGGGCGGCCCAGTAGCGGTCGGAGAGCGAGCTGACTTGCACGCGGTGGCCGGAGGCGCTGACGAAGCGGCCGCCGCCCAGATAGATGCCGACGTGCGACGGGCCGGGGAGGTACGTTTGGAAGAAGACGAGATCGCCGGCCTCGACGCCGCCGACCGGCTTGTGGCCGGCGTAGTACTGTGCGTCGGCCGTGCGCGGCAGCGCGATCCCGAGCATCGCGAAGACGTGCTGAACGTAACCCGAGCAATCGAAGCCTGAGGGCGACGTTCCGCCGAAGACGTAGGGCGTACCGATAAAGCGCATCGCGCTGCGCGTGAGGCTGAGTGCGATCGACGAGGTGCGCCGGATGATCCCGCGCGCGAACCGGTTGATGTCCGAGCGCTTCGAGGGGAAGGACATTGCCCGGGCGTTGCCGCCTCCGCCCCACATCTGCATGTCGGCGTTGGGGTTCGGCATATTGCCCGCCGCCTCGAGCGCGACCAGGTGCCGGCGCGCGGCCGGCGAGACCGAAAACTCTTGGGCCGGCGAGGCGGCGACGGCTGCCTGGTCAAGGGCGAGTACCGTCCCGGCGGCGAGATGAGTCTTGGCGGACGCGACGCCCGGTACGGCCAGAACGAGGGCTGCTGTTAGCAGCGCCATGCGTGTCGGTGAGTACAACGGATTCCTCTTTCGACGCCTGCGAGGTTAGTTGACGGGTTCGGGCTGAGAGGTAGCCCTAGCGCCGACCGGCGCATTCACCCCACCTTGGGAGTCCCCCGCTCCGAGTTTTTGGCTCGGATTCGGCAGTTAGCGTGTAAGAAAACGGAACGAGTGTGATGGCCCGCACGCGGGTCTCAGGCAAGGGTGCCCGAGCGGCGTGGTTGACGGGTTATCCCCCCGTTGACCGTGTCCTGCGTAAGGTCGGCACGATAAGACCGTGACTTTAAGCCTATGCCAGTGACGCCGGTCTCATGACGTGGAGCGAGCTTTTTCGAACGACGTAAGCGTGCGTGGCGCATAGATCTTTTGAAGCTCGTCCGGTTGCGAAGCGTCGCGGACCAAGTGCGGGTAACGTAAACCTTCGTGCGCGTCGATGTGAACGGTTTTGAAGAAATCGCCGTCAGCGACGATCAGCTCGAGCGCCGTACTTACGCCTTTGTGATTGCCGAGCGCCGCGCGTAAACGGTCGGCGGACCAGCCGCGACCGTCGACGGCAACGATCCGCATGTCGGGTGCGAGCCCCGCGCGGAATGCGGCCGAATCGGTGAGGACGTCGCGGATCACGCCGTCGCTCTTGGCGTCGGTGCTGACGATCAATCCGAGCGAGAAGCGTTCGTCGATCTGCTTTGCCTGGTCGTCGCGCGCCTTCTCGATGGCCGGCTCCTGGTCGGTGTACGTGAGCCTGTAGCCCGCGCCGGTGATTCCGCGGAGCGGCGCGCGCGGCTGGATCGTCGCGATTCGCTGTTTGAAGAAACCGGCCCAGTCGTAGGGCACGACTTGATTGAGCAGCGTCAAAACGTCGTTCTCGTTATACGTCGTCACGACCGGCGCGGAAGTCTGGTTGGTGCCGTTGCCCCAGAGTTTGCAAAAATCATCGAGCGATTTCGCGTCGTGCGTGAGGCGGCGAATCGTAACGTCGGCGTCGAGCCAGATCAGCGTTCCTTCCGTATAGAAGTCGTTCGCGCTGCGCCGCAGGAAAGCGTATTGGTTCGGCACGGTATAGAGGAACGGCGCGCCGTCGGCGGTGTCGCGGATCGGGCGCCAGTCGCGTCCGTTCTCCGCGTCCATTTGCGCGGCCGAAAGCGCCAGGCTGTCGAGCTGATTCTTGAAATCGATCAGCCCGGAGCGTGCCGCCAGCTTCTCGCCGTTGTACTGGTTCATCCCCTCGTACACCCAAAGCAGATCCGTTTGCTCCGGCTGTTGATAGTCGGGCGTCGAGAGATCCTCGGGGCGGCGGTATTTGCCGTTCCACGAGTGGGAGTACTCGTGCGGCAAGAGGTCCGCGTCCCACAGATAGCCCGAATCTTCGGAGGCGTATTTTTCCGCCGCGCGGTCGTCGCTCGACTCGTGATGTTCGATCCCGTTAACGTCGATAGCGTCGCTCAACGTTAAAAGGAAGTGGTAGCGGCGGTAGTGCTTGCCGCCGTAGAGCGCCGGGCCTTCCCGTACGAGATGCTTCATCCCGGCGAGGAATTTCGGCGTCAGCTCGAGCCCGGCGTCGCTGTCGGCCGCAGCATCGAGAACCTCCGTGGGACCGAGCGGAAACTCTTTCTCGTGAGCGCCCGCGACGATCGGCGAATCGACGAGCGTGTACAACGTGGCGGGCGCAAACGCGATCGTATCACCGCTGTGCGTCTGCACCGGAAGGGCCGTGCCGAACGTCCAGCCCGCCGGCAACGTGAGGCTCGCCTCGACCTGCGTGCCGAGCGCGGTCGCACCCTGCGGATACATGACGAGGTTGCTGTATTCGATGACGGCCAGCTCCGACGTACTCCCCGGCGCGACCTGGCCGTCGACCGACGGCGCACCCACGACGTCAAAAGCGACTTCGATGCTCGAAGCGCCGGCCGGCACGTTCGTGTGAACGGCATAGAAATCGACGAGGTCGCGTCGCCAGTCAAGCGTTACGCCGCCGGCCAGTACGCGCATGCCCACGACGTCCTCGATCGGCCCGGACGGCGTGTGATACCCCGGGATCCATTTGGGATAGACGAAGGTGAAGGCGCCCGGTGCCGCCGGCATCGTCACTTTGACGTGATAGATCTTTTGCGCCGCCCCGCTCGCGTCGACCGAAACCCGAAGCGGCGTACCGGTCTGCGCAGAAACGGCACCCGGAAGGCAAACCAACGTCGAAAAGGCAGCAACGACTGCACCATATTTGAGGCGGCCGGTCATGCGGCGCTACTGCGCCGCTGCTCGCACGATTTCCGCTACCTCGTTTGCGAGGCGATCGATGCGTGCCTGATCGTCGCCCTCGATCATGACACGGATCAACGGTTCGGTACCCGAAGGGCGCACGAGGATCCGGCCCGCAGGCCCGAGTTCGCGGCGCGCGCTCTCGATCGCGGCCAGAACCGTGAGATCGTCGAGAACGTCTTTGTTCGGGGTCCGCACGTTGACGAGAATCTGCGGCGCGACGACAAGTGCCGACGCGAGCTCGCGCAGGGTCGCGCGCTGCCGGGCGACGACCGAGAACAACGCGACGGCAGTGCCCGGTCCGTCGCCGGTCGTGTTGCGTTCGAGGTCGATCACGTGCCCCGATTGCTCGCCACCGAAGGTGAGATCGCGCGCGCGCATCAGCTCGAGGACATACCGGTCGCCGACGGCGGCGCGCTCGAGTCCGATGCCCTCGGCGCGCAAGGCACGCTCGAGTCCGATGTTGCTCATCACCGTGCCGACCACCGTATCGCCGCGAAGCGCGCCGCGGCGCTTCTTCTCACGCGCGAGGATCAACATGACGGCATCGCCGTCGACCGCCGCACCGGTCTCGTCGACGAACAGCGCGCGGTCGGCGTCGCCATCGAACGCGACCCCGACGACTTGGGCGGCCGGGCGCTCGGCGCCCAGCACGCGAACGCGCGCGGCCAGCACGCTAAGGTCGGTCGATCCGCAAGCGACGTTGATGCGCGAGCCGTCGTCCTGCGCGTGCAGCGGCTCGACGATCGCGCCTAGTTCGGCGAGCACGCGCGGTCCGACCAGGTACGCCGCCCCGAACGCCGCATCGACGACGACCGTCAGCGCCGCGAGATCCGCGCCGCCCGCGATCAGCGCCCGGGTGTAGTGCTCGACGAGCTCGTGCGAGGTGCGCGCGATGCCGACGTCGTGGTGGGCCGGCCGGGCGATCTCGGCGCCGTCTTCGAGTAGCACTTCGATTGCGGCCTCTTGAGCGTCGCTCAGTTTGAAGCCGTCGGCTCCGAAGAACTTGATCCCATTGTCTTCGATCGGATTGTGCGACGCACTGATCATGATGCCCGCGGCCGCCCGGACTGCCACGGTGATGCGCGCGACCGCCGGCGTCGGAACGACCCCAAGCGAGAGTGTGTCGTGTCCGGTCGACGTGACCCCGGCGACGACCGCCGCCTCGAGCATCGTACCGGAGAGCCGGGTATCGCGCCCGACGACGAGCGGACGATTGCGATCGGGCCGGCCGGCGACAACCGCGGCGCCCGCACGTCCGAGGCGAAATGCGAGTTCCGGCGTCAAATCGACGTTCGCGACCCCGCGCACGCCGTCGGTTCCGAAGATGCGTCCCACTACTTGCGTTGTGGCGCGACGAAGCGCACGCGAACCCGCACGAGGTTCGGGGTGACCGAGATCGACGGCAGGACGACCCCGTGCGCGTCGATCGCGACCGGGCGCAGCATCGCATCGAAGCCCTCCGGCGAGTTGGGGAGCGGCACGTCGACCATAACGGCGGCGACGCGCGCCAGGTCGCTCGTGGAGGCGCGGAGCCGGGCCCGCGACGGCAGAACGTCGGTATGCGCCACGACGATTGTGGGACGCACGAAGCCGCTGTAGTGGAGCGACACCGGCGTGCTGCGTTCCTCGATGCGTTCGATCGAGAGCGTCACGGACGCGGGTGAAAGCGATTTGATCTCGAGCTTCGGTGCGATTACCTCGACCGGGACGTTGTAGACGCCCGGGCCGCGCCCTTCGAGGTTGAGGACTGCGTGCAGCATCCCCGAACTGACCGGTGCGCCGTCGCGCGGCACGGCGACGTCGACGAGCGCTGCGGTTTCCGTGAAGCGCGCGACTTCGTCTGCTGCGAGCCCGGTCGTCTCGAGCGGCACGTTGAAATGTTGGGTGAACCGGGCCGCCGCGATCAGCGGGTTGGGCGTCAGCCGAAGGTACGCCCAGAGCGCGAGTGCGATGACGAGCGAGAGAAGCTTTAGGTCTAAATTATTTCGTAGACGGCTAAGCACTTGGGTTCGCGAGTTCTCCAGCTTTGCGCTCGGCCTTCGCGATCCGGCGTCCGAACAGGATCCGCCGCGGACGCTGCGGGCGGCGCCCGCGCGAGGCGCGGCAGCACGCGAGCAGCACGCTGCGCAGCCGCCCTTCGTCGTCGAGTTCGCGCGAGAGTTTGCCCGTGCGCGCGACCGAAATCGCGCCGGTTTGTTCCGAGATGACGAGAACGACCGCGTCGGTCTGCTCCGAAAGTCCGATCGCGGCGCGGTGCCGCGTCCCGAGGTGGCTCTCGGTGACGACGTTCTCCGAGAGCGGCAAGAAACAGCCGGCCGCCTCGATCTGGTTGCCTTTGACGATCGCTGCGCCGTCGTGCAGCGGCGACTTAGGCACGAAGAGCGAGAGCAGCAATTCGAGCGAAAGGCGCGCGTCCAGGCGCGTTCCGCTCTCGACGAATTCGCGCAAGCCGGTCGCGCCTTCGATCGCGATCAGGGCCCCCGTGCGCTGTCGCGAGAGGATGATCGCAGCTTGCGCGAGCGTCGCGATCGCATCTTCGAGCTGTTGCACGTCGTCAATGGCTTCCGGTCGCGCGATCAATCCACCGCGGCCGATCTGCTCGAGGAAGCGGCGCAACTCGGGCTGGAAAACGATCGGCAAGGTCACGGCCGTACCGAGCAGGGCGAATTGCAGGATCGTCGCCAGCACGAGTAAGTGGAAGGTGTTTGCGAGCGCGAAAAGGCCGAGCAGGACCGCGATCCCGAGGATGATCGGCACCGCTCGCGTCCCGCGGATCAGAACGAGCAGATAGTAGACGAGCAGTGCGGTCGCGACGATGTCGACCAGATCGCTGACGCCGAGGCCCACGTCGGGCCGGGGAATCGCGAAGTTCCAGTTCATACCGGCGCACCGATCAGCGGCTCGAGGTGGGTCTCGATCAGTCGCGACGAATCGAGGTCAGGCTCGCCCAAAAGCGCGCCGGCAAAGGCGCTTAGGGTTGCATCGTCGAGCGGCAGGAGCGGCTCGATCCGGCGCTTCGCTGCAGCGCCGAGCGCGATGTCGACGACGGCCACCAGCAGCGCAAGCGGCGTCCGGCTCGCGTCGAGTTCGACCACAAGCGTATCGTCGTCGAGGCGCGCATCGACGACGCCGAGCGGGCGCCCGGGCCCGGCGAGCGCATCATGCACGAGCGCAAGCCCCGGCGGAGCATCGGGGATGACGCGCAACACAACGAGCGGCGGCTCGTCGATCCGCCCCGGCAGCTCGGTGGCCGAGGAAAGACTGGCGGGAAGGGTGACGCGCGCGTACGTGCGCCCGGCCGCCGCATTCCAGGATGTTACCGCGATCCCAGCCGAAGCTAAGCTGCGCGTCGTCTCGTCGCGCTCGCGCGGGGCGAGCACGCCGTCGTACCGGAGGCTGGCGAACCGTTTCAAACCTTTTCCTTAAAATCGGGGCGGCGTGCCCCCCGATGCCCCCCAAAGAAGACCCCGAGTCTTTCCACATCCTTAGCCGTCGCAGCACTTGACTCATGCGCCCTAAAAACGGCGAGCGTTTGGCGCGCGTCGTCGGCGTCGGGCGCAATTCCGCGTGGATCGTCTTCGAAGACGAGGAACTCGTGCGCTTGGCCTCTTTGCGCAAGAACCTCGAACGGCTGACATTAGTTCCGGGCGACCTCGTCCGCGCCACGCCCCTCGATGGCGAGCGCGTCGTAGTCGATGCGCGCGAACCGCGCACGTTCGCCTTACAGCGCACGACCGGTGGCGGGCGTACGAAAACGATGGCGGCGAACATCGACGGGATCGCCATCGTCGCGGCATTCGCGCGGCCGGCGCTGCACCTGGCGATGATCGACGAGCTGATCGCATTCGCGGAGCTCGAGGGCATCGCCGCGCGGTTGATCCTGACCAAGGCCGATCTCGCCGAACCCGCCGAGCTGGAAGCCGTCCCGGCGCTGTACCGGAGCCTGGGCTACGAGACCCTCGTAACCAATCCGAAAGCGCACGAAGGCATCGATGCGATCGAGCGCGAGTTTGCAAGCGCGCATACGCTACTCATCGGCCAGTCGGGGGTCGGAAAGAGTTCGCTCTTCCGCGCGCTTGGCGGTGTCGCCGCGGTCGGTGACGTCTCCAAGGGCGGCCGCGGAAAGCAGACGACGTCGACCGGCCGCCTGCACCGCTTCGCCGACGGCTTCCTGATCGATAGCCCCGGCGTCGGCGAATTCACGTTGGAAGGGGTCGGCGCGGCCGAGCTCAGCCTCGGTTTCGTGGAGTTCGCGCCACTTGCGGGCAAGTGCCGGTTCGCGGACTGCATCCATCGCAGCGAGCCGGGTTGCGCGATTCTGGCGGCCGTGGCCGCCGGGGGGATCGCGTCTTCCCGTTACGCCAGCTACCGCAGCATTCTCGAGCGCACGCCCGGCTAGCGCGGGTCGGTGTGGGTGACGACCTCGATCATCGCCTCGACGACGATCGGGTCGAACTGCGTGCCGCGGTGCTCGCGCAGCTGTTCGAGTGCGTCACCGGGCGAGCGCGGCAGACGGTACGGCCGGCGCCCGATCATCGCGTTGAACGAGTCGGCGACCGTGACGATTCGCGTCGTCAATGAGATCTGCGAGCTGACGAGCCCGTCGGGATACCCGCGGCCGTCCAAGCGCTCGTGATGCGAGCGGATCGTTGCCGCAAACTGGCGCAGGGGCTTGATCGCGCTGACGATTTCCTCGCCCATCGCGGGGTGCGCTTTGACGAGCGTCCACTCCTCGTCGGTCAACGAGCGCGCCGCGCCCAGAATTCCGACCGGAATCTTCATCTTTCCGAGATCGTGGACGAGGCCGCAGCGGGCGATGTGCGTGACCTCGCTCTCGGAGAGCGACAGGCGCCGCGCGATCCGCGAGCACCATAAGGAGACCGCATGCGAATGCTCGGTCGTAAGGGGGTCAACCTCCTCGACTTTCGCGAGCAAGTCGTGGATCAACCGCCCGACTTCGTCGACCTCGAGCGCCCCATTGCGCACGACCCGCTTCCGCGGCTTGAACGCGATCCCGGCAATCGACTGCTCGAGCGAAACGAGCTGGGCTGCGAGTCGCTGCGACGAGCTGCCGCGCGCCGCCAGGACCGCAAGAATGGCGCGCGGGGCGCTCGCGAGCATCGAGCCGATTTGGGGAGAGCCCGCGTGAAACTCGCACGTCGCGTCGAGCCAGGTCAAGAGATCGAGGTAGGATCCGCGATCCAGCGCGATCAGCAGGCGATCGAGAAACGCTTCGGCGACGACGTCGACCGCGAGCGTCCGCTGCTCGGGCAGCACGCCGGTCGTGACGATGCGCCAGACGATTTCGTCCCGATGGGTCTCGATGTTGTCCAGATCGACGTCGAAGGATAACACGCTAGTTTGCTCCCATTGCGGAAAACGCTTTTGTTTCTGCGCACTCGAAGGCTTCACGATGCCAGGTGGCGGCGCGGGTGACGGCACCGTTCTCGATGCAGCCGAGCTTGCGGGCGATGCTCTTCTTGCGCTCGTCGACCGCGGAATGATCGCCGTCCGCGCAGCGCAGCATCGCGATGCGTTCGGCAACCGTGAGCCGGCCGATTCGGCGCAGCGCGTTATTCGCGAGCGGCAGCATCGTCAAGGCCCGGCCGACTCCGCCGGAGCCGCATTCCTCGAGCTCGGCGAAATAGGCGAGGACGTCGTTTTGATTGCGCGCCCCGCGGTAGCGTTCGAGCAATGCGCCAAGCATGCGCCGTAGCGCGAGCAGCCGTTTGGAGAGTGCCTCGGGCGCCGCGTCGATGCGGCCGAGCATGTCGCTTGCGGCCTCTCCGCGGCCAAGCACGATCATCGCGAGCGCGACGTACAGGCGCGCTCGCTGGACGCGCAGGTTCGTCTCCTCGATGCCGGCCAGGAATTCGAGCGCCGCCCGGATCGAATCGGAGGCTTTGCGTTCGAGCCCGGCCGCGGCGGCGTAGGTCGCGACTTCAGCGTGACGCAGCGCTTTGCGGTCGGCGCTCCACTGCTGATCTTCGCTCGCCGCGAGCAAGCGGTACGCGCCGAGAAAATCGCCCGACCAACTCGAGCGCAAAGCCTGGGTCGGCAGCAGTGCCTCGTAGACGCCGCGGCCGCTGCACGCCACGTCGAGCGTGCGAAGTTTTCCGTCGATGCGCTCGGCGACTTCTTCGTTTCCGCGCTCGACTTCAATCTCGAGGGTCCCGACCAGAGCGAACAGTTGCTTGGTGAGGCTACCGGACTTGGCCGCGCAGTCGCCCAGCGCTTCGAGCAGGCGAATGCTCTCGGTCGGATCGTCCTCCACGTCGGAGGCGATGCTATAGAGGACGCTGAGGGCGCTTGCAGCGACATCGAAGTAACCGTGCTCGCTCGCGCACGCCAGCGACGTTTGGGCGAGTTCTTTCGCGCGTGCCGCATCGGCCCGGTACAGCGCGACGTACGCCGCCTGATGATTGACCTTGGCCGTCAGGTGCACGTCGCCAAGTTTCGCGGTCAGCACGAGCGCGCGATCGGTCGCGCGCCGCGCGTCGTCGAGGCGGCGCTCGAAAACGTAGGCCGGTCCGAGCGCTGCGAGCGCATAGGCTTCCAGACGTTCGGGGACGAGCGGGTCTGCGGCCAGCGCTTCGAAGACCCCGACGGCCTCGTGGCGGAAGAAACGCAGCAAGTGCGTTCCGTACTGATAGGCGATCTGCCCGCGCAGGCCGGCCGGCGCGCGGTCGAGTGCGAGCTGAAACCACGATTCGGCGGTGTCGAAGCGCCCGAGGCGCGATTCGGCCATTGCCTTGATCGCGAGCACGACCGAGCTTCCCATTTGGACGTAGGGGTCGAGTGCGTCGATCGCTTCGTGCATCGATTCGCCGTGGCCCGACTCGAGAAACGCGAACCCATGCGCTTCAATGATGCGCACGAGCTGCGCGTCGCGACGATCGCGGATGTGATAGGCGAGCGCCTCGGCAATCCGGCCCGAGCGTTCGAGTGCAAGGGCCGCGCGCATCGCCGCCTCACGGGTCGCTTCACGGCCGAGTTCGCGCAAGCGTCTGCGAAGGGCGCCTAAGAACAGGCCGTGATAGCGACGTTCGTCGCCGCGGATTTCGAAGATCTGTGGGGCCTTGCGCGCGACCGAGGCGATGAGCGCGGCCGAATCGGCAGCACCGGCGCCTGCGAGCAGCTGCTCGTCGATTTCGGGGAAGGCCGCGGTCTCGACGAGCAGCCGGCGCTCGTCGGGCGTGAAGCGCTCGAAGACTTCGTCCGCGAATCGGCCGAACGGATCCCCGCCCGAGCCGAGAAGACGATCGACGATTGCCGGTTCTTGCTCGATCGTCGCGAGGGCGAAGGTCAAGATCGCGGGCGCGCCGTCCGTCACGTCGCGCAGACGAGCGACGGTCGCCGCGGGGAGCGACGGGGCGAACGAGGCCGCGAGGGCCTGTGCTTCGGGCTGCGTGAGGCGCAAGGTGGCGTCGTCGATGGGAATTTCCGTGTCGGCGCGGGCGAGCCAGGTCGCCACCGGCAGATCTGCGCTCGAGCGGGTTGCGACGATCCAGCGCACATGCGGGCGCGTTCGCTCGATCGCGCTCGTCAGGAAGGCTGCAATCGTGCCGTCACCCTCGCAGTGGTGGAAGTCGTCGATGACGATGGTCCGGTTCTCGCCCTCCAAATGTTCGGCGAGCCATGCCGCGAGCACGTCCCCCGGCTTGGGTGACTGGGTGGCGCGCTCGTGGGCGATCGCGAGGGATTGCGCGACCCGCGGCAGGACGGGTTCGAGCGATGCCGCGAGCCCGCGCACGAACCGCGTGAGCGAGCCGTGCGCCTTGCGCACGTTGAAGCGAACCACGGTGTCGGGCACGTCGCACAGGTACGCATCGAGTGCGACGCTCTTACCGTAACCGGCCGGCGCGACGAGCAGGGTAACCGGGTATGCGGCCGCAGCTGCAAGCCGCTGTGACAGTCGTTGGCGTTCGAGAATCATGTGCGCAACCCGCCTTAGAAACCGGCGACGCCGTTGGGCGCCCCGAAACCGGCGACGCCGTTGGGCGCCCCGAGACCGTCGATGTTGCCGGCGTTGAGCACGGGGGTGAAGTCGCCGGGGTTTTGGTAAAGCGCGGCGGCCCCGCTGCCGTTTTGGTTAGCGCCCGAAAGGGCGTACATACCGCTGATGATCGGTGCGGCGACGCTCGTGCCGCCGACGATGCCCCAGCCGCCAAGGTTTGAGTCGTAGAACGCGATGCCGGTGTTCGGGTCGGCGACTGCCGCAACGTCGGCAACGCTGCGCATCCAGCCGCAGTAATTCGGCTGCGCGCGCTGCTTATGGAAGAGGCTACTGCATCCCCCGCCAGAGCCCGACCAGAGGCTTTGGACGACGCTCGAACCGGAGACGCTCACGGTCGTGCCGGCGACGGCTACGGTACGCGTCGCTGACGCCGGGAAGAAGGCTCCGGGGCCGGAATCGCCTGCGGCGGCGACGAGCTTGACGCCCCACGGCTCGTAGAGTGGTTCGAGAAACAGCTGGCTTGGGTCTTCGGAGGCTCCGAAGCTCGCATTGACGACCGTCGCGCCGCCCGCGACCGCTGCCTGAACGGCCGCACCAAGATCGACGAGGTCGTCTGAGGCAGCCTCCGACAGAACGATCTGACAGTTCGGACAGACGGCGGAGAGCGTCTCGAGGTCGACGTCCGCCTCATCGGGCCAGCCGCCCGCCGAGGTTTCCGGGAAAGGCGAGATCGAGTCCGGGTTGGCCAGCGCGTCATCCGACGAGCTCCGCTTGCCGGGAGATCCCGGCACGGTTGGGCGGCCCGGATCGGGCGAGATCGAGTCGGGCTGCTCGGGATCGTTCGGGCGCTCCGGAAAGGGCGAGACCGAGTCGGGCCGGGCGCGGCTTGAAGCGCTTGACCGGCGCGAAGACGCGTCCGCCGTGGCGGCGGTGCCGTTTACGCTTGGCGCGGACACGCCGACTTTTGTGAAGCACCCGCTCGCCGAAGAGCACGGCGGCAAGCCGAAGTACGAACGGTACGTCGCGAGGTCCGCCTCGGCGTTGGGCGCATCGTAGGCGATGACGATTGCGACGACGGGTCCAGTCCCCGCTTGAGCGTTCGGCGCCGGATAGTTATACAGGATGCTCAGATCGTTCGGCGTCAAGCCGTTCACCGAATCCGGAAAAGCTCCGACGGTCGACGCATCCATACGCACGGCTGCAAAGCACGAGGCGTGGCGCGAAACGGTGGTGCGCGGGCAAAGAGCGCGCGGAGCTTTACCGCTCAGGTTCGGTACGATGCTATGCAGCCCAAGCGGCCCACGGAGCGGTCGCGCGTATTTCACCGTTTTGCCGGCCGTCTGTGCCAGCGGCGGCGTTCCAAGCGCACCACTGCCCGCGCAGCCTGAGAGCAGAACGATCGCGAGCGAGGCGCCCGCGAGGGCCGAAAATCGAAGCATGTAAGCCTGAGACTCCTTTATCCGCTCGGGGAACGACGTGAAATTACGGGCTTGTAAACTCGCCCGCAGTTCGCGCAGGACTACTATATTCGAAAATGTCAGGCCACGTGCGATCCGGAGTCGAGGTGTGACGGGGGCCACCCCGTGTCGAGTGCGCAAACGCAGCGCAGTCGCCGCTGCCGGCATTTCGGCCGAAATAGTACATCGAGACTATGTCCGAACTGCGAAGCGCCCTCAAGGCGCTGTCAACGATACTTGAAGCGAATCACCCGCTGCTCGCCTCCGTCGCATTGGTCGAGCGCGAGCTTGCGCGTGCATTGGACGCGCGCCAAGTCGTCGTTCGCTTCGGGAACTCCGGCCGCGGCGGAGCCGGCGAAACGGGCGACTCGAGCGTTCCGCTCGTGCTCGACGGCATCCGCATGGGAGCGCTCACGGTCGATTTCGGGCGACCGCCGAGCGAGGACGAGCGCGAAACGCTGATGCTCCTCGCCGCACCGCTTGCCGCATCGCTCGCGTGGCGAACGCACGCTGACGAACGGACGCGTCTGCGCGATCTGGCCCGCACGGACGCCCTCACGGGGCTTGCGAACCGGATGGCCTTCGACGAAGAACTCGATGCGGCGTGGGAACGCTGTTGCGAGCGCGGCGTACCACTGACCTTGACCTTGCTCGACATCGACTATTTCAAGATCTACAACGACATCTACGGACACGTCGCCGGCGACCATTGCTTGCGTGCCGTGGCGCGTTTGCTCAGCGGGCAGTCGCGCGCCGAAGCAGAGTTCGTCGCGCGCTATGGCGGCGAAGAATTCGCGTTGATCTCACAGAGGCTCGCTCCGGCCGAGGCCGTGGCCGCAATCGGCAGCGTGTTGCGGCTTTTCCAAGAGCACCCGATCGTGCACGAGGGCTCGACCCTCGGCCGCATTTCGCTCAGCGCGGGAATCGCTTGCAGCGTGCCCGCACGCGGCCGGCCGATCGGAGACTTCGTTATCGAAGCAGATCGCGCGCTCTACCGCGCGAAAGTGCTCGGGCGCAACCGGGTGTGCGCGGGCGCACACGCATCGGGCGGACCGATCGTCTCCCGGCATACGCGCGTCCTTGCCGCCCCTCCACCGTTCGACGACGCAACGGTTGGACGCGAAGCGGATCTCGTTCAAGTGACCGGGGCTCTGCGTCAGTCGCGCATGATCACGCTGGTCGGTTCAGCGGGGATCGGAAAAAGCCGGCTCGCACGCCTCGTGGGTTCGGCGGCGCAGCAGTTCGTTACCGACGGCGCGGTTTACGTCAACCTTTCGCTGCTCGCACCGGATTCCGATCCGGTCGCGACGATCGGCGCGGCACTCGACATCGCGGTTGAAGGGGCCGACGTGCGCGAGGCCTTGCACGACGCCCTCCGCGAACGCGAAACGCTGCTGATTCTCGACGACATCGCTGCGGTCGACATTCCTCGCATTACCGCGTTGTGCGAGGATCTGTTGGCAGCGGCGCCGTCGCTCTCGATCATCGCGACGTCCCGGTCGGCACTGGGTTGCGCGCAGGAGCGAGTCGTCGTGGTCGCGCCGCTCGGCGAGGACGCAGCGGTCGAACTTCTGCGCCTGCGCTCCGGCATGAACGACGCCGAAATGCTGCGGCGTATCGCCCGTTCGCTCGGCGGCGCACCCGCCGCGCTTGAAGCCGCAGCCCGCACCCTCGCTGCCAACGGCATCGCGGGTGCGGAGTCCTTGGAAACGCTGCTAACAATCGGTTCGTAGGCGCCGCCCCGGGGCGCGCGCTTATTTCTTGGCGCTGCTCTTCTTGCGGGCCGGGCGGGCGGTCGCGGGGATCGCGGCGGCCGCGGCCGCGGCCGTTACTTTTATCGCTTTGGCGAGGCGCGACTTCTTGCGCGCCGCCTTGTTCGGGTGAATGATCCCCTTGGTTGCGGCCTTGTCGAACTGGCTCTCGACGGCGGCGGCAGTCTGGGCGTCGCCGGAGGCCTTGGCCTTCTTAAATACGGTCTTTAGGCGCGTCTTGACGTCGCGATTGCGCAGCTCGCGCTTCTCAGACTGACGGACCCACTTTTGCGCGGCTTTGATGTTAGGCACGGGCGGCAGTATACCACATGCGAAAACGCGGCGCCTACCCGACAAGCGGCTACTAGGCCATTTCGAGGACGTAGGTGCCGGGGGCGGCGACGAGAGGCGGGTAGGTTATCGAGCCCTCCGCGGCCGGGGCGGGGATCCGCTCGCCTGAGCGCTGCGCGATCCATTCCAGCCAGTCGGGCCACCACGAGCCCGGGTGCTTGCGCGCGGCGGCGAGCCACTCGTCCGCCGACGGCGGGTTGCGGTCGCCCTCCCAGTAATTTCCCTTGGCCGCGGCGGGGGCATTGATGACGCCCGCGATGTGACCCGAGTGGCCGAGGCGGAAACGCACGTCGCCGGAAAAGAGCTGCGTCATCTTGTAGACGGAGCGCCACGGCGCGATGTGGTCTTCGATCGTCGCGACCGCGTACACGTCGTTGTTCACCGCGCCGAGATCGATTGGGACGCCTTTGTGGCTCAGCTGGCCCGTCGCCAGCGCATTGCGCACGTACATGTTGTTGAGATAGTAGCGATGCATTGCCGCCGGCATGCGCGTCGCGTCGCTGTTCCAATAGAGCAGATCGAAGGCGGGCGCGTCTTTGCCGAGGAGGTAGCGATTGATCGCGACGTTCCAGATCAGATCGTTGGCGCGCAGCATGCTGAAGGCGGCAGCCATGTCGCTTGCAGGCAGGACACCCTCTGCCGCCATTTTCTTTTCGATGTGGGCCAGCGCTTCGGGGGCGAGGAAGCTCCTGATGTCGCCGACCTCGGCGAAGTCGACGAGCGCCGCGAAAAACGTGACCGCGCGCACGAGCTGCGGGTCGGTCTTCGCGAGGTACGCGAGCTCCATCGCGGTCAGCGTCCCGCCGATGCAATAGCCGACTTGGTTCACGTCGGGCGAGCCTGAGATTTCGGCAGCAGCCCGGACCGCCGCGAGCGGGCCAAGCTCCAAATACTCGGCGAAGCCCAGGTCGCGCATCGACGCATCCGGATTGCGCCACGAAATGACGAACGTGGTCAGGCCGCCGTCGGTCGCGAACTTGATGAAGCTATTGGCCGGCTGCAGGTCGAGGACGTAGAACTTGTTTATCCACGGCGGAACGATGACGAGGGGCCGCGCGTAAACCGTTTCGGTCGTCGGCGTGTACTGAATGAGCTCGATAAGCTCGTTGCGGTACACGACTTCGCCTTTGGACGCGGCGACGTTCCTGCCGACCGCAAAGGCGGATTTGTCGACCAGCGCAGGGCGGCCCTCATTGTCGCGCAGGTCGTCCATGAAGTTTTGCGCGCCCTTTTGAAAATTGGCGCCGCCCGTGCGCAAGGTCTCCTCGAGGACGGCCGGATTGAGGAACGCGAAATTCGTCGGGCTCATCGCATCGCAGAACTGCTTCGCGAAGAACTTGATCCGCTCTTTGGTCTCGACGTCGACGTCGGGGGTGGCATCGATGCTATCGAGAACCGCTTTCGTCGCGAGCAGATAACCTTGCTTGAGCGCATCGAACGTCGGATTCTCGTTCCACGCGGGGTGCTTCCAACGCGCGTCGTTCGGGGCCGGCGCGATCACCGGAGGCGCCTTGCTGCCGCTGGGCATCTGCGCTGCAAGGGTCTGCGTCGCGAGCTGCATCCAGGTGTTGACGAGCTCGTTCTGCGTTTGCAGCAGCGTGCTTGGATTGGTTGCCATCGACTGCCAAACGGCGAGCGCGGCCTTCCCGAGCCCCAATGGATCGAACTCGTCGTCGATCATGTTTTTCGCATCTTTCTGTAAGTAGAAGTAGCCGGTGTCACACTTCGTTCTTCGGGGTTCTGACCGCCTTTGTAATCCACTATAGTGGACAGCGTGCAATTCGTGCGCGACCGTTCGGGTCTAGGGATGCTGGAATACAGTTTGATTCTGGGCCTCGTCGCGATGGTGTCAATCGCCGTTTTGCTCATGCTCGGCGGCGGCTCCGACTCGTCGCTCGGCCGCTCGGCAAACACGTTTCCGCAGACCCCCGCAGCGTTCGCGACGCCGTAGTTGCCTACGGATCGACGTTCACGACAAGCCGCGTGTTGCGGTCGGCGCGTGCGAGCGGTTGTAAGCGCTCGCGAATCTCGACCCGCAAGCTCTCGCCGTCGCCGGCTTTGAGCGCGATGCGGTAACGCCACTCGTCGTTGACGCGGGGAACGGGATATGGTGCCGGTCCGAGGACCTCGACCCCTTCGAGGCGTCGCAGGAGCGCGGCGTAGTGCTCGGCAACGCGCGCGACCTCGCGCTCGTCGCGTCCGACAATGCCGAGATAGATGAGGTCGGCGAACGGCGGGTAGTGCAATTCGCGCCGCAACGCGAGCTCTGCCGCGGCAAAACCGTCGTAGTCATGGTGTGCGGCGAATGCAATCGCGGGGTGTTGCGGCGAATAGGTTTGAACGATCGCTTCACCCGGCCGGGCGCGGCCGCTGCGGCCCGCGACCTGCGTTATCAGGTCGAAGGTGCGCTCCGACGCGCGAAAGTCGGGAACGTGCAGGCCGATGTCGGCGGCGACGACGCCCACGAGGGTGACCGTTGGGAAGTCGAGCCCTTTGGCGACCATCTGCGTCCCGACCAAGATGTCGCCGTGCGCGCCGAACTCGTCGAGCAGTCGAGCGTGATCCCCAACGCGGGTCGTCGTGTCGCTGTCCATGCGAACGATCCGCGCCGCCGGGAAGAGTGCGCGTGCGGCCTCGACGACTTTCTGCGTACCGGCACCGAATTCGCGAATCGGGCCGGAGCCGCAGGCCGGGCACTGCTCCGGAATCGCACGCTGCGCGTCGCAGAGATGGCAGCGCAGCAAGTTCTCGACGCGATGGACGACGAGCGATACGCTGCAGCGCGCGCACACCGGGACGTGGCCGCAGCTCCGGCACAAGATGAAGCCGGCGCTGCCGCGCCGGTTCACGAAGAGCACGGTCTTCTCGTTGCGCTCGAGCCGCGCACCGAGCGCTTGGACCAAAGCGGTGCTGAAGATCCTCCGGTTCCCCTGCGCGAATTCGGCGCTCAAGTCGACGACCGAAACCGAGGGCAACGGCTGTGCGGTCGCGCGCCGTTCGAGCCGGAGGTGCAGGGTCTCGCCGCGCAGCGCTGCAGCGTAGGCTTCGAGCGGCGGGGTCGCGCTGCCGAGCACGAGCGTGCCGCGCGCGATCTTCATCTTCTGCCGGGCGACCGCGAGCGCGTCGTAGCGGGGCACGCTCTCTTGCTTGTACGTTCGTTCGTGGGCTTCATCGATCACGATCAGGCGGACGTCCGGCAGCGGCGCGAACAGCGCGCTGCGTGCGCCGACCACAACGTCGATCGCACCGCGAGCCGCTGCCTGCCAGCTCTCGAAGCGCTCGCGCTCGGAGAGGCCCGAGTGCAGCACGGCGACGCGCTCGCCGAAGACGCCCTCGAAACGGCGCGCGGTCTGCGGCGTTAGCGAGATCTCCGGGACCAAGACGATCGCGCGAGCGCCGAGCTCGAGCGCGCGAACGATCGCGCGCAGATACACGAACGTCTTACCGCTCCCGGTAATACCCTGTAAGAGAATCTCGGAGAACGCCCCCGCCTCGAGTCGCGCGACGATCGCACCGATCGCCGCCGCCTGTTCCCGGGTCGCAGTGAAGTTCTGGTCTTCAGCTGCGCCGCTCGCGCGCGTGTAGGCGGCACGCTCGGAGGTCTCGAGCAACGCCCCCTCGCGAATCGCGCGCGCGACGATCGCCTGCGAGAAGCCCGCAAGTGCCGCGTCTCGGCGGCGCAGCGATCCTTCTGCGGCGACCAGTTCCACGAGCGCTCGAACGCGCGGTCCGCGCACGTCCTTGCCGGCCGGCGCGAGAACTTTTTCGCGCGCTTCCGCGATGTACGGCGCAACGAACGTGCGCCGCCGGCCGAGAGCACCTGCGCGCTGCAAGGCCGAGAGCGCGCCGAGCAGCGTGCGGCGGTCTCCGCTGCGGCGCGCCTCGGGGTGGCGCAGCACGGTTTCGAGCGAGAAGCCGTCCGCGAAATCGTCGCGGAGAAGCGCGATCAGGCGGGGCGGCAGCGTGGGGAACGCTTCCGGCTCGAGCGGCAGCAGCAGCTCGAAGCGGTCGACCACGCGCGGGACGGCGGCGGCAAAGACGAACGGTCCGAGCGCTTCGCCGAGGGAGCAGCAGTAGCGCGCCGCGATCCACCGCGCAAGGGCGAGCGCGGCCGCATCAAAAGCGCGCGGGGCGCCAACCATCGCCGCGATCTCGCGCACGCCGTTCCGCGCTGCTGCTTCGCGCGGTGAAGACACGACGTAGCCGTAGAGTTCGCGCGGGCCGAGCGGCACGCGCACGACGTCGCCGATCCCAAGGTCCATCTCCGAGGGGACGGCATAGGTCAGCGGACGTTCGACGCGGGCCGTGCGCTGCTGCACGAAGACGTCGACGAGGCGCGCGCTCACGTCAGCGAAATTCAGCGTTCCCGGGGGCTTGGCGCACGCGCCCGAGAACCGCGCGGACCGTGCGCGCCGGAACGGTGACGCCATACTCGACGTCGCCGAGGGTTCGGGGCAAAACGAAGCGCAGCGCGCCGGCGCGCGCCTTCTTGTCGTGAGCCATCGCCGCGAGCAGGGCGTTAATGTCGTCGGTCGGCGCGATCAGCGGTAGTCCCAGGAGAGCGAGCAACGCGAGCACGCGCAGGTGTTCTTCGTTCGAAAAGCGATCGGTGCGCAGCGCGAGCAAGCCTGCGGCGCGCAAGCCGATGCTGACGGCGTGGCCGTGGGACGTGCGATAGTTCGTCACGCGCTCGATCGCGTGGCCGACGGTGTGACCGAGATTGAGGATCTCGCGCGCGCCGGCCTCGAGCCGGTCTTCGGCTACGAACATCGCTTTGATGCGCAGCGAATCGGCGACGACCGTCTCCCAGGGCCACTTGCGCAAGGGGTGCGGTGCGAGCGTTTCGAGCGCCTCGAAGGCCTCGTTGCCTTCAATGATCCCGTGCTTGACGAGCTCGGCCAGTCCCTCGCGCAGGTGCTTCTCCGGGAGCGTAGCCAGCGAGCCGACGTCGCAGAAGACCGCGAGCGGATCGCGAAACGCGCCCGCGAGGTTCTTGCCCGCGCCCAGATCGACACCGGTCTTCCCGCCGATCGACGCGTCGACCATCGCGACAAGCGAGGTCGCGACGTTGACGAACGGCACGCCGCGCATGTACGTGGCGGCCGCGAACCCGAAGAGATCGCCCGCGACCCCGCCGCCGACCCCGATGACGAGCGTCTCGCGGTCCGCCCCGGCCGCGGCCAGCGCGTTCAGCACCGCTTCGACCGTTCGCAGGGTCTTGCGCCGTTCGCCGAGCGAAACGGCAAGAACGGGAGTTTTGCGTCCGATCGCCCGCGCTAGCGCCTCGGCGCGCCCTTCGACGTTTCGATCCGCGAGTACGACCACGCGCCGGCCGCGCGACTTCACGAACTGCGCCAGCGCCGCCGATATGTCGGTGTCGATCGCGATGGGATACGGAAGGGCATCGAGCGTTGTCATGGGGACTCGGCGTGCTTCGCCGCGGGCGTCCCAGAGCATCGTCGCCCCGAAGCGCGCTCGAGCTACGCCGTCTTGCGCGAAAAGGGGCGCCCGGCGGCGCGACGGTCGTTGTTCTCACCGGACGTATCGGCGCCCGGCGCGTCACTTTCCTCGGGGCTTACGACGGTTTGCGCGGGGGGCGGGAAGGGGAGGCCCGAGATGCCGCCTGCGAAGCGTGCCCGGAGTTCTCTGTGCACAAACGAGGCGCTCGGCATCGTGCGCCACTTCGCGTCGCGACGGACGACCCACAGGCAGAGGGGCCGGAAGCTGTGGCCGCTGAGCGTGCACAGCTTCTCGGCAAGGGAAAACATCACAGGCTCATCATCGACCAAAAACCGGGAGCTCTAACCGGACCTATCGCTCTACCCAACCGAGTGTGACGCAAGCCGTTCGGCGATCTCGCGGGCGAACGCACGCTTGGATCGGCGCGGCCCCGAGACGACAATGTCCGCCTCGCGATAAAACGGCTCCCGAACGTCGAGGAGTTCGCGAACGCGCTCGGGCGACGGATTTGGGCCGACGAGCGGTCGCACGGTGCGCGAACGGCGCAAGCGCACGACAAGCGTGTCGACCGAGATGTCGAGGTAGACACGCAGCGCCCGCTCGGCAAGCAGTGCCCGGGTCGGAGCGTAGGTTACCGCTCCGCCGCCGAGCGCGATCACGCCGGGCGGTTGCGCGAGCGCTTCGCGCACCGCCTCGAGTTCTGCCGCGCGAAAACCGGCCTCACCGGCCCGCGCGAACAGCTCGGCAACCGGGCCGTTTCGCGCGACGATCAAATCGTCGGTATCGACGAAACCAACGCCGAGCTCGCGCGCAAGCTCGCGGCCGATCGTCGATTTCCCCGCCGCCATGAAGCCGACGAGCGCGACGTGCCGTTCGAGTTTTACCGGGCGGTCGATGGTTCGAAGAGTTTCGCCGCGGCGGCGACGGCCCGCTCGAGGTTGTCGCGCGTCTCGTCGATCGAATCGCCGCCGAACTTCTCGAGGATCGGCGCGGTCAACGCGAGCCGGACCATCGCTTCGCCGACGATCGAAGCCGCGGGTACGACGCAGACGTCACTGCGCACGATGCTCGCGGGCGCGACCGTGCCTTCGTGGAGGTTCACCGACGGCAGCGCTTTCATCAATGTCGGGATCGGCTTGACGCTGACGCGCAACACGATGTCTTGGCCGTTCGAAATCCCGCCCTCGATGCCGCCGGCGCGATTGGATCCGCGCGCGACGGTGCCGTTGTCGAGGGTGAAGATGTCGTGCGCGGACGAACCCGGCAGAGCCGCCACATCGCGGCCGGCTCCGACTTCAACCGCCTTTACCGTTTGCATTCCCATCACGGCACCGGCGAGCACACCGTCGAGCCGCGTATCGGGCTGGCGGTTCGAGCCGACGCCGACCGGAACGCCGGTAACGCGAATCGTAAACGCCCCGCCGAGCGTATCCCCCGCGGTCTTCGCGGCGTCGATCGCCTCGATCATTCGCGCTTCGGTGGCCGGATCGGGACACCGGACCTCGCTTGCGTTGGTCCGCTCAACGTCGATCTCGATCAGCTCGGGCGCGATCACGTTGCCGATTTGTGAAACATGCGCGGTCGTGCGAATGCCGAGCGCCGCCAGGAACTGCGCGCAAATCGCTCCGAGCGCTACCCGCATCGCGGTTTCGCGCGCGCTCGCGCGTTCGAGGACGTTGCGCAGGTCGCGCTGGCGGTACTTCATCGCGCCCGCATAATCGGTATGGCCGGGTCGCGGGTTGGTCAGCGGCTTCCCCCCGCCGGTCAGCGGGTCCATCAACTCGCGGACGTTTTCGAAGTCCTTGTTGCGCACGATTATCGCAAGCGGCGATCCGAGGGTCCTCCCGCCGCGCAACCCGGCGAGGAACTCGACGTGGTCGCTCTCGATCTTCATCCGCCCGCCGCGGCCGTAGCCGCCTTGCCGGGCGCGCAGGGTCGCGTCGATCGCGGCGACGTCGAGTTCGAGGTGGGCGGGCAGCCCGTCGAGGATGCCGACCAGGGCCGGGCCATGCGACTCTCCGGCCGTGAGGTAGCGGAACATCCGAGGCGCTTTCGACGGCCGCCCGGGTATGCCCGCGCCCGTGCCGAAAGGGCGTGGATCATGCCTTCCGGCCCCACCCGCGTCGACGCCGTGATGCTCGAAGCACGCGCGACGGTGCTTGCGTCGCGTTCGATCAAAACGAGCGCGAAGCGGCTCGCGCTGGATCTGGTCGTTGCGTGCATGGACCTTACGACCCTCGAAGGCAAGGACACGCCGAGCAAAGTGCGAGGCCTCTGCGCGCGCGGCATTTCGCCCGCGCCCGGGGTCCCGAGCGTCGCCGCGATCTGCATCTATCCCGCGCTCGTCGCGGTCGCGCGTGAGGCGCTCGAAGGCTCGAGCGTCAAGGTTGCGTCGGTTGCGACGGCCTTCCCGAGCGGCCTTTCGCCGCTCGACGTCAAGCTGCGCGAAACGCGCGAAGCGCTGGAAGCGGGTGCCCAGGAGATCGACATGGTGATCGATCGCGCGGCGTTTCTTGCCGGTGACTATGGCCGCGTCAGCGGTGAAATCGCCGCGGTGCGCGACGCATGCGAAGGCGCGACCCTCAAAGTGATCCTCGAAGTCGGCGAACTCGGTTCGTACGCGGCTATTCGGCGTGCGTGCGACCTCGCGCTCGAGGCGGGCGCCGACTTCTTGAAGACGTCGACCGGAAAGCTCGGCGTTTCGTCGACACCTGCCGTCGCGCTCTTGATGTGCGAATCGATTCGCGATCACGCCCGCCGCACCGGTCGCTGCGTCGGTCTCAAACTCGCCGGCGGCATCCGAAACTCCAAAGCGGCGCTCGGTTACGTGGCGATCGTCCACGAGACGCTCGGCAACGATTGGTTGCGGCCGGAGCGCTTCCGTATCGGCGCGTCGACTTTGCTCGACGACGTTCTCATGCAGCGCGAGAAAGAACGCACCGGCAGCTACGCCGGGGCCGACTACGTGGCGACCGCCTAAGATGCGCGCCGCCGTTCCCGATCTGCGCTACGCCCCCGCGCCGGAATCGACTGCTCCGGTCACGATCCGCGATTCGTACGGGCTGTTCATCGGCGGCGAGTGGGTTGCGTCGGCGAACGCGGCGACCTTTGTGACCCAAAACCCCGCGACCGAAGAGAAGCTTGCCGAGGTCGCCTACGCCGAGGCGGCCGATGTCGACCGAGCCGTTCGCTCCGCACGCCGCGGCTACGAGAAATACTGGCGCAAACTGCGCCCTTCCGAACGAGCGAAGTACGTCTACCGGATCGCGCGCGCACTGACCGAGCGCTCGCGCGAGTTCGCCGTTCTCGAAACGATGGACGGCGGTAAACCGATTCGCGAAGCGCGGGATTTCGACGTCCCGCAGGCGTCGGCGCACTTCTTCTACCACGCGGGCTGGGCGGACAAGCTCGCTTGGGCGATCCCCGGTACCGAACGGGCGCGCCCGCTCGGGGTCGTCGGCGCGATCGTGCCGTGGAACTTTCCGCTCCTGATCGCCACCTGGAAGATCGCGCCGGCGCTTGCGTGTGGAAACACGATCGTCCTCAAGCCGGCGGAGACGACGCCGCTGACCGCCCTGCTGCTCGCGCAGGTATGCCTGGAGGCTGAGCTGCCGCCCGGGGTCGTCAACGTCATCACCGGTGACGGGCGTACCGGCGCCGCGCTCGTCGAGCATCCCGACGTCGACAAGCTCTCGTTCACGGGATCCACCGAGGTCGGAAAAGCGATCCGGCGCGCGACTGCCGGAACGTCGAAACGGCTCTCGCTCGAGCTCGGCGGAAAATCGGCATTCATCGTCTACGACGACGCGCCGCTCGATCAGACGATCGAAGGAATCGTTTCGGGAATTTATTTCAACCAGGGCCACGTGTGTTGCGCCGGTTCCCGGCTGCTGGTCCAAGAGAACGTTGCCGCGGATCTGATCGAACGTCTGCGCGCGCGAATCGCGACCTTGCGCCACGGCGATCCGCTCGACAAGAACACCGACATCGGCGCGATCAACTCCAAAGCGCAGCGCGACAAGATCGTCGAACTCGTGCAGAGCGGGGTTGAGGAGGGCGCGGTCCTGGTTCAAGCGGATTTCATGCCGCCCGAACGCGGGTACTGGTATCCGGCCTCGTTTTTCACCCGCGTGCAGCCCACGTACCGGATCGCGCGCGAGGAGATCTTCGGGCCGGTGCTTTCGGTCATGACCTTCCGCACGCCGGACGAAGCGATCGAACGCGCAAACAATTTGCCCTACGGGTTGTCTGCTGGGGTGTGGACCTCAAGCGGCGCGCTCGGGATGTACACGGCGCAGCGGTTGCAGGCCGGCGTTGTGTGGTGCAACACCTTCAACCAATTCGACCCAAGCTCGCCCTTCGGCGGCTACAAGGAGTCGGGTTTCGGGCGCGAGGGCGGGCTCGCGGGATTGCGCGCGTACCTCGAAACGTAGTTATATGAAGCGCGGTTTCTTGGGTAGACACGTGTCGTGATAAGCCCCCTCCACCCCACCGGCCTCGATCGTAGCGCACTTCGCCTGCGGTATCTCGGTAATCGCAACCGTAGCGCCGAGCTGTTCGCAATGCTCGATCCGTCGGTGTACTACGAGCGCCCGATCGCGCTGCGCAATCCGATCGTGTTCTACGAGGGTCATCTGCCTGCGTTCAGCTTCAACACGCTCGTGCGCAAGGCGCTTGGCGGGGCGTCGATCGATGCGGAGTTCGAGCGGCTCTTCGAGCGCGGGATCGATCCGGCGAGCTTGGACCAGGCCGGCCGGCTCGCACGCGATGCGTGGCCGGAGCACCGGCGCGTCCAGGCTTTTGGTGCAGCCTGCGATGCCGCCGTCCTTCAGGCGTTGGCGCACGCGGACTTAGAGGACGGCAACGCGTCCGCGTTGCTCGAGCGCGGGCAGGCGGCGTACACGATTCTCGAACACGAGGAAATGCACCACGAAACGCTGCTCTACATGTTCCATCGCGTGTCACTCCACAAGAAGCGGGCGCGGGGACGTGCCGGCGCGTACGTCGAGCGGGAAGCGCTCGCAACCGGTCGCGTAACGATTCCCGCCGGCGACGCTACGCTCGGCGCGGCACGCGACGGGATTGAATTTGGCTGGGACAACGAGTTCGAGGAGACACGCCTTCCGGTCGGTGCGTTCGAGATCGACGTCAACGACGTGACGAACCGCGATTGGCTCGAATTCGTGCGTGACGGCGGACCCGTGGCGCCGTTCTGGGTCGAACGCGACGGCGCGTACCGGTTGCTTGGGATGTTTGAGGAGATGCCCTTGCCGCTGACGTGGCCCGTTTACGTTTCGGGCGCGCAAGCGCGTGCGTACGCGGCGTGGCGCGGGGCGCGTCTGCCGACGGAGGCCGAATATCATCGCGCTGCATTCGGAACGCCGAGCGGCGAAGAGCGCGCGTTCCCGTGGGGCGATTCCCCCCCGACCTCCAAGTGGGGGAATTTCGATTTCCGCCGGTTCGATCCGGAACCCGTCGGCACGAATCCCGCAAGCGCGAGCGCCTGGGGCGTGCACGATCTGATCGGTAACGGCTGGGAGTGGACCGCGACGGTGTTCGAGCCGCTCCCCGGCTTCC
>Ga0302326_10005879_pt1 | contig 27760 bp, 22 predicted proteins | sample Palsa_T0_3_FD_202264 | JGI IMG/M metagenome (GOLD analysis project Ga0302326, IMG submission 202264) | Peat permafrost microbial communities from Stordalen Mire near Abisko, Sweden - Palsa_T0_3 | ecosystem: Environmental > Terrestrial > Soil > Palsa > Peat permafrost | place: Sweden: Abisko... | reverse complement strand
ATGACGAGATGGCGCATGCGAGCCCAGAACGTCACGGGCCACGCCAGCAGGTGCGCCCTCACGTAGAGCGCGTCGTAGTGATGGAGCCGCGGGATGATCCTCGCCATCGCCCGCAGATATTCCAAGGCACGTGCGGGCACCGGCCGAGCGTGGCCGGAGCTCGCGGGTTCCGGCGCGAACAGGTCGATGTGCCAGCCGAGCCGGCGCAGATTATTGACGATCTCGCTGATGTGGATGTGGCTGGCCTGTCCCTTGTGGGGGACATCGAGCGCGAAATAGGCGAGCCGGCGCTCAGGCGAAGGCGACATCGAACCGCTCGATCCAGCGCACGACGTTCACGGTGCGCCACAGGTCGAACCCGAATGCCGCCGACTGCGCCATGCGGCGGTCGAGCGCCTGCAGGGCGGCCTGCGCGTCGAGCCACGGCAGCGCCCGCGCCACATCGCAGGTCAGGGTGCGCTCGAAGAAGGGGCGCAGCGCCTGCCCCCACATGCGGTCCGGCGTCGAGAAGGCGATCTTGTCGCGGCGGTCGAGGATCGCGTCGGGAACGAGGCCGCGCATGGCGTCACGCAAAACCGCCTTGGACACCGCATGGCCGCTCACGAGCCGGTCCGCCGGCAGCGAATAGGCGAGATCGGCGAGCGCCGGCGTGAGGAACGGCACCCGGGATTCGATCGAAAACGCCATCGAGTTGCGGTCACCGTAGCGCAGCAGGGCCGGCAATACGGTTTCGGTCAGGCTCTGCACCAGCGCATCGTGGAACAGATGCCGGCTTGCCCGCAGTCCTCGTCCGGTCGCGAAGGCCTTTTCCGCGGCGAACCATTGGCCGTCGATCCAGGGCGGCAATAGCGGCCGTCCGACCATGCGCCGCGCGAGGCCGCGCAACCGCGGCGATACCGCGGGCTCGAACGCCTGCGCGATCAGTCGGGTGCCGGCGCCGGGAAGCTTTCGCATCGCACGCACGAACCGGATCGCTTCGGGCAGACGAAAAGAGGCCAACAATTCGGAGAGGCGCCGGGCGAGATGGGGGCGGTATCCCGCGAACAGCTCGTCGGCGCCCTGCCCGTCGAGGATGACCTTGATGCCGTGGTCGCGCGCGAGCCCCATGACGCGGTGCTGGGCGTACATGGAGAGGCTACCGAACGGCTCGCCCTGCACAGCGATGAGCCGATCGATGTCGGCGACGATCTCGGCCGGTTCGATGCGCACCATGTGCCGCTCGGCGCCGGCTGCCTGCGCCGCCATCTCTATAAATGGGGTCTCGTCGACCTCAGATCCGGTCGCGGTGAAGCTGAAGGTGCGCAGGTCGGCCGCGGGACCACCGACGGCGCGGGCGCACGCGATGATCGCCGAGGAATCGATCCCGCCGGACAGCGAAATGCCGGTCGGCACATCGCTGCGCAGATGCAGTTCGACCGACCGGACCAGCGCCTCGCGCACCTCGCGCGCCGCGGCCTGCGGGCTGCGGTCCCACACTTTGACGGTCGGCCGCCAGAACGGCACCGGTGCGACTTCGGGCGCATCGAGCGCAATGCGCGCAAAGCTTCCGGCCGGCAGGCTGCGGACATTGGCGAACATGGTGCGCTCGCCTTCGTCGGTCTGGCCGACCGAAAGAAAAAGGCAGGTGCGGGCATGATCGATGCCGCGCCCGACGCCGGGAACATCGAGCAGGGGCCCGATCTCGGAGGCGACGGCGAGATGGCCGCTGCCGCGCGCCCACAGCAGCGGCTTGATGCCGAAGGGATCGCGCGCCAGGAACAATTCGCGGCGCTCGCGATCGTGTATGACGAAGGCATACATGCCGGTGAAGCGGTTGAGCGCCTTCTCGCCCCAGCTCGCATAGGCGGCGATGAGCACCTCGCTGTCGGACGTGGTGCGGAAGACGTGGCCGTCGCGCACGAGCGCCTCGCGCAGCTCGACGTAATTGTAGATCTCGCCGTTGAAGACGAGCACGTAGCGGCCGTCCGCCGATGCCATCGGCTGGTTGGCGCGCGGATCGAGATCGATGATCGAGAGACGGCGGTGGAGCAACGCGACCTCGGCTGCGTCCGCGGGAGCAAGGCTGCCGTCGCGCCGATAGGTGGCAAGCCCGCTGGCGTCCGGTCCCCGGTGCGCCAACGCGGCATCGAAGCGGGCGCACAGCGCCGGCGGAACGCTGTTGCCGGCGAGCGCGACGATCGCGGCGATGCCGCACATGAACTTTCTCGTTTCGGGGGAGATGGCGGCTGTGCTCCCTCCCCGTCTTCGGGGAGGGCTGGGGTGGCGTCTTTCGACGATATCGCCTGCTGAGAAAGAACCCCACCCTCCCCTCCCCGAAGACGGGGAGGGAAAAATGCTACCGAGCCTGCTTCCACAGCCAGGCGGCGACCTCCCGCGCGGCGCGCAGCGGCCACAGCGGAGCGGCGCGGAAGGCGCGCTGCATGGTATCGACGACATCGCGCAACTCACCCGCGCGAAACTGGTGCGACGTCAGCAGCGTCGTCTCGGCGGCGTGCCATTGCCGCACCGCGCGCAAGGTCTGCGGCGACGCCTGCCGCGCCGGCACCCCGCTCAGATAACGCCGCGCGATCGCGATGTTTTCACGGCGCACCAGCGCGAAATTCTTGCGCGCCCGGTCGATGGTGCTGGAGCCGTCATGCATGAGATACCGGTAGACCGCCCGGTCGATCTCGACCAGCGGAACTTCGGCGATCCAGGCGCGCAGCATCCATTCGCGGTCGGCGGCGAGCCGGTAGGCGGTGTCGAAGGTACCGATGCGGTCGAACACCGCGCGGCGGATGCACAGGCTGTTGATCGCATTGGGGCCGCGCAGCAGGAGATCGGTATCGAGCGGACCCGCCGCCCGTTCGTCGGCGCCCTCGACCGGGCCGGCGACACCGGCACCGTCGAGCTCGGCGAAGGTCGCCCGTCCGCGCGCGATGCCGGCGCCCGGCGCCTGCACCAGCGCGTCGCGCCAAGCGGCGAGCGCGCCGGGCAGCAGCGCGTCGTCGGCGTTGAGGAGCACGATCGCCGGGGCCCGGGTTTCCGCAAAGCCGAGATTATGCGCTTCGTAAATGGAAGTGCCGGGAGCCTGGATCACCCGCACGCCGGCCCGGGCGGCGATCGCCACGGTGTCGTCGCGCGAGCCGCCGTCGACAAGGACCGCTTCGAAATCCGCGTCCTGGGCGGCGAGGCTCGCCAACGCCGTGCGCAGATGGGTGGCGGCGTTCAGCGCCGGAATGACGACGGCGATATCCGGCGGGTTCGGTGACATTGGTCAGCGGCCGGCGCCCGTGACATCGATGGGGTTGCCCGTCCGAATTCGCGATTCCAGCGGCTGGGGCACCGCGACAGGCCCGCGGCGCCCGAGGTGATCGCGAATCTGCAGGAGCACGTCCATCAAGATCGAGCGAGCGAAGATCGCGACGATCGCCGAGAACGCCGCGAGGATGATCGCGCGGGTCTGCACATCGGGCTGGAAGTACTCGACGCCGATCACCGCACCTACAATCGCCAACACGCCGAAGACAGCCCATCCGTCCTGAAACGGGAGATGCGCGGAGGAAAACGGATCGCTTCCCGTCGCCAACCGGAACAGCAGGAATTGAATGTAGCCCGCGCACACTGCGGCGGGGAGGCCGACGTGGCTCACCAATACGGCGAGCGTCACCACCGCTCCGGTCGCGGCGAGCACGTTGCACATGGACAGGTAGCGCCCTCTTCCGTTCGCGATCAATTCGGCGAATTGCGGCCGGCCGCTGAGCTGTACGAGCACGACGCCGACGAGCAGCGCCACCAGCGGTCCGGCGGCGTCGAATTTGCCGTGGGTCAAGAGACCGATGATGGTGCGTGCGAACAGCGCAGCCGCCACGCCGAACACGGTCACGCCCAAAAACAGGACGTTGGAAATGCGTTTGGTGCGGCTGAACCTGCGGCTTTTTTCGGCGGCCTCGTCCAACAGAACGGGCATCACCGCGTTTTGGATGGGCTGAGTGCAGATGGTGGCGAGCGACTGATACTGTTGGGCATGAATGTAGAGGCCGAGTTCATAGAATCCGGCATATCGCGACAGCAGCGCTCGTTCGATGGTCTGGCGCGCCTGCAGGGCCAGAAACGAAATCGTGCTCCAGCCGCCGAGATACAGTGCATCTTTGAGAGCGCCCCAGTCGATCCTCGCCTCAAAATAGCGCGACAGCATGGCCAAAGAGCCGATCAGCGCCACGATGCCGCCGGCGGCATGCCCGACGAACAGGGCCGTCCCCTTCAGCTCGAACACAAACAGCGCCGCGAGGGTCACACAGACCGCCGTGACGCTCTTGAGCACCGCGACCAGCGAATAATAGCCGGGCGAACTGCCCAGCTTCGAAATCGACGCGACCAGCGTATGCATGCTCGAACCGACACTTTCGATGGCGACCAGCATGACCATCGTCACGGAAATTCCGGCGGCGACGCTCCAGGTATCGTGCAGGAATATGAAGGCCGTCACGAAGGTGACAGCCAGCACGAGGCTCGAGGTCAGGACCAGCGCCGCCATCGTCGTCACCAGGCTGCATCGCCCTTGTCTCGACGCGCCGCGGAAACGCTGCGACAGGAGATAGCCGCTTCCCATTTGCGACAGGCTCATCGCCAGCGCGGAAAACGAGACGACGAGGCCGAAGGCGGCGAAATCGGCCGGCCCGAGCACCAGGGTCGTGAGCGGCAAAGTCACGAACGCCAGGACGAGCTGCAAGGCGCCGGGAAGAAAGAACAACAGGAATCGCCGCCGGACCTCGTGCGCCGGCATGGGAGAAGCGTCGTCGGTGGGCTCAGTCAATTGCTGAATGTCTCGTCATCTCAGCGCAACGGCGGAATCTTGGCGCTGTGAAGCAAGGGCGTCTCGAACAGCAGCGGCCCGACATCGCGCCGGAACATCATGTCGAGCTCCGCGGCGGACCGCACCGGCCCGGCGGCATCGGTGCGGGCGCCATCGATCGGGAGGACGTCGAAAACCTGGCCGAAAGGGCCGTCGATGATGCCGGCCAGTTTCCCGCCGCGGAACAGGATGAGGCCGCCGCCGGCCACGGCCATGCGCTCCTCCCGGCGCGCCCAGGCGCTGAAACCCACCGCCAGCGCATCCCCACGCATGGCGAGCCCGCGCAAGACCAGCCTGCGGGAGCCGGTGTCGATGCCCTGGGTGAGATACTCCGTGCCGCGAAACCTCACGGCGCCGCTCGCATTCGCAGTCTTTGCGCCGGCGGCGAGGACGGTGTCGTCGCGGAAGCTGTCGGTAAACATGATCCCGTCGTCGTGAATGACCACGTCGTGAACGCCGACCGCCGGATATCGATAGACGCGAATGGTGCCGTTGGCGACGAATCCGAGCCCGCCGCCGCGGCCGGCGTAGCGGGCGGCGAACAGCAGGGCGTCCCCGTTCACCGTCACCGCATTGACATGGTTCTGATCGGTAAAGAACGGGGAGCCGCCGGGATCCACGAACAGGAATTTCTCGTCGACGATGCCGCGTCCGTCGCGCGCCACCGTGAGCAGGCTGTTGCGGCGGGAATTGGCGCAATGAACCAAGCGGGTTCGCGGATCGTACGCGATCTGGTGAATGCGCTCATTGTGGTAGCGGGTTTCCCACCGCGCGAGAATCTCGACGTCCCGCAGCGCCTCGATACTGATTGCGTCGCCGATGATCCGCGCCGACAGGACGAACGAATGGATGCCCGCCGACGCCCCGAGGAAAAGTGTATCTTCGTGGCGGGCAACGCCGAAACAGATGACCGGCAGCAGGCAACGCCACTCATCCTGCTCCAGGACGTAGAGCCCGGCATTGCTCGTCACCAGCAGCGGATACGGCTCGCTCAGGGCCGCGCGCGCGGCAAATGCCTTGCGCGGCGCGGCCGTCGCGCTCAGGAACCGGTCGTAGTGCTCATAGTCCTGCAGCCGGTGCCAGAGTTCCCGCATCCGGTCGGGATCGGCGAGCGCACGCGCGACGCCACCGGCGACGCGCCCGGCCACTGCGGCGCGCACGCGCAGCAGCGACAGCACCTTCGCGATGCCACCGCGCGGCCGGGAAATGTTCTTATGCATATCGAAGTTCGCCGACGTTCATTCGAAGACGGGCAGGAATATCGAAGCGATCGTCTTGTCGGCGAACGGCGACAGGTGATTGTCGTCGGAATAGAACGGCTTGCCGCCGCGTTTCACTTCGCACCTCGTCGTATCGCACAGGGCCTTATGGGGCCAAATCAGCTTCACCGGATATTTTTTGGCGAGGCGGAGAAACAAGGCGACGACAAATTGCTGTCTTTGATTGAATTCGTCGTGAGTCGGCCGAATGTCCATGCCGCCGCCGAGCCCCATTTTGTCGAGGTAGAGCGACTTGGGAACGTCATAACCGACTTCCGGCACCGGCCCTATCAGCCAAATCCTTTTCCCCGCGGCGGCAAGTGCCGAAAGCGTCTTCTCCATGCCTTCGGCGAAGACCGCACGATTGTCCTGCGCGTCGGCGGACTTGTCGCCGGGAGAGGTGATTCGCACGAAGGACGGCTTTCTGTCCTCGCGCTTGTAGCGCGTCCCCTCCGCCCACAACACCCAGCGGCCCGCCAGGATCACGGTCTCGATCGAGGGCGTCGAAAGCACGTACTCGAGAATCCTGTCGTTCACCTCGCGACAGACGCCGGCGTCCAGCCGTTCCACATCGACCAGCGGCGCGCACCCGCCTCGTCCGGCAAACACACCGTTTTTCCCGCGCGAGGTTGCAGCGTCATCCACCGCGATACGCAAGGCGTCGGCATGGGAGTCGCCCCAGAGGATGAAGCGGGGCTCACCCGCGCCACTTCCAATTTTGCAAAACGCCGTCTGCAATGATTCGATCCGGCATTTTGCACGACTCTCGGTGTACTCGGTCACCGCCACGAAGCTTTCCAGGCGTTCGGGTCCGAGCCGCGACGGAAGTCCCTTGCCAAGCTCCACCCAGGAGCCGAACCCGATGAACGCGCACATCGACGCCGCCGCCATCGCGAACAGATTGCGCCGATCGAAAGCCTTCCATCGCTGCCGCCGGAGCGGCTGCTCGATGTAGCGCCATGAAAGAACCGAAAGGACCAGGGAACCGAAAACGATGATCGCGGTTTCGAGCGCACCGAGTCCCGCAACGGTGAGATAGGTGCCGAATGCGAGAAGGCTGAAATGCCAGAGATACCAGGAGTACGAAATCTTGCCGATGAACACCAAGGGAGCCTCGGACAGCAGGCTGCGGACCGCGGTGTCGCCGCTGGTGCCGCTCCAGATCACCAGCACCGTCCCGAGCGTCGGCAGCAAGGCGGCGACGCCGGGAAACGGGGTGTCTTTCGAAAAGCTGAATATCGCAATGCAGATCAGCCCGACGCCGGCAACGGCCGCGACGTTCCGCAGCAGCGGCCCGCCCACGGCGGGCGCGGCCCCCATCGCGAGCAGGGCGCCGAGCAACAGCTCCCAAGCCCTGGTCGGGCCGAAATAGAATGTCGCGCCGGGATAGGGATGGACCGCCCATACGTTCAGGGCAAATGACGCCAGGGCCAAAAGCCCGGTGATCGCGAGGAGTTGCCTCGGAAAAAAGCGGGCGGCGATGAGAAGATACAACGGAAACGTGGCGTAGAACTGCTCTTCGACGGCCAGAGACCAGGTATGGAGCAGCGGCTTTTCGGCGGCCGGCGTATCGAAGTAGCCGGACTGGCTCCAGAATAGGATGTTCGAGACGAACAGCGTCGTCGCGACGATGCTCTGGCCCAATCGCTTGTAGTCGTCCGGCGCCATGACGAACCAGCCGAGGGCGGCGCAGAAACCCATGACCACGAACAGCGCCGGAAAGATGCGCCTGATCCGGCGCTCGTAGAAATCGAAGAACGAGAATTTGCCTGCGCTCATCTCGGACGCGATAAGCGAAGTGATGAGGTAGCCCGAGATGACGAAGAAAACGTCGACGCCGACGAAGCCGCCGGCGAACATCGGCACGCGCGCATGAAACAGCACGACAGGAACGACCGCAATGGCACGCAGGCCGTCGATGTCGTTGCGGTACTTCATAGGGCGTTTCTGATCGTTCCTGCTCCGCCGCTGCTCATCGGTCGCTCACCGCAGCAATCCTTCGGCCCGCAAATGCTCGACCACCAGCCGCGCCAGTTCGCCGGCATCGTGCTCGCGGGTGCGCAGGACGAGTTCGGGATGCTCCGGCGGCTCGTAGGGAGAATCGACCCCGGTGAAGTTCTTGAGCGCGCCGAGGTCCGCCTTGGCATAGAGGCCCTTGGGGTCGCGGCGCCGGCATTCCTCGATCGGGGTGTCGACGAACACTTCGAGGAACTCGCCGCCCCCGACGAGATCGCGCACCATGCGCCGCTCGGCCCCGAACGGCGAGATGAACGCGCACAGCACGATCAGGCCGGCGTCGACGAACAGCTTCGCCACCTCGCCGACCCGGCGTATGTTCTCGACGCGGTCCGCATCGGTGAAGCCGAGGTCGTGATTGAGGCCATGGCGCACATTGTCGCCGTCCAGCATGTAGGTGTGATGGCCCGCCACATGCAATTGCGCCTCGACGAGCTTGGCGATGGTCGACTTTCCCGAGGCGGAAAGGCCGGTGAACCAGACGATGCAGGGGCGCTGATGCTTGAGGCGCGCGCGCGCCTCCTTTTCGATGGCGAGATGCTCCGGATGGATGTTGGTGGCGCGGCGCAGCGCGAACGCGATCATCCCGGCACCGACGGTCTCATTGGTGTAGCGGTCGACGATGATGAAGGCGCCGGTCTCGCGATTGCTTTCGTATGAATCGAACGCCACCGGCACGGCGGCGGCGAAATTGCACAGGCCGATCTCGTTGACGGCGAGCGTGCGCGCCGCCAGCGGCTCGAGATGGTTGATGTCGAGCTTGTGCTTGATCGACGACACCATCGCCGGCACCCACTGGGTGCCGATCCGCATGAGATAGGAGCGCCCGGGCAGCAGCGGCTCGGCGCTCATCCAGATCAAATGGGCCGCGAACTGATCGGCGACCTCCGGCCGGCGGTCGGGCGGGACCAGCAGGTCGCCGCGGCCGATATCGAGATCGTCGGCGAGCGTCAGCGTGACGGCGTCGCCGGCGCCGGCCGCTTCGACATCGTGGTCGGCAGTGACGATCCGCTCGACCCGCGTCGCGGCGCCGTTGCGGGCGACGCGCACCGGATCGCCGCGGCGGATGCGGCCGCTGGCGACGGTGCCGGCAAAGCCCCGGAACTCTGGGTCCGGCCGGTTGACCCATTGAACCGGAAACCGGAACGGCAGGGTTTCCAGCGCCGCTTCGATCTCGATCGATTCGAGGTACCGGAGCAGGGCCGGACCGCCATACCAGGCCATGTTGCGGCCGCGTTCGACCACGTTGTCGCCGAACCGGGCGGAGATCGGGATCGGCGCGACGGTGTCGAACGAAAGCTGCGACGCGAAGCTGCGGAACTCGGCGGCGATGCGATCGAACTCGCCTTGCGAGTGGCCGACGAGGTCCATCTTGTTGACGGCGAGCACGACGTGGCGGATGCCGAGCAGCGAGCAGATGACGGCGTGGCGGCGCGTCTGCGCCGATATGCCCTTGCGGGCGTCGACCAGGATGATGGCGGCATCGGAATTCGAGGCGCCGGTCGCCATGTTGCGGGTGTATTGCTCATGCCCCGGCGTATCCGCCACGATGAAAGAACACCTGTCCGTGGCGAAATACCGGTAGGCGACGTCGATGGTTATGCCCTGCTCGCGCTCCGCCTCGAGCCCGTCCAGCAGCAGGGCGAAGTCGATGTTCTCGCCGGTGGTGCCGTAGCGGCGGGAATCGTTTTCGAGCGCGGAGAGCTGGTCGTCGAAAATGGCGCCGCATTCGTGCAGCAGGCGGCCGATCAGGGTCGATTTTCCGTTGTCGACCGAACCGCAGGTCAGGACGCGCAGCAGCCGCCGTCCGGCGCCGGCATCCGCGACGACAGCGATTTCCGCTTGCGCGGCGGCTTGTCCCGCCATCAGAAATAACCCTCGCGTTTTTTCCGTTCCATGGACGCGGCCTGGTCGGCATCGATCACCCTGCCCTGCCGCTCCGAGACCCGCGACGTCCGCAATTCCGCGATGATGTCGGCGACGCCGGCCGCGTCCGATTCCACCGCACCGGTCAACGGGTAGCATCCGAGCGTGCGAAAGCGGATGCGTCGCATCGCCGGCCGCTCCCCCGCAGCCAAGGGCAGGCGGTCGTCATCGCGCACGATCAACGCGCCGTCGCGCTCGACCACCGGGCGCTCGGCCGCGAAGTAGAGCGGCACCACCGCAATGCCCTCGGCCGAAATATACTCCCACACGTCGAGCTCGGTCCAATTGGAGAGCGGAAACACCCGCACGGATTCGCCGGGCTGGATCTTCGTGTTGAACAGTCGCCACAGCTCCGGGCGCTGATTGCGGGGATCCCAGACGTGATTGGCGCTGCGGAAGGAAAAAATCCGCTCCTTGGCCCGGCTCTTCTCCTCGTCACGGCGCGCCCCGCCCATGGCGGCGTCGAAGCCGTGGAGATCGAGGGCCTGCTTGAGCGCTTCGGTTTTCATGACCTGGGTGTGCAGCGCCGATCCGGACGTGATGGGATTGATGTCGCGCGCGACGCCGTCCGGATTGACGTGGACGAGGAGATCGAGCCCGCGCTCCCGCACGGTCAGATCGCGAAACGCGATCATCTCGCGGAACTTCCAGCGGGTATCGACGTGAAGCAGCGGAAACGGCGGCTTGGCGGGATAGAAGGCCTTGAGCGCGACGTGGAGCATCACGCTGGAATCCTTGCCGATCGAGTAGAGCATCACCGGCCGGCGGAACTCGGCGGCGACTTCGCGCATGATGCCGATCGCCTCGGCTTCCAGGCGCTTGAGCTGGGGCGAAAGCCGGGGGGGCATTGGTTTCAACGCGGGTGTGGCACTCGACCCGAGCCCTGCCGCCGAGATGTCGGTCAACTCGTCAATCAACTCGTCAATCCCTTGCCCAGCTGATCTTCGGCTTGGCCACGCCGGGATCGGCCCGGTCGGCGTGCCCGCGCACCGCCGCAAGCATTCCGTCCATGACCGCGTCGGTCAGAAGGTTGGGAACGAGCCCCAGATCGGCCAGCTTGGAGTGGGTGGCATTGTAGTAGTGCTCCTCGAGCTCGATTCGCGGGTTCTTGAGGTGGGCGATCGAAACCTCAAGACCGGCGCGCTTGCCGGCGGCCACGACCTTGTTGGCGAGGTCATTCACCGAGAACTGCTCGGTGAACTGGTTGAACACGCGGAACTCGCCGGGCTTGGCGGGATTGCGGACCGCGAGATCGACGCATTGCAGGGTATCGCGGATGTTCAGGAAGCCGCGGGTCTGCCCGCCCTTGCCGTAGACCGTGAGCGGCAAGCCCAGGCACGCCTGGATCAGGAACCGATTCAGCACCGTGCCGAACACGTCGTCGTAGTGGAACGAGGTTTTCAGGTCGGAATGAAGCTTGGTCTGGTCGGTCTCGATCCCGTAGACGACGCCCTGATTGAGGTCGGTGGCGCGGATGCCCCATATCCGGCAGGCAAATGCGATGTTGTGGGAATCATGCACCTTGGAGAGGTGATAGAAGCTGCCGGGCTGCTTGGGAAACGGCAGCGTGTCGGTGCGGCCCTTGTGGGTGACGGTGAGATAGCCTTCCTCGATGTCGATGTTCGGGGTGCCGTATTCGCCCATGGTGCCGAGCTTCACCAGGTGCGCGTCGGGACAGCGGCGGCGCATGGTGAACAAGAGATTGAGCGTGCCGACGATGTTGTTGCTCTGAGTGTAGACCGCAGTGCCCCGGCTCTGCATCGAATAAGGCGCCGACGGCTGCTCGGCATAGTGCACGATCGCGTCGGGATGAAACTGGTCGATCACCTGATCGATGAAGCGATGGTTGCAGAGGTCTCCGACATGGAGCCCGATCGTTTTCCCGGTCGCTTCCCGCCAGCAGGCGACCCGCCGGTGCAACGTGCTGATGGGCAGGAGCGGCGCGATACCCTCCTCGAGTTCCCACTGCCGTTTGGCGAAGTTGTCGACCACGCCGACCTCGTGGCCGGCGTTGGAAAAATGCATTGCGGTCGGCCACCCGAGATAGCCGTCACCACCCAGGATAAGAACTCTCACGGCAACTTCTCCTTCGTTTTTTCATTGCACTCGGCATGAACCGGGCTGGTCTCGTCGATCCAGGACCTGATGAAAGCCATCGGCCGGCTCCAATAGGCCCGTTCCGCCGCGGCAAAATCCTCCGGCGAATCGAGTTCCATCGCGTATTCCAGTGGTATCTCCGCCGCGAATGAAGGCTTGGCGTAGACCTGCTCGCCGCTCAGCAAAGCCCGGGACCGCGTGACATAGAGATTGCCGTAGCCGTACAGCACCGGCTTGCGCTGCCGGTTGTAGGCCAGGTTGCGCTCCGCCTCGAACCGGAAACGCACGAACGGCCCGTCGAATTCCCTTTGATTGAACGCATGCATGTTGTGGGGAACGCTGGTGACCGTCTGCGCCGATTGCGCGGCCGGATAGCGCTCGAGCCCGTCGAGGCAGGCCTCAATGTGCTCCGGCAGCAGAAACGGCGACGTCGGCTGAAGCAGGACGACCGTGGCCGGCACTCGGCCTTCCCGGGCGCCGAGCCCTTCGAGGAAGTGAACGATCGCCGCGAGCACCGGGGAATCGTCGCCGGCGAGATCGGCCGGGCGTTCGGCGACGACGACGCCGAGCCCGGCCGCCACCGCGGCGATATCGGCATCGTCGGTCGAGCAGAACATGCGGTCGAGCCCGCGCGCCGCGCGCCCGGCCTCGATGACGAAGCGCAGCAAGGGCTGCCCGAGCAGCGGCGCGATGTTCTTGTGCGGCACGCCTTTTGAGCCGCCGCGGGCCGGAATAAGCCCGATGATCTCATCGCTGAATGGAAACGGCATTGGGGTCGGATCATTCGGCCTGATGTCGGATATCCGAACCGCCCTGGAATTCCCGGTCGAACCAATCGAGGGTGTCGGGAAGCCCCCGTGCCAGGCTGCGCAGCGCGAGGTCGGGCAACAGCCCCTGCAGCCGGTCGACGCTCGGTGCGCTGACTGCGACATCGCCCTCCCGCGATGGGCCGCGCTCGATATCGCATCGCCGCTTCGATTTCAGGAAATGCTGAGCCACCGCATCGGCGAGCGTCGCGATCGATGTCTGCACGCCCGTCGCCACGTTGATGGGCGCGCCGCCGGCATCCGCCAAGTGCCCGTCGACGGCGGCGGCCAGGACCTGCGCGAGGTCGCGCACATACAGAAAATCGCGGGTCTGGGTGCCGCCGCCGTTCACCACCAGCGGCTTGCCGGCGAGCGCGCGTTTGGCGAAGGCCGCGACCACGCTGCCCTTGCTCCACGACAGCGGCCCGTAGACGTTGGAGAACCGCAGCACCGTGCAGTCGAGTCCGAAGCTCGCCGCATAGGCCATGCAATAGCCTTCGCACGCCGACTTGGAAGCCCCATAGGGCGAGCGCGGACGCGAGGGCTTGTCCTCGGTTTGCGGCGGTTGTGCATTGCCGAGCACGGCTGCCGACGACGCCTGGACGAAATTGCGCACACCGGCGCGGCGCGCCGCGTCGAGATAGGTAAAGGTGCCGAGCACGTTCTGCTCGAGGTCGTCCCTCGGATCTTCCACCGAGGACGGAATCCCGGTCTGGGCCGCGAGATTGACCACCGCATCGGCGCCCTCGACCGCCTTCGCGGCCGCCTGCGCATCGCGGATATCGGCATGGATCACCTGGGCCTGCCCGCCGATCACCCGGGCCAGTCGCTCCGGCGTGGAATTGGTGAAATTATCGACGATCCTGACTTCCCAATTCCGCTGCGCCAGCAGGAGCGAGACGAGGTTGAGCCCGACGAAGCCGGCGCCGCCGGTGACGACCACGATCACGCGACATCCTCCGGGCGCACGGCCACGTGCGCCGCGAGATCCGCCGAAGCCCTGCGCCCGAGGATCCGGGGTAATTCGCTGGCGGGCAATCCGGTCGCCGGTTTCATCAATGTGAGGTTTTCCCGGCTCAACGTCTCGCCGGAGCGGATCGCCCGCCGGGTGACGATGCTGTTGGTGAAACTCGCGCGCATCACGTTGGCGTGAGCGCCGAGAACCTTTTCCGGCCGGCCGAGGGCTCGCTCCAGGTCGCGCACGGCGCAAACGAGTCGCGTCATTTCAGCGGGCAGCAGGGACACGTGGTGGTCGGGACCCTTGGCGCTCCGGTCGAAGGTGAAATGCACCTCGATCATCGCGCAGCCGAGCGCGACCGAGGCCGCGATCTCCGGGATGTTGCGGCTGTGATCGGAGAGCCCGGTGGGGCAGCCGTAGCGCGACCGCAGCGCCGGGATCATCCGCAGATGCATGTCGTCCAGCGCGGTCGGATACTCGGACAGGCAGTGCAGCAGCACGACCTCATCGGTGATCGCGCCGAGAACCCTCATCATCGCATCGATCTCTTCGGCCGCGCTCATCCCGCTCGACGCGACGATCGGCTTGCCGACGCCGGCAACCCTCTCGAGCAGCCACGGATTGCCGATCTCGCCCGAAGGAAGCTTGAACGCGTCGGGATCGAGGGAGGCGACCCGCTCGACCGCCGCTTCGCTGAACACCGAGCACAGATAGAGCATTCTGTGCTGCTTGGCGCGGTCGCGGATGCGCTCGTGCACCGCATGGGGAAATTCCTGGACCCGCTTGATGAAATCGAACCGGGTCTCGTCGTAATAGTAGGATTTCGTGGTGCGGTCGAAAATCTCCGCTTCCGCGATATGGTATTGGAGTTTGACCGCATCGCAGCCCGCTTGCGCCGCCGCGTCCAACAGCGCGAACGCCTGTTCGGGATCGCCATTGTGGTTCGGCCCGATCTCCGCGACGACGAGGCAGGGCTCCCCGCCGCCGGCGCGGCGCCCTCCGATGTCGACGATCTCTTTGAATGGCACGGGCGGGCCCTAATAGGTGATGCGCTTGCGAAAAAGCTGCGCTTCGAGGGGAAACGTCGAGAGCACCTTGAAGATGCGCTCGCTGGCGTAGCCGTCGCCGAACGGCTGGCTGTCGGCTTTCAGTCCGGCCTGGAATTCAGGCTCTTCCATCCTGGCGAGCGCATTGCGGATGGCCTCCACTGCGCCTTCGCAGCAGATCACGTTCGCCGCCATCTCGCGCCCATCCTGGCGCGCGCCGATATTGATGAAGGGTAGGCCGAGATAGGGCGCTTCGAGGATGCCGCCGCTCGAATTCCCGACCAGAGCCTTGGCGCCGCACAACAGGCCCAGGAAGGCTTGGCTCTCCACATTGCGAAACACGTGGAAGCCGGGAACTCCTTGGATTTCCTCGATGGCGGAGATCACCCCGGCATAGCCGGGATCGGAACAGGGGTAGATGACGATCTTCTTTTCGGGGCGGTCGCGCAGGGCATCCAGGATCGCGGCGGCATGAGATCGCGACAATTCCGGGCGATAGGTGTCGGGGTGCTGCAGGACGATGAAATAGTCCAGATCCCGCGGCAGGCCGATCGATGCGAGCGCGTCGGCCGGCGAGGGAAAGGTGCCGCGCACGATGCTGTCGACATAGGGCGCTCCGGTGTTCCACACCCGCTCCGGCGCCTCTCCGAGCTTGATGACGCGCTGGCGCTGCCGCTCGTTCTGGGAGAAATGCAGGTGGGACAATTTGGTGATGGCGTGGCGATGGATGTCGTCGATCCCGCCGGAGATGTCGCCGGCCTGGATATGCGCGATCACCACGCCCATTTCCACCGCGCACATCGCGGCGGCCAGCGTTTCGCCGCGGTCGCCGAGCAGCAGCAGCACGTCGGGCGCGAGTTCCTGCAGCACCGGCGCCAGCCTCTCGACGCAGCGCCCGAGCGCCTGCGCGCGATCGATCGGCGCGTCGCCATAGACGCCGAGATCCACCAGCTTGGAGATGGTAATCTGGGAACGCACTTCTTCGATGGTCGCCCCGAAAGTCGCATTCAGATGCATGTCGGAGGCGATGACCTCGAGCTCCATGGCGGGATCGGCATCGATCAGCCGCATGATCCGCAGCATCGCCCCGAAGCCGCCGCGCTTGCCGGTGAATACCGCGACCCGGCGCAGCGAATTCTGCCTATCCAGCATCCTGCCTCGCCACGTTACGTCTCGCGGGCCGCGGCGCGTCTTGCATGCTCGATGCGCAAGCGCTCGACGATTTCCGGCGCCACGCTCTCGGCGCGGAACAGGGTGCGATAGGTTTCCCAGCCGCCCTCCCCGATCCGGCGGCTTAATATGCGGTCGGCGGCGGCACGCGCGATCGCGTCGGCGAGACCGTCGGCATCGTCGCCGAGCAGCGCATTGCGGCCGTCGACGATCTCCGGCATCGACAGGGCCACGTCGCGATGCGCGACCACGCAGGCCCCGAGCGACCAGGCGAGTAGATAGCGCGTGTGCCCCACCTTGAAGGGCGTCGCGTTGTTGGTGCAAAGGAATATCGGCGCCGACAGGATCGCCGCGTCGATGTCGGGCACGAATCCGCGCACGACCACGTCGGAGCCGGTCAGATGCTGCGCGATGCGCGGATGCAGCTTCGCGGCGCCGAAAATCTCGACACGGAAACTGCCGGGTTTCATCCGCCGGCGCAGCGCGGGCAGCAGCTCCCGCCCGAGATATTCGATCCCAAGCCGGTTGCCGGTCGCCTCCAGCCGCCCGACGCTGCCGACGATCACCACCGGATCGTGGCATTCGGTGGCGTCGCGCCGCTCCCGCCAGCCCTCGCCGAACCGGTCGATCCATACATGCCGAATGTAGAAGGCGTTGGGATGTCCCGACGACGAGTAATAGGCGGCATCGTTTTCGGCGACATCGCCGAGGAGATGATAACGGCGCATCACCGCAAGATGGGCCTTTTCCATCCGCGACAGCGCCACCCGCAATCGGGCATAGGCCAGCGCCGAACCGCCGAGGGCCCGGTCGTGTTCCGCCCGCCAGCGCGCGGACTTCGGATCCGGATTGCCGTAATATGCGAAGCGGGTCGCCGGAACCGTCGAGCATGCGGCCGTCAGCCACTCGCTCAGCGCCACCAGCACCGCATCCGGACGCCACCGTTCCAGGGCAGCCGCGATCGCGGGACCGTGGATGACGTCCGGGAAAAAATGTTCGACCCGCGGCGCCGCCAGTTTGGAAAACGTACTGCCTATGCGTGACCGCGCCGGAAGCTCCAGTGGCGAAAGAACCGTAACGCCGGATTGCTTGAGCAGCGCCAAGCCCTCGAACTCCTTGGCGCCGGGCTTCTCGTCGCCCTCGCGCCCGACCTTCAAGAAGCCGACCGACAGATCGGGCTGCGCCGCAAGCGCGCGGATCAGCTCGAATGCCAGCACGTTGGCGCCCCGTATGGTATGGGCCGGATGAGGCCAGTTCCCGGTCACTATGGCGAGTTTCATCGATCCGACCTGTCGCGCATATGAGGTCACCGGCACACGAGCTTCATATCGGCAGCTCGTTGGTATCGATGCGCGGCAGCAGCAGCGGATGATCCGCCGCCATGCTCGCAATCGCGGGTCTGGTGGTCAGCGCCGCACTGCAATTCCTCTGCGCGAGAAGCCGCAGAACCGATTGATCGCAAGCTCCATACGGATAGCACATCACCCAGTCTCCCGAGGACGCGCCCAGCGAGCGGAGAAAATCGAGCGAGTCGTCGATCTCCGTTTCCTGCTGGGCCGGCGTGAGCCGGTCCAGCCAGCGATGACTGGCGCCGTGACTGCCGACATACATGCCGCAACGGACCATGGTCCGCAGCTGATCCTGAGTGAGATAAAGCTCGGCGGCGAACGCCGCGGGGTCGTCCGACACCAGGCGATGGAACAGCCGGTCGACGACCTCGGCGCGCACCGGTTCGGGCAATCCGAACTGAAGGGAACGCTTGATGAATACGACTTCGGCCGGGTCATACCGGTTCGGCTTCGCCAGCTCGCTCCAGTAATCCTCGAACGGCCGCACGTCCCGATCCGCGGACCGCGCTTCGAGTGCAGCCTTGATCTCGCCGATGATGTCGTCCGGTTGCGCATGCGCTGCGAGAATGAAATGGATCTTGTTCACGTCCAGCAGCCTTCCGTTCAGCACGGTCTGCGACGGCGGGAAGAACGATCCCTGCCAGCCCCTCTCGAACAGAAGGGGAAAGACGTTGGTGTAGTGATCGAGATAGCCATCGTCGAAGGTCAGCCAGGCGGCGTTTTCAGGAACCGGATCCTCGCCGCGAATGGCCGCCACCACCTGTTGCGCCGTGACCACGGTATAGCGGCTCGCGATATGATCGAGCTGGCGCCTGAACTCTTCGACGGTGCGGCCCTTTATTCTCGGATAACGCGATCGCGCCAGCTCACGAACATAGTGGTACATGACGATGGTAAGGGACATCAGCCTTCCTTACGCACCTCGATCACGAACGTCGAGCAGAACGGCACCAGGCGTTGGTCGGCGGTCCCGATGTCCGCGGCGGCGTGCGCGAGCCGGGCGTGAAACTCGGGGTGATCCGATTTCACCGCCGGCGACACGCCGTGGAAATGCACCGGAAACACCGTCTTCGGCACAAACCCCAGACCTCTGACGCGGTAGGCGAGATCTGCGGGCGCATATTGATAGCGCACGTTCACCTGAATTTCGGTGATCGGATGCTGATCCGGCTGAGGGTCGATTCGTTCGAGCCGCCGCAGCGAAGCGAAGGCCGCCTCCTGGGACGCGCTGGTATTGAGCACGATCGCCTCGGAAAGCAGCAGTTCGACCGTACCGAGCCGCATCTCCATATGGGTGAATTCGTTGAGCGATACGACGTTGAAGATGCGGTTTCTCGAGCCGACGACGAGTGCCCCGCCTTTGCGCAGCATGCGATGACATCGCCGGAAAAACTCCATCATCTCGTCGGGAGACAGATATTCGATGAAGCCCTGGGCGCTGACGATGTCGTAAGCGCCGGCGGCGTACGAAACGTCGAAAAACGAATTGCAGACGAAATCGGCCTGCACGGCGGCGGCCCGCTTGTTCTCTTCGCATTTGCTGATCATCTCTTCGGCGAAATCGATGCCCTCGGCCTGAAAGCCGCGCTTCGCCATTTCCAGGACGAGCTGCCCGGTCCCGCATCCGACATCGAGAAAACGCGATCCGGCGGGACCGTGACCGGCAACCGCGAGAACGGCGCGGCTCCTGCCCTCGATGACGCTGTATTTGCCCGAAGCTCCGATGGACCGCGCCTGCCAATCGTCGGCATTCGCCTGGAAATAGTTTCGCGTCTGCGCCTGCTGTTCCATGCTGATCGATCCGATTCTCAATTTCCCGAGCGGTGCGCCCTGCATCGCAGCCGCGCCGGCCATCCGGCCGGGCGGTGACCGAGAGCGACGAATGAATTCATTTCCGGGAGGCGCCGGCGCGCGCATAGTCGCCGAAAGACGCCCGCGCCTCCTCAACCGGCACCAGCGGGTCCGGAGCGAGATAGTCGACGTCCACGCCACTTTCGACCCAGTCTGCAAATGCCGCGAGATCACCGTTTCGCGCAATTTCAGCGAAGCTCCGCGACGTCAAATGAAAGTTCTGGTTCAACGGATCCGTGACCGTGGTGCCCATGGTGGCGCGGAAGCTCGTGAACGGCCATTGCCGGCGAACCAGCAGGGCGTAGGCGTGCACCTTGGCGAGATGAGCCTCGCGCGGCGACAGACGGGAAACCGTGTGAAGCCGCGCCAAGGTCGCGAGATATTCCTCCGCGCTGTCGTGATCGAGCGTGAAGCCGAGGCCGCTGTAGCGTCCGGTGCCCGCCGTCACGACGGGAATGCCGAAGCACGGCATTTCATATCCGACGCTGCCGCGGACGGTCACTCCGACGTCGGCCATGCGAAACAGCGAAAGCGTACTGATGCGCGTCTGCGGCATCAGGAGGCGAACGTGGTCCGGCAACTCGCCGACCGCCTCCCGGATCATCCGCAGCTCTTCCTGTTCGGCGGTGACGCCCGCGAGCTTGCGCTTCCACAAGTTGGCCGGGTGCAGCTTGATGATCCAGTTCAGGTTCGGGTTCACCGCGGCGGCCTTCACCGTCTCGACGAACCAGTGCCCATAATTGTCGAACAGGTCGCGCCCGAAGAACAGGGTGGCGTCCCACAAGACGTGCGAGAACACCACGGCGGTCGGCTTGGCGGCATCCAGCTTCAGCTCCTCGCGTATCTCCGCCGCCGACACGTCCACGGTGCCCGGCTGATTGCGTGCCTGGATTTGCCACACGCCGCCGTAGCGGCGGCGGAACTCTTCGTCGAGCGCCTGCTGGTGTTGCGGCGTCCACGGCTCACGGGTCAGCCGGTCGAGCACTTCGGGCGCGACCGAATTGGCGTGAACGCGCCGGGTCACCCGGTTCAGCCGTTTGAACACCAGCGCGTCGTCGCGCGACGGCTGGATGAACTGCACGACCGGGATGCCTCGCGCGATGGCCACGTCCACGAACGGCCCGAGCGTGGAGTTCGGCTCGTTGGCGAGAATGAGGTCGGGCCGCTGCGCGTCGAAATAGCGCTCGGCGGCGTGAACGAAAGCACATGCGAGCGGCAACTGCTTGAGGAGTTCCGCCCGTGCCACCGGATCTCTCGGGTCCGGCGCGCCGTTGAAGGTCTTGCGCGCCACCCAGGCCAGGAGTTGCGGGCCGATCCAGGCGTCGCCGTAGGTCCATTCCTTGACCGCGTTGAAATCCAGCGGGCCCTCGGCTCGGCGCGCGGCTTCGGCGACGCACTGGCGATAGGTCTTCGGGTCCCAGACCAGCTTTTCGAAGGATACCAGGTCGGTGATTCCGTAGGCGGCAAAAATGCGCCGGGCGATCGTATAGACATGCGATGTCAGGACCCGCACCGACCAGCCGCGGCGGCGCAGTTCCGAAACCAGCATGCACTCGGTTTTGACCTGATAGGGCCAATCCGTCATCGACAGCACGAGCACCTGGCGCGCGCCCGGAGCGGCGGACGGCAAGGTGCGCATGAAGGCGGTCTCGGCCCGGGTCGCGCGCACATCGGCCATCAGCCGCCGCATGGTGCGCGGATCGCGCGTCCATTTCGCGACGTCGCCGATCAGTCCCGCCGCGGGGGAACGTCGCAACATGCGGGAGATCGCACTCATGTCGGTTCGTCCATGTTCATGGCAATGTTCTTGGCAATGTTCATGGCAATGTTCTTGGCAATGTTCATGGCAATGTTCTTGGCAACCGTGCCGGCGTCATCGCAGCGATCCACATTCATCTGCAGCCCGTCCGCAGCCCATAAGCTACCGCAGTTCGGGTGAACCGAGGTTCCCCCAAACGCTTCTGTCCTGCGGCGCGACCGTCGCGCCTGGTCAAGCCGCCGTGATGGCGCCTTCGTCCAGCAGGATCCTGACCTTGCGTCCCAGCAGGTCGAGCAGGATCGCAACGCGTTCCCGATCGGCCATGCCTTCGAACAGACCTAGAGAGTCGGCGAATACGCCGTCGACGATGCGCACCTGTTCGCCGGGCGCAAAGCGTGGACGCCGTTCGAGCTGGACGAGACCGCCGGCGTCTTCCCGGGCTTGCAGCGCCGCCACCACCGCGGGAGGCACCGGCGCGGGCTCGTCGCCGTTGCAGACGAGGCGCGACACGCCGAAGGTCGAATGAATGGAACGCCAGCGCTGCGTCTCCATGTCGACGGTGACGAACAGGTAGCGCGGAAACAGCGGCGCCTCCACCGTCTCGACTTTGCGCGCATGGCGGCGCCGCTTGAGATAGCGCGGCAGGTAGGCCGCAAAGCCCTGGCGGATCAGATGCGCCATCGCCTTGCTTTCCGCATGAGGCTGGGTTTGCACGACATACCAACGAGACGTCATGCCGTCGCCTCCTGGCGGGGACGCGGGCGGGGGCGCACGCCCAGGAGCTTCGGCGCCAAAACCCGGTCGGGCCCGAGGATCGCCGCGGCGGCGTCGAAGGTAGCCTGCGGCGCGCCGAGGTCGGTGACCACGACGGCATCGAAAGCGCCCTCGACCGCCGCGTAGGAAACGACCACGGGAACTCCGACAAAGGTCGCCGACGACGCCTTGGCATCGACCATCGCGACGATCTCGATGCCGCTTTCCAGTGCGCAGATGCGCGCGATCTCGGCCAGATCGGACACCCCCGCGACGACGACGCGCTGGAAGGCACGACTGCGGGCGACCGAAAAAATCTCCGCGCATTCGGCGCGGGCTTGCCGGAAGAACGAAAACGAGTAGCCGAGGTACTCGACGGTCAGGCGGGATTTTTCGGCAAAGCCGTGGGGCGTCAAATAATAGGCGTAGCGCCGCGCCGGCGCCTCGCTGACCTTCACCAGCCCCTTCTTGATGCAGCGCTTGAGGTAGGCATTGACGAGACCGAGGGCGATCCCGAGCTCCGCAGCCAATCGCCGCTGCGACTGCCCGCCGTCGCGCTCGACCGACTGCAGCAGACCCAGCATGATGCGCTGGGTATCCTCGTCCTGGGTGTCTTCGTCCTGGGCGGTACTCGACATCTGCCCCCCACGGCCAATCGTCGGAGGCCTTCCTACAACGTTCACGGCATGAACGTCAAGCCCTATGTTCATGACATGAACATAGGCAATCATTTGAAAACAAATGATTTTATTTCAAATCAGTCCAATGGGGGCGCCACAGCACCTCGAACAGCGGGCCGGAATCGCGGCCGTCCTCGAAGGCACTCCCGATCGCATCGATGATCTCGGTGGCGTGGCCAACCCGGTAGTGCGTCGAATCCCAATAGGCATTGTCGTCACGGGTCAGCACGCTCGGACGCATGAAATCGATCACCGCCACGTTGGACCGCGTCTTTGCGATGTCGACCACCGCCGCCTTGCAGTGGGTGAACTGGGCCCACTTCTGGGCATCCACCAACACCGATATGTGGAGCGGCACGAAGACAAGGATCTTCCTGGCCTGGGCGGGAAGGCCATCGAGCGCCTGCGTCAGCAGCGAGAGGTCAGGAAATGTCCAGTCCCGCGGCCGCGGTCCGACCGGAGGCGGTTCGGCCTCTGCGCTGATCGGCGAAGCCGGCCCGGGCCCGTAGATGGCTTTGTGAGCGCGGGCGGGGTCGTAGCGGCTGTCCTCGGGGGTGAACCGGTAGTAGCCGTCATCCTGGAACTCGGGCCGCGCCAGATGCGCCAGCGTCAAGACCTCCCGCACCGAGTGGAGCAGCGCCCGCGTATTGAGGAGGTGGGCGTAGTCGTTCCAAGGATTCTCGTCATACTCCCAGGGCGGGAAGGGATGCTGGGTGAGGCGGGCGAGCGGCGTCGTCGTGGCGCACCAATCCATATCCATCGCGATCAGGACGGTGCGTACCGGCGCATGCACGTGGTCGCCGAAGAACTTCATCATCTGGGACTGTTCCCATGCGGTCCCGTAGGACATGGCGAGATTGGCGAAGCGGCCGCCGAGCCTTTTGTCAAGTTCCGCTGGCTTGAGCAGCATCACCGTGGACGTGCCGAACACCGCGCTGTCGAACCGGCCGTGGCGGATCATGCCGGGGAACGCATAACGCTCATTGGTGGTGACCCGGTATCGCTTCCAGGGCGGCGAAAAGGCGAGGTTGTCGTAGGGATCGACGATCGCGACGAAGGCGAAGGCGGACAGGATGATGGCCGCGGTCACCGCGAGAAGAACGGCGATGAAGCGATGCCACGCCTGCATCTCGCCTTGAGAGCGAGGGCTGGAAACCGAAAGATTTCGAGGGTCAGAACTGGAAATAGACAAATTCCGCCCCTCCCTCGCCGCCGAGTTCGACGATCAGGTAGCTCAGGATGATCGCGAGCCCCACCGCCACCGGCCAGCGCGGCTCGAGCCGGGTCCGCACCACGGCCTGGCTGGTCGGCCCCGCCAGCGCGAACACCAGCGCGATCGCGAGCCACATCAAGGTCTCGTTGAGGATCGAGCCGAACAGCGGCGGACGCCAGCCGGATTCGACGAGTTGCACCCGCCATGAAAGCCCATCGAAGCCGGCCATGGCGCCGAGCACGTGGCGCGCGGTCGCGAGATTGTCGGCGCGGAAAACCACGAAGGCGGCGGCCACGAACAGGAAGGTGACGGCCCAGCCCAGCGGCACCGGCATCGAAGCGCCCGCGCGCCGCCACAGATGGTTGGCGGCAAGGGCGATGCCATGCAGGCCTCCCCAGATGACGAAGGTCCAGCCGGCGCCGTGCCACAGCCCGCCGAGCAGCATGGTGACGAGCAGCGCCGCGACCTGACGCGACAGGCCATGGCGGCTGCCGCCCAGCGAAATGTAGAGATAGTCGCGCAGCATCCGCGACAAGGTCATGTGCCAGCGCCGCCAGAAATCGATGACGCAGGTGGTGCGGTAGGGCGCGTCGAAATTGTCGGGAATCACGATGCCGAACAGCAGGCCGAGCCCGATGGCGATGTCGGAATAGCCGGAGAAGTCGAAATAGATCTGCATGGCGAAGCCGAGGCCGGCGAGCCAGCCTTCGGCGAACGAGACCGGCCCCGCCGCCGCGTGCCCATAGAGCTGGTTCACCGCGAAGCCGAGATTGTCGGCGACCAGCACCTTCTTCATCAGGCCGAACACGATGAGCACGAGGCCCTGGCCGTAGAGCCTGGTGCTTTCCTCGCGCGGCCGGCACCGGTCGAGGGAGGCGAAGAACTCGCTGTGGCGCAGCAGCGGCCCGGCGATCAGGTGCGGAAAGAACGATACATAGAGCGCATAGCGCACCAGCGGATGGGGCTTGGCGACGCCGCGGCGCAGGTCGACCATGTAGCCGATCTGCTGGAATGAAAAGAAGCTGATGCCGAGCGGCAGCGCCAGCGCGAAAGGATGATAGGCGAGGCCGGTGACGGAGGCGATGCTGCCGAGGAAAAAATCGAGATACTTGAAGGTGCCGAGGATGACGAGATCGGCGACGATCCCCGCAGTCAGCCAGGCGGTGTTGCGGCTGCGGCCGAATTGCTGGGCGGTCCACCAATTGACGAGGATCGAGCCGACCAGCAGCAACAGCAGCGGCGGATTCCAATAGGAATAGAAGATCGCCGAGAGGCACAGCAGGTTGGCGATCCACCACCGCCAGTGATCGGCGACGATCCACTGCAGCACCAGCGCGACCGGCAGGAAGACGATGAGGAACAGCTGCGAGTTGAACAGCATTATTCGTCTGGAGCCATGCGGCGAAGCCCCCCGCGTCTCGACACCCGACCGCCCCCGCGGACCCCGCGACGCCGTCGCGGCCCGCAGAGTTCACATTGCGCGGTGGATTTGGTAGCCTACCTCGGCCGGCGAAGCAATCGCGCTCCGATTACGCGGGGCACCAAGCCGCAATTGAAAAGATCGTTTCATCACGGCCGGCAACGCCTCAGGCTGTGCGTGTTGTCGATATCGGAAAATCAGCGAGGGAACGCATCTGGCCCCGATACACGGATCGCACCGTTCATCGAGGACAATCTCCCAACCTGGTGCCAGGTGAACGCAAGACAGGCACATGGTCAGGACGCCGGCCGTCCGGTGGCCGTCAACTCGGCACAAAGGTCGAGGTATCGGCAGGCACATTCGCGGATGTCGAACCGCGCCTCGGCGGTCGCCCGCGCAGCGGCACAAAGCGCTTTGTGCCGCTGCGGATCGGCAAGGACCCATGCGATGCCGCGTGCGAGCTCACCAGCAGCGCCAACCGGGGCAAGGTATCCATTCTTCTGATGATCAATTGCATCCGGAATTCCGCCGGCTGCGAAAGCGACGACAGGTGTTCCGCAGGCCAGGGCCTCGAGGATGACAAACGGCAAATTGTCTTCCAGATAAGGGGCTATGAGCACGTCTGCTGCCGCATAGATCAAAGCGATGGCAACGTCGTCTTCAAAGCGCCCCAGGTGCAACGCCGGCAGCCCCCACTTGGCATCTTCGGAGGCAGGCGGGTGGCGCGACCCGCCGAACACGGCCAACACGATTTCTGCACCCGGCGGCTGAGCGAGTTTCTCCAAAACCGCAGGAATCAACTGGTAGCCCTTCCGGCGATCGGACAGCGCCGAAAATGCGCCGAATAAGACGATCTTCTTGTCCTTTGGCAGCCCCAGAATATCGCGTGCGAGCATCTTGTCGTACGGACGGAAGACACCCAAATCGACTCCGCTCGCGATGTGCTCAATTCGCCTATGTCCGAACAGCGCCGATCTGCGCGCCTTGTCCGCGATCCATCGGCTGGGCGCGACAATCGTCAAATCCAGATCCCGATATCCTCGCCGTCGCGAAGCAAAATCTGCCCGGGCCAGATCGAAGGCGCTGCGGCTCCCCAGCGCTGGGCAAGGGCCGCAGGCATGCTCGTAATTGGCGCATTCGCCAGGATAATGGCAGCCTCCAGTGAATGGCCAGAGATCCCACAGCTGCCAAATGAGCGGCCTGCCGAGGCTGACCAATCGAGACGGCTTGAGGAACCCGCCGGCAACCCAATGCAGAACCACGATGTCGGGTTCCGCAAGGACCGCCGGGCTCAACCGGCCATAGGCCAGACGAACGGGACTGAAATTTCCGCGATTGCCGTCAGGATAAAATCGGGGAATGCGAGAGTTGGCGAAATCAACGATCTGCGCGCCCAGCTTGGCCATCGGGCTCCGCAGGGCAGGAATGACGGTCGGGTCGTCCTGCGATTTGTAGGGGGTCCATAGCTTTGAATCCGACCCCGCTTCGCACAACGCCCGATGAAGACGGTAGGTCGCGCGATTGGCACCGCCCATTCGGTCCGACTGGCTCACATGCAGAATTTTCGGAGAGGTGCGCTCGGACATGCGCGGGTGGTATAGTTTATCCGGTGGACATTGCCAATCGGTCGCGGCACGATGTGTCGCGGCACGATGACGGGGCGTCGGGTCCAGGTCAACGAGCATTCTGGGACCCGGCTATCATCTTTGGACGCGAATGAACCAAAAGTTCAGTTTCGCGGCGCGTATCCATGGCTTCGCGTTGTGGGCCATTTGCCCGCGTAAAGCTTTTGCCAGACGGTCGTGTTGGACGACCGCGGGCCGAGCGGCAGTTTTGGCCTGACAGGCTGGGAGCAACCGGGTTTGCCGCCATCCGCTTGCCGAAGATCTCGGCGGGCGAACGAACGAGTTGACATGACGAGGCTCATCACCCATCGAGTGGCATGGCGTCGATGTCGAAGAAGTCTTGATGAATGGGTTTGGTGCTGATGCGCCGGCTGGCGCGCGAGGACTGCGAGCTCGTCACCGTCGATCGCAGCCGCGTCGGTCCGCGGCGCCAGGCGGAAGTGCAGCAGGAAGCGAAGCCGGACATTGCATTCCTCGCGGCGGCCCGCTTCAGCGGCATCTCCGGCAGCGGTCCAGCCGATTTCCTCGACGGCAATCTCGCTCGGATAAGTGCCCCGCTACTTCGACAAGTTGGTGGGGCCGACTTATCTCGGCATTCAGTGACCACAAGTTGGGACCGCTAGCGGCCGGGTGATGCCGTGGGAAAACTCATGAAGACGATCCTTGTAACAGGTGGGGCCGGATTTGTGGGAAGCCATGCATGCAAGGCGCTGTCGCGCGCCGGATTCATGCCGGTCGTGTTTGACAACCTCGAACGAGGTCATGAATGGGCGGTCAAATGGGGACCGCTGGAACATGGAGACATTCGAAACGAGAAGGACCTTAATCGGGTATTCGAGGCACAGCGGCCCTGGGCGGTCGTGCACTTCGCAGCCTATGCTTACGTTGGCGAGTCGACACTCGAACCGAGCAAATACTATGATACCAACGTGGGCGGAACCGCGAAGCTACTCAAGGCCTGTGCGGCGTTCGGCTGCAGGAACGTCGTGTTTTCTAGT
>Ga0302326_10005877_pt1 | contig 27765 bp, 26 predicted proteins | sample Palsa_T0_3_FD_202264 | JGI IMG/M metagenome (GOLD analysis project Ga0302326, IMG submission 202264) | Peat permafrost microbial communities from Stordalen Mire near Abisko, Sweden - Palsa_T0_3 | ecosystem: Environmental > Terrestrial > Soil > Palsa > Peat permafrost | place: Sweden: Abisko... | reverse complement strand
GCGTCTGGGCGGACAGCGGCCGGATGTCGGTGAGGCCGCGGCCGTCGATGCGGAGCCCCTCGGAGATGATCCGCTCCCGGACCAGCTTCTTGGTCAGCGAGCGGAACGCGGCGCTGATCTCCTTCTCGCGGCCTTCGAACTGCTCGGCGAGCTTCTCCTTGGCCAGCGCCTTGACCCGGTCCGTCTCGGCCTCGCGCTCGTGCTTGCCGGCGATCGTGAGCGCCTGCGCGAGCTCGCCCGAGACTTCACTCGCGACCGCCTCGTACACGTCCTCGCCGTAGTCGACGAACACCGGGTACTCGGCCGACGCCGTGCTGCCGACCTGGTCGGCCAGGTTCTGCTGCGCCTCGACCAGCAGGCGGAGGAACGGCTTGGCCGCCTCGAGGCCCTCGGCCACCGTGTCCTCGGTCGGCGCCACGGCGCCGCTTTCCGTGTCGGCGATCAGCTTGAGCGTCTCCGGGGTGGACTCGGCCTCGACCATCATGATGGCCACTTCGCCGTCCGCGAGCATCCGGCCCGCGACCACCATGTCGAAGGTGGCCTGCGCCAGCTGCTCATGGGTGGGGAACCCGACCCACTGGCCCTTGATCAGCGCGACCCGCACCCCGCCGATGGGGCCGGAGAACGGCAGGCCCGCCAGCATGGTGGACATGGACGCGGCGTTGATCGCCACCACGTCGTATAGGTGCTGCGGGTCGAGCGCGAGAATGGTCTCGACGATCTGGATCTCGTTGCGCAGGCCCTTGACGAACGAGGGGCGCAGCGGCCGGTCGATGAGTCGGCAGGTCAGGATCGCGTCCTCAGACGGACGGCCCTCCCGACGGAAAAACGAGCCGGGAATCCGGCCCACCGCGTACATCCGCTCTTCCACGTCCACCGTGAGCGGGAAGAAGTCCAAGTTGTCTTTCGGCTGCTTGGATGCCGTGGTCGCGGAAAGCACCACGGTCTCGCCATCGAGAGTTACCAGGGCTGAACCAGCGGCCTGGCGGGCCAGCCGACCCGTCTCGAACCTGATTGTATGTACGCCAAATTCGCCGTTATCAATGACGGCTTCGGCACTTTGGGCACCCTCCACGGGTGAGACCTCCTTGCGGTAGATCCCGCACCCACCCGCCGCCGTGCCGCATGTGGCCTGGCTCGCCTGCGGTGCTTACCTAAGCAGGGCAGCCGGCCGGTCTTCGATCGAAGTCCTCGGGTTGTCCGCGTACCTAGGGTTTTCACTATGAGTACGCCGACCCGGGGACCACTACCGAGGACCGGCCCGGGCGTTCGGGGCCGGGGGCTACGGGATGTCAGTGTTTCGTATTCAGTTGTTCCGGGGTCAGCGAGCTAGCGGCGGATGCCGAGGCGAGCGATGACCTCGCGGTATCGATTGATGTCTTTCTTCGCCAGGTACTTCAGCAGCCTGCGGCGACGGCCGACCAGCAGCAGCAGCCCGCGGCGGCTGTGGTGATCGTGCTTGTGCACCTTCAGGTGCTCGGTCAGGTGGTTGATACGCCTGGTCAGCAGCGCGACCTGGACCTCCGGCGAACCGGTGTCACCCTCACTGGTCGCATACTCCGCCAGGATCTCCTTCTTGACGGCGGTGTCGAGCGGCACGTGACTCCTTAGGATTTAGCACGAAACGGGTTCGCTGAGCTGATCCCGTTCGATGGCACTGAGGGATACTGAGGCCGCCGCATGAGGGTGCAGCAGACCTCTGCTTGTCCCAGCTAGTCGCCGGGCAGCGTTTCACATTACCACGGGGCGCCGCGCGGTTGCGCCGCGTCCGCTTAGGGGCGTCTGGCTCAGGGCGCGTGCCGTTCCCTAGACTGGGCAAATGCCCGACCTGAGCAGTGTGCTACGCCGCCCGTCGGGCCGCCACCCGACCGCCGCTTCGCCCCGGTCCGCGCCGCAGGCCGGCCGCGGGTCAAGGCCTGCCTGGTGGCCGGCCTGGTCGGTGCCAGCCGCGATGCGGACGGTGCGCGTGGTCCTGGTGATTCCCCCGCTGTTCGCCCTGACCTACGAGGGCTTCGGCAACCTGCAGATGGCCCTGTTCGCCGCGTTCGGCGGCTTCGCCAGCCTGATCTTCGCCGCGTTCGGCGGTACCAAGCGGGACAAGCTCGTCGCGCATCTCGGGCTGGCCGTGACCGGGAGCATCGGGCTGATCATCGGCACCGCGGTCAGCCCGGTCAAATGGCTGGCTGTCGTGGTCACGATCCCGGTGGCGTTCGGCATCTTCTTCGCCGGCGTAGCCGGGCCCAACGCGGCCTCCGGCGTGGCCGGCGCGCTGCTCGGCTACGTGCTGCCGGTGGCCACGCCCGGCACGGTCGCCATGATCCCGGACCGGCTGGCGGGCTGGTGGCTGGCCTGCGTGGTCTCGACGGCGGCGGTGCTGCTGTTCTCGCCGCCATCGCCCGGCGACCGGCTGCGCGCGGCGGCGGCCGGCTCAGCGCACGCGCTCGCCGCTCAGCTTTCCGCGGCCGTAAAGGGCACCGCCACGTCCGCCGACCACGCGAAATGCGTGGCGGCCAAGCAGGAGCTCATGAACGCTTTCGCCACCACGCCGTTCCGGCCGACCGGACTGGCCACGGCCGATCAGGCGCTGGCCAGCGTGGTCCAGCTGCTCGAGTGGTGCACTTCGCTGATCGCCGACGCCACCGAGGCGCACCCGAACCTGGACCGGGCCGACCAGTGCGACCGCGACCTGCTGGCTCAGACCGCCTCGGTGCTCAGCCGGACCGGCGACCTGCTGGCCGGCCAGGCCATGGATGACCCGGGCGCGCTGCTCGACGCGAGCGAGATGGACCGGCAGCGCGATGCGTGCGCCGCCTACCACCGGTCGGCGCCGCCGAACCGGGACTACGACGCGGTGGAGATCATCGCCAGGTACACCTTCCACGCCCAGGCGATCTCCATCTGCGTGCGGTCCATCGTCGCGGACACCCTGATCGCCACCAGGCACGCGGATCCGGAGACGATCGCCGCGCGACGGCGCGGCTGGTACGGAGCCCAGCCCGAGGGCACGACGGCCGAACGGCGGGTGGCCGCCCTATCCGGCGCGATCGGCGTCTTGACCAGGCACGCGAGTGTCCGTTCGGTCTGGTTCCTGAACAGCCTGCGCGGGTCGCTGGCCCTGGCCGCCGCGGTCCTGGTCGCCGACGTCTCCGGGGTCCAGCACGGGTTCTGGGTGGTGCTCGGCACGCTGTCGGTGCTGCGCACGAACGCGGCCTCCACCGAGTCCACCGCGCTGCGCGCGCTCGGCGGCACCGTGATCGGCTTCGCCGTCGGCGCCCTGCTGCTGCTCGGCATCGGCACCAGCACCCCGGCGCTGTGGGCGGCATTTCCCATCGCGCTCGCCGTCGCCGCCTACGCGCCGGGGACACTCCCCTTTGCCTTCGGGCAGGCGGCGTTCACCGTGGTCGTGGTGGTCCTGTTCAACCTGCTGCAACCGGTCGGCTGGAAGGTCGGCCTGCTGCGCATCCAGGACGTGGCCCTGGGCTGCCTGGTGAGCCTGGTGGTCGGCGTGCTGTTCTGGCCGCGCGGGGCCGGCTCCATCGTCGGCGACGACCTCGCCGACGCGTTCCGGCGCGGCGCGGCGTACCTGACCCAGGCGGTGGACTGGGCGCTTGGCTCGCGGCACGCCCCGCCGGACGCGGGCGCCGCGGCGGTGACCGCCGGCATCCGGCTGGACGAGGCGCTGCGCGGCTTCCTGGCCGAGCAGGGCGCGAAGCGGCTGTCGAAAGAGGACATGTGGATGCTGGTGATGGCCACCATGCGGCTCAGGCTGACCGCCTATTCGCTGGCCGGCCTGGAGGCGCCGGACGCCATCCGGCACACCTCTCACCGCGGGACGGCCCATGTGCGCGCCGCGCTGTCCCAGGCGACGGCCGACCTGACGGGCTTCTACGAACGGGTCGCATTGCTGGTGGGACGGCCGATCCCTCATCAGGTGCTGCTGCCGGTCACCGTTCCGCCGTTCGCCAGCCTGGACGGGAACGACGGGAACGGCAGCAGGATCGTGCTCGGCCAGGCCGACGGGATAGGCGAGGCGGGCGGGGACGGGGCTGACGACGCGGACGGGACGAGTGAGAACGCAGGAACGAATCTGGTCCGTGTGATCACGGCTCCGCGTCATCCGCACCTGCTGTGGGTGCACGAGCACCTGCAGCATCTCAGCTCGCACGCGGGTGCGATCGCCGATCCGGCCGCGCACGTGGCCGAGCAGCGGCGTCTGGCCTGGTGGCGCTAGAGGTGGGCTAGTAGCGGGCGCCGACGACCTGGCTGCCGAGCGGGTCCAGGACGGCCAGTTCGTCGGCGGTGAGCGTGACGTCCAGGGCGGCGACGTTCTGCTCCAGCCACTTGACCCGCTTGGTGCCCGGGATGGGTGCTAGCGGGACCCCGAGCCGGTCGGCCTGGGCGTACACCCAGGCCAGCGCGACCTGGGCGGGAGCCACGCCCTTCGCGTCGGCCACCGAGCGGACCGCGTCGACGATCGCGGTGTTGGCGGTGGCGGCGTCGCCGGAGAACCGCGGGTTACGACGGCGGAAGTCCCTGTCATCCAGCGCGGCAAGGTCGACGGTGGCGGTGAGGAAGCCGCGGCCCAGCGGCGAGTAGGGCACGAAGCCGACACCGAGCTCGCGCATGGCGCCGATCGCATCGTTCTCGATGTCGCGGGTCCATAGCGAGTACTCGGTCTGCACCGCGGTGATCGGGTGAACCGCGTGCGCGCGGCGTAGCAGTTCGCCGCTGACCTCGGACAGGCCGAGGTAGCGGACCTTGCCCTCGGCGACGAGCTCGGCCATCGCGCCGACGGTCTCCTCGATTTCCGCCGTCTGCGGCGGGCGGTGCAGGTAGTACAGGTCAATAAAGTCGACGCCGAGCCTGGTGAGCGAGGACTCGCAGGACCGCTTCACATAGGCGGCCTCGCCGCGGACCACGCGGTTCGCCTCGCCGCCCGACCGGTCGATGCCGAACTTGGTGGCCAGCTGCACCTCATCGCGCCGGTGCGCGATGCCGCGGCCGACCAGGACCTCGTTGTGACCGGCCCCGTAAAGGTCCGCGGTGTCGATGAAGGTGACCCTGAGGTCGAGCGCGCGGCGGATGGTGGCGATCGATTCGTCCCAGTCGGTGGCGCCGTACCACTCGCTCATCCCCATGCAGCCCAGGCCCTGGGCCGACACGGTGAGCTCGCCAAGCTTGGTGGTGCGCATGTGTTTTACTTGCTCCTTAGAGATTGCTGGTTTCCAGCGCGGCCAAGCGGCTGCCGTAAAAGCTGATCTTCGAGTCGAGCAGCTTGAGGCATTCCCGCTGAGTCGCCAGCGACCGGCGCACTTCCTCGCGGTGCCGCTTGAGCAGCTCGATCCGTTCCGCCTCGCCCGCGCCCGACCTGACGAGCTCGGCGTACCGCTGCATGTCCCGTACCGGCATCCCGGTGGCGCGCAGCTTGGTCAGCAACGACAGCCAGTCCAGATCACGGTCACTGAACCGGCGCCGGCCGTCCCCGCCCCGCTCGATCGCGTCGAGCAGGCCGATCCGCTCGTACCAGCGCAGCGTGTGCTGGGAGAGGCCGCACTTTTCTGCCGCTTCGCCGATGCTCCAGGTCGTCACGCACCTGAGCCTATGAGTTAGAGTGCGCTCTAACGCAAACGGGTGTGTCTGGGCGAGCGAGGCCGCTCTGAGCTGGCCGGCTAGCTCGCGGGCGCGCTGCCGAACGTCACGGTGACATGCTGGAAGCCAAGCGAGGTCAGCATGCCGGTGAGCATCGCCTCGGTATTCTTCTGCGCTTGCGCCAGCAGCGGGCTCTGCTGGGCCGCGGTCTCGATCTTGGCCTGGGCGGTCTCGTAGACCTGCTGCTGGCTGTTCGGGTTGCCGGAGAAGAAGTTGCCGATCCGGTTGAACAGGCCCTGCTGCTCCGCGTACACGTACGACTGGGACACGTTGAGCACGGCCGGCTCCAGCTGCGCCTTCGGCAGCGCCACCGTGACCGCGGTCCGGTTCGCCGACATCGTGAGCGCCTGGCTCTTCAGCTGGGAGAAGTCGATGTAGGCGATGTCGGTGCCTTGCCCGATGAAGAGCGTCTCGCTGCCGGCCAGGAATGAGGGCAGCAGAGCGGTGCGCTTGGTCAGGTCGACCACGACCTCGAACGAGCCGCTGGCCGCCTCGTAGCGGCTGAGCTCGGTGATCGACTTCAGGATGACGGGCTGGCTGCGCACCGTCGTGGTCTGCGCGAACGGGTTCCTCAGCTGCGGCAGCAGGTGCACCGCGGACAGCACCACGACCAGCACGATCACCGCGATGATCGCGGCCACGATCCCGCCCAGCCGTCCCGTCCCTGGCAGGCGCGGCATGGTTATCCTCACCTCGCGCGGCCGGCCCTTTTCTTGCGCTTCGCGTGTCGTTTCAGAGAACTTTTCCATCGCGCCGTTCCATGTCGTAGGCCGGGCTTCATTCTCGACCCGGAACTACCCGGGACCGGGCAGATAATTCGGATCACCCGGCATATCGCGCCGTGCCTGGGCATAGATACGGCATGAGGTCCAGAGCCAGACGAGGCGAAGATTACGGGGAGTGGTCCAGGGGCCCGCGGCGGCGGTGGCGCCCGCGATCCCGGGCCGGCGGCTGCCTGATGTGGGTGGTGCTGTTGATCCTGATCCTCATCGTGCTTTCCGTGCTGTTCGGCGGTTTCCAGAAAGGCACCAAGACCGGCAGCCTCAGCCACTCCTCCGCTGTCACCTTTACCTTTCTACGCTGATTGTGGATCGTTTATAGGCGGGGGTCGACGGGCTCGGACTCTAGGGCCAGGACGGCGAAGACGCACTCGTGGACCCGCCAGAGCGGCTCGCCCCCGGCCACGCGGTCCAGGGCTTCCAGGCCGAGGGCGTACTCGCGCAGCGCGAGCGAACGCTTGTGGCCGACGGCGCGCTGGCGCAGCCGGTTCAGGTGGGCCGGTTCGGTGTAATCGGGGCCGTAGATGATGCGCAGGTACTCGCGGCCGCGCACCTTCAGGCCCGGCTGGACCAGGCCGTCGCCGCGGGTCAGGTTCGCGGCGGGCTTGACCACCATGCCCTCGCCGCCGGCGTCGGTCAGTTCCTGCCACCACTGGGTGGCCGCGGCGGCCGAGGCGGGATCGTCGGTCTGGACGGCGATGCGTCGGGTGATGGCGATCAGCTCCGGCTCGGCGGCGGCCAGCCGGCCGGCGACGTCGAGGTGCCACAGGTGCGGGCGTTCGTGGTAGACCGTGCCCTCGGAGGCGAGGAGCTGGAACGGGGCGACGCGCACCCCGGTCAGTTCGGCGGTGGGCCAGCAATAGCGCAGGTAAGCGGCGGTGAACGCCGCCGCGTTGGCCGACCGGGCGCGGGTCCGGTTAAGCAGCGCGTCGAGCCGGGCACCGTCGTCACCGGGCCGCGCCCGGGCGCTGGCCTGCTCGAGCACCGCGGCGGCGACCGGACGGGAGGCCGCGGCGGCCGCGCCGACCGTGGCGTACTGGTCGCGGACGAGCGGGCCGGCCTTGAGGTTCCACGGCAGCAGTTCGGCGTCGAACAGCAGCCAGGACGTGCCGAGCTCGGCGAACAGCCCGGCCTTTTCCGCCGCCGCGCGGATCCGGTCGATCAGCGCCGCGGCCAGCGCGGGCAAGAAGAACGGGCGCCCGGTCCGGGTCCAGATCGCCCCGCATCCGGTGGGGTCGGGGCGGGCAGGGAGGCCGAAGCGGGCGGGCGGAACGTCCGGCGAGCGGCATACCAGCAGGACGGCGCGGGAGCCCATGTGCTTCTCTTCGCACAGCACGGAGATCACGCCGTCGGCGCGGTAGGCCGCGAAAGCCTGCTCCGGGTGCTCGAGCGTGCCGGGGCGCTGCGAGGTGGTGACCGGGCTCATCGTCGGCGGCAGGTAGAGCAGCCAGCGCGGGTCGATCGCGAACCGGCTCATCACCTCGAGCGCGGCCGCGGCGTGGGCCTCGCGCACCCCCACCCGCGGCAGGTACCCCGTCTCGATGACGCGCGAGCCGCTGACATCGCCGATGTCGAGCACGTCAGGCTCCCGGCGGCCGGGCTCGCAAACCCCTGGGAAAGGCCGCGCCGGGGTGTAGTAGACACGTTCGGCCGGAACGTGAACGAGCGTTCGTTCCGGATAATTCAGAGCGGTCAGACGGCCACCGAAGACACAGCCCGTGTCCAGGCAGAGGGTGTTGTTCAGCCATTCCGCTCGCGGTACCGGGGTGTGACCGTAGACCACCATGGCGCGGCCGCGGTACTCCTGCGCCCATGGGTAGCGGATGGGCAGGCCGTATTCGTCGGTCTCCCCGGTCGTCTGCCCGTACAGGCAGAACTCGCGGACCCGGCCGGACGCCCGGCCCTGGTAGCGCTCGATCAGGCCGGCGTGCGCGACCACCAGGCGGCCGCCGTCCAGGACGTAGTGGCTGATCAGGCCGTCGATGAAGCGGGCCACCTCGGCCCGGAACGCCTCGGGCTGGCCGGCCAGCTGCTCCATCGTCTCGGGCAGGCCGTGGTTGAGCCGGACGTTCCGGCCGCCCAGGGCCTTGGCCAGCTTGGCCTCGTGGTTGCCTGCCACGCAGAACGCGGTGCCGGCTGCCACCATGCCCATGACCAGGCGCAGCACGCCAGGGGTATCGGGTCCCCGGTCCACCAGGTCACCGACAAAGATCGCGCGCCGGTCCGGGTGCCTGGCGCCGACCGCGCGGCCGGCGTCGTCGCGCTCGAGCTCGTAGCCCAGGGCGGTGAGCAGCTGCTCGAGTTCGGCGCGGCAGCCGTGCACGTCGCCGATGACGTCGAACGGGCCAGTTTCGTGCCGCAGGTCGTTGAACAGCTTGGTGCGGGTGATGACGGCGGCGGCGACCTCATCCGGGCGGCGCAGCACGTGTACGGTGCGGAAGCCTTCGCGGCGCAGTCCGTTGCGGCCCCGCCGCAGCTGGTCGTGCTGGCGGCGGAGCACGTGCGGGCCGAAATCGCGGTCTTCGCGTCCGGCGTTGCGCTCGGCGCACAGCTTCTCCGGCAGGTCCAGGACGATCGCCACCGGGAGCACGTCGTGCTCGCGGGCCAGCGCGACCAGCTCGCGGCGGGCTTCCGGCTGCACGTTGGTCGCGTCCACCACGGTGAGCCGGCCGCCGGCCAGGCGCTTGCCCGCGATGTAGTGCAGCAGCTCGAACGCGGCCGGGGTGGCGGACTGGTCGTTCTCGTCGTCGGCGACCAGGCCCCGGCAGAAGTCCGAGGAGATCACCTCGGTCGGCTTGAAGTGCGTGCGGGCGAACGTCGACTTGCCTGAGCCGGTGACGCCGACCAGGACAACCAGGCTTAGTTCGGGGACGGTGAGCTTGGTGGTGGGCGCGTGCTCGCCGGTCGTGGGGGCGCCGGTCATGGGATCGCCGGTCATGGGGTCCGCTGCCGGGTGAAGACGGCCAGCTGGGTGGGCGGGCCGTGGGCGGGGTGTTCGGGGCCGACGGGCGCGAAGCGGACCTGGTAGCCGAAGTCGGCGGCTACCCGCTTGGCCCAGTCGCCGAACTCGCAGCGGGTCCACTCGAACCGGTGATCGCGGTGCCGCATCGCGCCGGCCGGCAGCGTGTCGAAACACGCGTTGTACTCGGCGTTGGGCGTCGTCACGAGCACGGCGCCGGGCGCCGCGAAGCCGAAGACGGCCCGCTCGAGCGTGGCCAGCCGGCCAGGATCGACGTGCTCGATGACCTCCATCAGCACGGCGGCGTCCAGGCCGGCCAGCCGGTCATCGCGGTACAGGAGCGAGGACTGGAAGATCTTCAGCCGGTCCCGCTGCGGGCCGGACATCCGGTCCAGGTTCAGGCTGCGCGCGGCCAGCCGCAGGGCGCGCACGGACACGTCGACGGCGAGCACGAGCTCGACGCGAGGATCGGCGAGCAGGTCCCTGACCAGGGTGCCCTCGCCGCAGCCGAAATCGCCGATCCGGCGGGCGCCTTCGGTTCGCAGGAGGGCCAGGACGGCCTCGCGGCGCAGCGTCGCCAGCGACTTGGCCGGGGCAGGCTGCGCCTCCGGGGCCTCTGGGGCCTCCGGGACCTCTGGCGCATCCGGGACCTCCGGGGCCTTTGGGCCCTCGTCGGTGACGGCGTTATCGAGCTCGTCGGGGTCGATGTCGTCGGCTTCGGCCAGCCGGGCCAGGGCGGACTGGGTGAGCTTGCGCTGGTGCGACAGGTAGCGCCGGGTGATGAGCTCCCTCTCCGGATGGCTGGCCAGCCAGTCGCCGCCGGCCCGGACCAGCTTGTCGACCTCCTCGGTGGACACCCAGTAGTGCTTGGCGTCATCGAGCACGGGCAGCAGCACGTACAGGTGGTTGAGCGCGTCGGCGAGCCGCAGGTCGCCGGTCAGCCGCAGGTCAAGGTAGGGCGAGTCCCCCCACTCGGGCGGTTCGAACGGCTGCGGGACCGCCTCGACGCCCCAGCCGAGCGGGCCGAACACGCGGTGCGCGAGCGTGATCCCGCCCCGGCAGCGTAGCGCGGGCACCCTGATGGCCAGCGGGATGAGGGCTGCGGCCAGCTCGGGCCGCGCGTCGCAGCGGCCGGTGAGCGCGGTCCGGAAGGCCTCCTTGATGGCCACCGCGAGCATGCTTGAGGCGGCGTACGGCCGGTCGTTGACGTACCGGGCCAGGGCGCCATCGTGGTTCTTGCTGCTGGCGCCGCCGCGCCCGCGGACCAGGGCCACCGGATCGATCTCGAGCAGCAGCGCGGCCGTGCACCGCTCCGGCGTCGCCTCCGGGTAGAAGACATGCGCCTCACCAGCGGAAACGGCGAGCGACTGGAACCGGTCTGGGTGCTTGTGCAGCAGGTAGCCCAGATCGGTCGCGGGTGCGCGCGTGGTGGTGATGGTGAGCAGCACGTGTCATTGTTGGCTGAGCCGTCACGCCAGGTCAACATCATTTATCCGGAACGGGCGGTGGTGCTTGCGCTCGCCACCCTCGGACGGTCACCTGGCCAGGCGTCCCGCCGACGGTCAGCCCCGCGCTGCTTCCGCTCCTCCGCGCCCGCATCCGATTGGGTCGGTGGCCCACCGTACACGTAAGAGCACGCTCGGGGGGCCACCGACTCCGTTGGGGAAGAGGGCGGCCGGGACGTAGTCGGGGGTGGGAGGGGTAGGAGTGGGGGGTGACTAGATGGGTGCTGCATGTGGATCTGGATCAGTTCATCGCGGCGGTCGAGGTGCTGCGGCATCCCGAGCTGCGGGGGCGGGCCGTGGTGGTGGGCGGGGACGGAGACCCGACCAAGCGCGGGGTGGTGAGCACGGCATCGTATGAGGCGCGGGAGCATGGGGTGCACTCCGGGTTGCCGCTGCGGACGGCGGCGCGGCGGCTGCCGGACGCGGTGTTCCTGCCGGTCGACCGGGCCGCCTACGAGGAGGTTTCCGAGTCGGTCATGGCGGTGCTGCGGGCCTCGGGCGCGGTGGTGGAGGTGCTGGGGTGGGACGAGGCGTTCCTGGGCGTCGACACCGAGGATCCGGAAGGTTTCGCCCGGTCGCTGGCGGCCAGTGTCCGGGCGGCCACGCAACTCGACTGCACGGTGGGAATCGGCGAGAACAAGCTGCAGGCCAAGATCGCCACCGGGTTTGGCAAGCCGGCCGGGGTGTTCCGGCTGACGTCCGCGAATTGGTTCGAGGTCCTCGGCGGCCGGCCGACCGACGCGCTGTGGGGCATCGGCGCCAAGACGGCCAAGAAGCTCGCCGGGCTCGGCATCGGTACCGTCAGCGACCTGGCGGCGGCCGATCCGGACGCGCTCGCGGCGGAGTTCGGCCCGATGACGGGGCCATGGCTGGTGCTGCTCGGCCGCGGCCGGGGCGACGCCGACGTGGACGACACACCGTACGTGGCCCGCGGCCACGGGCGGGAGGAAACCTTCCAGCAGAACATCGCCGACTGGTCCCAGGTACAGGCCGAGGTGGCGCGGATCGCCGGGCTCCTGGCCGTGGACCTGGCCGCCGAAACGCGGCCCGCGGTGCGGGTGATCGTGAAGGTACGGTACGCGCCGTTCATCACCGAGACACACGGGGTGCCGCTCGGCTCGCCCAGCTCGGAGGCCGCGGTGATCGAGCAGGCCGCGCGCGACGCGCTCGCGCGGTTTGCCGGGCGGCGGCCGGTGCGGCTGCTGGGGGTGCGGGCGGAGTTCGGGTCATAGCGGGGGTGTCATAGCGGGGGTGTCATAGCGGGCGTGTCATAGCCGCGGGGAGAGGCGGCGAGGTCATGGCGGAGGGCCGCGCTGCTCGGTGGGCACGGCCCGGTGGCGCCGGTGACTGACTGATCAGTGAGCTGGTGACTGGCTGGTCAGTGGTAGGTGCTGACGATGGTCCCGATGATGTCTGCGCCGATGGCGAGCAGGCCCACTACGGTGGCGGCGACGGCGAGCTTCGCCGTCCTCCCCTCCATCCGGGCCAGGCGCCGGCCGGCGACTCCAGCCAGGACGGCGGCCGTCCCGAACACGACCGACGCTCCGCTCCAGTAAGCGGCCAGCGCGAGGATCCCGACGATGCCGAGCGCCAGACCCCAGCCAGACAGGTTCCGGCTGCGCAGCAGGCGTGGTGCGCCAAGGCCGAAGAGCAGGCCGGTCTTGTCGGCGGTGAACCGGCGGTCGCTGGCCTACCTGGTCGAACAGAACGAGATCACCGCGGGTGTCTTCGCCCTGGCCTGCGGGGTCACCGGAGCTATCGTCCTGTGGCAGAAGCCTCGGCACCTGCTCGGCTGGCTGTTCGTGGTGGTAGCCCAGCTGGCAGGACTGGCCGATCTGATGGCCGAATACACGGCCCGCAGGCCGGCTCTGCCCCTGGCCACTCCCGCCCTGTTCATCGGGGAGTACATCTGGCTGCCCGCCCTGGCGATCAGCGCCGCGCTGTTCACGCCGCTGTTCCCGGACGGCCGGCCGGCCTCGCCCCGGTGCTTCTTCGCGGCCGCCCGGCAGGCGGTCGTGCGGCCCGGCCGTTTCCCGAGCTAACCGTCCGCGAGGTCGAGATCCTGCAGCTGATCGCCGACGGGCGCAACAACCTCGACATCGCCCGGCGGCTGCATCTAGCGGACAAGACGGTACGCAACCATGTATCGATTGTCTTCGCCAAGCTGCAGGTCAGTGACCGCGCGCAGGCGATCGTCCGGGCCCGCGAGGCCGGGCTGGGCAGCGCGGACCGGTCATAGGTGACGCGCCATGCCGACTCATAGGGGGCGGGCCATGGCGAGCTCGCCGAGGGCGGGGTTGGAGGGCAGCGGCTGGCGTTCGCCGGTCGGCTTGAATCCGCAGCGTTCGTAGAGCCTGCGGGCGGGCTTGTTGGTCTCGGTCACCCACAGGTGCACCGAACGGGCGTGCCTGGCTTGGGCCCAGTCGAGCACGGCCGCGATCAGGGCCTCGCCGACACCGTGGCCGCGCGCCTGCGGCCGGACCCACATCGAGATCAGGCCGACAGTGCCTGGTTCAGTTTCATAACCGCCGACCAGCCCGACCGGCTCGGACGCGCTGATTTCCGGGACGTAGGCCAGGAAGCTGCCGCCGCGGGTGATCCGGGCTCGCCACGCCGCATCGTCGAAGACCTCCTCCCTCGCATGCGTCGAGGCGAAGGCGTCCGGCGCATCCTGTAGCGCCGCTAGCCGGATTTCCCGCAGGGCAGGCCAGTCGTCCATCGCGGTCTCGCGTACCAAAGCCATGCCACATGTTCCCGTCGGCGCCAGCCGTGGGACAAGTTAATTTCAGTCGAAGCGGCGGGCGCTCGGGTAACGCTGGCCGCCGTCCACCACGATGTTCGCGCCGGTGATCCAGGACGCCCGCGGGGACAGCAGGAAGGTGACCACGTCTGCCACCTCCGGTGGGGTGCCGAGACGCCCGAACGGGAACTGGCCGTCCAGGAAGGCCGCGAAGTCCTCAGGGTGCTGCTGGCCGAAGGTGTCCCAGCCGCCGCCGGGGAACATGATCGATCCGGGGCTGACCGCGTTCACCCGGATGCCGTCCGGCGCCAGCTCCTGCGCGGCGGTCGCGGCCAGGTGGATCTCCGCCGCCTTGGCGGCGGCGTAGGCGGTGCGCGGGGCCGGCCGCAGGCCGGTGATCGAGGAGACGATCACCACCGCGCCGGCGCCCGCGGCTCGCAGCCAGGGCAGGCCGACCCGGATCAGTTCGGCGGCATGGCCGGCGTTGAGGGCGAAGGTGGCGGTGAACTCGTCCGGGCCTGCGCTGGTGAGGTTGCCGCGGCCGACCGTGCCGCCGGCGTTGGCCACCAAGTGGTCCAGGCCGCCTAGCGCGGTGGCAATGTCGTCGACGGCGCGGTTCAGCGCGGGCGTGTCGGTGACGTCGGCGACCGCGGTCGCGACCGGCGTACCGCGCGGTGCCAGCCGCTCGGCCGCGGCGGCCAGGCCCGCGGCGTCCCGGGCGACCAGCCCGACCGCCGCTCCCTCGCCGGCCAGTGCGTCGGCGATCGCGAAGCCGATGCCTTTACTTCCCCCGGTGACCAGCGCCCGGCTACCCTGCAGACCGAGATCCATGAAGGGGCTCCTATCGTGGGGCGACCGTCGATTCGTCCGGCCCGCACGAGGCCGGGACCGAGAGGCAAGGCTACCGATTCCACACCACGTCGCCCCGGCGGGTCTCCAGCCTGCAGGCCAGGAGGACATCCGGACGGCCCTGGCCGCGGCCGCGGACCTGGGTATGTTCTTCCGGCTGGCCGATCCGGCCACTGACCCGGACGACTGGCAGCCCGTCCGGCTGCTCTACGGCAGCCACCTGTCCCGCGACCAGCTCTCCGGCGGTCAGCTCGACAGCGGAGAGCTCGACAGCGGAGAGGATCATCTCGATTCGCTCCTCGCGTCGGTCCGGGCGGCGCTGGGTGGGTGCGAGCCGCGGGTGGCGGCGTCGCTGTTCTTCCAGGGTTACGCGTCCCGGCTGCTGTCGCCACCGCTCGCGTGCCTGGCGGCGAAAGGCTGCATCCCTGGTATGACGGCTGATCGGCTCCGCTGGCGGCATCCGGAAGATCAGATGATCGAGCTCGGGCTGACCGCGGACGAGGGCTGGGCCGGGTCCGACCGGAAGCTGATCGAGCAGCTCGTCGCGGCCTCGTTCGAGGAGCATCTGCAGCCGCTCGCGGACGCGCTGCGGCGCCGGGTGCGGATCGCCGCGGGCCTGCTCACCGGCAACGCCGCGTCCGCGCTGGTCAGCGGCCTCGCTTTGCTGAAGGGGCGGCTCGGGCCGGACTGGAGGTCGCTGGCCGCGCATGCCGTGGCCCAGCCGCGGCTGCGCGGAAGCGGCACCTGGCGCGGCGGGCGTGGGCGCGAGGGCGGCGGGGAACCGGTCTTTGTCCGGCGCAGCTGCTGCCTGTACTACCGCGTCGCGGGCGGCGGCCTGTGCGCCGACTGCCCGCTGGTGGCTCGCGGCGTCCCTCGCAGGCCGGAGATTCAGCCGTGACTAGCCGTCGCGGAGGCTGGCAAACCGCCGGTAACGCAATGATCTCCACGACCGGGCCGGTGGTGACATTAGATTTCGCCTTGAGTCGACGGCCGCTCAACGATTGTGGATCGCTACGACCCGCGGGAGGGAGGTAGTGATCCGCGATCACCGTCTCTGCCGGATCGAAGCAGACATTGAGTACATTTCGTCTTCGGTGCTGGACCGGGGGAGTTCGGCGGGCGGTCGTTAGCTAGGCGCGGGGAGTTCAGGCGGCGGGCGATGGTGGGTCACGGCATACGATGCGGTCGTGACGATAGAGCTCGCTCGGGACCGGCCGGAGATCCTGTACGCGGAGACCCTCGGGGTGGCGTGGCTCGCGGTCGCCAGGCGGATCTTGGCCGACGGCGTGGCCAGCCGGTACGACGGGCTGGGGGTCCGCGAGATATCGCTGGTGACGCTGGCCGTCGAGGTGCCCGACCCGGACGACGAGCTCATTGCTCGCTACGCCGAACCGGAACGGCTAGCCTGGATGCACGCCAACTTCACCGACCACAGCCAGGTCGCCGCGCTGGGCGGGGCGGACAGTTACGCGACCCGGCTCTTCGACTACGAGCACTCCGGGCGCGACCAGATGGCTTGGGTTATCGGCCGGCTGCGCCGGGACCCGGCCACCCGCTCGGCGACCATCACCACGTTTCAGCCGCACACCGACACCAGCTATATCCCGTGTGTCAGCCTGCTGGATTTCTGGCTGCCCGACGGCGCGGTCGAACTGGTCGCCTACGCGCACAGCATCGACTTCGGCGCCAAGGGCTACGGCAACCTGGTCGAGCTGGCCGCGCTGCAGCAGCACGTGGCCGGCCAACTCGGGCGGCCCGTCGGACGGCTGCTGATGATGGTCAAATCGGCGCACATCTACGAGACCGAACGGGACTACCTGCTCGGCGTCCTGGCCCGGGGAGACCCCGGGCCGCCCTAGCGGCCGCCTCCTCCGTGCGTTGCCTTCCAGAGCGGCCCGGACGTTCTCAGGTGCGGGCGTAGTTGCTGGCGCCGTACCAGTCGACGACGACAACGGGTTCGTCTCCGACCACCCAGGCGTCGTGACCCTGCGGCAGCGCGGTGACATCGCCGGGCCTCGCGTCGAACTCGGCGCCGTCGGCCATCACGACATGCAGGGTTCCGGTCACGTGGTACTGGAAGTGCGGCGCTTCGCACAGATCGGTGCCCGCGAGCGGCTTGACGTGCTCCGACCAGCGCCAGCCGGGCTGGAGGGTGAGCCGGCCGATTTCGGCGCCGCCGATCTTGAGCAAGTCGACGGCGCCGTATTCGAAGGTGCGGGTCTCGTCGGGTGCCTGGAAGCTCTTCTGCTCCGCTTTGCCGGTCATGTGGGTCTCCTTTTGTTTCTGCCATCGGATTTCGTGCTTGCGGGACCAGCGTGACCGGCAACCGTTGCAGTCTCCTTGCACTGAGCTGGTGGCGGGGGCAACGCCGGGGCTTTAATAGGGCATGAGGTCGGTGGCTGTCCGGGTGCTCGGCGACTTCGGCGTGGACGGGATCGAGCCGCAGGCGCTCGGCAGCCGGAAGGCACGGCTGGCGCTGCAGCTGCTGGCCATGGCCGAAGGCCAGGCCGTTCCGGCCGACGTGCTCATCGACGCCCTGTGGGGCACCGCGCCGCCCGCGCGGCCCGAGGACCAGGTCGCCGTGCTGATGAGCCGTCTCCGCTCGGTCCTCGGGCGCGACCGGATCGAACATCGTGACCGCGGTTACCTGCTGCACTGCGACTGGCTCGACGCGACCGAGCTGGCCGGGCTTACCCGTGAGATGGAATCACGGCGGCAGGCCGGCCACATGATGGGCGCGGTCGCCGCCGCCCGGGTCGCGCTCTCGCTGATCCGCGGCGAGGGCCCCCAGCCGCTGCCCGGTGATTGGGCCCAGCTCAGGCACGCGGAGTTTGAGCGGCTGGTCACCCGGGCCCGGCTGGTGGCCGCCACAGCGCTGCTCGAGGCGGGCGACTGGATGGCGGCCGCCGACGCCGCATCGGCAGCCGCCGAACGCGATCCGTACGACGAGGTGGCCCTGCGCATCCTGCTCCGGGCTCATGTGACGGGTGGCCGAATGGCCGGAGCGCTGGCCCTTTACGCCGGCGCGCGGCAGCGAATGGCCGACGAGCTTGGCACCGATCCTTCGCCGGAGACGGCCGCGCTCTACACCGCTATCCTCCGCGGTGAGCTGGCGGTGCCGGCGCGGCTGTCCCCTGCCGCCACCAGCGGCGTGGTCGGCCGGGACGAGGAGCTGTCCGGCCTGGAGGCGATCGCGGCGCGCGTCCGTAGTTCTCGGGCTGGCTCCGCTGAAGTCATCGTCGTCGACGGTGAAGCCGGCATCGGCAAGACGACGTTGCTGCGGGCCTGGGCCGACCGGCGCACCGCCGCCGGGGACACGGTGCTGATGGCGTCGTGCGGGCCGCTGGACCGCTCGCTGCCGCTCGACGCGCTGCTGACCGCGCTGGCTGGTCTGCTGCGCGAGCTCGGGCCCGACGTGACCGCCGACCTGCTGGGCGCCGATGCGCCGATACTGGCGCCGTTGCTCGGCGCGGCACCCAGCCGACGGGCACCGCCGATGCTAGCGGAAATCATGCTCGGACCGGCGGTGCTCTACGCGGCCCTGGTCCGGGTTCTGGGCCGGCTGACCGAGCGGATGCCCCTGGCGGTGATCATCGACGATGCGCACCTGGCCGGCCCCGCGCTGCCGGACTGGCTCCGTTTCGTCCGGCGTGAGCAGCCGGCGGTGGTGGTGGTCGCCGCGGTCCGGCCCGGGGAAGGAGAGCCGCTGCCGGCCACAGCCTTTATCCATCTCGGCGCGCTCGACCGGGAGGCGGCGGCTGAGCTGGTCGGACTGGGCCGGGTCGACGAGCTCTACGCGCGGTCGAAGGGGCACCCGCTGTTCCTGACCGAGCTGGCCCGCCACGCCGCCGGCACCGAACTGCCTGCGTCGCTGGTCGAGTCGGTGTCCACCCGGTGCGATGAGCTGGGCACCCCCGGGATGCTGCTGCGCACCGCGGCCGTGATCGGGCCGGAACTGGATGTCGACCTGCTCGCGGCCGTGCTCGGCCGGCCCGCCCTGACCTTGCTCGACGACGCCGAACAAGCCGTGGCCAAGCAGTTCCTGGTCGAAGCCGACGGGATGTTCAGGTTCCGGCACGAACTGGTCCGGGAGGCCCTGGCGGTGAGCGCGACCGCGGGCCGGGCCGCGTTGCTGCACCGGCAGGCCGGCCGGGTGCTCGACCGGCGGCCAGACGCCGACCGGCTGACCGTGGCCGGCCACGCGCGTCTGGGGGGTGACCTGGCGCTGGCCTCCCGTGCCCTGCGCGATGCCTCGGCGCAGGCCGCGGAGCGTTTCGACCACGCAGCGGCCGAGGCGCTGCTCGACGACGCGCTGCGCCTGTATCCCGACCCGGACGGCTGGCTGGCCCGGGCCCGGGTACGCACCCTGCGCAGGCGTTACGCCCAGGCTCTGGAAGACGTCAAACGGGCTGCCTCGGCCGGCCCGGCCGCCTTGGAGGTCGGCGCCTGGGCATCTTATTTCGGCCGCAACTTCGGGCAAGCCGCGCAGTTCGCCGAGGACGGCGCGCTCGCCGCGGCCGATGCGGCGACCCGGGCGCGGTGCCTGGCGGCCGGCGGCCGTACCCACCACGCCGCCGGCGACCTGGCCCAGGCCGAGCTGATGCTCGGTGAGGCGTTCACGCTCGCCGAGGGGGCCGACCGGGTCATGGCCGCCGGGTGGCTGGGGGTGCTCCGGGCCCATCAGAGCCGGGTCGACGAGGCGCTGGCGCTGCTGCGCCCGGCCGCCCGCGGGCAGATCGGGGTGCAACATACCTCGGCGACCCTGCACTCGCTGCTGTTTACCGGACACGCGCATGCGCTCGCCGGACGCCCCGCCCAGGCGCTGAACGCGTTCACCCGGTACACCGCCGAGGTGGAACGGCGCCAGGTGCCCCGTTTCGGCGGACGGGCGGTGAACTTCACCGGCTGGGTCCTGCGCAACCTGGGGGCCTGGTCGGAGGCGCTCGATCACCACATCGAAGCACTCGAGGTAGGCCAGCACCACGGGACCGCGGAGACCCCCATCGCCGCCTTGCAGGACCTGGCCGAGCATGCGCTGGAGAGCGGGGATCCGGACGCCGCGGCCGCCCGGCTGGTGCAGGCCGCGGCGCTATTGCAGGGCGACCTGGTGTTCGGCTGGCGGCTGGAGCTCAAGCAGCAGCTTCTCACCGGGCGGCTGGCCCTGCGGCAGGGCGACGCGGAACGCGCGCTCGCCGAGGCCGCCGCGCTGGCGACCCGCGCCACCGCGCTGGGCGTGCCCCGGTACGTCAGCGTCGCCCGGCTCCTCACGCACCGGGCAAACCGGGCCTTGGGGCTGCCCGTGGATCTGGCCGTCGTGGACGCGGACCTGGACCTGCTCGACCGCTGCGTGGCCATCGAGGCCTGGCGGTGGACCTGCGACATGGCCGCCGACTTCGCCCATGAGGCCTGGCTGGACCGGGCCGCCGACCGGGTCGGCCGACTGGCCCGCGACGCCGACCGCTACGCGGACGGACTGCGGCGGGAAGCGGATAAGCGGTTGAGCCGGTCGCTCAGCGGGCCGTGAGCATCACCATGGAGACGGCCAGGGGTGAGGTCCCGGCCAGGCCGGCCACGGCCTGCTCGGCCGCGCGCCGGACCGCGGCCCGGTCGGTCGCGTCCAGGGAGCGCAGGAACGGGGCGACCTGAGCCAGCCCGAGCCGCCATGATGCCAGCTCCGCGGGGGTCACCAGCCCGGTGCGGACGGCCGTCGTACGCACCCGCACATGGGTGAAGCCCGCCGCGGCCGCGCACCCGGCGAGCATCTCCGGATTGCCCGCCCGTGACCCCGGGTTGAGGCAGGCGTGCCAGGCCGGCGGCCGGTAGCCGAATGAGCCAAGGACCTCATCGACCGCCCCCTTGGCGGGGTGGTCCCAGCCCGGCGCGAACGTGCTGGCCGCGATCGCGGCGCCCACGCGCCTGGCCTCCGCCAAGCCGGCGGCCAGGTTGTCCAGGTGGTTGAGGCAGAATGCGGCCAGCACCAGGTCAAAGCGGCGGTCGCGGAACGGCAGCGCGACCGCGTCGGCGGCGACCGGGCGCCAGGCCGCGCTGCTGCCGAGGGCTGGGCTGCCGAGGCCGGGGGCGGCGCTGCCTGGGGCCGGAGCGCCTAGGTCTCGGGCGTGGCGCAGCATCCCCAGGGATAGGTCGGCCGCGACCACCTGGCGCGCTCCGGCGTCCAGCGCGACCCGGCCGGCCGCGCCGGTGCCGGCGCCCAGGTCGAGCACGACAGCGCCGGCCAGCGGCACCGGTGCGGCCGCGACCAGCACCCGGGCTAGCCGCGTGTACAGCGGGCCCGGACCGTCCGCCCAGGCGGGCGCCGCGGCCTCGTAGCCGGCCCGCAGCCCGGCGGTCACTTCAGCAGCGCCGCCGCCCGTACGGCCTTCTCCTCCCACCATGCGAGCTCCTCGTCATAACCGCCGAATGCCTTCTCCCAGCCGAACAGGACCAGCGCGCCGAGCAGGCACAAGGCCAGCTGACGCTCCCACCAGGGTCCGGTGTCGATGCCGTAGGACTCAAGGGCCTCCCGGTAAGCGGTGATCGAGTCCTCCTTGGCCTGCGGCAGGCGGCGGCAGTTGATCGCGAGGTACCAGGCCAGGTCGGACAGCGGCGCACCGTGCCCCGGCTGCTCCCAGTCCAGCAGCACCGTCCGGCCCGCGTCGTCGGTGCCGAGGTTGTCGAGTTTCCAGTTGCTGTGCACGAACGTGTGCGGGGTCGCGGCCAGGGCCTCTACCAGCGGACCCGGGTCGTGCGCCAGCGGGGTGACCACCGCGGCCGCGGCGGGGGCGACCTGCGCCAGCAGCGGCCAGCCCTTCGCGACCAGCTGCGGGACCAGGTGCGCCGAGCCCACGGCGGCCTCCGCCATCGCCGTCCACGGAGAAAGCTCCAGGTAACGGTGCATGACAGGAACCACATCGAATTCCGGGCCGCAGTCCCAGAACTCCGCGTGCAGGGCGGCCATGTGCCGCAGGAAGCGCGCATGCTGGTCCAGCGTGATCGGCGCGTCGGTAGCGGGGACCAGCCACGGCGTGACGTCGCGCATCAGCAGGGCACAGCCTCCCCGGGGGATGGGGGCAGCGCCCACGATCGGCTGGTTGAGGCACTCAGGCAGACGGGACAGGATGCCCCGCTCCCACAGCACCAGGGGGGCGCCGCGCAGGCAGCCGGAGGCGCGCATGGTCCAGTCCTGCGCCAGATCAAGGTGCTTGAGCACGTAGTCCTGGCCGCCGATCACCACCCGTTCCAGCGTGGCCCCCGACTTGCCCGGCGCCTGCGCCAGGACCGTTCGCTCCGTCGCGGCCGCTAGAAGTCCGGTGAGCGGATTCGCGTCGCCGGCGGCGCGCGGATCACGCACCTGCGGCCTCCATCTCGGCCAGCAGCTTGGCCGGCCAGCGGCCGCCGCAGAAGACCGTGTCGGCGACGATGCGGTCATCGCGCACCGTCAGCAGGTGCATGTGATGGGCCGCGTGCGGCACGCCGTCTTCGGACCAGCTGAGCGTGTACTCCACGACCTCGCCCGTCCCGCCGTCGACCCGATGGCGGCGCAGCTCGTCAAAGCGGCCCGGGTCGGCGAACCAGCGGGCGTATTCGGCTCGGATCGCGTCGGCGCCGGCGACATGCAGTCGCCAGTTGGGCACGGTCGCGTCCAGCGTCGCGTCCGCGCTCCACAGGTCGCAGTCGGGAATGGTCGCGCTCTGGACTGCAGCTAGGAACCTGTCGATAACCGGTGTGCTGGCCATGGTCGCCTCCTGACGGGCTGGGGATCGCTGCTATCGTCCCGGTCCCGGTTTGCAGTCAGGTTGCAGCCTGGGCGGAAACCTTAGTCCAGCGCGGGCCGGTCATCGGGAGCAGGCAGCGTGCCGCGTTCGGCTTGCCTGGCTAGGCGGCGGGCTTCCTTCAGGGACTGGCCGCGGGCCTGCGGCGGGAGGCGGTAGATGGTGGCGCCGCTCATCAGGTTGTACACGCGGATCCGGATCAGCGGGGCGCCGGGGCGGGGGCTGATCTCCCGGCCGACCTCTTCGTGCCCGCCCATCAACGAGAAGCCGCCCACGTCCAGGTCGACGGAGTCGGGCACGTAGACGTTCGCGCCGCCCATGAGCGCGAACAGGTTAAGCGTGAGCTCGCCGCCCTCGATTTCGGCGTCGCGCAGGTCGATCTCGTCGCCGCCCATGATCGCGACGGCGTTGATGCTGCCGACGGCGCGGTATCGGCCGCGTCGGTGCGAACCGCTCATGATGGAGACCATCCAGCGCACCGGCCGCTTCGGCCCGTCCCCCCGGGCGTCTTGGGGTCCTTGGGTCGACGCCGCGGCGGACCCGCTGGCCTGTGCTCCCCCGGCAGGCAGGTCGTGGGTCAGCGCCGCGAGCTCGCCCCGGGTCTTGGCCACCAGGGCCCGGCCGGATCGCTCCTCGAGCTCGTCCAGGGTGAGCCGCCCGACGGCAGCGTGGTCACCGAGCGTCCGCAGCGTGACGTCACGCTCGGCGTCGGAGACGCGGAGGGATTCGTCGGGTTCGCTCACTACAGGCCCCTTGCAGAGTTGGCGTGCCGGTCAGTAAGAGTACGCCGCGGGGATGCGGCGGCGGAAGCCGCGAGGTGCGTCCTCACCGGCCCGCGTGGGTGTTGAGCCAGGAACCCAGAGGCAGGCTCGTTCGGAAAAAAGAAACAAGACGGTCCTTGGCCGACGCGGTTTCCAGCCAGGGTTCCACCGGCCATTGCCGCCACGCCGTCAGGCCTTTGTTCCTGAGCAGGCCGATGCGGGGGTGATCGGCCGGGTAGCCGCGGGGCGCGGACTTGAGCACGCCGTGCCCGTGGACGGTGATCCCGGCCTTGGAGATCGTGGCGATGATCTTCTCGAGCTCGGCACCCAGCCGGTCGGCGGCCACCGCGGCCCGGTAGCGGGCGAGCTGCTCCGGGCTCATCTGCCACATGCCGGCGCCCGCGGCGAGGCCCTCGGCAGACAGCTGGATGTAGCCGGTGCCGCCCACCACCGCCCCGATATGCGTCTTATACGGGGTTTTGTCCGCGCTGAACCTGACGTCGCGGTACGGCCGGAAGATCTTCGGCTCGCCGAACTCCGCGGCCAGTTCCTCGGTCAGCTCGGTCATCGGGTCCAGGACCTTGTCCATGTAGACCGCCTTGCGCTCGGTCCAGTAGGTCTTGGTGTTGTCGGCCGCCAGGCCGTCGTAGAAGTCCAGCGCTTCCTCTGGCCATCCGCTGAACGCCATTGCCGTAGCTCCCTTCCCTCGTCGGGGCCCACAGTAGTCTTACTGGCGCTGGCGCGGCGGAGCGTGTATACGGGATCAATGGCCGATGACGTCACGCTGACTCACCTGGACGAGCCGCTGTTCGACGGGGCGGCCGCGACCAAACGCGACCTGGTCGAGTACCTGGAGGCGGTTTCCGGGTTCATCCTGCCGGAACTGCGGGGCCGGCCGCTGTCGGTCATCCGGGTCCGGGCCGGTCAGCGGCCGTTCATGCAGAAGAACCTGCCGGACTACGCGCCGCCGTGGGTCCGTTTCGTGACGCTGTGGGCGGAGTCGTCGCACCGGGAGGTGCGGTACGCGCTGTGCGACGACTGGCGCACGCTGCTTTGGTTCGCCAACCAGCGGGCCGTGGAATATCACCCGACCCTGGTTCTGACCGAACAGATGGACCGGCCGACGCAGGTGATCTTGGATATCGACCCGCCGGAAGGCGGACCGTTCGGGCGGGCGGTGGCGGCGGCCTATCTGGTGCGGCAGGCACTGGTCGACGCGGGCCTGGGCGGGGCGGTCAAGACCAGCGGGTCGAAGGGGCTGCACGTGTACGTGCCGGTTGAGGGGGCGACATCGGAGGAGGCCGCGGCGGCGACGCGGGCGCTGGCGGCGCGGGCGGAACGGCTCGACCCGGCGCTGGCCACCACGGCGTTCATCCGGTCGGACCGGGAGGGAAAGGTATTCCTGGACTCGACCCGGGCCGGGGGTGCGACGGTGGCGGCGGCGTACAGCCCGCGGGTTCGGCCGGGGGTGCCGGTGTCGTTCCCGGTGCGCTGGGAGGATCTCGACCAGGTGGTGCCTGGTGACTTTACCGTGCACACGGTGCCGGGGCTGCTCGGCGGGACTTATCAGGCTTACGGGGCTTGGGCGGGGCAGCGGCCGGCGCCGCAGCGGCTGAGCGAGGCGCTGGTGGAGGAGGGCCGGGCCATACCCATTGCCCGGGTGCAGGCCATGCACGAGGGGAAGCGGCGGGCGCGGGCGGCTCGGCGCGGGGATAGTTAGCCGAGGGTGGTGAGGGTGTCGGAGAGGGCGGCGGCGAGCTGGTCGACGTGGGTGCGGGCGAACGGGAGGGGCGGACGGATTTTAAGGGTGTTGCCGTGCGGGCCGGTGGCGCTGATGAGGACGTGGCGGTCGCGTAGGCCGTTGACTACGGCGATGGCGGCATCGCCGTCGGGTTCGGTGGTGCCGGGGCGGACGAAGTCCACGCCGGCGTACAGGCCGACGCCGCGCACCGCGCTGATGCGGGGCGTGCCGTCGGCGATGTCCTGGAACGCGTCGAGCAGGTAACGGCCGACGGCGCGGGCGTTTTCTTGGAGGCCTTCGGCCTGGATCACGTCGAGCACCGCGGCGGCGGCGGCGACACAGACGGAGTTGCCGCCGAAGGTGTTGAAGTACCTGATCTTTTGGCCGAACTCCTCGATGACCTCGGGGCGGGCGGCGACGCCGGCGATGGGCATGCCGTTGCCCATGGGCTTGCCCATGACGACGAGGTCGGGCACGATGCCGTGGCGCTGAAAGCCCCACATGGCGTCTCCGGTGCGGGCGAAGCCGGGCTGGACCTCGTCGGCGATGTAGAGGCCGCCGGCGTCGTGCACGACGTCGACCACGGGCCGCAGGAATCCGGCCGGGTCGGGAAGGATCCCGTCGCTGGAGAACAGGCTGTCGGCGATGAAGGCCGCGAGCTTGACTCCGTGCCGGCGCAGGTCGGCGATCGCGTCGCTGACCCGGGTAGCGAACGCCTGGCCCGCCTGTTCCGCGGCCGCCGTGGCAGCCGGTTCCGATGGCGGGGGCGCGACGGTGCGGACCGAACGGCCCAGGGGGACGGCCGGTCCGAGGCTCGGGGATATCTCGGCGGCCGCGGTGGTGACGCCGTGATAGGCGTTGGCAGTGATGATCGTGCCTTCGCCGCCGGTCCGGAAGCGCGCGATGCGCAGCGCCAGGTCGACCGCCTCGCTGCCGGTGCAGGTGAACATGACGTGGCCGATCTCGGCCGGGAACGTCGCGAGCAGCCGCTCGGCGTAGTCCAGGAGCAGGCCGTTCGCGTAGCGGGTGTGGGTGTTGAGGGTAGCCGCCTGGCGCGCGATCGCCTCGACGACCCGCGGGTGGCAGTGCCCGACCGACGGCACGTTGTTGTACGCGTCGAGGTAGGCCCGCCCGTCCGCGTCGAACAGGTGCACGCCCTCGCCCCGCACGATCTGGATCGGGTTGCGGTAGAAGAGCTTGTAGGCCGGTCCGAGGAGCTTCGCCCGCCGCTCGATGATCCGGCGCAGCTCGGCATCAAGCGGGCCGGCGGTCTCGATGTCGAAGGCGTTGACCATGGGCGCGGTGTCAGGCATGTTCCGCCTCCGGCAGGCACGCGCGGTGGATGCGCTCGGTTATCTCGTCGGCCCGGATGCCCTGCAGACGGCCTAGGTGCTCCCACGCCCTGGGGGTGTTGCGCAGGATGTACGTCTGGTTCTCGGGGAACCGGGCCGCGCGCCACTCGCTGATCACGATCCGGGCCAGGATGCGGGCTCCGATCAGCTCCGGCAGCAGGTTGAGCTCTTCTTCGGTCAGCGGGGTGGTGGCGTGGTAGCCGACGATCAGATCCAGCGCCGGTCCGATCAGGTCATCGCCGGAGAGCTGGTAGGCGGCGGCGATGGCGACGTCGTTGACCAGCGCGGTCACGGTGACGTCGCCGAAGTCGATGATCCCGGCCACCCGGCTGGCGTCGGCAGAGATCAGCACGTTGTCCGGACTGAAGTCGTTGTGCACGAGCTGGCTGCGCTGGGCCGCCAGCCGCGGCGCCACCTCGGCGGTGAAGCGGCTGAGCCGCTCGTCGAGCCGGGCGGTTCCGGCGGTTGACGGCAGCTCGGCGAGGAGCGGCCGCAACTGGGGAAGCTGTCCGATGTCCCAGAGCAGCGGACGGTGAAGCAGCGGACGGCGGACGAGCGGGTCGTCGAAGGTCCGCAGCGCCTGTCCGAGCGAGGCCAGGGCCTCCCCCAGCCCGCGCCGCAGGGCAGGAGAGGTCGTGACCGAGCGGAGCAACTGGCCGTCGAGGTAGGACAGGACGTGCACGACGCGTCCCCCCAGCGGGCCAGCCGGGACCACGGCCCAGGACTGGCCGCAGCTGGTGGGGACGACCCGCGGCACGGGCAGGCCGGCGGCCACGGACTCGATGTGTTTCAGGACCCGGACCTGAACGCTGACCACCTCGGGGTCGGCGCGCAGGTGAGCGAACTTGACCACGTAGCGCCGGCCGTCGCCGGTCCGGAGCGCGAAGTTGTCGTCGGCCTCACCGGGCAGCCGGTCGAGCTGGCCGCTCAGCCCGAAACAGGTCCGGAGGGCTTGCGCCGCCTGCGCCGCCGTCACGGCGGCCGAGGGGGTCAGCCTGGCCACGTCCATGGAGGGATCAGGGAAGGACATCAGGGGACTCACGATACGCATCCGCCGGGGAGGCTTACCGGGTGGCCGGGCGGGAGCACCGCCGCCCGTTCCGAAGAATTGATCTTTCAGGGCTACGCGGTCTGCCAGTAGACGGTGTAGTACTCGTGGGTGGCGCGGGCCACCGGGATCAGCCGGACGGGCTTGCCCTGGCCCGGCCGGGCGGCCTCGAAGGCCATCGGCTGCGCGGCCGTGCGGTGGACCGAGGCGGTATTGAGCGCCGGAGTCAGCTCACCGGGCTCCGTGGCGTAGATGCCGCTCAGCACGATCGGGCCGTAGATCGCCGCCTGCACGGACGGAAAGTCGGGGGTTGGCTCGAACGCCAGCTGCATCGGCAGCGTGACTTCTAGCCGGTCACCCCGCTGCCACCAGCGGTGGAGCGCGATCCACCGGTCTGGTTGCGGGCCGACGATGCCGGTTAGCGCGGCGGGGATGCCGGCCTGCGCGGCGGGGATGACGGTGCCGTTGAGCAGGACCACGGGCGGGCCGGCGACCCAGTTGGGCACCCGCACCCGGAGCGTCATCGGGGCCGCGCCCGAGACCACGGACAGGCTTGTCGCCGGGTCGTCGGGAAAGCCGGTTTCCTGCCGCAGCACCAGCCCGTGGGCCCGCA
>Ga0302326_10005875_pt1 | contig 27776 bp, 25 predicted proteins | sample Palsa_T0_3_FD_202264 | JGI IMG/M metagenome (GOLD analysis project Ga0302326, IMG submission 202264) | Peat permafrost microbial communities from Stordalen Mire near Abisko, Sweden - Palsa_T0_3 | ecosystem: Environmental > Terrestrial > Soil > Palsa > Peat permafrost | place: Sweden: Abisko... | reverse complement strand
TGACGCGCGCCGTCTCCACACGGACATGAGCGACGCCATCGTTGTCGAGAAGCTGAGAAAGCAGTTCGGCGATTTCGTCGCCGTGAACAGCTTGAGCTTCGAGGTGCACGAAGGCGAAATTTTCGGCCTGCTCGGCCCCAACGGCGCCGGCAAAACCACGCTGATCCGCATGATGACCACGCTGACGCCGCCCACCTCCGGCACGGCGCAAGTAGGCGGACACGATATCGTCAAAGATCCGGATGGCGTGCGCCTGGCGATCGGCGTGATCCCACAAGCCATGACCTCCGATCCCGAACTTACGGGCCGCGAAAATCTGCTGATCCACGCCAAGCTCTACGGCGTGCCCGCAAACATTCGCCCGGCGCTATTCGATCGTCTGCTCGAATCCGTCAATCTCACCAGCTTCGCCGATAAGCTCGTGGGCACGTATTCCGGCGGCATGCGCCGCCGCCTGGAAATCGCGCGCGGCCTGGTGCACTCGCCCAGAATATTGTTTCTCGATGAACCGACCACCGGCCTTGATCCCGTCTCGCGCACCGGCGTCTGGGAAATGATCAACAATTTGAAAGCGAAAGAGAATCTGACGATTCTCCTCACCACGCATTACATGGACGAAGCCGATAAACTCTGCGAGCGCATCGCCATCGTGGATCACGGCCAAATGGCCGCGCTCGATACGCCCTCGCGCCTCAAAGATAGCGTGCCCGGCACGGACACCGTCGAGGCCGAATTCACCGGCGCGCCGGCCGATTGGAAAGATCAGCTCGCGGGCCTTACGGCCGTTGCCAGCGTCACTGAACACGATGGCGTCTGGCGCATCGCATCGAACAGCGGTCCGGAGACCGTCGCCGCGTTGATGCTGCGCGCAGCCCAAACGAAAGTAATCGTGCATCGCGTCACCGTTCAGGGCACAACGCTCGACGACGTATTCCTGCACTATACGGGCCGCCAATTGCGCGACGCTGTCGAGGAAGGCAAGGGCCATGACGTCAGCCATCTTTATAAATAAGGGAATCGCGCCAAACTGCGCGGAGCGCATGGCTTTACCGGACTGCGCGGAGCGCATGGCTTTACCGGACTGCGCGGAGCGCATGGCTTTAAACGGCTGCGCGGAGCGTGCTTCCTAAATGAAGATGTTTCGCATCTCCGCACTGATCGAGCGCGATATGCGGAAGTATTTCCGCAGCCCGGCGCTGATGATGGTTTCGATGGTGGCTCCGCTGTTTCAGTTGATCATTCTGGGCTACGCCTTCGGCGGCGAAATCCACGGCGTGAAAATTGCCGTCGTCGATAACGATCGTCAGAACGGCGCGCGGGTCATCGAGCAGCATCTGGACGCCATCGAAGCCAACGCCGGAACCTTCCACACCGTGAACTACGATTCGCTGAGCGACGCGACCGTCGACCTGCGCACAGGTTTCGTGCGCGCCATCGTCTACATCCCGCCGGATTATTCGCGCCGATTGGACCACGGCGACAACCCCAAACTTGTATTCATCGAGGACAATACCGATAACGAGATCACCGCCGCCGTCTCCGCGCGCCTGCAAAGCATGGTGGGAGACATCAACACACCGCAGGCGGTGCCGCGCTTGCCGCAGCAAGTGAGCCTTCAATTGGTCGAGCTGTACCCTTACATCGAATACATCAAATATTTGCTGCCCGGCGTGATCGCGATTTCGATTTTCGTCGTGGCCATGATCGGCGGGGGAATCGTTTTCATCGACGATAAATCGCGCGGCTTGCACGAAGGCTACCTCGTCACGCCGGTGCACAAATTGGAGCTCGTGCTGGGCTTGGTGCTTTCCGGAGCGCTCAAGGGCGTGCTGGCCGGCATGTCGGTGGCGATCATCGGCGGATTGATCGCCGGCATCGATCGCATCTGGGACCCTGTGCGGCTGCTCTACGTTCTTTTGGTGATCGCCGCGGGCTCGCTGACCATGATCAGCTTCATGTTCCTGACGATGGTGCGCGTCAGCGATCCGCTTGTGCCGCGCGCCGTCTTCGGCGTGCTCAATACTCTGCTATTTTTTCCCTCCGGCGCCGTCTATCCGGTCGAAGGCTTCCCGCCCTGGCTGCGCTGGGTTTCCTGGGTGGATCCGCTCAGTTACATCGTGCACGCGCTCAAAAATCTCTTCCTGAAAAATACCGGATTTATGGGCATATACTCGGACGTCGCCGTTCTGCTCAGTTTTTCTCTGGTGTTTTTGCTGCTGTGCAACGCGCTGTTCAAGCGCCAGATTTAGAAGGCCCGATCGAAGAGGCACGGTACAAAGGGAGAGTTCTGTGGGCTTGCTTGATGCCGATCAGCAGAAGCCGCCGTCGAAGGTCCTGCGCTACGTAATCAGCGGCGTCGCGCTGGCGGCACTCATCGCCGTTGCCCTCTGGTTTGTCTTTCGCTACCAGCCGGAAAAGCGCGTGGTCGAAAACTTTATGGACGCCGTCGTCGCGGGAAATATGCAGCAGGCTTACCAGATTTGGGTTCCGCATCCCAGCTATTCGTTTGCGGATTTCGAGGGCGATTGGGGCGCGTCTGGTTACTACGGCCCCGTGGCCAGCTATCATCTGGAATCCGCCGCCGAGCCGCCAAACGGCGGCAGCGGCGTGATCGTCACCGTCGAAATCAGCCCCTATTCTCCGTTCCCCGACTCGAGCGATGGAAAAAGCTCGCGCACACACGAAGTACAAATCTGGGTGGAACGCTCGGATAAATCCCTGAGCTTTCCGCCGTGATGTCTTCGCGCTTGTACTGTGTTAGTTGAGCTCGCGCAGCGCCGCGGAAAGTTCCGCGGGCGAGAGCGTGGCAGTGCCGAGCTTGCCGACCACGATTCCCGCGGCGATATTCGCAAGGCGCGCGGCATCGGCGACGCGGGCTCCCGCGGCGACGCCCAAAGTGAGCACGGAAAGCACGGTATCGCCCGCCCCCGTAACATCAAAAACCTGGCGCCCAGCAGCGGAGCGATCGAGTCCCGGCAATCCAACGCGCGAGTAGCTGACCTCGAAACTTGTGGCGGGAATATGCAACGCATGCGGCGCGGAATCCTCGAACACCGTCATGCCGCGCTCGCCGCGCGTGATCACCACAGCGGCGCAGCCGAAATGCGCGAGTAGCGCGCGCCCCGCCTCTTCCAGCGAATCATCGCTCGCCAGCGAGCGCGTGACGAAGAAGCCGGCCTCTTTTGAGTTGCACACGATGGCCGTCGCGCCGCGATACGCAAACAAACGCGACGTCTTGGGCTTGACCAGCGCGCGCACTCCGCGGCGATTGGCTTCGGCCAGCACGCGTTCCGCGAGCGCGTCCGTGACCACGCCCTTGTCGTAATCGGGGATCACCAGCGCATCCAAGCGCGCCAGCGCAACTTTGATGCGGCGAATCAGCCGCTCTTCAAGCGCCGGGGCCAGCGGCGCGCGACGTTCGCGGTCCACGCGCACCACTTGCTGATGCCGCGCGATGATGCGCGTCTTCGTCGTGGTGATGCGCGCGGGATCTTCGAGCACGCCCTTCGCGCCGATTCCCTGCTCTGCGAAACATCGGCCCAAAGACGCGCCCGCTTCGTCAGCGCCGATCACGCCAAACACTTCGACGGCCGCCCCGAGCGCCGCAAGATTCGCGGCGACGTTGCCCGCACCGCCCAGCACTTGCGATTCCGACGTGAAATCCACAACGGGGACGGCGGCTTCCGGCGAAAGCCGGTCCGCCGAGCCCCAGACGTAGCGGTCCAGCATTAAATCGCCGACCACACCGATGCGCCGTCCGCGAAACGCGCGAACCAAACGCTCGAGGCGAGCGCGGGAAGATTTTTTTTCGGACTCCGCCGCGACGCGGCGGGAATTAGGACTCATCGGATTGCGATTCGTCGATTTGTGCTTCGTCGACCAGCATGATGGGAAAACCGTCACGAATCGGATAGATGCGCCGGCAGGTCTTGCAGCGCAGCGCCTCGCGGTCAATCATTTGCTTCAATCCCGTGCGGCATACGGGACATACCAGACGGGCCAGCAATTCCGGATCTACAAGCACGAAGACTCCAGCGCGGCCTGCGGGGCCGACGGCTCACGACTCTAGCAGAGAGCTTTTCTATGAAGCAACCGCTGCGGCCTAGTGGGCGGGGCCGATGCGCATCACAATTTCCGCGGTCCACGGAGTTCCGGACAAGATATGCGCCGTCCAAATCGGCATGATCTGCGAGCCTTGATACACGCGCTCGAATCCGTCTTCCGATTCGGAAACGGTTTCGATGGGCGCGATCCAGAAATGCCGCGCCTCCTGGGCCTCAATCGCCACGGCCACATTCTGCCAGCCATCGACCACGCGCAGGGATGGACCGGCGGCGATGCCCGACCACGCGAGCCTGTGACTGCCGTCGGCGGTCTCGAAAACCCGGTCGGCCTCGTCCGGCGCAAGGAAGTTAATCACAATTTCAAGTCCGGTTTCGATGTCCGCGGAGGACGCGCCGAGCAGCGACATTTCGATCGCGCAACGCACATCGAACGCATCGCCGGCGGGCTCAAACTCGAAACGCTTGCGCACACGCAGCGTGCCCGCGCCGTATGGCGCTTCGACCGACGCCACGACGCGACCGCCGGCCGTTTCCTCGATGCGATACGCGCCTCCGGCGAAGGTCGCGTGTTCTTCGAGGCGCAATCCATCGTAATCGTCGAGCGTCTTGTGTGGTGCAAACAGCAGCAGGCGGAACGCGTGGCGCGGCCAGCGGTCGTACCGCAACCGGCGTTCCAAACCTTCTTCTTTCGCGCGCGTGCGATCGTGGATGGAGGAGACCTCCGGAGCCGGGCCGCCGCTGGCAAGCGCGCGCAAACGGTCGTGATAGGCCTCGTAACGCCGCATCATTGAATTGATCAGCGTGGATCCAGCTCGGCGATCGTCCAGCGCGGCGAGAGTCGCGCCGTCGCTCGGCTTCACGACGGCCGAAAATTGCGGCGAAGTCACCAGCACTTCGTCGGCGCCATCGGAATCCACATCCGTAGTGATTGCCTCAGGTTCGCCGCGGCCGCGTCCGCCCACCGATTCGGCCAGCGTTTCCGCGCGAATCACTTCGCGCCACAGCGCTGTGCGCAAATGCGGCGCGTACACTCCGCCAAACACTCCGTGCCAATACGCATCGTTGCACTGCCCGCGCAAAACGTGCGTGTGCGCCTGCGCCAGCCGCTGCGCGGACGTGATGCCGCGGCGGCGGCGCGACAGCCGTTCGATCTCATGCGAAGCGCGCAGCATTTTCTTGTTCAGGAAATTCGATTCGGAATACTTGCTGAAAAATCCGCGCCAAAAACTTCCGGAAAGAAAGCGCAGAACCTCCGGTTCGTTCGCGAAGCGCTGGCGCACCTCGTGAAAGCGCATGCGCGCCGGTGTGGGCAGCGCCCATTCCATCATTTCAGTGTACGAAGCGGTGGGCAGATCGGCGCGGCCGAGCGCTGTATGCGTGGCCAGATACTCGCCCGGCGGCGTGAGCGAAAGCCATGAGGATTCCGCCTCGATCGCGGAGAAGAAGCGATCCAGCCAGCCGTGCGTATAGCAATGATCGTAGGTGCTCGGCCAGGAACCGAATTTTTCGAGATCGTCGCCCATCGCGGCCATGCCTTCGGGATGCCGCGAGGAAGCGTCACGCAGAAATCCCACGACTTCGCCGACGTCGCGGAACGGTACGAGATAGCGCAGCGCCTGCAGACCTGGAATCAGCTTGACGTTGCGCCCGTCATCTTCAGCTACGTACGAACCGAACATCTGCTCAGGCTCGAAGCCCGCGGAAATAAAATGGCTATCGTCCACCAGCGAATATTCAATGCCCGCCGCCGCAAACGTCGAAGGCAATTGCGGCTCCCACACGCGCTCGGCAAGCCACGCGCCGCGCGGCCGCTTGCCGAAATGACTTTCAATGAACGCGCTCAAGCGCTCGATCTGCTCGAGCTGATCCGCAAACGGAATGGAAACGAGAATCGGTTCGTAGAATCCGCCGCCGATCAGTTCGATCTGTCCGCGTGCCGCCATTTCCGAAAGCTGCGCGAAATATTCCGGATGCGCGGCGGAAAGCCATTCCAGCAACGGCCCGGAATAGTGCAGGCCGATGCGCACTCCAGGATGGCGCGCCAGGCATTCAATGAAGGGAAGATAGGATTGACGGTAGGTGCGTTCGAGCACCCCGTCGAAATTGCCAACGGGCTGATGCGCGTGAATTAGGAGGACCAAATGGAACTTCGGCACGCGACCACCCACGCTGTAAATTTGCTCAGGATAATCTTGCCGCGAGGGATTCTTGATTCACGCGCTCAAGTGTCCCCGCTGCGGCAAAATTCGGGCGGCCTCGACAAGGAGACCAAAAAAAGTGGCGGAGCAGCGACGCCCCGCCCACACTATGACGCTGGGAAACTGGTGCGCGTTTCGCGACGACGCGGCTAGGCCTTCTTTTCGTACCAATCGGCGTTCACTTGCGTGAAGCTGGCCCACTTTTCCGGCAGGTCTTCGAGCGCAAATATGGCAGTCACCGGGCAGACCGGCACGCATGCCCCGCAATCAATACATTCGACGGGGCTTATGTAGAGCTGCACTTCGCTCTCAAACGCCGGTTCGTCCTTGCGCGGGTGGATACAGTCCACCGGGCAAACATCCACGCAGGCGGTATCTTTGGTTCCGATACACGGCTCAGCGATTACATAGGCCATCGCTAGTCTCCTTGGCAGCCTGGGTAGCCCAGCTAGCTTGAAGCTTCAAATTCGCGCGCCAAACGCCGCAAATACCTTGAAAAAACTTTATACCATCAAACCGGAAGGCACACAAGCCGCCGCTCCCGAGCCGCACATTCTACCATGCAAAGGCGAATTTGCCGCCCACTCTCCGATCGTCCGCCGTCACCGAGAGATCGAGCCCTTAGTAGCAGAGGCCGGCGATCTTGCGAACATGTTCGTGCCGCTCGGCTTCATCTAGCAGGAAATGTGCGAGGTCGGCGCGCGAGATCGTGCCGCCGCCGCGCGGCAATTCGCCATCGGCGACGCGATATTTCTCCGTCTTCGGCCCATTCGTCAGGCGCGGCGGACGCGCGATGGTCCAATCCAGATCACTCTGCGTTACGATGCGCTCCATCTCGCGCGAATCCGTGATGTTGTTCCGAAGCACAAAGCGCAGGATGGACGCGAGGACAGGATTTCCGACTTCTGGAAAAAGAAGCGCCAATGAAACAAGCAAGACGCGGCGCGTCCCGCTGGTCTGCATGGCCTGGACCAAACTCTTGGTCGCAACTTCGAGTAACGTGGATCGCTCGAGACCGCGATGGCCGAGCGCCGTAATGACGATGTCCAGAGGCGCGAGCAGCGGCGCGATCTGATCCGCGTTCGTGGGATCTCCCGCATGCACGGAAAGATTGCCGTTGCGGATTGTGATCTTTTCAGGCGAGCGAACCAGCGCGGTGACTTCGTGCCCGCGCGCGAGTGCCTGTTCGAGCACGGCTCGGCCGGTGCCCCCGGTTGCGCCCAGCAGGAAAATTTTCATGTGCGGCTCCTCTGGCACTTAGATGACGGCTGGTTGGCGCGCGTCACAAAGCTCACCGGCGATAACGGTGCTTCGGCTGCGCCTTATCCCAAACGCAACGATCGCGATCGACGCGAATCAGCGCCCGAAGTGCCGCGGGCGCGTTAGAATACCGGGATGCGCCCGGGCAAAAGGCCCGGTTGCGGAGGCTATGGCATGCTGGATACGCGCGGAAACAAGATCACCTGGCTGGGCCACGCCAGCTTTGCGTTCACTACGGCCAAGGGCGAGGTCACGATCATCGATCCCTGGCTCAAGACCAATCCCAAATGTCCGCCGGCGCTCAAAAAACCAAAGCGCGTGGACACGATTCTGATCACGCACGCCCATCCCGATCATTTCGCCGACGTGCTGCCGCTGGCGCGCGCGCACAAACCCAAGATCGCCGCGATCTACGAAACGGCGCACTGGCTGGTCACGCGCGGAATTAAAAACATTCTGCCTATGAGCAAGGGCGGTGCTCAAAAAATCGGCGAAATCGAGGCCACAATGGTGAACGCTCTACATTCCAACGGCATCGACACTGGAAAAAAGGGCCAGCCGATGATCTACGCCGGTGAAGCGGCCGGCTTCATCGTGCGCATGCCTGGCGGACTGACGATCTATCATGCGGGCGACACCTGCGTTTTCGGCGATATGCTGATCATCGGCGAATTGTATAAACCCGATGTCGTTTGCCTGCCGATTGGAAACCTTTTCACCATGGGTCCGCGCGAAGCGGCGTACGCCGCTCGATTGCTCGGCGCGCATCACGTGATCCCCATGCACTACGGCACATTCCCGGGCCTCAGCGGAACACCGGAAGAATTCCTCGCGGAAACCAAGGGCATTCCCGACCTGGAGATTCACCTGCTCGATCCGGGCCAAACCATTGGATAGACGGCGCCGATATTTCTAAAGGAAATAGGAGAGTGCGATGCCCGGAGAAATACTGAATCAGTCGGTGGAAAAATACCTTGCGGAGCTGGTGCCGCCGCGCGACGCAATCGTCGCCGAAATGGAGCGATTGGCGAAGCGCGACAAACATCCCATTGTCGGACCGGTGGTGGCGCGCTTGCTCGCGTTGATGACCCAAATCTCCGACGCGAAGCGAATTTTTGAATTGGGCTCGGCAATCGGATATTCCACACTGTGTTTTGCGCGCGCCGCCGGCTCCGGCGCCGAAGTGCACTACACGGATAACAATCCGGCCAACGCCGAGCAAGCGACGCAGTTTCTCACTCGCGCCGGAGTAATATCGCGCGTGCGCATCCACGTGGGCGACGCGCTCGAATCGTTGCGCCAGACGCGCGGCGCATTCGATCTGATTTTTTGCGATCTCGACAAGAAAAGTTATCCAGCCGCGCTGCGCCTCGCGCTTCCGCGCCTGCGCCACGGCGGCTTGCTCATCGCCGATAACACGTTGTGGAGCGGGCGCGTGGCACGTGCGCCGAAGGACGACGCTACGCGCGCCATTCAGAAATTCAATCGCATGATTTATGCGTCAAAGGAATTGCTGCCGGTGATCGTCCCGCTGCGCGATGGCGTGACCGTCTGCCGCAAACGCTAACAGGGCGAATGCGGCGACGCGAAGCGCTCGCGTGTCAATCGTGTTTTTCGATTTCCAGGAAACGCTCGGCGTCGAGCGCGGCCATGCAGCCGGAGCCTGCAGCGGTGACGGCCTGGCGATAGTGCCGGTCCTGCGCATCGCCGGCGGCGAATACGCCGGGCACGTTGGTGTGGCTGCCGCGCTTGGTAATCAAATAGCCTTCGTGGTCCATATCGAGTTTGCCGCGAAAGACTTTGGTGTTCGGATCGTGGCCGATAGCCACGAAAATGCCCTCGACCGGCAAGTGCGAAGTCTCTTGGGTCTCGACGTCGCGCAATTGCAGGCCTTCCACCGAACCCTTCGAGGCGTCGAGCACTTTCTCCACCACCGCGGGCGCGATGATACGCACCTTCTCGTTTTGCAGCACGCGCTCGTGCATGATCTTCGAGGCGCGAAATTCCTTGCGCCGGTGAATTAAATGCACCTTGCTGGCGAATTTAGTCAGGAAATTGGCCTCTTCCATCGCGGAATCGCCGCCGCCGACTACGGCAATCTCCTTGCCGCGAAAAAAGAAACCATCGCAGGTAGCGCAGGTGGAAACGCCGTGACCCATCAGCTGCTTTTCGCCTTCGAGACCGAGCAATCGCGCCACGGCGCCCGCGGCGACGATCAACGTTTCGGCTTGATAGGTCTCCTGCCCGGCCACAATTGAGAACGGCCGTTGCGATAGGTGCACATCGGTGACGGCGCCGGCGCGAAATTCCGCGCCGAAGCGCTGCGCCTGCTTGCGCATGTTGTCGATCAGCTCGGGGCCCAAAATGCCGTCGGGGAAGCCCGGATAGTTTTCGACCATGGTCGTCAGCGTGAGCTGCCCGCCGGGCTCAAATCCATCGATCACGATGGGCTTCAGATTGGCGCGCGCCGCGTAGATCGCAGCGGTCAAACCGGCGCAGCCGCTCCCGATGATCACTACTTTTTCAGCCATGAATTTCCTTTCCGCTGGTTCGCGCGCGGGTCACTTCATTCGATGCGCGACGATCCAGTTTAGCATCGGCCGAATCTGGAGCAAACCGGGGCGGACAAGCGCGCAAGCTGGCGGCGAGGGTCCGAGTGCGGGATAATGCCGGGCGGTCACGAACCTCGATTCCAAGGAGAATCATTTGGCGCGCACCCCAGGAACCTACGCACTGTTCGATACTTCGCTCGGCACGATCGTCATCCGGCTGTTTGAGAAGGAGGCGCCGAAAACCGTCGCCAATTTCATCGGCTTGGCGGAGGGAACCACGGAATTCCGCGACCCCAAAACCGGCAAAAAAGAAACGCGCCCATTTTACGACGGGCTGACGTTTCACCGCGTGATTCCCGATTTCATGATTCAGGGCGGCTGCCCGCTGGGCACCGGCACGGGCGATCCCGGCTATCGCTTCGCGGATGAATTCCACGCATCGCTCAAGCACGATGGGCCGGGCAAACTTTCCATGGCGAATTCTGGCCCGAACACCAACGGCAGCCAGTTTTTCATCACGGTGGCGGCTACGCCGTGGCTGGACCGCAAGCACACGATTTTTGGCGAGATTGTCGAGGGACAGGATGTGGCCACGAAAATCTCGGAGACGCCGCGCGATTCCGGCGATCGGCCGCGGACCCCGGTGCTGCTGAAAACCGTGCGCATCGAGCGCGTCTAAGCGCGGCCGGCCGCAACGCAACTCTCGTGCTAACGCCCGCCCACTTATTTCGTATGCTGAACGAATTGATTTTCGTTCTTCTGGGAGGTCTCCTGCTTTGGCTCGGCCTCGCGTACCATTTCTTTTTTGATCCGCGCAGGCCGGCGTGGATCGTGGTTGGCGCGCTGCTGGTGATTTGGGGCGTGGGAAATTGTTGGCGAGCCTCAAGCACGGTGGGACCAAGCCTGCGGGCGATCGCGCGCATTCGCGGCGTGTCGCTGATTCTGGTGGGCGCGCTGATGATCTCCCTGGTGTGGCTCGAATTGCGCTGGACGGGTGCGGCGCTTGCTGCCGTAGGTGGAATATTGATCGTGCGCGGCCTGGCCAGCGCCGCGCTTTCTCTGCGAACCACTTGAAGCGAGAAGGAGACGCGTGGACGCGAACATAAAAAAGAAAGTCTTGCGCCTGATTCCCTACGGCCTGTTCGTCGCCACGTCGCGCGCGGACCAAAAATTCGGCGCCGGCACGATTAACTGGGTCACGCAGACGTCATTCACGCCGCCGCTGGTGGTTGCGGCCATCAAAGTGGATAGCACGCTGCACGAAGTGATCACGATTTCGCGCGTCTTCGCGCTGCACGCGCTCGGAAAAAATCAGAAAGATATGGCCACCGCTTTCTTCAAAGGCGCGCAGCCGATGGGCGATTCGCTAAATGGCTTTCGCTTTGAAAATGGCACGACCGGCGCGCCCATTCTGCTCGACGCGCCGGCGTGGTTTGAATGCCGCGTGGTGGACGAAATCCGCCGCGGCGATCACACGATTTTCGTCGGCGAAGTCGTGGAAGCCGGCTCGCGCCGCGACGAGGAGCCGCTGACGCTCCGCGATACCGGCTTTTTCTACGGCGGCTAGAGGCGAATTTGCGGTCCCATCGCAATTTCTGCGTCTTGTGTGAACTTGATCGAAAAGAGGCTAACGATGTTTAAAGAATTCAAAGAATTTGCAATGAAGGGCAACGTGCTGGATATGGCCGTGGGCATCGTGATCGGCGCGGCGTTCGGCGGAATCGTCACCTCATTCGTAGGCGACGTGATGATGCCGGTGATCGGCCGGCTCATCGGCCACGCCGATTTTTCAAACTTATTCGTCAGCCTGAATGGGCAGCACTACGACACTCTGGCCGCGGCCAAGCTCGCCAGCGCGCCGGTTCTCAGCTACGGCCTGTTCATCAACACCGTCGTGAATTTTCTGATCGTGGCCTTCGCGATTTTTCTTCTGGTACGCGCAGTGAACCGCATGCGCAAGACGGAACCGGCCGCGGCCCCCACGACGCGAGACTGCCCGCGCTGCCTTTCGAGCGTGCCTCTGAAAGCCACGCGCTGCGCGTTCTGCACTTCAGACTTATCGGCTTCCTGATTTTCGCGGGGTGCGAGCGGAAGGCAGGGCGCCCACCCGGTGTGCGGCGTCAGCTCTCCGGCGGCGGACACTTCGCGCGATTGTGCCCCAGGTGGTCGCGCAGGCGCGCGACGACGTCAGCCTCTTCGCCGTCGCAAATCCTCTTGTGAACCTCGTCGAGGGCGAAGTGCACAACGTCGTGGTGGTGCAACTCTTCCGGCGCCACCAGATCGCTGAAACGCAGCCATAGCTGGTGCACCAATCGCACTTCGTTTGAAGTGAGGTTCGGCGAGTGCGGCCCCAGCAGGAAAAATTCCTTTTCTCCCGTGGGCGTGAAAATTTCCAGATTGAACGGAGGCCGCGGATCCGGCAACGCTTCCCAGGCCACGCCGATCTGGCGCGCCTGCTCGGCCGCCGTGAATTTCGTGGAGTGACCCAGCACGATCGTCGAAGATTGCAATCCGACGGCCGCGCGCACGATGCCGTCCCACGGATCGGTGGCGCCCACCACGGCCAGGCGTATGGATTTTCCGCTGCGCTCGGCGAGCGCCAGCGCCTGCGTGAATAGGTACTGCTCAACGCTGCCGAACAGTTGCTCGGCGTCCAATTCGCTTTCGCCCGACGCCGCGCGGCGCAACACGCGCAAGTGCAGCACGACGACGTCTCGCCGCTCCGGCTTCACGCGGTCCAGAACCGCCGCCAGGTGATACATCGCGTGGTAATTGCTTACCGGAACCAGTACGTTGCCGGGACGGCAATCCACGCTTTCCGGCGAAAGTTCGCGCTGCGAAGCCACATTGAATTGATCCATCTCCACGTGCGCTTCGCCCTTGTGCTTGGCGCGCGTGTAATGCTCGGAAATCTCGAAGATGCCGAAAAGCACGAACGAGAAAATCAGCCCGGCGACTGTCGCATCGGGCTTGGTGAATAGGTTCACCACGGCCATGGCCAGCAGCACCAGCGTGATCAGTCCGAGCCCCACAGGAATTTCCACGCCGCCGATCGTGAAATTCCCCGGCACGCGATATTCGCGCCCGCCGGGATGCGTGTAACGCAACACCAGCACCGCGATGCCCTTCGTCGCAAAGCTCCAGATCACGCCGAACGCATATAGGTTACCGAGGAACGTGACATCGCCGCGGCTGGCGACGATGGTCACGATTTGCATAATCACGATGATGTTGATCAGGCGATGCGACGTGCCGAACTTGCGATGCGGCTGGCGAAACCAATCGCTGAGCACTCCGTCTTCAGAAACGCGATTGAGCACGCCGTTCGAGCCGATGATGGCGGTATTCACGGCGCCCGCCAGGATCAGCGTGCCCACGCCGACCACGAAGACGTGGAACAGCAGGCGCAGCTTGTACGGGCCGGCGAGATTCATGGCCAGGCCGCCGATGAGATTTTCGAGAAAGTGCTGGCGAATCGCGTCGGGAATCAACATCACGGCGAAGATCGATACCAGCGACGTGAACACCATGCTGTATACGAAGATCACCGCGCCGGCTTTTTTCAAATTCGGGAGCTTCGGATGTTCGATTTCGCGATAGACCTGAGCCAGCGATTCTTCGCCGCTCATGGCCAGCACGGAATGGCCCAGGCCGACGAAGATCGCGATCAACGGGATCATGGCCACGATGCGCGTTCCGTTCAGCCAGCCCAGCGAATGCTGGTTCATCAGCACGTTGCGCGGCCACGGCGCCGGCGGCAAAGGCGCGTGGCGAATGATGGCTGTGTAGGTGCACCAGGCGATCAGGATCACCACCATCACGGTGGTGATCTGCATGATGCGCAGCGCCTTGTGGCTCGATTCCGGAATACCCTTGATGTTCAGCCACCAGAAATAGCAGGTGATCAGAATGGCGACCGTCGCGGCTGTGAGGTTTACAGGCAACATCACATGGATGCCGGCGTAAGCCAGCATTTCATTGATCACGCCCCCGAGATACTGGCCGGCCGAAACGCCGCTGATCGGGCCGGTCAGGACGTAATCGAACATCAGCGCCGAAACCGAAAATTTCGCGAGCGTGCCGCCCAGCGCTTCCTTCACCACGCGGTACACGCCGCCGCGCACGAACATGCTGCAACTTTCCACGTAAATCGCGCGCACGCAGTAGGAAAAGATCATGATGCCCAGCACGAACCAGGGCGCCGATTTGCCGATGAACTCTTCCGCCTCGCCGCCCGCGTAATACGCCGAAGAAGCCAAATCGTTCAGGACAATGGCCGCGGCGCGCCAAAACGAAATAAACGTGAGCATGGCCGTGGTGGCCACGAGCACGCGCGGGATGGTTACGATGCGGGGAGATGCAGAACCGGGATCGCTTGGGGTTGAGGCCATCGTCTCTTGGCAGCCGTTTAGAAACCGTTTAGGTGCTATTTAGAAAGCATTTAGGAAACATGCATGTTCACATTTTTGGCCGCGGATGTCCACCCCGTGAACCAGGTCCCGTCGCGGAACCGGCGGCAATTAGCCAATGGCGGCGTCTGGCATGACCTTGGAGTGCGCGGAAAACGAAACACCAAAGGATCAAAACTACTCGACGGCGGGGCCAAACTCGCGCTGGCAATCTTCGCAGGGACAGATCGTGCGCAAATAATCGTAGCTATAAATTCCCGTCGAATGGCCGTCGGTGAAATCAATCTGCAGCGCGTAATTTCCCACGGCGTGCGCCGCGCGCGCCTTGGCCTTGGGTTTGAACATCGGCAGCACGGACGACGGCACCGGCGCCGTGCTCGCCACGGGCGCCGCATTGGCGTCAAACGCGGCCTTCTTCGTGCGCTCGTCGTTACACATCGCGCACGGACAGCGCTCGCGCAAGTACGGGAAATCGTAGTGGCTCGCGTGCCCATCGGACCAAACCACGTCCAGGCCCGCACCGGTTGAGACCTGCACCTTGATTTCCGTCGGCTTTCTTCGCAGATCGATGGGAATCGGCATCGTCAATCCTGCGGGCAGCACACGCCGCGCGGGATCGGATTTCCGTGCGGGCAGGTGCGCGGATGACCGAGAAAACTGCAAATCTTGCGGTCCAATTCCGGGCTAATAATGTGCTCGAACTTGCAGGCCTCCGAATGCGCCTCGTCATCGCTGATCGCAAACGTGTCCGTGAGCAGGCGCTCGGCCAGGCGATGGCGCCGCACGATATCTTGCGCGCGGCGATTGCCGGCGTCGGTCAAGCGCACTTCGGACGCGCCGATTTCGATCAGTGCCGAGCCTTCCAGGCGGCGCAGCACGTCGGCCGCGTCGGCCGTGCCTAGTGTGCGCACGTGTTCAGGCTGCGCGATGGTGCCTTCCTCCTCGCAAATCCAAATTTGTTCGAGCAAATGATCGGTGCGCTCTTCATCCTCGGCCGCGGGCACGGTGTCTTTGGCCAATCGGCCGTGAACCAGTTCGATGCGGCGCTCCGCGAGCCACCCGATATCGGCCGAATGCGTCACCATTAGGATGGTGTGCCCGGCGGCGTGCAGCTCGCGCAGCAAGCCCAGAACAATTTGTTCATTTACTTCGTCCAGATTTCCGGTGGGCTCGTCGGCCAGAATCAATTTCGGCTGATTGATCAGCGCGCGCGCGATGGCCACGCGCTGTTGCTCGCCGCCGGAAAGCTCGGCCGGCAAATGCGTCAGCCGGTCGCCCAATCCCACGCGCTCCAGCGCGCGCGCGGCCTCGGCTTCGTCCGTGAGGCTGTGAAAATATTGCGCGAGCATTACGTTTTCAACCGCCGTCAGATACGGCACGAGATGAAATTGCTGAAAAACGAATCCGACTTTGTCCGCGCGATATCGCGTCAATTCGCGCTCGCCAAATGAACTCACTTCCACGCCATCCACTACCACGCGCCCCGCGCTCGGCTTATCGATGCCGCCCAGAATATTGATCAGCGACGTTTTTCCCGAACCCGAAGGCCCCATGATCGCAACCCACTCGCCGGCTTCGACGCTGAAGCTCACGTCGTCCAGCGCCTTGAGCGCGCCAAATCGCTTGCTCACATTTTCGATTTTGATTAGCGGCGCCACTTCATTCGCCTCGCAAAATTTCCGCCGGCCGCACGCGGCCCAGCAAGCGCAGCGGCAGCGCTCCGGCCAGCGCCACGCCCACGGAGAGCGCTACCGTGGCCGGCAAGACCTGCCAGCGCGGCGTCACCGCCATACCGAACACGCTTTCGCCCACCCACTCCGCAAGCCCGAGCCCCACAAGGTAACCGAGCACGCCGCCCGCAAGCCCGAGCGAGCCGGCCTCCGCCAAAAATAGACGAACGACGCGGGATACAGGCCCGCCGATGGCTTTCATCAATCCCACGTCGCGCCGCCGTTCCACCGCCAACGCCGCCATCGCGGCTAAAACGCAAAGCGCTGTCAGTATCAAAATCAAAGCCACTGTCCAGAACAACAATCCGTGAATTCGCCCGAGCAATTGGCCTTCGGCCTCGGTGAGCTGCCGCACCGGCCGCACTTCGAGCGCGGGCAACGCAGCAGACAAATTCGCCGTGAACGAATCGAGCTGCTCCGGTGAACCGGTCACGTCCAACTCGACCAGCCCGATGCGCCCCGGCAATCCCGCCAAATTTTGCGCCACCGGCAAGTTTACGAAAATCTGATTATCCTCGGTGCCGCCCGCGTTCACCACGCCCGCTACCGTGAGCGAAACGCTCCGAGCTCCGGAGCGCAAATCGAGTTCGCTGCCCGCCGCCAAGCCCAATTGCCGCGCCGCCGCGCGCCCCACCAGACAACGCGCCACATCGTCGCGCGAAGCGATCCATTGCCCGTCGAGCGTCCACCACGAATCCATGCGCGCAATTTCGTCGAGCCACGTTCCGGCCACGATCACTGAGCCGCTCGAAGTATCGCCGACCACATAAAGAAATGGCGCGGCGGCCACCACCGCCGGCGTGCGCGCCGCGTCGATCCTGGCCATCACGTCGCCGCCGTCCAGCGTGGTCTCGTCCGACGAACCGGGCGGTGAAACCACAACGTTCGCGCCGAACGCGCGAAATTCGCGCGTCAATTTTCGCTGCGCATCCAGATCCAAACCGAGCAGCGCCGAGCACACCGCCGCGCCGCTGGTCACCGCGATCAGCGCCAGCACCAGCCGTCCGCGCCCCGCGCGCACCAGCTGCCGGAAAATTCGCCAGAACATCGATCGCCGCCGCGCCACGTCTATCCGCCTCTCTCACTCCCCGTGCAAAGTCTCCGCCGGACGCACGCTGGCCACGCGCCGCAGCGGCAAGAGGCTGCCGAACACCACGACGCTTGCCGCCAAAAACAACACGACCGGCAGCAAGATCAAGCGATCCACCGGCGCCACGCCGAAAACAGCTTGCCCCACGATGCGGGCAAGAATAATTCCGAGAGCGTATCCCACTCCTCCGCCAACCACCGCGAGCAGCAATTGTTCGCCCAGAAATAGAGCGCCCACGGTGCGCCGGTTCGCGCCCAGCGCTTTCATCAATCCGATCTCCGCCTGGCGCTCCAGCACGGTGGTCGCCGACGCGGCGGCCACAGCAAGCCCCGCCGCGAGCAACGCCGCCAGCGTCACCAGCCACATCAGCGCGCTAATGTGACTCAGCAATTGCCCTTCGCCTTCCGCCACCTGGCGAATCGCGTGCACCTCGACGCCCGGCAATTCCTGCTGCATCTGGTGCGAAATTGACGAGATGTAGGGCGAGCAGAACCAGCGATCGTATTCCGCCGCCGTCATGGTGTGCGGATCGCGCCGCGAAAACGCGTCTTCGGGTTTCGTCAGCGCGCTCACCAGCAAGCTGCGATATTGTCCGGGCCGCCCCGCCAGCGTCTGCGCAATTTCGAGCGGCGCGAGCACCGCGTTGTCTTCGCGCCCGCCGGTGGAAATGATTCCGGTAACCGTCAGCGTCGCCGCGTGTCCGCCCGCATCCACCGCGAGCGCGTCGCCCACGTGAATCCCCGCGCTGCGCGCCAAATTCTGTCCCACCAGGCATTCGTTCGCGCCGTCGGCAAACCAGCGCCCATCCACGCGCCACCACGAATCGGTGTCCGCGACGCCCGTGGCGAACGTCGTGCCGTCAGGAATCGGCACTGCATGCCGATACCACGTTCCGATCAACGTTGCATGCGCCGCCGCCCCAGAATTCACCGCAGGAGACGCGCCCGAAACAGTGCCGCCCGCGTCGCTCCATTCCACCGGCACATCCAGAAACGGCGCGAAGCCAATAATATTGTTGCGCCAAAAAATTGTCTTCAACTTGCCCAATTGATCCGCTGGCAGATACGCGCCTTCGTCCACCGGCCGGTAATCCACTCCGCCGATTTCAAGCGGCAGCGTATCGGCCTTCGGCGTCACCAGAAGATTCGCTCCCAGCGCGCGGAATTCCTTCTCCAGGCGATCGCCCACGTCGAGCGCCACCGTCAGCGTGGCCGTGGTCACGGCGATGCCCAGCGCCAGCGCGATTGCCATCAGGGCCTTGCGTCGCGGTTTTCGTGAAAATGAATCGCTGATGATGCGAACGAACATGGCGGCGGGATTAGCGCGGAACCTCACCCTCGGCGTTCGCCAACGCCGGAACGTCCACAACGATGTCCGCGCCTTCAACCCGCGATGGCACGCCCACGGGATTGCAGCCGCCCACTTGCCCAATCGTCGGAATATAAATCGCGGAACCGCAGTTGCGGCACAACACATTCGAGCCATCCTGCCGGTAACCTTGGCGTCCGCAAATCCTGCAAGCGTCCAGCGCCACGCCCCAGCCCGTCGGCTGGCGCACGATCAGAAAACGAACCTCTGCGCCCGGCGTCTCCACGCGAAAAATATGCAAATTGCCGTCGCTCACTTCGGCCGTGGGAACACGCACTTGCCCATCGGTCACGGTAAGAAGCTCCGCCGGCGGCGCGGCCTCCGCCACGCGCGCATAAACAAAGTCCGCAGCCAGCAGCGAGATCACCGCGACGAACGTGAACGCCGAAGCGAACATCCAACGCCGCTGCGAGCGCCGCTCATAAAGCAATCGCCGCCGCGCAGCATCCGTCGCTGGAGCCGCAGAGGCCGAATCGCTCGCGCCGGCCGCCTTAGGCTGCTTGCCCCACTCGCGCAGCACCAGCAGCACGGCCACGCCCAATATGACGGCGTAAAAAAATACGTCATTGGCCACGATCGGACCGATCCACGCCATTTCCACGCGGCTCGAGGGAATCCACTGCGCCTCGCTCAGTTCGTGCAATCCGGATACAGCCAGTTGCACGGCGACGACGGTCAAAATGATGCTCGTGGCCGAAAAGAATTTCCCGATCGGAACCTTGAGCGTGCCCTGGAAAAAGAAAACTCCCACTGCCACAGCCAGCACCAATCCCAGGGCCGTCCCGATCCAAACTTCCAGGCCCTCGGTGGAAAGCTCAACCGCGCGCAGGATCAAAACCAGCTCCGCTCCCTCGCGCACTACGGTCAAATATACAAAAAGCCCCAAACCCAGACCCGCGCCCAGCCCGCCGCGCCCCGCATAATCCGCAACGCGCTTTTCAATGTGGCCACGCAGCTTGCGAGCCGCGCGATTCATCCACGCGATCATGCTCACCACAAACACGGCCGCCGCCAGCAGCGTGAGCCCTTCAAAGCCATCTTCGCTGATCTGCCAGCGATCGAGAGCAATGGCCACCGCCGCGCTGGTAATCAACGCCAGAATCACGCCGGCCCACACGTACCGAGCCAGCGCCCGCTGCCCGATGCGATTCAAATAGACCAGCACGATGCCGACGATCAGCGCGGCTTCGAGACCTTCTCGCAATGCGATCAAAAGTGAGGAAATCACGTTGGGGCTTGTCTTCCCAGTTGCAACTCGATAGCAACTAGAAATTCCAGTTTACACGCATGCCGCGCGCCGGTCAAGCGCGCATCGCCGCCGGGATTTTGCACGAGGAAGAGACCGGTTCAGTCGCTAACTTCGAAGTTTCCGGGCCACCTCGCTCCGCCTTCCTGCCATCCATGCTTTGCAGTGGCTCTTTCACTGCGCCAGGTGGACCTGCATCGTTCCCCGCCGGTTACCTTTCGGGATATTTTGCGCCGCTGCTTTGCGCTGCCGCTACAATAGCTCCTCCCATGTCGCGCGACACAATTCGAGCCGCTCGGGCGCTCTGCGCCACCGCAGCCGCAGCCGCGCTCGCGCTGGCGTTGCCGCTCGCCCCGCAGCCGATCCGCGCGCAGGCACCTGCCGCTGCCGCGCCTGCCACCGCGAACGCGGAGGCGGCCGGGCCGCACACACCCGATGCCCACAAAGCGCGCGAAGCCTTCGACGAAGGCCGTCGCGCCGAAGAAGCCCTCGATTGGCCCAGCGCCTACGCCGACGAAACCCAAGCCGCCGAACTCGCGCCCGACAATCGCGAATACCAACTGCGTCGCTATCTCGACCGCTTCCAGCTTGTGCAGCAATACACCGATCGCGCCGAACGCGAACGCATCGACGGCGAAATTTCCGCCGCGCGCGAAGATCTGCTGCACGCGCTCGAACTCGACCCCGGCTATTCCGTGGCGCAGGAGCGCCTGGAAGCCCTGGCGCCCGAAGGCACGGTTGAGCTGCCGGATCCAAACGGCGTGAAGCTTGGCGGTGCGCCCACGCTCCAGCCCCGCACCGGATCGCAAGCCTTCAATTTTCGCGGCCAAACGCGCAGCGCCTACGGGCAAATCGCGCAGCAATTCGGCGTCCTCGCGCAATTCGACGCCGATCTGCCAGACCGGCCCGTGCGCTTGCAACTCGATTCCGTGGATTTCCCAACCGCGATGAAAGTGCTGGGCGCCGCAACACACACGTTCTGGAGCACCATCGACGCGCACACATTTTTCGTGGCTGACGACACGCTGGCCAAGCGCCGCGACTACGCCCCGGAGGTGGAGCGCACTTTCATCCTGCCCGATTCCAGCACGACCGAAGACATGACGGAAACGGTGCGCATGATCCGCGAAATCGCCGGCATCAACCGCGCCGAACTTGACACCGCCTCGCGCCGGATGACGCTCCGCGACACGCCCGAGCATATCGCCCTGGCCGAAGCCCTCCTGGGCGAAATCGAGCAGCCCCGCGGCGAACTGCTCCTCGAAATCGAAATCCTCGATGTGGACCGCACGCTCTCGCGCCAGCTAGGCATCACGCCGCCGACTTCGACCACGGCCTACAGTTTGATCGGCCTGAGCGAAAGCCAAATCAGATCGCTGCAGCAGGCCGAGGCGGCCAATAACGGCACGCTGCTCACCACGATCGAAAGCATCTTCAGCGGCCTGGGCCTATCTTCCTCCACCAGCGGCTCCAGCGCGATGCTTCCGGCGGTGATCGCTTTCGGCGGCGGCAGATCCACGTTTCTCGCCACGCTTCCCAGCGCCAGCGCGAATTTTGCCAGCACGCTTTCCGAAGTGCGCAGCGCCCAGCGCCTCTTACTGCGCGTGGAAGACGGCCAGAAGGCGTCCTTTTTCTCCGGCGCGCGCTTCCCAGTTTCGCTCGCCACGCTTTCGGCGAATCAATCGGTTTCGCCCACCGAGCTCGGCACCGGCGCCCTTACCGGCACGCTGCCGACTACGGCTTACGCGACGGGAACGGCCCCGATCGGCATAATCACAGAGAATTTCAATCCCGATGGCGGCTTCGCCGATCTCGCCGTCGCCAACCAAGCCGCGGACACGGTCTCGATTCTGCTCGGCAATGGCGACGGCACATTCGCCGCGCACGTCGATTACCCCGCCGGCGTCGGACCTGCCGGTCTTGCAGCCGGCACGTTCACCTCGAGTTCAAATCCGGATCTCGCCGTGGCCGATTTCACCGGCAATACGGTTTCGATCCTGCTCGGCAACGGCGATGGCACGTTCCACGCTCCCACTATGCTCACCGCAGGCAACGGCCCCGTGGCCATCGTCACCGGTATTTTCAACAACGTCCAAGGCACCGCGGACCTCGCGGTGGTCAACAAAACCGCGGGCACCGTCTCGATCTTCATGGGCAATGGCGATGGCACGTTCTCCGCGAAGACCGACTACCAGGTGGGCACGTCGCCTTCAGCCATCGTTGCCGGCGATTTCAATGGTGACGGCAATCTCGACCTCGCGGTGACGAATCAGGCGGACAACACGGTCTCAATCCTGCTCGGAAACGGCGATGGCACATTCAAACCACAAACCACGCTGGCCACCGGAGCCGCGCCTTCCAGCATCGTCACCGCCGATTTCAATTTAGACGGCAACAAGGATTTGGCCGTGGCCAACCAAACCGACGGCACCGTCTCCATCCTCCTCGGTAACGGCAACGGCACCTTCCAGCCGCAAATCGTCAGCACCGCCGGAACCGATCCGACCAGTCTGGTCGAGGCCGATTTTAACAACGACGGCCGGCCTGATATCGTCGTCACCAACGGCTCCTTGAATGAGATTTCGGTTCTGCTCGGAAACGGCGACGGCTCGCTCGAGACTCCGCTAAGTTTTCCCACGGCGAACAACCCGGTGTCCGTGGCCGCCACGGATTTCAACGCCGACGATTTGACCGACGTGGCCGTGGCCGATGAAGCCTCCGACGAGGTGTCCGTGATTCTGAACTCCGCCACGGCGCTAGGTTCGTCCAGCACGGACTTCGTGCCCTACCCGAGCGCGCAGTATGTGGACCTCGGCCTGAACGTCCACGCCACGCCGCGAATCAACGGCCCTGACGAAGTCACGCTCGATCTGCAATTCGAGATCAGCAGCTTGGCGGGCGAATCCATCAACGGAATTCCAGTGCTCAGCAGCCGCACCGTCGATCAAACGGTTCGCCTGAAAGAAAATCAAACTTCAATTATTTCGGGGGTTGTGCAGTCCAGCGAAATGGGAGCGATCAGCGGCTGGCCGTGGATCGGCCAAGCCTCTGCGATCGGTGCGCTCGGCAGCAATCAAAATCAGCAGAACAGCGAATCCGACATGCTCATTCTGATCACGCCGCGCGAGGTGCGCCTGGGCGATCACACCGATCGTTCGTTCTATGCCGGCCCCGGCGAACCCGGCTCCGGCGGAACGCCGCTCACCCCGGAAGTTCCCAGTCCGGCGAACATGCCGAGCCCCGCCCAGATTCCCGCTCCGCCGCAAATGAGCAATCCTGCGCCGAATTCCGGACCGGCTCCCTCCACCGCGCCGGTGCCGCCAAGCAATCGCTAAAATTTCGCGTATCGCACGCGCGCGTCACGCTTCCGCTTCGAGCACGACCACCGGCTGGTACGTGCGCGGCACCACTGCCTGCGCGATGGCGATCAAGCGCTGCTGCGAATTGAATACGCGCAGCCGCGCCGGTTTCCACTCGCCGGAATCCAGCTCCGCCGGCCCCTCTTGCGTCATGGCCGCGCGCCCCGGCTGAAGCTGCGCCAGCTGAATCGTGAAATTCGTGCCGTGGCGCACACGCTGTTCGACGGCCGGCGCAACCGTTACCGAGGGCAAATTCGGCAGCAGATGCTCGAGTGGCAGCACCCACTCCGCAGCGCGCCCCTCGCGCGCAGCCTGCTCGAATGTTTCAAGCTTCACAGCCTGATCGAGCGTAAATTCGCCGACCGCCGTGCGCACGATCGAAGAAAGATGCGCGCCACACCCCAGCGTCTCGCCCATCTCGTGCGCCAGCGAACGAATGTAGGTTCCCGCCGAGCATTCCACAGCGAAGCGCGCGCTCGATCCCTGCGCTTCAAGCACGCGAAAATCGTAAACTTCCACTTCCGCCGCTTCCAATTTCACCGGCTGATTCTTGCGCGCCAATTCATGCGCCGGCGTACCCTGAATTTTCTTCGCGGAATACGCCGGCGGCATCTGCGCGAATCTCCCCACGCGCGCCGCAGCCAGCGCTTCGATTTGCGCGCGATCGAGTTGCGGCGCAAGGTCAGGACCGATTGCCGTGCCGTCAGCGTCGTAAGTGTCCGTCGCAAAACCGAAGCGAAAACTCGTGGCGTAGCGCTTGCGCCGTCCCGCGTAGAATTGCGCTAGCCGAGTCGCGCGTCCCAACAGCAAAACCAGCACGCCCGTCGCCAGCGGATCGAGCGTGCCCAAGTGACCCACTTGCCGGAAACCCAGCGCGCGCCGCACCGCTTCCACCACGTCGTGCGAAGTCGGGCCTCCCGGCTTATCGATCACCAACGCGCCGTCGATCGACGCCGGCTGTCTCTTCCTAGGCATGAAGTTTTGCGCCCCGTGGGCTATTTAGGCTGGACGAATCTAATTCTGCAAATGTCAGAGCGGAGGCGGCTTCTTCACTTCGCGCAGCAATTCTTCGATGTGTTGCCTGTACTCATCCGAGCGGTCAATTACAAAGAGCAGCTCCGGCGCTCGCCGCAGCCGCAGCCGCGAGGCGAGCTCGTGGCGAATGTAGCCCGCGGCCGCGTTCAACCCAGCCAGCACGCGTTTATCTTCGGCTTCGTCGCAGCGCACGCCAACATACACGCGCACCATCTTCAATCCGTGCAGCATGCGCACTTCGGTTACGGTCACCGCCGCTTCCAGGCGCGGATCCTTTAGCTCACCGGCCAGCATCGAGCCCAATTCGTGCGCGATCTCCTCGGCCACGCGTTCGTGACGATGCCCCACAACTGTCATGCCAAGAACTCTCTTCCTTCAGAGCAGCTGCAAATCATGCCCCACTAAATCGCGCCCCAGCAAGCGCTCGGATTCTTCAAAAATTGTGCGGAGTGATTGCTCGATGTGCCCAGCGTTGTTTGAGAGCGTTACCACGCCGACGGTTGCCCGCTGCCAGCTATCCTGCCCGTCGAGTTCGGCCACGGCCACGTTGAACCGCCCGCGCAGGCGATCCTTCAGGCTGCGCAGCACTTGGCGCTTATCCTTCAGCGAGTGCGCGTCCGGAATATAAATTTCCAGGGTGAGCAACCCGATCGGCATCCGCGCTCCCTGGTGAAAACTTCCCGCGAAACAGCCCGCGTCTACGAAACAAAATTACGCGGTCGCCTCCGCGATAGCGACCTTCTGCATGTTGAAGCATTCCAGCACGTCGGCAACTTTGATGTCGTTGAAATTGGCCACGCCCACGCCGCATTCAAATCCGGCGCGCACTTCGCTCGCGTCATCCTTGAAGCGCCGCAACGAACTCAGCTTGCCCGTAAAAACCACCGCGCCATCGCGCACCACGCGCACCTGCCCATCGCGCCTCAGCACGCCATCCAGCACGTAGCAGCCCGCGATCGTGCCGATGCCCTTGATGCGGAATGTATCGCGCACTTCCGCGCGGCCCAAATGCGTTTCCTGAAACACCGGTTCGAGCATTCCGGAAAGCGCCTTTTTAATTTCGTCGGATACCTCGTAAATGATCGAGTGCGCGCGAATATCCACATTTTCCTGCTGCGCCAGATCCGCCGCCTTGCGCTCCGGCCGCACGTTGAACGCGATGACGATGGCATTCGAGGCCGAAGCCAGCAGCACGTCGGTTTCGGAAACCGCGCCCACGCTGGCGTGAATGATTTTCAATTTCACCTGGTCGGTGGAAAGTTTCGGCAGCATTTCCGAGAGCACTTCCACGGAGCCCTGCACGTCCGCCTTGATCACCACCGGCAGCTCTTTCACTTCGCCCACGCGCAATTGCTCGTGCAATTGATCCAGCGTGATGCGCGCGCCGGATGTTTTCGCAAGCGCCGCGTCGCGAATTTTCGTTTGCCGGTAATCCACGATGTGCCGCGCCTTGGCTTCATCCGTCACTTGCAGCGGATCGCCCGCCTCCGGCACGCCTTGTAATCCCAGCACTTCCACCGGCGTCGATGGCCCGGCTTCCTTCACCGGCCGGCCGTGATCGTCAAACATAGCGCGCACCTTGCCGTACACCGCGCCGCAAATAAAAACGTCTCCGGTGCGTAGCGTGCCGCCCTGCACCAGCACGGTGGCCACAGGCCCGCGGCCCTTGTCCACGCGCGATTCCAGTACCGTACCCGTCGCCGGAACCGTCGGACTGGCGCGCAGCTCGCGCAAATCCGAAACCAGCAGAATCATTTCCAGCAATTTGTCCAGATTGGTCTTTTGCTTGGCCGAAACTTCCACCGTCACCGTGTCGCCGCCCCATTCTTCCGGCATCAGTCCGCGATCGGCCAATTGCCGCTTCACGCGCTCGGGTTCAGCGCCCGGCTTGTCGATTTTATTTATCGCCACGATGATCGGCACACCCGCGGCCTTGGCGTGATCGATGGCTTCTTGCGTCTGCGGCATCACGCCATCGTCCGCCGCTACCACCAGCACCACGATGTCCGTAACTTTCGCGCCGCGTGCGCGCATGCGCGTGAACGCTTCGTGGCCCGGCGTATCCACAAACACCACGCGCCGCCCGTGCACCTGAACTTGCGAAGCGCCGATGTGCTGCGTAATTCCTCCGGCTTCGCCCGCGGCCACTTCGGTTTCGCGAATCGCATCCAATAGGCTGGTTTTGCCGTGATCGACGTGGCCCATCACCGTGACCACCGGCGCGCGCGGCTCCAGATCGGCCGGCTTATTCTCTTTGGCGTTTTCCTTGGCCGTGTCCTGCACCACTTCTTCCTCGAACGAAATCACCGTCACGATTCCGTTAAAGGCTTCGGCCAAATTCGTGGCCATCGGCACGTCCAGCGCCTGGTTGATGCTGGCGAAGATTCCGCGATCGAGCAGCGTCTTCAGCACATCCTTCGCGCGCACATCTAGCTTTTCGGCGAGTTCGCGTACCGTAATGCCTTCGGTAATCGTCACCGGCCGCGGCTCGCGCGGCGGCGCGGCCGGAGCGCGCTCCACTTGGGCCGTGCGCCGTTCGCCCACACCGGCGCGCGTGCGCACCGGATGCAATTTGCGCTCGCCTTCTTCAAATCTGCGTTCGAGCGTCGGACGCGCGCGCGCCGCGGGCTTTCTTTCGTAAATCGGTTTGCCCGGTTCGGCTTTCGGCGGAACGCGATCCGGCGGCAGCAGTGGCGCGGGACGCCCTCCTCCGCCGCTGCTGGGACGTTGCCCCGGCCGCATCGGCATCGGTCTGCCACCCGGCGCGCCGGGGCGCATCGGTGGCCGCGAAGATGGATACCCGCTTCCAGGCCGCACACCCGTGGCTGGCGCTCCAGGCCGGGCGGCAATGGGAGCGCCGCTGCCTGCCGGACGTGCTGCGGTGGGATGTACGCGCGGGCCTGCGGAACCGGCTGACGGCGGATAAGGCGCGGCTGGCGGCGCCGGCGGCCTGGGCGGCAATGGATTTGGCCGGCCGAGCAACGGCGCTGCCGCGGGCTTCCGGGTTGTCGCCGCTGGAGCTGGCGCGCCGGGAGTTGCCGGTCTTGTTGGAATCGCGCGCGGCGCATTGGGCCTCGCCGGCGTGGCGCTTGGCGCCGCAACGCTTGGAGCAACGGGCGCTGGCGCGGGTGGCCTGGCCTGCACCACTGCGGGCGAGATGACCGGCGGCCTCGCGGGCTGCGCGGGCGCTGGCGCGGCCGCCACGGTTGCGGCGGGCGGTGCGGGAATCGCTGCGGCAGGCGGCGCGGGAGGCGCCGCAGCCGGAATCGGCGCGGCAGGAATTTCAGGTTTCGGCGCAGCGGCTGGCGCGGCCTGCACCGGAGGTGCCGGGGGCGCAGCCGGCCGCATCCGCGCCGCTTTGGCCGCAGCGTCCTTGGCGGCTTTGTCCGCAACGGCTTTGGCTTCGGCAGCCGCTTCGGCCGCTGCCATCTGCTGAAAATATTCTCTGACTTTTACCGCGGCGGA
>Ga0302326_10005872_pt1 | contig 27788 bp, 24 predicted proteins | sample Palsa_T0_3_FD_202264 | JGI IMG/M metagenome (GOLD analysis project Ga0302326, IMG submission 202264) | Peat permafrost microbial communities from Stordalen Mire near Abisko, Sweden - Palsa_T0_3 | ecosystem: Environmental > Terrestrial > Soil > Palsa > Peat permafrost | place: Sweden: Abisko... | reverse complement strand
GGCGGCCGGTGATCTGGCCACGCAGCTGGCCAAGGACGCGGACCAGTTCGCGAGTTACGTGATCTCCTTCTACGTGATCGCCCAGTTCTGGCTGGTCCACCACCGGGTGTTCCGTCAGATCGCCGGCCAGCGGGAAAGCCTCGCCTGGTGGAACTTCGCGTTCCTGTTCACCATCACGATCATGCCGTTCACCAGTGATCTGCTTGGTCAGTACGCCGACAATCCGCTCGCCGTCACGATCTTCGCGCTGAACCTGCTGGCCGCCAGCCTGGCGACCCAGGCGACGATGGTCCTCGGCCGCCGCAGGCACCTGCTCAAGGCAGGCGTCAGCATGCGGCAGGTAAAAGCCGACCGGGCGCGCGCCCTGGCGAGCATTCTCGTGATCGCGGTGTCCATCGGCCTTGCCTGGCACAGCACCAGCGCGGCCATGTACTGCTGGCTGCTGCTGGCGGTCGCGCCGGCGGCAGCCGAACGCCTGTCCCGGCGCTACCTGGCGCCGGAAGCCGGCAGCGGCAGCGGCAGCAAGAACGGCCCGCGCGCCTAGCCGCCGGCCAGCAACGCAGCCACCGCGGCCTCCGCGGCCGCGTCAGCAGGCAGTACCGGCGGTACTAGCGGGACCGGGGGCAGGCCCAGGTCTGCCTCGTAGCGGCTGATCAGCCGCGGATCAATGTAGGCGGACCTGGCCACCGCCGGGGTATCGCCGAGCCAGTCGGCGACGCCGCGCACACTGGCACTGATCACCCTGGCGGCGGCGCGGGCCGTGGCCGGCGGCTCCGCGTTCGCCAGCAGGAGCGCCATGAGGACGGTCGCGTTCCAGGTCCGGAACTCCTTGGCGGTGAAGTGACCGTCGGCCCGGCGGGCGATGTACGCGCTCACGTCATGCGAGTGCAGCGGGTGCCAGCCACGGGCGTCGGCGAAGGCGAACAGCGCCTCGGTACTGCTGTCGCTGCGCGCCAGCGCCCGCACCGTGGCCAGCACCGCCGGGTCGGTGACGGTGATCGCCCGGCGCTTCCCCTCCTTGGCGACGTAGTCGAATACAGCCCGGTCGCGCCCGATGCTGACATGCCGCTTCTCCAGCGTCGACACGCCGTAGTGGTGGTCGAGCTCGGCGTACCGCTCGCCGCCGATGCGGAACAGGCCGAGGTCGATGAGCCGGACCGCGCTGGCGGTGACGCGGTCCCGGTCCAGGGCCCGGTGCCGCAGGTCGCGCAGAGTGGCGGTGCGCAGGCGGGGCAGCGCGCCGGCGAACACCAGCATGTGGTCGAACTTCTGCGCGTCGCGCTGCTCGCGCCAGAGCTGGTGATAGCGGTACTGCGTCCGTCCCCTGCTGTCCACGCCCGTCGCCTGGATGTGGCCGAGCGGATCCGGCGAGATCCACACGCTGGTCCAGGCAGGCGGGATCGCCAGCGCCCGGATGCGGGCCAGCTCGCGGACGTCGGTGATCTCGGCGCCCGCCGGGTCCAGGTAGCGCGCAGTGTCTCCGGGCCCGTCTCCGGTCCGCTCGCGGCGGATGCCCGGAGCGCGCGGGTCGCTGCGGGTCAGCCCGTCGACGGCGGCCGGGTCTCTCATCACACCACGTTATCGTCAGCCGCCGGTGAAGACTGGCGCGCGGCGCTCGATGACGGCCGCCAGGCCCTCGCGCGCGTCGGCCGTGCCGGACAGCTCCGAGACCGTGCGCGCCTCCTCAGGCAGCTGCGCCTCGACCCGGCTGCCGAGACCAGACCACACCAGCCGCTTCGAGGCGCCGAGCGCCCTGGTGGCACCGGCGGCCAGCGAGCGGGCCAGCGCCAGGGACTCGGCGGCCAGCGCATCGTCGGGCACGACCCTGGTGATCAGGCCGATCTCAAGCGCCTGCGCCGCGGTCAGCACCGGATTGGTCAGGATGATCTCCATCGCCTTGCGCAGGCCCACCAGCAGCGGCAGCGTCACCGACGTACCCGCGTCCGGTGCCATCCCGACCCTGGTTGCCCCGGCCAGGAAGCGGGCGGACTCCGCCGCGATGACGAGATCGCTCGCGCATACCAGGCCGAAGCCGCCGCCTCCCGCCGCGTAGCCGTGCACCGACGCGATGACCGGCACCTGCAGGGCCAGCAGGCCCGCCGTGCAGGACTGCAGCCAGGCGGTCGCCTCGCGCAGGTAGTCAGGCAGCGCGGTGCCCTTGCTGGCAAACGTCTTCACGTCTCCGCCGGCGCAGAAATTCGGTCCCTTGCCGGTCAGCAGCAGCACCCGCAGGCCGGGCTGACCGTGTGCCGTCAGCACTGCCTCGTGCAGCGCGCGGAGGAACTCGACGCTCATGCCGTTGGACGCCTCGGGCCGGTTCAGCCGCAGCCGCCCGACGCCGTCGTCGTCGAGGTCGAGCAGCGCCATCCCGTCACTGATCAGCTTCTGTGCCACGATGAGCTCCTCCAGGTGTACAGGTGCGCGCTGCTCCTCATTTTTTAAGGCACATTAGACTACGCTGACCCGATGGACCTCGGGCACGCGGGCGCGCGGGTCATCGTCACCGGCAGCGGCGCCAACATCGGCCGCGGGATCGTGCTGGGCTTCGCCGCCGAGGGCGCGCGCGTTCTGATCACCGACATCGACGGCCCGCAGGCAGCGGGAGTCGCCGATGCGGCGGCAGCGGCGGGTGCGGCTGCCATTGAGTATGTGACTGCCGACCTGACCGAGCCGGAGGCGGCCGCGGCTGTCGTCGGCCGCGCGGTCGGCGAGTGGGGCGGCGTCGACGTCCTGGTGAACAACGCGGGCTGGAGCAGGCCCGGCTTCTTTGCCGAGCAGACGGACCGCGCCCTGTGGCAGCAGACGATCGAGGTGAACCTGTACACCGCGTACGCCTGCACGCAGGAGGTGCTCGGCCCGATGCGGGCGGGCGGCGGGGGCGCGGTCGTGTTCATCTCCAGCGACTCCGCGTTCGGCGCCATCCGGCAGGGCATCTACGGCAGCACGAAAGCGGGGCTGATCGCGCTCGCCCGCACGATCGCGCGCGAGCAGGGCCGGCACGGCATCCGCTCCAACGTGGTGGCGCCGGGCCTCGTCATCCCGGACGAGGACGAGCCGGTCGGCCCGCACAGCGTCTGGGCGGACGGCCGGGACGCGCTCTTCTCGCCGGAGCAGACCGACTACGTGCTGCGGACGCAGCCGCTGCGGCGTCTCACCACTGCCGCGGATATCGCGGGCGCGGTGCTGTGGATCTCCTCGCCGCTGGCCGCGCGGCAGGTAACCGGCCAGGTCATCGCCGTGGGCGGCGGGTCGTCGATGCCGTGACCGCGGTCCGCGTGTCCCGTTATTTAGGAAACGAGGCCGTATCGGATCGCAGCCCAGGTTACGGTACGTCGTCGTCTCGGAATTGGGCGCTCATTCCGGACGCGCCCGTTCCGTAAGTTGCAGTCGTTCCGTGGCAAGCCGGGCGAGCCGGAACTTCTGCACCTTCCCGGTTGGCGTGGTCGGCAGGCTGGCCGCGTCGGTGAACAGGACGTGCCTCGGCACCTTGAAACGGGCCAGCTTGTCCCGGCACAGCGCCAGCAGCTCGGCCTCGTCGACCGCCGCGCCCGCCTCGGGCACGATCCAGGCGCAGCCGACGTCGCCCCAGCGCTCATCGGCCACGGCGACAACGAAAGCCTGGCTGACACCCGGATGCCGGGTCAGCAGATCCTCGATCTCCTTCGGCATCACCAGCTCGCCGCCGCTCTTGTAGAGCTCCTTGCTGCGCCCGGTCACCCGCAGGTAGCCGTCGGGCTGCACGAGGCCGAGATCGCCCGAGTACAGCCAGCCATCGCGCAGTGCCTGCGCGGTCTCCTCCGGCTTGGCCCAGTAGCCGAGCATGTGCGTCGGGCCGGTGGAGACGAGCTCACCCTCGGCCCCGGCCGGCTGCCTGTCTCCCGTCACCGGATCCACGGTCGCGTAGACGCACAGGTCACCATCCGGCAGGCCCGCCGCGCCGGCCAGCTTGGGCCGCCCGACGGTGGCCGAGTGATACTCCAGCGGGTCCTCGGGCAGCGTCAGCGTCATCGCCCCGCCGCACTCGGTCATGCCGTAGCCGGTCGTGATCTCGGTAACGCCAAGGTCTGCCTGCACCTTCTGCCACAGCCAGACCGGCGCCGGCGCGGCGCCGGACAGAATGGCGAACAGCGACGACAGGTCGTAGCTCTTCCGGTCCGGGTGCTCGAGCAGCGCGACAGTCATCGTCGGCACGGCCAGGATCTCGGTGGCCCGGTGCCGCTCGATGCCGGCGAAGTAGCCGGCCGGCGAGAACGCGGGCTGCGGGATGATGGCCCCTCCGGCGAACATCACCGACAGCAGCCCCTCGACGTAGCCGAACATGTGGTAGCACGGCAGCGAGAACAGGATCCGGCGGCCATCCTCGTAGGCGCGGGTGAGCGCGGAGGCATAGCTGGTCCGCAGCACCGCGTCGTGCGTCACCACCACGCCCTTGGGCGACCCGGTCGTGCCTGAGGTGTACAGGATGTCGCCAGGGCTATCGGGCGTGACCCCGGCGGCATCGGCGCCGCCGGGATGCTCGCGTCCGAGCGCGGCGAGGCCGGCCACCGGCAGCACGCCGTCCCTGACGCTGCCGCCGGTGTCGAGCTGGACGACCGCGCGCAGGTCAGGCAGCGCGGTGGTCGGGCCCCGTTCCCAGCCTGGTGCTATCTCGTCCAGCATCGCCGGATAGTCGAGCCCGGCGAAACTCGTCATGGTCACCAGGAGGTTGCACTGGGACTGGCGCAGCACGTAGCCGAGCTCGGCGGTCCGGTAGAGGTAGTTGAACGGGATCGCCACCGCGCCCGCCCGCGCGATCGCGAACTTCACCGGGACGAATTCGAGGTAGTTGGCCATCAGCACGCCGATCCGGTCTCCCGGCCGGACGCCGAGCGCCGCCAGCCCGTCGGCCAGCTCGGTCGCCCACGAGTCAATGCCGGCGTAGCTCGCGGTCCGCTCGTCGGTGATGACGAACGGGCGCTCGCCATACTGGGCGGCCGATCGCCGGAGGAAGTCGCTGAGCGTGGCCGGCTGCCAGCCGGGGAACCGCGCCCGCAGGGCAGCGCGCCTGGCGTCGATGGTCGGAATGCTGGCCTGAGTCGTCACGATGTCCCGCCCTGCTTGCGTCCCCCGCTGGCGTACTCAGCCCGCAGGCGTGCCTTGAGTATCTTCCCGGCAGCCGACACCGGCAGCGCGCTGGCGAAGTCGATGCTGCGCGGGACCTTGTAGCCGGCGATGCGGTCCCGGCAGTGCGCGGTGAGTTCTGCCTCGGTTGCAGTCGAGCCCTCCCGGAGCACGACAACGGCGTGCACCTGCTCGCCCCAGGTGTCGTGCGGCAGGCCGATGACCGCGCACATGCCGACGGCCGGGTGACTCGCGAGCGCTGCCTCCACCTCGGTGGAGTAGACGTTCTCGGCCCCGGTGATGATCATGTCCTTCATCCGGTCGACCAGGTAGATGAAGCCGTCGGCATCCATGTAGGCGCCATCGCCGCTGTACAGCCAGCCGTCCCTGATCGTCGCCGCGGTCAGCTCGGGCTGGCCGAGGTAGCCGGGCATCACGCTCGGGCTGCGCACCGTCAACTCGCCGACGGTGCCGGGCGCGACCTCGCTGCCGTCCGGATCGCGGATCGCGACCTCGGCCAGCGGTAGTGCGCGCCCGATCGAGCTGGTCTTGCCCTGCTTGCGGCCCTCGGCGGTGTAGTACCACGACGGCAGCATGATCGTGAGTGCCGTCTCGGTCATCCCGTAGCCCTGCACGAATCCAGTGCCCGGCAGGGCCGCCATCGCCGCGCGGAGCAGCGGCTCGGCCATCGGCGCGGCTCCGTAGAAGATCCGCTCCAGCGAGCTCAGGTCGTAGCCGGCCAGGTCCGGGTCAGCCAGCACGAACTGCAGCATGGTCGGCACCAGCATCACATCGGTGACCCGGTGCTGCTGGATTGCCGTCAGCACGGCGGCCGGGCTGAAGGCCGGGATGATGACGTGCGGTCCCCTGCCGCCGAGGAAGTGCCCGGCCAGGATCTGGATGCCGGCGATGTGGAACAGCGGCGGAACGTGCAGGCACGTCTCTCCCGTGCCGCAGCCGGCGGCGAGCATGCCCGTGGTCGCGGCGATCAGCCCCGCGTGCGTCACCAGCACGCCCTTCGGCGTGCCGGTCGTGCCCCCGGTGTAGAGCACGAACGCGACATCGTCGCCGGACCGGCCGGCGTCGGGCAGTTGCGGGCCGGCCGTGACCACGTCCTCGTAACTGGTCATGCCGTCGGGCACAGGTCCGTCGCCGAGGTAGATGACCGTGCGCAGGCCCGGCACGGCCCGGCGCGCGGCTGTCGCCGCAGACAGTCCCGCATCGTCGGTCAGCAGCAGCCTGGCGCCGCTGTCCCTGAGAGCGAACGCCAGCTCGGCGGAGGTCCACCGGGTGTTCAGCGGGCTGGCGGCGAGCCCGGCCCAGAAGCAGCCGAAGAACGCCTCGACCACGCGGTCGGAGTTCAGGCTGATGATCGCGACCCGGTCGCCCAGTGCGGCGCCGGCCGCCAGCAGGCCGCCCGCGAGCCGCGCAACCCGGTCCCTGAACCCGGCGTTCGTGCTTCTGCGGGCGCCGAAGATAAGGCACGTTTCGCCCGGACGCGCTCGGGCAGCTGAGTGGACAACCTGAGTGAGGTAGGGATATATCGGCATGCCTCTCCGTCGGGCGCCGTGGCGGACCGGTGAGCCTGGCTCGGGCTGCCTGCCAGCAGGCCGAGTTTAATCCAGATTCGAATTCGGCGGTAGGACCTGGCGTCTCGACGCGGGCAGGCGCATGACCGGCGGCAACGGCTCGCAGCGGGCTGCGCCGGATCTCCGGGCGTTCGCGGCGATCTTCGATGCCCACGCGGTCCATCTGTTCGACTACTGCCGTTCCCTGCTTGGCAGCGCGGACGCGGCGGCCGGCGCCGCCGAGGCAACGCTGATCACCGCCAGCGCTGGCCCGCCGGGAGTGCCTGAGCAGCACGCCCGCGAGGGCGGAGCTGACCGGGCTCGGCCTGCCGCGCGTCCCGGCCGACGACGCCGACACTGATCCGCACGGCCTGCCGCTGCCGCCCGGCGTCGGCCTGTCAGCGGCGCATCGCGAAGTGCTCGACCTGCTTGACCGGCACGACATCAGCCCGGACGATCTGCCCGCCGTCCTCGGGATCCCGCCCGCACGGGCCGCTGACCTGGTCAGTGCCGCCCGAGGCGGCCAGGAGCGGGCTGCGGAGCGTCCGGCGCAGCCCCTCGCCAGCCTGCCCCTCGCCAGCCTGCCCCGGGCGGTCTGGCAGCATCGGCCCGGATGCTGCTCGATCCTGACCTGCGGCCGCAGCGGGAGGCTGTCATCGCCCGTTCGGGCCCCTGCCGGCCGGACGGCTTTCCGGCCGGGCTGACCGGGCTGAGCGGGCTGGCCGGCTACGGGCGCGGGCGGCTCCGGCTGGCCGGGCTGGTGCTCATCCCGGCAGCCGCCGGCATCGCGATCGTCCTGTACTTCACCCTGGGCGGGACGGGCCCGGCCCGCGGCCGCTCGTGCCGCCGGCGGCCGCGCCGAGCCCGCCGACCGTCGCGGCCGTCCGGCCGAGTGTCCCGGCCCGGCTGCCGATCGGCTCGCTGTTCCCGGCCCGGCGCGCGCATCCCGTGCTGCCGCTGCTGCCCGCGCCCACGCCGTCGTCGGTCCCGACGCTGCCGCCGACGCGATCTCCGCGCCCTTCCTCGTCCGCGACGACCCCGGCGTTCTCGCCCCCGCCAAGCTCTGTGCCGCCCACCACCGGGCCACCGCACTCGGCGACGCCGACGCCGTCACCGACTCCCCCGCCGTCGCCGAGTCCGAGCCCGACGCCTTCCCCGACAGGCGGGGACTGACCGGAGCAGAAGCCGGCGGAGCCGCTCTGGGGCCCGCCGGAAAACTGGCAAAGGTTTGGTACTTCCGCTACCTTCGAGTAGGCCCTGCTTGAACTGCATAATCAGGTAGCAGCAGGAGATTGGGATGGGGGAGCAGTGACGAGCCAGGCTGGGCAGTTGTCCCCGCTTCCGCTGGCCCATCACTTGCCGCCGCAGATCGACCGCGACGCGTTCGCCGAGATGTTCGACGCGCATGCCCAGCACGTATTCGACTACTGCTGCGGCCTTCTCGGCGATCACGCCAGGGCGGCCAGCGCGACGCAAGTGACACTGGTCGCTGCCCACTCGCTGAGCAGCCGCCTCCGCGACCGCGACCGCATGCGGGCCTGGCTGCTCGCCCTTGCCCGGCGGGAATGCCTGCCGGCCAGCCCGGAGCCCGGAGTCCATCCCCCGCCTGACGCCGATCTGGCCGACGCGCTGGCCGTGGTGGGAGAGACCGACAGCGACGTGGCCGAGCCGGACACCAGCGTGGTCGCGGTGGCGGACATCGAGGCCGCTGGCCGGCTATCGGTACAGACCCAGTGGCTGGCGCTGTCCGCCGACGAGCGCGAGGTACTCGACCTGACCTGCCGGCATGCCGTCAGTGCCGCCGACCTGGCCGCCGTCCTTGGCATCGCGGCCGGGAGCGCGTCGGATCGGCTGGCAGCGGCCACGACCACGTTCTGCGAGGCGGTCGCAGCTGCCGAGCTACAGGACAGTGCTGATCTGCAGGACAGTGCTGATCTGCAGGACAGTGCTGATCTGCAGGACAGTGCCGATCCTCAGGACAGTGCCGATCCTCAGGACAGTGCCGATCCTCAGGACAGTGCCGATCCTCAGGACAGTGCCGATCCTCAGGACAGTGCCGATCCTCAGGACAGTGCCGACGCTCAGGACAGTGCCGACGCTCAGGACAGTGCCGACGCTCAGGACAGTGCCGATCCTCAGGACAGTGCCGATCCTCAGGACAGTGCCGATCCTCAGAACAGTGCCGACGCTCAGGACAGTCCTGATCTAGAGGACGGCGCCGGCGTGCACGACGGTGCGGAAGCGCCGGACGAGAGCCCGCTTGACTGGCTGCGGGCGGTGCCGCTGGCTGCCCTCCCGGCGTCCATCTGGCGGCGGACGGCCAGGTCCGTGCTTGACCCCCGGTTCCGTGCGGCCCGTGAGGCAATCGGCGCGCACGCCGGCAAGCTGGGCCCGGACGGTTTCCCGGCCCTGCCCCAGGAGCCAGCGCCGCCTTCCAGGCGGAAGCTGCTGCTCGCCTCGGCGATGCTGGCCGGGCTGCTGCTGTCTCCCGTCGCGGCCGGGGCAGCCGGCTACGCCGAATTCGCCGGGGTCGCGCACGCGGTCAGTCACCTGCACGGCGGCAAGACCGCCGCGCCCGCCGGGACACCTATGACGACGTCGCCGCCCGGCTCGACTCCGCATTCGTCGCACCGGTCCAAGCCGAAGCCGCACCCGGGCACGAGTCTCACGCCCCATCCGACGGCGGGCGCCACCGTGCCGGTTCCGGGGACCTCGAAGTCATCGTCGCCGCGGCCGTCGAAGTCGCCGACCCACAGCTTCTCCCCGCCGACGTCCTCGCCGCCGACGACGACCCCGACGCCCACTCCGACCCCGACACCCACTCCGACCCCGACGTCGTCCCCGTCGACGTCGCCGTCAGACGTGAGCCTGACCGTCATTCTCGGCAGCCTCGGCGCGGCGCTCGGGCTGCAGCCCTAGCTGATCAGCGCGCGGCCTCGAAGATGGCGGCGACGCCCTGGCCGCCGCCAACGCACATGGTCTCCAGCAGGTAGCGCCCGTCGCGCCGGCGCAGCTCGCGCAGGCCGGTGGCCAGGATCCGGGCGCCAGTCGCGCCGATCGGGTGACCGAGCGAGATGCCCGAGCCGTTCACGTTGAGCTTGTCCGGGTCGTTCCACCCCCAGCCCGCCAGCACGCCCAGGACCTGGGCGGCGAACGCCTCATTGAGCTCGATCAGGTCCATCGCGCCGAAGTCCAGCCCGGTCCGGGCGAACAGCCGCGCCACGGCCGGCACCGGCCCGATGCCCATCGTGGCTGGCTCGCACCCGGCTGCTGCCCAGCCGACGAGGTAGCCGAGCGGCTCCAGGTCCAGCTCCGCGAGCTTGTCCTCGGCGACGACCAGGCAGGCCGCGGCGGCGTCGTTCTGCTGGCTGGCGTTGCCCGCCGTCACCGTGCCGCCGGGCATGATGGCGCGCAGCTTGCTCAGCGACTCTGCCGTGGAGTCCGGCCGCACGCCCTCGTCCCTGCTGACCGTCACAGGGTCGCCGCGGCGCTGCGGTACCTCGACCGGCACAACCTCGTCATCGAACAGCCCGGCGGACCAGGCGGCCGCCCCGCGCTGATGGCTGCGGGCCGCGTACGCATCGGCCTCGTCCCTGGTGATGCCGAACTGCCCGGCCACATTCTCAGCGGTCTCGATCATCCCGGAGATCTTGCCGAACCGCCATTCCGGCTGTGACCGTTCCCGGCCGCGGTCCAGCCGGTCGTACAGGAACTGGTTCCCCGACCGGGCGCCCCAGCGAACCGAGGTGGTGTAGTGCTCGACGTTGCTCATGCTCTCGACGCCGCCGGCGAGCACGACGTCCGCGGCGCCGGTCTGCACCATCATCGCCGCCGTCACAATGGCCTGCAGGCCGCCCCCGCAGCGCCGGTCGAGCTGGAAGCCCGGCACGCTCACCGGCAGGCCGGCCTCCAGCGCCGCCCACCGCCCGATGCACGGGGCCTCGCCGCTCGCATACGACTGGGCGAAGCTGACATCCTCGATGCGGTCCGGGTCGATGCCGGTCCGGGCCAGGACCGCCTTGATGGCGGTAGCGGCCAGGGTCTCGACGGGAACGGTGCGAAGGCTGCCGCCGAAGGTACCCACCGGGGTCCGCATCGGCGCGACAATCGCGGCTCGGCGCGTGGTCATTGACACTCCTTCTCCAGAGCCTGCCTGTAGTCGGGATGAGCGATGGCCAGCATGCGCTCGCGCCGCTGTGCCAGCGTGCGGCCGCGCAGGTCGGCACTTCCATACTCGGTTACGATCACGCCCGCGTCAGCACGGGACTGGCTGGCCGGCCCGCTGAGCCTGGCAACGATCCGGCTGGCGGCTCCTGCCGTGGCGGGAAGGGCGATCACCGGAACGCCGCCGTCGGACCTGGCTGCGCCGCGCAGGAAATCGGTGGCCCCGCCAACTGCGCCGACGTACCGGCCGGCGGCGGTCTCGGCATTGACCTGTCCGGTGAGGTCAACCTCGAGAGCGGAGTTGATCGCGACCAGCCGGTGCTGCGCAGCCAGTACGGCGGGGTCGTGGGTGTAGCGGGTGTCGCGCAGCTGAACCGACCGGTCGGCGGCGGCCAGGTCGAGCAGCCGCCGGGTGCCGAGCAGGAACCCGGTGACGGTGAGGCCGGCATCCGTGCTCTTCCGGGCGCCGGTCACGACGCCCGCCTCGATCAGCTCGGCGACGGCATCGGTGATGACGCCCGAGTGGATGCCGAGATCGCGATGCCCGCGCAGGCGGCTGGCCACCGCCGACGGGATGGCGCCGATGCCGAGCTGAATCGTTGCGCCGTCCGGGACCAGTGCCGCGACGTGCCCGGCGATCGCGTCCTCGGTGCCGCGGCCCGGCGGCTGCGGATAGCCGGCCGGCGGCCGGGAGACCGGCACCAGCACGTCGATCTCACCGCGGCGCAGCCTGCGGTCGCCGGCCACGTCGGGCATCTGGTCGTTGACCTCGGCGATCACGGTCCGGGCGCGGCCGATCAGGGTGGCGGTGTAATCGGCGCCGGCGCCAAGCCCGAAGCTGCCATCCGGTGCTGGCGGCGGCAGCGACAGGAACAGCACGTCGGCCGCCAGCGGTCCGCTGCTGAGCAGCCGCGGCAGGTCGGAGTAGTGCGACGGCAGGATGCGGAGCGCTCCGGCTGCAGCCAGGGCCCGGTTGGCCGCGGCCCCGGAGTAGGAGATGAAGGTCAGGTAGTCGCAGCACTCCGGCCTGACCGCAGCCGAGCTGGAGACTCCGGTGAAGCAGCGCACCCCGCCAAGGCGGCTGCGCTGCGCGGCAAGCGCCTCGGTGAGCGTGAGTGGCTCAGCGCAGCCCTGGCCCCAGACCACCAGATCACCGGGCCTGATGTAGCTGGCCAGATCCAGCGAGCTGACGTCGGGGATCTCGGTCGTCACCGAGCGGGTCTCCGCGTCACGATGGGCAGTTTAATCCGGGTTAAGGCAGGTCGCGAGCCCGGGCCCGGGCTCACGCGAGCACGGCGGCGAACCGCCAGTCGAGCACATCGCGCTCGCCGGCTCGCGCGACCGAGCGCAGCTGCACCAGGCCGCCCCCGTCGGGAAGGTAGTCGACCCGCTCGACCGTGATGGTGCTGCGCAGCGTGTCGCCCTCGCGGACCGGGGCCAGATGCTCGCAGCCGTGCCAGGCGGTGACGGTGACCAGGGCGGGCAGCGCGCGGGCAGCTTGGGTCAGTGCCAGCCCGATGGCGTGCCCGCCGTAGACGAGACGCTCGCCGCCGGCTGCCTGCGCGTCGTGGTGCACTGCCGCGATGTTGAGCGTGAGCCGGGCCAGCTCGGGAGCGCTCGACACCACGTCACCGCCCGCGACCTCGAACTGCTGGCCCGCGTGCAGATCGGCCGGATGCGGTCCCGGCGCGCCGTAGGCGTCCAGCTGCCAGCCGCTGACGACCGCGCCGAGGTCGCCGGTCACGTCGTGGCCGACGACGTCCAGGTTGTCGGCGTGGCCGGTCTGCGCTGACTGGTCGCGCAGCGGCAGCATCGCGCACCGCCAGAAGTCCAGGACCGGCCGGCCGTCCTGGTCGGCTGTCGTGATCCGCAGCGCTGCCAGCCCGGTCGGAGCCCGTCCCTCGCGGGGCTGATTCTGCCGGAGGGCGACGACCTCGGTGATGGTGCGCAGCGTGTCCCCGATGAGCGGCAGCCGCCGGAAGGCCAGGCCGCGGTAGAACAGGTTGGCCTTGGCGTGCTGCGTGACCACGGTCGACTGGCCGACCGCGACGTCCCAGACCAGGCCGGGCGGCGCGAGCGGGCCGCCGCCGGTGACCGTCAGGCACAGCTCGTGGTCGAGCGTCAGCGCCAGCCGGTCCCCCGTGATGGCCTGGTGCGCAGCGGCAAGGCCGCCGGTTAGCGTAAGCGCGGGCGCGTCGGCGAACTGCTGGCCGACGGCCAGCTCGTCGAAATAAGGACCCTGGCCAGCCTGCATCGGACTCCCCCTAAGAGAAGATGTGACGGGAACGTGGCGGTAAGCGCCTCGGCAGCTCCAGGGAGCGCAGAGTGGGTCTTTCTGAGGAAGAGCGGGCGGTCGTCAGCACGGTAGCGGAGTTCGTGGACCGCGAGGTCCGGCCGGTCGCGCGCGATCTTGAGCATGCTAACGAGTATCCCGAGAAGCTCATCGCGCAGATGAAGGCCCTCGGCATTTACGGCCTGGCGATCGGCGAGCCGTACGGGGACGCCCCGGTGTCCACGCCGTGCTACGCCGAAGTCACCGCCGAGCTGGCCCGCGGCTGGATGAGCCTGGCCGGCGCCATGGGCGGTCACACGGTGGTGGCGAAGCTGCTGCTGACCTTCGGCACCGACGAGCAGAAGGACCGCTACCTGCCGAGGATGGCGACCGGCGAAGTCCGCGCGACCATGGCCCTGACCGAGCCGGGCGGCGGGTCTGACCTGCAGGCGATGACGACCGTCGCACGCTCGCACGGGGACGGCTATCTGGTGAACGGGTCGAAGACCTGGATCACGAACGCCCGCCGCTCGCAGCTCATCGCGCTGCTGTGCAAGACCGACCCGGCGGCGGAGCCGCGCCACCGCGGCATCAGCATCCTGCTGGTCGAGCACGGGCCGGGCCTGGTGGTCTCCCGCGACCTGCCCAAGCTCGGGTACAAGGGCGTGGAGAGCTGCGAGCTGTCGTTCTCCGACTACGCCGCCCCGGCTGAGGCGCTGCTCGGCGGCGTGCCGGGACGCGGCTTCGCCCAGATGATGAAGGGCCTGGAGATCGGCCGCATCCAGGTGGCGTCGCGGGCGGTCGGCGTCGCGCAGGCCGCGTTCGATGACGCGCTGCGGTATGCGCAGGAGCGGGAAAGCTTCGGCCAGCCGATCTGGAAGCACCAGCAGGTCGGGGCCTACCTCGCGGACATGGCGACCAAGCTGACCGCCTCCCGGCAGCTGGTGCAGTTCGCTGCCGAGCGCTATGACGCCGGCGAGCGATGCGACATGGAGGCCGGGATGGCAAAGCTGTTCGCGTCCGAGGCGGCGATGGAGATCGCGCTGAACGCGGTGCGGATCCACGGCGGCTACGGCTACTCGACCGAGTTCGACGTCGAGCGCTACTTCCGCGATGCGCCGCTGATGATTGTCGGCGAGGGCACCAACGAGATCCAGCGCAACGTCATCGCGCAGCAGCTGGTGTCGCGCGGCGGTCTCGGCCGGTAGCTCCGGCCAAATCTATAATTGAGTCGTGGCTAGAAAACCTGCGGGTGAGGAGTCCGGCTCCAAGTCCGCGCGGACCAGGGAGCGCATCCTGGATGCGGCCGCCCATGTGCTGAGCCGGACGGGCTATGCCGGCACCCGGCTGACTGACGTGGCCGACCAGGCCGAGATCCAGGCGCCGGCGATCTATTACTACTTCCAGTCCCGCGACGAGCTGATCGAGGAGGTCATGTGGACTGGGATCGCCCGGATGCGGAACCACATCGCCACCGTGCTCGCCGGACTGCCAGCCGGCGCGGACCCGCTCGAGCGCATCGACGCCGCGGTCGAGGCGCACCTGCGCTACGCCCTGGAGATCTCGGACTACACGACGGCGTCCATCCGCAATGCCGGCCAGGTACCCGACGCGATCAGGATCCGCTACACCGCCGAGGCCGCGAAATACGGCGAGCTGTGGCGCGGCCTGCTGGGCGAGGCCGAGAGCGCCGGCCTGCTCCGGCCTGACCTGGAGCCGATGGCAGCCAGAATGCTCGTGCTCGGCGCACTCAACTGGGCGGCCGAATGGTGGAACCCGCGCCGCGGTTCGCTGGACGGCGTCGTGCGCACGGCGCAGTCGCTCGTCAGGCACGGCCTCGCTGCCGCCGCTACTGATGCCAGCGCGCCGCCGAGGCGGCGTAAGGCCGTGGGCGCGGCTCCCTAGCTACGGCAGGCCGGCCGGGACCCGCTCCTCGTCCGGCCGGAGCTCGGGGAACTCCTCCAGTTCGTCCCAGCCGAGACCGGCCGTCACGACATCCGGCGCGGCCTCCAGCTCCCGTCCGCCGCCGGGCGGCGCCGGCTCGGGATCCGGGCCGTTGCCGCCGCCCCCGCCGCCCCCGCCGCCGTGACCGGAATTGCCGGCCGCGAAGAGCCCGCCCCAGGCGCCCAGCCCGGCGCCCACCAGCGGGAAGACGAGGAGGACGAGGAGGTAGCCGGCCGCGGCCTGGCTGAAGCTCCTCTCAAACACCGATACGAAGCCAGGGGCCATGCTGGTGCCTCTGCCGGGCGCGAACACATCACCGGGCAGAGTCCACTGAATTCTGCCCGCTGCGTGCGGCAGCAGCACGATGGTGGCGAGGCCGAGTACCGATACGAGCAGGGCGGCCGCGACGCCGACGCAGACGCCGGCGGCGACTCCCTGCCGGGCGCGCACCTCGGTCAGCGGCAGATTGCCCTCCCGGCGCGCACAGCGCCGGGAGGCAGCGGCCGCGGCCCGCACGGCTGCGAGCAGCACCAGGATCACCGCGGCGATCTTCGCCGTGCCGTACAGGCCTTCCAGCCACTCGTTCGTCACGTGCACGTAGTTGATCAGCGGCCGCAGCACGTAGATGGCGATGCCAAGCGCGACGCCAGCACCGGTGCCGATGGCGAGCGTGGCCGGCTGAGCCGGCGGCCGCTCGGCCGTCACCGCGAGCAGCCCGCCGATGTACGCGCCGATGACCAGGAGGAAGACGACCTCGCCCGCCCAGAGGCCGGCGAGCGGTATGCCGGCGTGCGGGAAGGCGCCGAGCGGCGTGCCAGGAGGGCGCATCTCGAGCTGCTCGACGCGACCCTTCAGCAGGATCAGCGCGAACACGGTGGCATAGCCGCCCGCCCGCAGGAGCGCCGGAGCCCAGCCTGCCCGCACTGGCCCGAACCGGCGCGTGACCACGACGGGAAGCACGGTCAGCAGCAGCACGATCGCGACCACGTCGACGCGGCCGATGAGCGTTGCCGGATTGCCCGGCGCGCCCGGCCACGCGGCCCACGCCAGCACGACAGCAGCTACCGCCGAGCCCAGCCAGTACCTGATCGTGCGTGGCATCCGGGCCTCCCTACCATCAGCCACACCTTTCCAGGTTCCAGGTTAAAGCAGGCTGTCCACCTGATGAACGTCTCCGCAGGGGACATTCAGCGCCGCGTGGTGCTGGCGGATCGCTTCCTCATCCGGGCCCTCCAGCAGGCAGTACACCTTGCCGTCGGCATTGTGGAACAGCTCTACCTGACGGACGCCGAACTCGTCGGTCGCCCCGTCGCGCGTTCCCTGCGCGATCTGGTCGATCGCGTCCTGCGGGAGCTTGAGGTCATCGTGGTAGTCCATGAACCTGGGCATCTCGGACCCTCCCCTAGCTAGAGATTCTCCCGCCGCTACTTTCCACCCCTCCCGTGCCGTTGTCTACTGGCCCGGCGGTTTCGTCCCAGCCGCATCCGGGTATCGAAAGGGTGTTCGACTGGTGAGGTGAGCGCACGTGAAAGGTGATCGCGTCGAGATCGTCGTCGATATTGGTGACGGCACCCGTGCTTACGAGGTAATCGCGACACGCGCCGGACGGCGCATCGAGATCACGAACCGCCGCGGCCTGGTGGAAGTGAGCGAGGTGACGCGCACCGGCACGCCGGTCAGGACCGCCAGGTTCATGGCAAGCCGGATCATCTCCCTGGTGGAGTTCCCGGCTGGGCATTGATGACCCGGTCCGCTGTGATCCCGAATCGCTCGGCGCGCTCGCATCCGCTGTCGAGCCAGTCCAGCTGGCCGGGCGCGTGCGCGTCAGTGTCGATAGCGAATCTGCACCCCGCGTCCGCGGCAAGCTGCAGCAGCCGGTCCGGCGGATCCTGACGCTCCGGGCGGCAGTTGATCTCGACGGCGACGTTGTGCTCCCGGCACGCGGCGAAGACCACCTCGGCGTCGAACGCGGACTCCGGCCGGCCACGGCCGAGCACCATCCGGCCGGTGCAGTGGCCCAGCACGTCGACGCGCGGGTTGGCGATCGCGGCAACCATGCGGGGCGTCATCTCGGCAGCCGGCATGCGCAGCTTGGAGTGCACGCTCGCGACGACGACATCGAGCTGGCCGAGCAGGTCATCACGCTGGTCAAGAGCACCGTCGTCGAGGATGTCGACCTCGATCCCTGACCTGATGCGGAACGGGGCAAGCTCGGAATTGAGCCGGGCGATGAGCTCCAGCTGCTCCTCAAGTCGCTCCGCTGACAGGCCGTTAGCGACAGTCAGCCGGGGCGAGTGGTCAGTCAGCGCGATCCACTCATGTCCGAGGTCGCGGGCGGCCTCGGCCATCTCGATCGGCGGACTGCCGCCGTCGGACCAGTCCGAGTGGGTATGGCAGTCGCCGCGGAGCGCCGCGCGCAGGCCGGTGCGCTCGGCGGGCACCGCCTCCTCCAGTAGGCGGGTCAGGTAGGCAGGCTCGTCACCGCCCAGCGCCTGCTCGATAACCGCCGCGGTCGCCGGGCCGATGCCGGGCAGCGCGGTCAGCGTGCCCGTGCCGACTCGCTCGGCCAGCTCGCCGGCCGGCAGGTCGGTCACCACCTGGGCGGCCCGCCGGAACGCCCGCACCCGGTACGTCGGCGCGCTCGCCCGCTCCAGCTGGAATGCGATCTGCCGCAGCGCCGTCGCCGGATTCATGATCTGATCCTCCCCCACCCAGCATTCCTCCCGATTTAGCCGGTGTTAGCCATTGCCTTTCGCGGCGGCCTCGGCGATGTTGGTGGCGGGCCGACACATAGGAGAAATCATGCCGGATCGTCGCACAGCTACGGTGACAGACACTGCGCAGACTGACGCCACCGACCTCCAGCCCGACGCGATCGGGCCAGCCCAGGACACGGTCATCGGCATGGCCAACGCCGCTCCGGCGGTGTCGGTCGGGCTCACCTTAGCCGCGCTCGCCGCCGCGGCGGCCTACGCCGTCGGGCCGATCATCATCCTGACGGCGATTCCGATGCTCATCATCGCCAACTCGTATCGTCGGCTGAACTTGTGGAAAGCCCAGTGCGGGGCCTCCTTCGAGTGGGTGGGCCGGGCGATCGACCCGTATCTCGGCTTCCTCACCGGCTGGCTGATGATTGCCGGCACGCTGGTCGGATCGATCTCCGGCGTCGTCGTCCTGGCCCCGTCAGTCCTGGCCGTCTTCGGCTCCAGCTCGACGAGCACCTGGCCCAACATTCTCATCAGCACCGCGGTCATCCTGGTGATGGTCGTGATCGCGATCGCCGGCATCAGGCTGACGGCGCGAGCTCAGGTCGGCATGGGCCTGATCGAGTACGTGATCCTGATCGGCTTCGCCATCGCGGGACTGGCCCTGGTGCTCAGCCACCATCACGGCACATTCCCCATGACCAGGGCGTGGTGGAGTGTCAGCGGAATCGGCGGCCACGGCAGCCTCGCGGCCGGCTTCCTCATCGCCGTGTTCATGTACACCGGCTGGGACGCCACGATCTACGTCAACGAGGAGACCAGGCAGCGGAGCATCAACCCTGGCCGGGCGGCCATCATGGCGGTCGCCCTGCTCGCGATCATCTTCACCATCGCAGAGGTCGGGCTGCAGGGAGTGGTCTCCCCGGCGAGACTGCAGAAGAACTCATCATCGGCGCTCGTCTACGTGGCCCAGGCGATGGGCGGCGGCGGGTGGGCCAAGGTGATGGCGCTCGCTCTCGCGCTGTCGGTCATTGCCTCGACCGGCACCGGAATCGTGGTACTTGGCCGGATGACCTACGGGATGGCGAGACGGCGGGTGCTGCCGGCCTTCCTCAGCAACGTGAGCCGCCGGTTCTCCACGCCCGCGATCGCCACGCTCATCATCGGCCTGATCCTGATCGCGGCCACCTGGGTGTACCTGCTCTCCAGCTCGATCGCGAACGCCTTCACCCAGCTCATCGACGTGACCGGCCTGCTCTACGCCGCCTTCTACATCCTGACGGCAATCAGTGCCATGGTCTACTTCCGCCGCCGCATCGTCAGCCGCGCCGGGGACCTGATATTCGTCGGCATCCTCCCGCTCGCGGCAGTCGCCTTCCTGGTCTGGCTGCTGGTCAAGTCGCTGCTGGCGGCACCCGCGCCGCAGATCTGGTCGGTCGTCGGCATCGTCGGCGTCGGCGTGGTGCTCATGCTCGTGGCGCGATTCGTGCTGCAGTCGCCGTTCTTCCACGTGCAGCGGGAGAGCGCCGACTAGCCGGGAGAGGAGAGAACCGGGGTCAGAACGTCCGCAGCCTGCGCGCCCGGCGGGTGGCGATGCTGCCCAGCCAGCCGGCCAGGATGAGCGCCAGGACAACGACCACCGGAATCGCACCGTCGCGCGACGAGATGGCCACGTGGGTCAGCAGGATCAGCGGCGCGACGGAGAGCAGCGGGCCGGTGACGTACCAGATCGCGACCAGGATGCCGCCCGAGCTGCCGAAGGGGGTCTCGTACCCGTACGACAGTGCCTCGGCTTCGAGCGGGCCACGGTAGGAGTTGACCATCGCGCCGGCGACCAGGACCACGATCGCGGCGAGCAGGACCGGCAGCAGCCTGGCCCGCCCGCTCTCGATCGCCAGTACCGCTGACGGGATGCCAGCCAGGGCGGTCAGCGTCAGGCAGGGCACGATCGCGTGCCACCGGACCAGGCTGTCGTAGCGGAACGGCAGCTGGCTGGATCGCCGCGTATCGTCGGCGTCCAGCCGGGCGCCCTCACACAGGTTGCCGGCCGCCAGGTAGCCGAGGCTGAGTGCGCCGGCCAGCGTCAGCAGGCCCGAGCCCGGCGTGTGCACGGCCAGCGCGCTGAGTCCGATCGCGGACCACGACAGCAGTGCCGCCCACGCCAGTCGCGACGGGGCCCGCAGGAGTGCGGTCACGTCGCGCCACGGCAGCACCAGTTCCCGGCGCGACGGGAGCGGCAGCGTGAACCTGACCCGGCCGTACTTTGCCGTACTGGCCCGGTAAGCGGTGCCCACGCGCCGTGCGTCGAGATTGGCCACGGCCGCCGACATGCTCCCGATCATGGCGGCCCGCGCCCGCAATGCTGCGGCCGGCAGGCCGGCCGCAGCGCGGTCCCCGGCCAGGATCGCGGCCGCGGCCGCCACGGCGGCGAGGGCCAGGGCAGCGGGCCACAGCGGCGCATGACCGCCGGACAGTGCCACCGGCCCCTGCGCTGCCCAGCCCCACGGGCCTGACCAGAGCAATGCGGCAGTGACCCAGGAGGGCACCGACCCGGCTGCCGCGAGGACCGCCAGGACGCCGGCTGCCAGCGCAGCGAGCCCGGCGGCCGATGCCGCGCGCGAATAGCGCCAGGCCGGCCGCCCCTCGGCCAGCGCGGCGAGGCCCGTGCCGGTACCTGCGAGCAGGGCGGTGCTGAGCATCGTCAGTCCGGCCAGCCGCAGCGAGTGATCTGCGCCGCCGCCGAGCCCCGCCGACAGCAGCAAGGCTGCCGGAATCAGTCCGGCGATGGCGGCCAGCGGCAGGCGGATCAGCACCGCGGCACGGAACCGGGGACGCAGCAGGCGCTCGCGCCGCACGGGCGTGTCAAGCAGCCAGTCCGCAGTCGCCTGGCTGATAGTCACCGGGCCGCGCCAGCGTGCGTCCCACAGCAGCCCGGCCAGTGCGAGCAGGGCGAGCGCGCACAGGCCTGCCGGTGCTGCCCGCAGCAGCGCCGGCGTGACGGCCAGTGGCGGCTGCGGATGCCGTAGCGTCCGGGCGATGACGGCCACCAGCCAGCCGCCGTACACCAGGGTGATCAGCCCGGCGACGTACAGCCAGTAGGCCACGCCGGCCGCCTGCCTGACGACGTGGCCGCGCCGCAACTCACGCAGCAGGCTGATCGTGGCGTCCGTGCTGTCGGGAACCTCGATCGCAGCCGCGGTGGACATCATGCGCTCACCGCAGGGCGGCCAGCGCCGCTGCGGGCTTGCCGCGCCCGATGACGGCGCCGTCCAGCAGCACGATCGCCTCGTCGGCGACCGCCTCGGCGAGTTCGAAATGATGGGTGGCGAGCAGGAGCGCGGCCCCTCTGGCCTTCTCCCTGATGAGTACGTCCGCAAGCCACCGGCGGGCTTTCGGGTCCAGCCGCTGCTCGGGCTCGTCCAGGATCAGCAGGCGTCGGGGCCGCACCAGTACTGCCGCAAGCTGGAGGGCCTGGCGCTGCCCGCTGGACAGCCAGCCAGGCAGGGCAGCCGCGTGATCAGCCAGCCGGCACTCGGCGAGCGCCGCATCGGCCAGGTCTGCCGAGCGCGATCCGGCGCCGTGCGCTACCGCGACCATGAGCAGGTGCTCCCGGACCGTGAGATCCGGGTAGGCGCTCGCCGGATCCCCCACCACCGCGATCTCGGTGCGGGCCACCAGGGCATCCTCGCTGAGCAGCTGGCCGTTGTAGCGAACCTGGCCTGCGCTGGGGGTGTCGCGGCCGGCCGCGATGTGCAGCAGAGTGGACTTGCCCGAGCCGTTCACGCCGAGGAACGCCACGCACTGGCCGACTGTCACCGTCAGGTCAATCGGCTGGAGCGCCTGCACCGGCCCGAAGCTGCGGCTGACTCCGGTCAGGACGAGCAGCGGTCGGATGGCAGCCGGGATCACCTGCCGATCTCACCACCTGACCGGTGAACCGGCAAGCCAGCGTCCGGGCTGCCGGCATTACCCTGGGGCGAGAAGCTGGTCCCAGGCCACGGCTCAGGAAGATGGGCATGCGCATCGGCATACTCGGCCCGCTGGAAGTGCGGGATCCAGGCGGACGGCTGCTGCCGGTCGCCGGCGCGCGCCTGCGCAGCCTGGTCATCCGGCTGGCGATCAGCGACGGCCGCCCGGTGCCCGTCGACACGCTTGCGGCTGACCTGTGGCCGGACGGCGGACCCGCCGACGCCGGGAACGCGCTCCAGGCGCTGGTCTCGCGCCTGCGAGCGGTCGCCGGCAAGGACATCGTCGAGTACGGGCCGACTGGCTACCGGCTGGCGGTCTCGCCCGGCGAGATCGACGCCTGGGCGTTCGAGCGGCTCATCCGGGCGGCCGGCGCAGACCCTGAGACGAATGGCCGGGCCGCGGCCGCGGACGCGCTGCGCCAGGCCCTGAGCCTGTGGCGCGGGCCGGCTCTGGCCGACGTAGCCGACGCGCAGTTCGCGGCACCGACGATCGCCCGCCTGTCCGAGCTCCGGCTGGCAGCCGCCGAGCAGCAGATCGAGGCGGACCTGACGCTCGGCCGCGGCGCCGGGCTGGTACCCGAAATCGAGCAGCTCGCCACCGAGCATCCGCTGCGCGAGCGCCTGCGCGGCCAGCTGATGCGAGCCCTGTATGCCGCGGGCCGGCAGGCCGACGCGCTCGCCGTGTTCGAGGACACCCGGCGGACCCTCGCCTCGGCCCTGGGCATCGACCCGTCGCCCGCACTCGCCGACGTGCACCTGGCGATCCTGCGCGGCGAGCTGACCGAGGGCCCGCAAGCACCCGAGTCCCGGCCCGGCAGGCCGCCGCGGCGCGGCGGGAGCCTGCCAGCCCAGCTGACCAGCTTCGTAGGCCGGGACGAGGAACTGGACCGCGTAGCCGCGCTGCTGGCCGGTTCGCGGCTCATCACTCTGACCGGCCCGGGCGGGTCGGGCAAGACCCGGCTGTCGATTGAGGTCGGCGCACGCGTCGGGGAGCAGGCGCCCGACGGCGTCTGCTTCGTTCCCCTCTCGCCAGTCCGCGATGCGGCCGAGGTACCGCAGGCGGTGCTGACCGCCGTGGACGGCCGGGAGACTGCGTGGCTCGCCGACCCCGTCGAGGCGTCCCTGCTCGCTGCCACCGACCCGCTTGACCGGCTGAGCGGCGTACTTGCCGCGCGCAGCCTTGTCCTTGTGCTGGACAACTGCGAGCACGTACTCGACGCCGTCGCCTGGCTGGCCGGGCGGGTGCTGGCCGATGCCCCTGGCGTGCGCATTCTTGCTACCAGCCGGGAGCCGCTCGGCCTGACCGGCGAGACACTGTGCCCGGTCCCCTCGCTCGCCCTGCCGCCGGCAGACGCCACCGTCGAGCAGGCCGCGGCGAGCTCAGCAGTGCGCCTGTTCGCCGACCGCGCGAGTGCCGTCAGGCCAGGCTTCGCCGTCGACGCCGAGACGGCCGGCCCGGTCGTGCGGATCTGCCGGGCGCTGGACGGTATACCGCTCGCCATCGAGCTGGCAGCCGCGCGAGTGCGGGCGCTGACGCCCGTTCAAGTGGCCGACCGGCTCGACGACAGGTTCGCGCTGCTGTCGGTCGGCAGCCGGGGCGGCGTCCCGCGTCACCAGACACTGCGCGCGATCGTCGACTGGAGCTGGGACCTGCTCGATGACACCGAGCGGGCGATCTTGCGGCAGCTGTCGGTCTTCAGCGACGGCGCCACTCCCGAGAGCGCCGAGCAGGTGTGCTCACTCGGCGGCGACGAGGCCGGGATCGTGGACGTCATCGCCGCCCTGGTGGACAAGTCGCTGGTCGTGGCCTCCGGCCAGCGGCACGTGCGGTACCGGCTGCTGGAGACCGTGCGGGCGTACGCGGCCGAGCGGCTGGCCGAGGCCGGCGAGGACGCTACGACGGCGGCCAGGCATGCAGACTACTTCCTGGCGCTGGCCGAGCGGGCCGAGCCTGAGCTCCGCGGGCCGGACCAGATCACTTGGCTGGACCTGCTGGCGGCCGAGCATGACAACTGCGCCAGCGCCATCCGCCACGCCGTGCGCACGAGGGACGCCGCGGGCGCACTGCGCTTCGTCCGGGCGCTGGCCCTGTTCTGGGCTATGCGCGATTACGACTCTGAGGCCAGCGAATGGGCGGCCGAGGCGCTGAAGGTCGCCGGTGACACCCCGCCCGACGGTCTGGCCGGACCGTACGCGATCTGCAAGATCGTCGCGGCCATGAGCGGCATCCCCGCCGAGCCCGGTGCCGACGTTGCCGAGCTGCAGCGGACGGTACGCCAGCTGGCACTGCCGCAGGAAAGTGACGACCCGCTGCTGGCCCTGCTCTCGCCCATGCTGGCTGTCTTCGCCGGGGAGCAGGACCGGGCCATGCGCGAGCTGAGCGCGCTGTCCGGGCATCCCGATCCGTGGGTGCGGGCGGCGCGGCATATGTTTGCCGGGCATCTCGCCATCAACGACGGCGAGGTCGAGCTGGCGGCTGCCGAGTTCGCCGCGGGACACGACCTGATCCGCGAGATCGGTGACCGGTTCGTCAGGATCGGCTGCCTGACCGGGCTGGCTCAGGTGGCCCTGGCCCGCGATGACCCCGAAGCTGCGGTGCGCGCGCTGGAGCGGATCCAGAGGTTCACTGACGAAGGGATGACCGGCAACCTCAGCAAGACGATCCTGATCGCCCTGGGCTGGGCCCGGGCGCTGGCCGGCGACATCACCGCCGCCCGCTCCGATCTCGAGGAAGGCGTGCGCGCGTCGGAGAAGGCCGGCGAGATCGATGACGCCGCGCTTGGCTATGTGCATCTCGGCGAGATCGCGCGGCGTGAGGGCGACCTGGCTGGCGCACGTGACCTGCTCGGCCACGCGCTGGAGATCGTCGAGACGCATACCGGGCGACCCGACATGTCCGGAGCGGCCGCGACGACGTTCAGCAGGCTCGGCTGTGTCGCCGAGCAGGACGGCGACCTTGCCGCCGCCGCGCGGTGGCACGAGCGCGCCATTGCCATGCTGTCCACCGGCATCGCGGCGATCATGCCCAGCAGTCCGACGCTCGCGATGGTGACCGAGGGCATCGCCGCGCTGGCCGCGGCGCGCGGCGAGCGGGTCAGGGCAGCCGAGCTACTCGGCCTGGCGCACCGGCTCCAGGGCTTCCGCAACACGGCCAGCCTGGAGGTCGCCAGGGCCCAGGCGGCCATCGGTGCCGCCCTGACCGCGGCGGAAGCCGAGGCCGCCTGCGCGCGCGGACGCAGCTGGGGCCGGGCCGAGGCGCTCGCGCTCAGGCCCTGAGCGCCGCGGCCCCGCCTGCTGCGCTACACGCGCCGCCGGTACATGCGCATCGCCAGCGGAAAAGCCACGATGACGATTCCGGCGGCCCACACCAGCGTGTACATGACGTGGTCACCGACCGGCCCGCCGATGGTCAGTGCCCGGACCGAGTCAGCCAGGTGGCTGACCGGGTTGACCTTGACCCAGGCCTGCAGCCAGCCCGGCATCGTGCGGGTGTTGGACAGCAGCACGCTGCTGCCGAAGACCAGCGGCATCGTCCAGATGAACGAGATGCCCTGCACCGTCTCCGGCGACGGCGCGATGAGGCCGACCAGCACCGAGACCCAGCAGATCGCCATATAGAACACGTAGGCCAGGGCATAGGCCGCGACGATCGCGAGCGGCGCGGTATGGAACCGGAAGCCGAGTGCCGACCCGAAGGCGGTGAGCACGGCCATCACCACTCCGAACCGCACGGTATCCCCGAGCACGGCGCCGATGAGCGGCGAGGAGCGGGCGATCGGCAGGCTGCGGAACCGGTCGAAGACGCCCTTGTGGATGTCCTCGCACAGGGCCGTGCCGAGGCCCATCGAGGCGAACATGGCCATCTGGCCGACCAGGCCGGGCAGCAGGATCTCCAGATAGGCGTGCGTGCTTCCGGCCACCACGCCGCCGAAGACGTACAGGAAAAGGACCAGGAAGACGACCGGCATCAGCGTGACGTCCATCAGCTTCTCTGGCGAGTGCTTGAGCTGGGTCACGTTGCGCCAGGCGAGCGTCAGCCCGTTCGCCAGCGTCTGCCGGGCGCCGATCCTGCGCCGCAGCGTGCGCGACGGCCGCCCATCCGGCACGGCCTCGGGCGGCCGGGTGCCGGTGATCACATTCGTCACTGGCGAGCTCATGCCGCACTCCCTTCAGGCACCATCTCGACATCGGCAGCGCTCTCGTCCTCGGCCGGGTGCCCGGTGAGCGTCATGAAGACCTCGTCCAGGCTAGGCAGGCGCAGCGCTAGCTCGGCAGCCACGATTCCCACGTCGTCGAGCATCCGGACGATGGCCGGCACCATCGCCGGGTCCGTCACCGCGACGGTCACCAGGCCGGTGTCTGACATTTCCGGCCGCGTGCCGACCACCGCCGCCACGGCGTCCGCAACCTGCGGCGTGAGTCCCCTGTCCGCGGCGCGTACCTGCAGGGTCTGGCTGCCTGTCCTGGCCTTCAGCTCGGCCGGCGTACCGGACGCGACGACCCGGCCGTGGTCAATCACCGCGATCTGGCTGGCCAGCTCGTCGGCCTCCTCCAGGTACTGGGTCGTCAGCAGGACCGTGGCGCCGCCGGCGAGGACAGCGCGGATGGTGTCCCACATCTGGCTGCGTCCCCGCGGATCCAGCCCGGTGGTGGGCTCGTCCAGGAAGAGGATCTCCGGGTCGCCGAGCAGGCTGGCGGCCAGGTCCAGGCGCCGCCGCATGCCGCCGGAATAGGTCTTGACCGCCCGGCCGCCCGCGGCCCCGAGGTCGAAGCGCTCCAGCATCTCGCGGGTGCGGGAGCGGGAGGCCGGCCTGCTGAGACCCAGCAGGCGGCAGATCATGATCAGGTTCTCGCTGCCGGTGAGCTCTTCGTCGACCGACGCGTACTGGCCGGTGAGCGCCAGCAGCTGACGGACCTGGACGGCATCGGCTACGACGTCGTAGCCGCAGATGCTGGCACGGCCGCCGTCTGGGCGCAGGAGGGTGGACAGTATGCGCACGGCAGTGGTCTTGCCTGCCCCGTTGGGGCCGAGCAGGGCGAGAACCTGGCCGCTCTCGGCCGTTAGGTCGATGCCCGCCAGCGCCTGCGTGGCGCCAAATCTCTTCGTGAGGCCCTCGGCCTCGATCACAGTGGCCACTGCAGCCCCATCACTAGTCGTCATCTTGTCCGACCAGGGTGGCGGGCACCGCTGACACGCCACTGTCAGCGCGCTGATACCGCCAGGGGCTGCAGGCGCGTCCGCTCGACCCGCGCGAGCTTGCGCCGGAGCCGCGCGTACTCGCGCTCCTGCTCGGGCGTGCGCTTGTGGTGCTGATAGGCGAGGTTCACGCGCTCAAGCGGGTCGGCCGCGAGGTCGTACATTTCCCACTGCTCGGGCACGTCACCGTCGGCGTCGTAATAGCGGGCGATCTTGTAGCGGTGCTCGCGGATGCTCACGATGTGGTTCGGCGGCTGCGGATAAGGCCCGAGTGCCTGCCCGGACTGCCAGTCGTCGTACGTGAAGACGACGTAATCCTGCGGCGGCCTGGCCGAGCGCCGCAGGACCTGATCTGAGTAGTCGACCCCCTCCCAGCGGCCGCGAGCCTTCGCCGGCGCGTCGAGCAGCCCCGCCAGTGTGGGCAGGAAGTCCACGTGCGACGCGGCTCCTGAGCGTGTCCAGGATCTTGACCAGGTAGGCGTCCGAGGCCCGCATGAGGTTGCCGTAGAAGTTCAGGTAGTTGCGCTTCATCTGCGGGGTCGGGATCGGTGATGAGGCGTTGAACAGCCGCCGGAACTGGGCCTGGACCGTCGGCTTGGTCGACAGGTCCTCGCCGGCAGTTGCCGGGAGCTCGATGTCACCCTCCAGCCAGGCGTCGTCGTAACCGCCGGCGGTAAAGCTCTTCGGGTCGAGCAGGACGTCATGCGGATTCACCAGCGAGACGACCATGAAAAACGGCTGGCTCTTCGCGGCAGTATCACGCAGATACTGGACGGCACCCTCGGTGCCCGCTTCCGGCGTGCCCTCCGAGTTCATGAAGCGGCCGTCGTTGTCGAAGATCCCGCCGCCTTCCTCCGGGATGGTCTGGTC
>Ga0302326_10005871_pt1 | contig 27791 bp, 23 predicted proteins | sample Palsa_T0_3_FD_202264 | JGI IMG/M metagenome (GOLD analysis project Ga0302326, IMG submission 202264) | Peat permafrost microbial communities from Stordalen Mire near Abisko, Sweden - Palsa_T0_3 | ecosystem: Environmental > Terrestrial > Soil > Palsa > Peat permafrost | place: Sweden: Abisko... | reverse complement strand
TCGTGGCCCCGGTCGATTCCGTGCTCGCGCGCATAGCGCCTGGCCGCCTCACCGTCGCGGCTAGCGACCGCGACGACCTCGACCTCGGGCGACTGGCGGGCTCCCGCCAGGAACAGGCGGTTGATGTGCGCCGTCGACATGATCCCCCACTTCACCGCCATTGCTCAGACCGCAACGAGGCCTCCCACCCCGATCACCATCAGCGCGATACCGGCCGCTCCGGCCACAGTCACCAGCGCTAGTTGCCCGGCCTCCCGCAGCCATCTCTCGGCCACCCCGAGCCAGCGGTCCGCGCGCTCTCCGGCGAGAAGGCGGACGGCGAGGATCGCGACGAGCGGCGCGACAAACAACGCGTTGTAGGTGAAGAGCAGCGAGAGTCGGAGGATCGCGACCGCGTGCGCGCTGAGGATCGCCGAGATCGCGCCGAAGTACATGAACGCGGTCGGCAGCTCGACCGCCATGATCCCCGCTCCGAGCATGAACGCCGACCCGCGCGTGCTGCACCGGCGCAACTGCGGCTCGGTTCGCACCCGGCCGCGAGAGCGCCACAGGGTCGCCGCGAAGGCGAGCGCGAGCAAGCCGCCGGCTGCCTCGAGCGCGTGCTCGAGCGTGCCTCCGATCTGGTGCAGCGCGTTGATCAGCGCGGGCCCCGGACCGAATGCGAGCACGATTCCACCAGCCAGGTAGACGACGAACACGCCGAGGGTGAAGGTGGCGACGCCGCGGCCCCGGGGCGCGCCGGCTTGCCACAGCGCCGGCACGACCGTCGATGGATTGACCGAATCGGCGACCGCGATCGACACGACCACAAGCGTCAACGCGAACATACGGAGCAGCCGAGTCTAGGTGACGATGGGCGACGAGGCGAGCTTGGCTCAGGTCGTCGGCAGCCCGCGAAGCGCGGGGTAGAGGGCGCGAAATCGCTCGCGCTGCTCGCGGTAGGGCTCGACCCACGCGGCCACGGGCTCGATCCGCTCGCGCGGCTTCACCGTGGCCGCGACACCGCCGCGAACGTCCGGCCACACCCCGCAGGCGACGCCTCCGAGGATGGCGGCGCCGAACGCCGCGCCCGCGGCGACGGCTACGAGCTCGAGCGGCAGCTCGAGGACGCTGGCGACGATCTCCAGCCACAGGCGGCTGCGGGCGCCGCCGCCCGAGACTCGGCCGAACGTGGGCCGCTCGCCGAGCTCCGAGACCAGATCGAGCAAGTCGCGCAGGCCGTAGGCGACCCCCTCGAGCACCGCCCGGACGAGGGCGCCGCGGTCGTGACGAACGCTGAGTCCGACGAATGCGCCGCGGGCATCAGGGTCGGCGTGGGGCGTGCGCTCGCCGGCGAGGTAGGGGAGGAAGACCAGGCCCTCGGTCCCGGCCGGCCAGGCCCGCGCCGCGGCGGTCAGCTCGTCGTACGAGGCGCCAGGGGCGATGGCGTCCCGGAGCCAGCGCAGCGAGCCGGCCGCCGAGAGCATCACCCCCATCGCGTGCCACCCCTCCGGCACCGCGTGACAGAAGACATGGGCCCGGCCCTGCGGGTCGGGCGCGAATCGCTCGAGCGCCGTGAACACGACGCCCGAGGTTCCGAGCACCACCGACGCAGGGCCCGGGCCGGCGACGCCGACTCCGAGCGCGCCCGCCGCCTGATCGCCGGCACCGGCGGCGACCGGAGTCCCGGCGGCGCCCGGAACCCCAGCAGCGACCGAAGCCCCAGCGGCGCCCGGATCACCCTGGGGCGCGCACCCGCAGGACTCCGGGCTCTCGAGCACGCGCGGCAACCACGCGGGCTCGAGCTCGAGTGCGCCGAGGATTTCATCACTCCAGCGGCGCCCGGAGACGTCGAGGAGCAGCGTTCCCGAAGCGTCCGAGACGTCAGTCGCGTGCTCGCCACACAGGCGCAGGCGGACGTAGTCCTTGGGCAGCGCGATCCGGGCGATCCGCGCGTAGAGGTCAGGCTCGTGCCGGCGCAGCCACAGCAGCTTGGGTGCGGTGAAGCCCGCCAGCGCGCGATTGCCTGTGAGCTCGATCAGTCTTTCGGGGCCGACCGTCTCCTCGATCTGCTTGCACTCCGCGGACGTGCGCTGGTCGTTCCACAGGATCGCCGGCCGGAGTACCCGATCGTGTGTATCGAGGGTCACCAGCCCGTGCATCTGACCGCTGAGCCCGATCCCGGCCGGCGGGCCCGCTGCTGCCTGCAGGTGGGTCAGCACCGCCTCGGCCGCTTGCCACCAGTCTTCGGGATTCTGCTCGGCCCAGCCGACCCGCGGGGTGGACAGCGGATAGCCGGCGTCCGCGGCGGCGAGCACCGTTCCCTCGGCGTCGATCGCGAGGCCCTTGACGCCCGAGGTTCCCACGTCGATGCCAAATAGGGCGCTCATGCGCCCACCGAGGTCACGCCCCCGCCAACGAGGTCACGCCCCCACCGCCGAGGTCAGCTCCCACCGTGGAGGTCACGCCCCCAGCGCCGCGTAGACGATCTCGTATGCGCGCACCGCGTCCTTGTCGTGTTGCGCCTCGCGCAGCGCGGCGTCGTCTATCTTCGCCGCCGTCGCGTCGATGAAACGCCAGTGGGCGAGCGAGCGCTTGACGGCCCCGACCTGATCCTCGGTGTACGGGTAGAGGTCGAAGCCGAGGCGCTCGCCATCGGAGCCATACCCGCAGCGACGCAGCTCGAGCGCAAGCTCCAGCGTCTCCATGAACGCGGTGGTGCCGACCATGTTGTCGTCGTCGAAGCTGCCCCAGCCGGAGTTGGCGTGCTGGTGACCGAGCAGGCCCTCGGCGTGAAGCAACGCGGCGTACTCGGGCAGGTGCTCGCCGTTCATCAGCAGGTGCTGCCAGTCCATGTTGATCTGGACGTTGTCGATCCCCTCGGCGCGCAACCTGTGCACGACATGCAGGCACATCCCGATGTTGCGCATCAGGATCTTCATCGCCGGCTCCGAGTTCTTGTGTTCCAGGAACAGCTTGACGCCGTGGCGGGCGCAGACCTCGGCGGCCTCGCCAACACCCTCGATCAGCCAGCGCCAAGAGTCGGCGTATGGCGTCTGGAAGGGGTAGTTGTAGCCCTCGATCCCGGGCCAGATGATCAGATGGGCGCCCAGCGAGCCGGCGAAGTCCGCCGTCTCGCGGACGATCCGGCGTGCCTCACCGCGAATAGCCTGGTTCGGGTTGACGAGGCCACCGCGGCCGAAGCGAGGATCGAGGTGGAGGCCGCCGGCGATGCAATAGATGTCATGACCGGCGAGCGCCCCCCGGACGTCTTCGAGGTTTTCCGGTGACAGCTCGTCGGGGTAATGGAACTCGTAGCCGTCCATCATCTCGCCGAGGCCCTCGACCGCGCGATGGACCTTCTCGGCGACCGGCTCGGCGCGATAGTCGTGCACCGGCTGATAGCCGCCGGGCACGAAGCGCGTGATCATCGGCCCGAAGGCCCAGATGCCCAGGCTGGTCTTCATCGCTCCTCCTTCGTATGCGGCGGCCCGGATCATAGGGATGCTCGTCGTCGGAGCGGGAGCGAAGATGTGGCTACTGGCCCAGCGCCGCGTGGACGATCTGGTATGCCTGCCCCGCGTCATTGTTCTGCTGGGCAACGCGCAGCGCCGCATCGTCGACCTTCGCGGCGACGGAATCGATGTACCGCCATTGGAGCACCGATCGCCTCACCGCGGCGAGCTGGTTCTCCGCGCCCGCGTAGAGGTCGAAGCCGATCCGCTCGCCGCCGCTGCCGTAGTTCCAGCGCCGGAGCTCGAGTGCGAGCTCGAGCGTCTCCATGAACGCTGCGGTACCGACGATCTCGTTGCCCTCGAAGGTGCCCAAGCCCGGGTTGGCGTGCTGGTGGCCGAGCAGCCCCTCGGACGCAAGTAGAGCCGCGTACTCGGACAGGCGCTCGCCGTTCATCAGCAGGTGCTGCCAGTCCAGGTTGAGCTGGACGTTGTCGATCCCCTCGGCGCGCATCTGCTGGATCACGTGCAGGCACATACCCACGTTGCGCAGCAGGATCCTCATCTCCGGCTCGGAGTTCCTATGGTCGAGGAACAGCTTCACGCCGTGCCGAGCGCAGATCTCGGCCGCCTCGCTGACGCCGGCGATCAGCCGCTGCCAGGAGTCTGCGTAACGAGTCGGGAACGGATAGTCGTAGGCCTCGAGGCCAAGCCAGATGACCAGGTTGGCCCCGAGCGAGCCCGCGAACTCGGCCGCCTCGCTAACCAGTCGGCGAGCCTCGCTGCGGACGCTTGCCCTCGGATGCACGAGACCGCCGCGGCCGAACCGCGGGTCGAGGTGCAGACCGCTGGCGATGCAGTAGATGTCATGGGTACCGAGCGCCGCCCGGACCTCGTCGAGGTTCTCGTCCGAGATCTCGTTCGGGTAGTGGAACTCGTAACCGTCGATCGTCTCCTCGAGACCGGTGACCGCCCGGTGTGCTTTCTCCGCGACGGGCTCATCGTCGTGACGGTGCACTGCCGGATACCCATCGGGGGTGACGCGCGCGACCGCCGGCCCGACGGCCCAGATGCCCAAACTGGTCTTAATTCGGTCCCTCCTTCTATAAACCTACCCAAACCTACCATTCAGCACCTCGTCGTAGGAGTTACTCGCGCGAGGTGCCTCCCGGTTCTCGTTCCGGTCACAATGAGGCCGTGATGGGCAGCGACGGCCTGAAAGCGGCGGAGGCGAAGATGCGCGCGGCGGGTCAGCCCGAAGGGGCGATCCGCTCGTTTCGCAGCGCGTACCAGCGACTAGCGGCCGGCGAGTCAGCCGAGGTCGCAAGCGCCGAGCTCGAGCCCGCGAGCGAGGTCCCAGCGCTGGCGGAGCTGCCGGAGGCCGACGGTGCGGCCGCACTCGAGCATGTGGTGACGATCAAGCTCAACGGCGGTCTCGCGACCACGATGGGGCTGCGCAGCCCGAAATCGCTCGTTGAGGCACGGGACGGGCGGTCCTTTCTCGACATCATCATCGGGCAGACGCTCGCGCTCCGGCACCGCCACGGTGTCCGACTGCCATTGGTGCTGATGGACAGCGAAGCAACGCGCGCCGAGACACTCGCGGCGCTCGAGCAGCACCCGGAGCTGGGCGATGACCTGCCGCCCGACTTTCTTCAGAGCATGGTTCCCAAGCTCGAAGCCGAGTCGCTGAAGCCGGTCAGCTGGCCGCGCGAGCCCACGCTCGAGTGGTGCCCGCCCGGCCACGGCGATGTCTACGGCGCGCTGGCGCGCTCGGGACTGCTCGAGACGCTGCTCGAGCAAGGCTTTCGCCACGCGATGATCTCCAACGCGGACAATCTCGGCGCGACGCTCGATCCCCGGATCGCCGCTCACCTCGCCGCCGACCAGATCCCCTTCCTGATGGAGGTGGTCGAGGGCACCGAGGCCGACCGCAAGGGCGGGCACATCGCCCGCCGCCGCGCGGACGGGCAACTGATCGTGCGCGAGACCGCACAGACACCGGCGGAGGACCTCGATTCGTTCACCGACTTCCGCCGCTGGCGCTACTACAACACCAACAACCTGTGGGTCGACCTGCGCGCGCTGTCCGCGGCGCTGGAGGAACACGACGGTGTACTCGAGCTGCCGCTGATCATCAACCGTAAGACCGTCGATCCCCGCGATCCGGACTCGCCGGCGGTGCTCCAGCTCGAGAGCGCGATGGGGGCGGCGATCGAGCGCTTCTCCGATGCTCGGCTGCTGTGCGTCCCGCGCACCAGGTTCGTGCCCGTGAAGACGACCGACGACCTCCTGGTGCTCCGCTCGGATGTCTATACGGTGTCCGACGATCTGCTGTTGGAGCCCCGGCCCGAGCGCGCCGAGCGACTGCCGTTCGTCGAGCTCGACTCGCGCTTCTACAAGCTGCTGGATGATTTCGAAGCACGGTTTCCCGATGGGCCTCCGTCGCTGCGCGAAGCCGAGCGCCTGGTCGTCCACGGCGACGTGACATTCGGGCCGGGAGTGGTCGTCCGCGGCGCGGTCGAGCTCGAGTCCGAGGAGCGCCGGCGGATCGAACAAACGGTCCTGACCGACGAGCCGCGGCCGACCGCGGTCAGCTGAGGCTCCGTCACCCAGGGAGCGGTGCTTAGTGGAAACGGGCCACTTAGGTTCGCTAACGTAGTGACATGCGACTGATTGCGAGCTTCTGATGCCCCGTCGTGACTTTGGACGCGATACCGGGTTACAGGCCCGGATGGTGCTGACCATGTTCCTCTTGGGACTGGTTTATGTGGTGCTGATCGCGGTCGCCATCGGCAGCGGCGGCGGGATCGGAATCGTGATCTTGATCGCCGCGGCTTTCTTCGGCGTTCAGCTGTTCGCATCGGACAAGATCGCGCTGTCCGCGATGGGCGCCAAGGAGGTTTCGGTCGCCCAGGCGCCGGAGCTGCACTCGATCATCGAGCGGCTCTGCGTACAGGCCGATCTCCCGAAGCCGCGGGTGGCGGTCATCAACGCAAGGATGCCGAACGCCTGCGCGCTCGGCCGCTCGCAGAAGACGGCGACGATCTGCGCGACTACCGGCCTGCTGGAACTGTTGACGCCCGCCGAGCTCGAGGGCGTGCTCGCACACGAGCTCACGCACGTGATCAACCGTGACGTGATGGTGATGACGATCGCCAGCTTCTTCGCCTCGATCGCGGCGATCCTGGTGCGTTTCGGGTTCTTCTTCGGCGGCTTCGGCCGCGGCAACCGCAACGCCCAGGGGGCGTTCGCGGCGGTGCTCGCGGTGTCCGTCGCGGTGTACGCGATCTCGTTCATGCTGCTCCGGGCGCTCTCGCGCTACCGCGAATACGCCGCTGACCGCGGCGCCGCGGTGCTCACGGGCCGGCCAAGCGCATTGTCATCGGCGCTGCTGAAGATCAACGGCACGATGGAGCGCGTCCCCAGCCGGGATCTGCGGAGCGCCGCAGCGATGAACGCCTTCTTCATCGTGCCGGCGCGCCCGAAGGGTTCGCTCAGGAACCTGTTCGCCACCCATCCGCCGATCGAAAAGCGGATCGCGGCCCTGAGCCGGCTCGAGAGCCAGCTGCAGGGCACACGCTAAGCCGCGGTCTCGCCTCCCTGTTCGAGTCGCGCGATCTCGGCTTCGATCGCGCTGCACGTGGCCTGCCAGCACGGGTCGAGAGTCTCCAGCCACGACATATCGATCGGTTCCGCGGCGGGGAAGTGGCCCTTCGCGTGGAGCTCGAGCTCCGTCGCGGCATCGATCAGACCGGTCGCCCCGATCAGCTGAGCGCTCCCGCGAATGCCGTGAGCGGCTGCGCCGACGGCGTCTGCATCATTGGCGGTGAGCGCCTCGATCGCGCGCTCGAGATCGGCCCTGATCGCAGCTACCAGCCCGCGCAGCATCTCACCGCCCTCCTCGCCGGGGAACAATCCGCGCAGCTCGACGAGGCGGTGAGGATCGAGGACCGCGGCGGACGCCGGTAGCCATTGGGAGACCACCCGCTCGAGATCCTCCTCACCGAACGGCTTCGCCACGTAGTCGTCCATCCCCGCCTCCAGGCATTCCTCACGGGCTCCCTCCATGGCGCCGGCCGTCATCGCGACGATCGGGATGTGGGCAGCGCCGGCTTGCTTGGCCTCTCGACGGCGGATTTCGCGGGCCGCGTCGTAGCCGTCGAGCTCCGGCATCTGGCAGTCCATCAGGATCAGGTCGTACGACCCGGCCTCATACATGCGCAGAACCTCGCGGCCGTCGGCGGCGAGCGCTACGGCGTGTCCGCTCCTGGTGAGCAGCCGCTCGACGTACAGGCGGTTTGTGGGGTGGTCCTCGGCAACCAGGACGCGGAACCCCACGGGCGACGACGCGGCAGCGCGGGGTCGCGGCTGATCGCGAGCCGACGCCGCTGTCTGCGGCGGCGTCGTCGGCGGCGTCGCGGCCTGGAGCGCCGTGGTCCTTGGAGATTCGCCGTGGTCGAGGAGCTTGCGCCGCATCGACAGCGTGATCGCCTCGAGCAGGCCCGATTGCCGCACCGGCTTCGTGATGTGCTGGCGGATCCCGTGTGCCGCCAGCGTCCGTTCTGCGGTCTCCGAGGACGCGAGCATGATCAGGCGGGTACTTCGCAGGCGAGGCGAATCGGCGATTCGCTTGGCGAGCTCGAGACCGCTCTCGCCGGACAGATTGAGGTCGAGCAATGCGACGTCGAATGGCTCGCCGGCGTCCGCGGCGCGGGCCAGCTGAGCGAGCGTGCCGGCGGCGTCGCGCGCGGAGCTGGGTCGCATGCCCCACGAAGCCACGTAGGCCTCGATGATCCGGCGATTGGCGGCGTTGTCGTCGGTCACCAGCACCCGCAGCCCGCGCAGCTCCACCGGCAGCGCGAGCGCCGTCAGCTCATCGAGCGCGGGGGAGAGCGAGATCGTGAACCGGAATCTGCTTCCTCCTCCGAGCTCGCTCTCGGCCTCGATCGTGCCACCCATCAGTCTGACGAGGTCTCGGCTGATGGTCAGGCCGAGACCGGTGCCGCCGAACCTGCGAGTGGTGCTGGCGTCAGCTTGGGTGAAGGGATCGAACAGGCGGGCAAGGCGCTCCGGGGAGATGCCGATGCCGGTGTCGCTCACCTCGAAGCGCACGTCCGTGACGCCATCGTGCCGTGACGCCATGCCGACCGCGACGGCGACCTCCCCGGCGGCGGTGAACTTGATCGCGTTGGACAGGAGGTTCGCGAGGATCTGGCCGATCCGTAGGCGGTCACCCCGTACCGCGCGTGGTACGTCCTCGTGGACGGAGACGTGAAGCTCGATTCCCTTGGCGCTCGCCTCGGCGGCGAGCATGCCGCAGTTCGCGTCGACCAACTCGTGGAGGTCGAAGTCGCGCTGCTCGAGCTCCAGACGACCCGCTTCGATCTTCGAGACGTCGAGGATGTCGTTGACGACGACCATCAGCGTCTCGCTCGATGCCCCGGCCGTATCGACGTACTCGCGCTGCTCGAGCGACAGCTCGGTCCCGGAGAGGAGGTTGACCATCCCGATCACGCCGTTGAGCGGCGTGCGGATCTCATGGCTCATGTTGGCGAGGAAGCTCGACTTCATCCTCGAGGCCTCCTCGGCCACTTCGACGGCGTGCTCCAGGCGCCGATTGGCCTCCAAGAGCTCGGCGTCTCTGGCCTCGAGCGCACGCGCCATGGTGTTGAACGACCGTCCCAGCAGAATCACCTCGCCCAGCCCCTCTTCGGGCACGCGGACCGTCAAGTCACCGCCCGCCAACCGCCCGGCGGCCGCCGCCACTCGGCGGGTGGGGCGAAGGATCTTCCTCAGCATGTACACACCTAACCCGAGCAACAGCAGCACCGAGGTGGCCAGCCCGACGGCCGCGATGACGATCGTCCGCGAGGACTCGGTCGCCAGGACATTTCGGCGTCGCTGACGGGCGGACAGCTCGGACGTGATCAGAGTGGTGAACTGGGAGCGCAGAGCATCGAGGAGCTGCTTGCCGCGCGAAGTTACCCTCACCACCCGACTTCGAGACAGATGGGGCGCGGCGGCGACCACCGGGCGCGCGTAATCGGCGAGGTAGCTCTTGACCGCCCGCGAAAGCGCCGCCACGCGCCGCTGCTGGGTCGGGCCGTCGGCCAGCGCGCTCATCTCCGCCAGCTGGTCACCGATCATCGCGTTGGCCTGACGGTAGGGCCCGAGGAAGCGGCTCTCCCGCGTCAACAGGTAGCCACGGAGGCCGGTCTCGACGTCGAGCACGGAGATCTCCGTCGAGGTCGCCGCGGTCAGCAGGTTGGTCGAGCGCTTCCCCGTCTCCGTGTCGGCGCGCAGCTCGACCACCGATACCAGCAGAACGACGAACACGACCGCCACCAGTCCCGCGACGACCATGAATAGCGCGACGACGAGGCCGGCAAGGCCGTGATTTGCTCGCACCGTATGCTGGTCCATTGATCTCCCACTCGAGAGTGTGACACCTCGGATCGCTCCGTCGGCCGGGGGTCATAGCATCCTGTGGGCCGATGGCCAAAGCCGGGCCCCAATCACCGGAGACGCCGTGGCCTCGCTCACGGATGCCGACCTGAAGCAGAAGCTGGGATCACAGGAGAGCCTGACCCGGATCGAGGCGGCGCAGAAGCGACTGCTCGCGCTACGACTCCAGCTCGGCGGCCTGATCGGCGGGGGCAAGCTCGGGCCGCCCCTGTGCGTCCTGTTCGAGGGTTGGGACGCGTCGGGCAAGGGCGGCGCGATCAGGCGGCTGGTGAGCCCGCTAGATCCTCGCCACGTTCGCGTTTCCCAGTTCGCCGCACCGAGTGAGGACGAGCGCCGCCACCACTTCCTGCACCGCTTCGGGCCGGCGCTGCCGGGGTGGGGCGGAATGGCGGTGCTCGACCGGTCGTGGTACGGACGGGTGCTCGTGGAGCGCGTCGAGGGGTTCGCGACCGAGGTGGAGTGGCGCCGCGCCTACCCGGAGATCGTCGGGTTCGAGCGCGGACTGGCGATCGAGGGGCTGGTGCTCGTCAAGATCTGGCTGCACGTCTCCGAGAACGAGCAGCTGCGGCGCTTCCGCGCCCGCGAGCGCAATCCGCTCAAGCGGTGGAAGCTGACCGGCGAGGACTGGCGCAACCTCTCGCGCCGGGCTGACTACGAGCGGGCGGTGGAGGACATGCTCGCGCAGACCGACCACCCCGCCGCCCGTTGGCACGTGGTCGCGGCCGAGTCGAAGCCCTACGCCCGGGTGTGCGTGCTCGAGCTGGTGATCGCGACCGTGGAGGAGGCGCTCCGGGCGGTCGGCGAGGAGCCCGTGGCCACCGATTCGGCGCCGTAGGCGCGACTCCCCCAAATAGGGGAGGAGCACCCTCGTCCTCAGGGCCAAGGAATTACGACCAGCGGGGCCCCGAGCGGGTGATTGTCGCGGCCACGGTCCTCGGTCACGATTAAAGGGATGACCACGCCGCTCAGCTTCCCCGACTGTTGCTTCGAGAGTGTCATGACGGGCGCCGAGCGGCCCACTCAGGATGAGGAGCCGATGACACGAGGCCGGCGCGGCTTGGCCGGCGCGGGGGTGGCGATGGTCGGCAGCTGACGGGTGTCGGCGGGGACGGCCGCACCCGGAAGGACCAGACCGATCGCCTAGATGCTGTCCTGTGCGCGGGGGGCGCCGCACTCAGGGCGCGACCATCTGTCCTCCTCCTCGCAGGCAGATGGTGCGACGGCCGCGTGCTTGCTCCGAGAGCACGCGGCCGTCGCTGATTCATCCCGCTAGTGGTTCCCAGACGGACCACCAGGTCCCCGGTCGTGGCCAACGGCCTCGTAGACTCCGCTGCGATGGTCTTCCCCCCGGGACTCCACCAAGAGATTTCGACACGTCGTGAATTCTCGGGACGGGAGAAGAAGATCCTCGGGGGCGTGGTGCTCGCCCTGGCGATCTTCGCCGTCGCGATCATCGTCGCGGTGACCGGGCCGAGCCAGACCAGCGCTCGGGGCTGCGTCGATGTCTCGATCGTCGGCGCGACGGGAAATGCCTTGATCCACCAGTGCGGCGCTGATGCGCGAACGCTTTGTCGCGATGCCGGCAAGTCGGGTGGGTATACCGGCGAGACCGGTAGGCAGATCCGGGCCGCGTGCCGCAAGGACGGATTCGCAGTCGGCCCGATCTCCAACTAACTAAATAGTTCACTAAGGATCGCCAGTTGCCACCAATAGCCTCGCCTCCCACCGACCCTGATCTCTTTCGCTCGCAGTTCCCGGTGCTCGACCGCGTTCTCTACCTCAACGCGGGCACCGAGGGGCCGGTGCCACGCGCTGCCGCGGAGGCGGCGAACGCCCGGATCGAGGTCGAGCTGTCGAGCGGCCGCTGCGGACGCCCCTACTTCGAGGAGCTGATGTCGCTGGCGACCGAGCTACGCGCCCGTTACGCGGCCACGCTCTGCTCTGACTTCGCCTCGGTCGCGCTCACGGGCTCGACCACCGACGGGGTCAACACCGTGCTGGCCGGGCTCGACCTGCGTCCTGGCGAGGAGATCGTCACCACCGACGAGGAGCACCCCGGTCTGCTCGCACCGCTGGCCCGGGCGCGGGTGCGTCATGGGATCACCGTGCGGGTGGTGCCGTGGGACGAGCTCGCCGGCGCGGTCTCATCCTCGACCCGACTGATCGCCTGCTCCCACGTCTCGTGGGTCTCCGGCCGCGTGATGGACGTGCCCGCGCTCGTCGCCTCCGGCGCGCCCGTGCTGCTCGACGGGGCCCAGGCGCTGGGCGCGATCCCCGTCGACGTCCGCGCCCTCGGGTGCGCCTTCTATGCCGCCTCGGGCCAGAAATGGCTGTGCGGGCCCGAGGGGAGCGGCTGCCTGTACGTCGACCCGAAGCTGGTCGACGACCTGCTGATTCCGTGGCCGAACTACGGCTCCCTGACCCGCGGCTCTGACCCCCTGGAGCTTGTCCCGGCCGAGGGCGCCGCGCGTTTCGACCACGGCTTTCCCCCCGGCGTGCGCAGCGCCTCGGCGATCGCGGCGCTCGAGGTACTGGAAGCGCCGGGATGGGACTGGGTCCACGGGCGCGCGGCCGACCTGGCCGCGGCGCTCGCCGCCGGCCTCGAGGCTCGGGGGCTGGACGTCGCTCCGCGCGGGCACTCGACGCTCGTCTCGTGGCGGGTCGCGGACCCCGATGCGGAGGTGCAGCGGCTCGCGGCCGCCGGGATCATCGTCCGCAGCATCCCCGGCGACCGGTCGCTGGTGCGCGCGTCGGTCGGCGCCTGGTCCTCGGCGGAGGACGTCGAGACTCTCGCCCGCCTGGCGGCTGAACCGGGCGCCGCCTAGAGGCGGTCTGCCTGAGCCATCGGCTCAGGTTTCGGCGGCCACGAGCACCCGCTCTGCGCCCGTGTACACGTTCACGCTGCTCCCCCGGGCAAACCCACACAGCGTCAGCCCGCGATCATCCGCCAGCTCGATCGCGAGCGAGCTCGGCGCGCCGACGCCGATCAGGATCGGCGCGCCGGCGACCGCCGCCTTCTGGACGAGCTCGAACGAGAGCCGCCCACTCACGCAGAGAACGAAGTCGTGGAGCGGGATCAGACCGTCGAGTAGGGCGCGCCCCACAATCTTGTCCATCGCGTTGTGCCTGCCTACGTCTTCACGGCTCAGCACGAGCCGGCCGCGTTCGTCGAACAGTCCGGTGGCGTGCACGCCGCCGGTGCGCTCGAAGGCCGGCTGCGAGAGCCGGTCGGGAAGCCGCGCGATCAGCGCACGTTCGAGGTGCGGGCCCGGCGGCAGCGGGGCGCTGTGCACGGCGACCTCCTCCAAAGCGCCCTTACCGCAGACTCCGCACGAGGAGGTCGTATAGAAGCTCCGCGCGCCGGGGTCGCGCCCCAGCGGCCCGGCCACCTCGATCGTGTTGTTGGCCAGGTCCTCCGTGAGGCCGGCGGCACGACGGCCGTCGATCAGACCCTCGCCGTAGAGGAAGCCGAGCGCCAGCTCCTCGTCGTGTCCCGGGGTCCGCATCGTCACCACCAGCGGCCGGCCGTCGACCCTGATCTCGAGCGGCTCCTCCACCGCCACGACGTCGGTGCCCGCGTCGTGGCGAATCGCTCTGTACATGCGCGGATCGGGCTCGGCCATCCGGGCCCCACCATAGCCGCGCGCTGTGGCCCGGTCGTGGTAGAACCGGCCTGAGATGGCACGGGAGAGCGCTTCAGATCCGCCGCGCGGGGGCCCTGCTCCGAGGGGCCCTCGGAGCATCCGCGCTCGCAAGGCGGTTTCCGTGCCCGCCGAGGCGGTCTACCAGTTTCTCGCCACCCTCGACAACCACTGGCTGCTGACCGACCGCTTCGTCTCGCTCGAGCGGCTCCACGGCCCGGTCGAGTCGCGCACCGGGGGGGAGATCACGATCTGCGGGCCGTGGGGCCTGCGGCGTCATGCACGCACGTGGCTCGATGTCGACGACCACGGGTCGCGGCTCGTCGGGACCGCGGTGGTCGGGCGGCGCACGCTCGCGCGGGTGACCTGGACGCTGACGCCGATCCCGGGCGGGACCGATGTCGAGCTGACGGCCTCGGTACTCGCGGCGGGGATGTTCGACCGCGTGCTGCTGCTCGTGGCGGCCCCGTGGCTCCGCCGTCGATTCCTAGCCGCGATCGAGCGGCTCGAGCAGCGCTCAGGCGCTGTTGAAGCCGGTGAGGAAGCGCTGCTGGGCGGCTCGTCCCTTGGTCAGCGCCTTGTTGGCGATCCCAACCTCCTGGATGATCCCGCCGCGGACCCTCAGGACGCCCTCGCTCGAGGCGCCGGGCGCGATGTACCATCTGTTCAGGCCGATCCGGAAGACCTTGCCGACGTGTAGCCGCTTGGCGACCGCACTCAGGGCCATGCCCGGGCGCGCGCCGTCGAGGGCGTAGAACGGGTTCACGGTCAGCGCGAGCACGACCTTGCCCTTGACGCCACCGCGCTTCTTCGCCGGAAGGCTGCGGAGCAGCTTGCTCGACGGGTAGCCGGCATGGATACCCCAGCCGCCGTACAGGCAGAAGTAGTCGATCTCGCCGGCGGTGGACAGACGGCGGGTCAGCGCGCGGCGCGCCTTGGTGCGCGTGGTCCCGAGCGAGATCCGGCCGAGCGAGACGCCGCTCAGCTTGCCGGTGGGCTTCGCGCAGGTGAGCGTGCCCGCCAGCGCCACCACCCTCGCGGCGCTGGACACCGGGGTTCCGGCACCGGCGGTGTTCGACGCCGTCACCACGCACTTGAGCGAGCTGGCCTCGTCGGCGATCTGGACCGTGTACGTCGCGCCCGTCGCGCCGGCGATCGAGGATCCATTCCGGTACCACTGATAAGTGAACCCGGTCGGGCTTCCCAACCAGGTCCCGTTCAAGCAGCTCAGCTTGCTGCCCGGCGTCGGCGTCCCGGTGACCGCCGGCGCCGCGGTGTTGACCGGCGCGACGACGGCAGGCGGGGGCGCGGGCACCGACACGGCCGCGCTCGTCGCCGGTTGGCCCGGTCCGAAGCTGTTGGACGCGGTGACGGTGCAGGTCAGCGCATTGCCCTGGTCGGCCGCCGTGATCACATAGGTCGAGCTGGTGGCGCCCGAGATCGGCGTCCCGTTGCTGTTCCATTGATAGCTGAAGGTGTCCGGATTGGCGCTCCAGGTGCCCTGTGAGCAGCTCAGGGTCTGACCTACGCCCGCGGTCCCGGCGATCGCGGGCGCCCCGATGTTCGCCGGCCCCGGATTGACGTCCAAGGTCACGTTGGTCGGGCTGTACACCGCGAAGTAGGACCCGGCGCCCGTTCCCGTGAGCGCGAACGCCCCTCCTTGCGAGGCGACGGAATTGCCGACGATCTCGAACGTATCGCCGGGCTCGGGGATAAAGCCGCCCCCATCGGTCAGCGAGAGATCGCCGCCCAACGAGGTGGTGCCGACCACGTTCAGCTGGCTGTAGCCGCTGCCTCCCGTCGTCCCGTCGACATTGATCGCCAGCGTGCCGCCCACCTGCGAATAGTTGCCGGTGATCGTCAGCACGCCCACGGGGCTGCCCGGGGCGAGCGTCCCCGAACTGTTCTCCACCGGCCCCGCGACGGTGCCGGTACCGTCGAGCGTCCCGCCGTTGAGCGTCGTCGAGGCGGCGGCCAGGGTGGTACCGCTCGCCACGGTCGTGGTCCCGCCGGGGAGCAGGAGTGCATTGCTGCCGAACCCATACGTGCCGGTGGTGCCGGCGCCGGCGACGACACCGGCAGCGCTGAAGGTGGCGGTGGCGCCCGTGATGCTCGTCCCCGCCCCGAGCGTGAGCGTGCTCGACGTGCTCACGGTCGGCGCATTCGCGGTGGCCAGGGCCGTGCCGTTGCTGGTGCTCAGACTACCGCTGGTGATCGACCCGCCGTCGAGGGCCAGGGTGCCCGAGAGGGCGGCGGTCCCGGTCTGGTCGATGGCCAGGGAACCGTCCGAGGGGTTGATCGTGCCGGCGCTCCAGGTGAAGGTTCCGGTGACGGTCAAGGTCGTATGGCTGGGGCTCCCGAGCTGGCCGGCGCCCGTCAGCGTCAGGTTGCCGGTGGTGCTGCTCCCGTTCTCCAAGTCCACGGTGCCCGGACCCACCGTGGTTGCCGTCGCGGCGTCGTAGGTAGCGCCGCTGTCCACGGTGAGCGTGCCGCCGGTGACGGTGACGCCGGCGCTCGAGAGGGTGCCGCCGACGGTGAGCGTGCCGCCGCTTTGGTGCAGGGTCGCGCTCGAGAGGGTGGCGCCGCCGTCCACCACCAGGCTGTCGGCGATCAGGTCGGCGAGGGTGGTCGAAACCGTCCCGCCGTTCAAGATCGTGGTCGCGGCGCCGCCGCTGGCCTCGCCCGCCGTGAAGGTACCCGCGCCGCTGATCGTGCCCGAGATCGCCCCGGAATACACGTTCAGCGCCACTGAGGCCGGCACCGTCATCGTCGTGTCGGCCGCGGTGGTCAGGTTCTGGACGTTCAGGGTGCCGGCGAGGGTGCTGTTGGCGGTGACGTCGAGGTCGAAGCCGAGCACCGAGCTGGTGCCGCTGTTGACGATCCCCGCCGCGGTGATCGTTCCCGGCGTAGCGCTCGCCGCCAGGTCGACGCCTGAGAAGGTGACGACCCCGGTCGCGGTCAAGGTCGGGGCGTTGGTGTCGGTCAGGTTCGAGCTGCCGATCGTGACCGCACCGGTGGCGACGGAGCCGCCGCCCCACGCCGTGGAGCCGGTGCCGTTGACGGTCAAGCTGCTACCGCCGGCGCCCTGGGCGATGCTGAGCGCATTGTCCGGCGAGGCGGCCGTGTCGAGCTTGTTGGCGCCGGTCCCGCCCCAGTCCATGTTGCCGGTCACCGTCAGCGTCTGGCCGAGGCCGTTGAGGCTGCCGCCGTCGATCAGATCCAGGGCATCGGCCGCCGGGGCATTGGCCGACGTCGCGAGCGTCGAGGCATCGGTGGCCGAGTCGAGCGTCAGCTGGCCACCGTCGATGTCGAGCGCCCCGCCCTGCACCTCGCCGACGGTCTCGTTATCGCCGCTACCCACGGTCACCGTCGTCCCCGTGCTCCAGCACGCGACGTCGCCCGCGCCGGGAACGGCGGGCAACCAGGTGCCGCCGGTGCTCCAATCGCCGCTGTTCCCCGTGGTCGGGGTGAAGACGTCGTCGGGGGACGGGCAGTTCGCAGGCCGGAGCAGCGCGGTCAAGGTGAAGGAGGTGGCGCCGTACTCGGGGACGTAATCGCCCGCGTTGGTCCCGGTCACCGAGGTGAATTTCGTGCCCGATGATGAGCTGTAGGTCACGACCGCGAGGCTGTCGCCCTGAACCGGCGTGTAGGTGCCGCTCAGCGACAGGGTGCCGCCGAGCGCGGTGGTTCCTCCCGTCGACTTCAGCTGGCTGAAGCCGGTGCCGGGTGTTGAGCCGTTGATCTGGATGTCAAGCGTGCCCCCGGTCTGCGAGAACGCGCCGGTGGCCGTGAGCACGCCCGTCCCCGGCGGATCGCCCGGCGACACCGTTCCCGAGGTGTTGGTGATCGACCCGGTGACCGTCCCGGTGCCGTCGAGGGTGCCGCCGGTGAGCGTGGCCGAGGAACCGAGCGTGCCGTCGACCTGCAGGGTTCCACCGCTGATCGCGGTCGAGGTGGAGTCGACGGTGCCGCCGTTGGTCACGGTGCCCGCGGTGAGGGTCAGCGCACCGCTACTGTCGAGGGTGGCGCCGCTGGCCACGGTCGTGGTTCCACCCGAGATCGTCAGCGGTCCGCTATCGAGCGTTTCGCCGCTCACCAGCGAGGTGGTCCCGCCCGTGAGGGTCAGGCCATTGGTGCCGAACCCGAAGTCACCGGCGATGGGAACGACCCCGGCGGCGCTGAACGTCGCATCGCTATCGGCCAGGTCAGACGCGGTGTCGAAGGTGATCGTGCCCGTCGAGGTCACGGTCGGCGAACCGGAGGCGGCGAAGTTCGGCCCGCTTATCGTGGTCGCAGCGCTCGAGATCGAGCCGCCGTCGAGGTCGGGAGTGGAGGTGGTGCCGTCGATCGCCAAGGTGCCGGCGGTGATCGCCATCGTCGAGCCGACCGTGGCGTCCCCAGAGGTCACATCCCCCCAGTTGAAGGCGCTCTCGACGGTCAGCAGCTGATCAGGGGCCGTGGCTGGACCGTCGATCGTGCCGCCTCCGTCGAGCGTGAGATCTTCGACGATCGAGGCAGTCGAGGTGGACAGCGTGAGGGTGCCCTGGACGATGAGATCGCCGCCCGCGTCGATCGAGTCAGCAGCCTCCGTGTCCGCGCTCCCGATCGTGACCGTCGTGGTCGAGGCCCAGCAGGCAACCTCACCGGGAACAGGAAGGGCGTTGTCCGTCGTGTCGCCGTCGACGGCCCAGTTGCTGACGTCCGACCAGTCGCCGGTGGTCGCGGTGTACTCGTCGTAGCTGCCTGTCGCCGGGCACCCCCCCTGCGCCGACGCCGTCGTGGTCAGCGCGCTCGCGAGGGCGAGCGCGGCCAGGCTCGCCGCCACCATCGCCAGCAGGGCGCGTCGCCCGAATCCGGACAGGTGATGTGCGCGTGGACACCTCAATGTTGCCCTCTCCTTAAGGCGATCTCGCCTCGCTCAGCCGCCGTGATTCTACGGTTCTCCGTTTCCCGCGGCAACCACTGCCGACCTGCCTGATCGTCAGCATGGCAAGCGTCTAAACGCACACCCGGCCGCCGCTGCCCGTTCCCCACGGCAACTCAGGCGACCTCTCGTGGACGCCGCGACAAGCCTACCACCGGTCGCCGCACGGGAGCGCAAGTACGCGTTCAAGGTCTAACCTTAAGTCATGGCAGATCGTCTCGTGTACGTGTCACGACTCGTAAGGCGATCGCTCGTTGGCGCCGATGGGGCCGAAGTGGGACGCGTCGTCGACGTGGTGCTGGGTTCCGGCGGCCGGCCGCCTCGGGTGAACGGCTTCGTCGTCGCCGTCCAGCGCCGACACGTGTTCGTCGGCATCGGCCGGGTGGGAGAGATCGATACCGAAGGCATCCGGCTGCGGCGCGGGTCGATCAACTTGCGCCAGTTCGAGCTCCGCCCGGGCGAGCGCCTGGTGTCCGGCGAGCTGATCGGAACCAGGATCAAAGAGGGTCGTGTGGTCGACGTGGGGCTCACGCCGGCGCCCGAGCCCTTCGCGTGGGAGGTGGCGACGGTCGCGATCGGCCACCGTGGCCTGCCCTCACCGCGCCGGGGGCCAAGGGTGATCGACTGGAGCGAGGCCGGCGATCTGTTCGCCGACGAACGCCCGATCGACCGCGAGGCGGCGGCACTCGGGGGGCTTCACCCGGCCGAGATGGCGGCCGCGATCCGCGGCCTTCCCCTGAGCCGGCGCCGCGTGCTCGCGTCGGCGCTGGAGGACGAACGGCTGGCTGACCTGCTCGAGGAGCTTTCCGAGGATGAGCAGGTCCGGCTGATCGAAGGGCTCGATCACACGCGCCTGGGCCGGGTGCTCGACGAGATGGAGGCCGATGACGCCGCCGACCTGCTGGCCGAGTTCTCCGCCGCTCGCCAGGCGGAGCTGTTGGGCGCGATGGACCCAGAAGAGGCCGAGCCCGTTCGCCGGCTGCTGACCTATGCGCCGGATACTGCGGGCGGGCTGATGACCCCCGAGCCGATCATCCTCGCCCCGCAGGCCACGGTCTCCGAGGCGCTCGCGCGGATTCGCGATCCCGACCTGCCGGTCCCGCTGGCCTCCCAGGTGTTCGTGTGCCAGCCGCCGCTGGAGACTCCGACCGGCCGCTACCTCGGAGTGGTGGGGATGCAGCGCCTGCTGCGGGAGGCGCCCGGTAAGCCCGTGGGCCGCTGCCTCGACGAGGACTGGGAGACGATCGATGTGGACGCCAGCGACCGCGAGGTCGCGGAGCGCCTCGCCGCCTATGACGTGGTCGCGATTCCCGTGACCGACTCCGCGAAGCGGCTGGTCGGCGCGGTTACCATCGATGACGTGCTCGACCGTGTGCTGCCCTCGAACTGGCGCTTGGCGCGCCACTCCGGCTGATGGCTCGTCACGACGACCTGAGCAAGCCCCGCGGGACCCCCGGCGGCCCCTCCTACAACCCCGATGCGTTCGCGGCCTACGCCGAGCGGATGGCGCGCTTCCTGGGGACGGGTCGCTACCTGGCCGCCCAGACCGTGGTGGTGATCCTATGGATCATCCTCAACGTGACGGCCGCCGTGGGACGCTGGGATCCCTACCCGTTCATCCTGCTCAACCTCGCCTTCTCGACCCAGGCCGCCTACGCGGCGCCGATGATCCTGCTCGCCCAGAACCGGCAGACCGACCGCGAGCGAGACGAGATCGAGCGCGACCGGGCGATGAACGCTCGCTCGCTGGCCGACACCGAGTTTCTCGCCCGCGAGATGGCGGGGATCCGCCTCGCGCTCGAGCACAAGGCCGACCGCGAGGATGTAACCGACGCGATCGATCGGCTGACCCACGCCCTCGAGCGGCTGCATGGTGCCGAGCTCGGCCCCGAGCCGGGCCACGACGAGGACTGACTCAGCGCTCAGATAAGCTGCCCCCATGGATCCGACCAGCCCAGGTGAGCTCGTGAAGGTCGCCGGCGCAGGGCCGGATCTCGACGGGATCGTGTTCGACATGCCGAGCGCCTCGAAGACCGTGGTCGCGGTGATGGATCCCGTTCGCGGCCCTCTGTTCCGCACGGTCAATCCCAGCGCTCTGACGCCGCGCAGCGAGGACGGCCCGGACGATCGGGCACTGCGTCTGCTCATTCGCCGCACGCCGTCACCGGCTCCCGGCTCCGGGCGTGACGGCGTGAGCGGAGGGCGGGGACGCTCGGGGTACCAGCGCGGCACCGCGCACCGCACCACCGGCAGATAGCCCTGCCGTCGGTGGCGGCCCCCTTCAAAGCACGCTCTCCTCACAACCATCACTCGCGCCGAATCCAAGCGCCGACAGCCGAGGATATTTCCGCGACGCGGTAGCCGGCTTCGGCCCAGGAGTGACGGAGGCGGGCCGCCCAGGGAGGAGCCCATCCGCGTGCTCTGGCCGTGCCGAGCACGACCGCGGGCACGACGAGCAACCCGCAGAGCACGATCAGGATCGCGACCGGGGCCGGCAGGCCCCAGTCGCTCGCCGCGGTCGCTGAGCCGGCGGGCAGCCGGGCGTTCTGGCCGAGCGGGGGCGCCGGAGGCGGCACCGGGGTGCTCGCGAGCGCGGTCGGCGTGGTCGTGGCTGCCCGCTTGTTCACACTGCAGGCGCCGTCGGCCCGCTCCTGGCGTGCCTCGTCGATCGCCGCGACGAGGTTCTGGTTGTACTGCTCGTCGTTGTTGGGGACCGAGCTCTGGGCCTGCGCCAGCTCGGCAGCCGAGAACTCGCAGGGAGGCAACGTCTGAGTCGCGCTGCTGTCGAAGGCGTTCTGGACCATGGCGAAGGCGCCGGTGCCCGTCGCCGGCGGCGACGGGCTCGCCATCGTCGAGACCGTCCGGCTGGTGAACGTCTCGCCGGTGGGCGAGCGCCACGCGATCCGAATCGACCCCCTCCCGGGCGGCGTTATCCGGGTGGTGAAGTAGCCGTACACGGCGCTGGCAGGCACCTCGGCGGTCGCGATCGTGCGGTAGCGCCTGCCGCCTGCGGGCCGCCACTCGATCAGTGCCTGCTCCGCGGTGTCCTTCGGGGCCAGCCGGAGCATGCCCCAGATCAGCATCTTCGAGCCGCGCGGCACCTTCGTGGCCGGGATCCACATCGGCAGGCGGTAGGCGGCGTAGGCGGGTTTGCGAGTACCGTCGCGCGGGGTGCCGGGACCGTAGATGAGCCCGGTCTGGAAGGTGGATCCCCAGTAGTCGTAGGAGGTCGGTGGATACGCGGTGTTGGGTCCGCTGTCGTAGAGCAGGAACTGCGTCACCGAGCGGACCCGGGGATCCCGCCAGGCCATGTAGTCGGCCTCGTTGAGATAAGCGGCCTGCTCGGCCGGGCTGACATTCGCGGAGGGGTTGGGCGGGTTGGTCTCGTACCCGTACTCGGTCAGGTAGATCGGGATCTTGCGCTTGACCCCGTAGGCGGCGAAGGCCCGGTCGAGGCCGCGCTCGAGGCGCGCGAGGTTGGCGAGGGGCACGAAGTCGGCGACCGGAGAGCTGACGTTAGGCGCGAACAGGAAGTAGTAGGGATGGTGGGCGAACCCGGTCGCGTAGAACAGGCCGGGGTTCGCGCTCACGAACGCGCGGGCGCTCCCGCTCGTGGGGCAGCCAAGCGCGGACGCCGCAGCCCCGGTGAGCGGCCGGTAGCTCGAGCTCACGCAATACAGCGCCCGCACGAAGACCATCGGCGTCATCGCATCGAAGGAGCCGGTGTCGCTGTCGTAGCGCTCGCGCCCGGCGACCTTGACTGCGGTGATGTCCCCCTCGGGCGCGGTCTCGCCGACCAGGATCGTGTCGCTGCTCGCGGTGTGACCGGTGACCTCGAGCGCCCGCACCGCGGCATCGACGAGCGCGCGGTAGAGCCGCGGCGAGTCGGGAACTTGCCTACCGCGGACCGTCCGCCACTGCGGCGCAAGCCAGCCCGGTTGGTTGGGCTCGTTCCAGATCGACCAGAAATCGACGCGCGGGAGCGGGCGGGAGGCGGCGGGGATGGCGGTCGGTATCCGGGAGCTCGGCGCCAGCGACGGGAGCAGCGGCGCTCCGGGCGCCGCTTTCCTCGCCACCGGTACGTAGGTGCCGCTGTAGCGCGTGCCCAGGGCCTGCACGAACTGGCCGAAGGCGGTCGCCGCGGGGTCGTAGACGGTCGGGGTGGTTCCGGCTGGAAGCGCCACCGACGCCGGCGCCATCGCCCATAGCGGCCCAGGATCGGTGACGTTGAAGTCGACGCCGATCCCGCGAGCCCGGGCCATCTTGACCACCCTGTCGTAGGGCTTCCAGGCGCCGCGCGGATAATCGGCAGGATCGGCGGCGTCGAATCCGGCCGGCTCGGTGGTCGCGGTCGGGTCGGGCGCGAGGTACGCCCACTCGATGGTCACCCTGATCCGGTCGACGCCGAGCGCCTTGAGCGAGCTGAGCGTGCGGGCAACGGTCGCCCGATCGGCGTAGAGCAGGTGATCGTCGTCCTGGAAGATCGACTGCGGCGCGTGCGGCGGGCGTGGCGCACCCGACGCAAGCAGCGAGGTAAGCGCGGCAATTACGGCGACGGTGACCGCAATCAGCGCGGCGGCAGCGCGAATCGATGGGCGTTTCATCGTCGTGGGCCGTGGGGCGGTGGGCGCCAGAACGTCGCCCAGCATAGGTGGCGCCCACGCTTCGGACCTCCGATCCCGCGCCCGGCGGGCCCACCGACCGACATACTCCGGCGATGGCGACCCACTCCACGCCGGCGATCATCCGAGAGGTTCTGACCACGACCCGGACCTGGGCCGTTATCGGCTGCTCGCCCGATCCCTGGCGGGACTCGCACCGAGTGGCGCGAATGCTGCAGGATCACGGCTATCGGGTGATACCGGTGAACCCCGTCGTCGAGGAGCTGCTCGGCGAGCGCTGCTACCCGAGCGTGACGGCGATTCCCGCCCGGGAGGGCGTCGAGGTCGTGGACATCTTCCGGCGCGCTGACCAGGCCGGCGCACACGTGAACGAGGCGATCGCCATCGGCGCCGGCGCGGTCTGGCTGCAGCTTGGCGTGATCGACGAGGCCGCGGCCTGGCGAGCCACCGAAGCCGGATTGCAGGTCGTGATGGACCGGTGTCCGGCGATCGAGCTGCCGCTCCTTGCCTCGTTATCCGATTCGGACAACTAACACGCCGGATCTCTGGCCAATGGGCTAAAGGCGAAACTGCCCACGACCGACATCATTATCGGGTAGAAAGCCCCGCCAAGGGGGAGTTGAAATGAACGCTGAACGTACACACGCATATCGAAGAGTCATTCAGACCGTCAACGCGCTGGGTCCGAGCAAGCTGCTCGACGAGGAGCAGGATCGCATCCGCTCCGCGGCGGATAGCCTGATCTTCAGCGACGGCCTGTCGGAGGACATCGCCGCGCGTGAGGCACTGGACGACATCGAGCGTCTGTGTAGCGCGCTGGTCGAGAGCGGACGCTGGCAGCAGAGCACGGCGTCGCGGCTCGCCGGGGACGTGCTCGAATGTGGGCCCGGACACCCGGCAGCGCTCAGGGCGGCTTAGAGCCGTAAGCCGGCCACCGCGCCGCGATCTCCACCGCGCGCTCGATGCCTTCGCATTCGACGATCAGGTAGCCACCGAAGTGCTCCTTGGCCTCGGCCAGCGGCCCGTCGGTGATCACGGGAGCACCGGCCTGGACCCGCACGGTCTTGGTCTGGGCAGGATCGGCGAGCGGGTCGGTGCCGACCAGCTCGCCGGACTCCCGTAGTTCCTTCAGGACGGCGAGCACCTCCTCGCCCAGGGGCTCGCTGCCCGGGCCGAAGAAGGCCTCGCGGGTATCGGCATTGTCGTAGAGCAGAATCATGTAGCGCATTCTTGTCCTCCTCAGGTTGGCTTCGTACCCCTGAGTCGGAGCCGCTCCTTGCCGCTCGACGTACCTACTCGACCGATTTCAAGCTGCCGATGCCCAGCGAGTAGTCGGCGGGCGCGCCGCTCGCCTCGGGCGCGGCCGGCTCGGGGGCCGCGGGCTCGGCCGCCGCGGGCTCGGCGGACATGACTGCCGGCGGATCCGGCGGGTCTTCGAGGAAGCCGGCGCTCGGCACGAAGAACAGGCTCCCGGTCACCGCGGTCGAGAAATCGAGAATGCGGTCGTAGTTGCCCGGCGGGTTGCCGACGAACATGTTGCTCAGCATCTGCTCGGTCACATCCGGGGTCGCGGCGTAGCCGATGAAGTACGTGCCGAAGACGCCGTCGCCGACCCGGCCGAACGGCATGTTGTCGCGCACGATCTGGCGCTCCTCCCCGCTCTCGTCGGTGATCGTGTTCAGCGCCACGTGCGAGTTCGTCGGCTTGACGTCGTCGGGCATTTCGATGTCCGCGAGCTTCGTGCGTCCGATCACGCGCTCCTGCTCCTCGACGGGCAGAGCGTTCCACGCGTTCAGGTCGTGCAGGTACTTCTGCACGATGACGTAGCTACCACCCGCGAAGTCGGGATCCTCTTCGCCGACCGTGACCGCGGCGATCGCCGCGTCGCCCACGGGATTCTCGGTTCCGTCGACGAAGCCCATCAGGTCGCGCTCATCGAAGTACTTGAAGCCGTGCACCTCGTCGACGACCTCCCCGCGACCGGCGAGCCGATTCATCAACTGCCCCGCCAGCTCGAAGCACAGGTCCATGCGGCGGGCGCGAATATGGAACAGCAGGTCTCCCGGCGTCGAAACGGCGGCGTGCTTTGGGCCTACGAACTCGGGCAGGACGTGGAGACCGGCGGGACGCGCATCGGCAAAGAGCCGGTCCCATAGCGCGGACCCGATGCCGACCACGCAGCTCAGCTCACCCTCGGGGATCCGGAATCCAACCGACCGCGTCAGACCGGCGAGGTCTGCGAACAGGTCGCGGACATCACCCTCGGCGCCCACCCGGACGGTCACGACGAGGAAGATCGCCGCTTCGGTCAACGGCTTCAACACCGACTGGGGCTCGGCATCGCGCGGCATCACGGAATCGTATAGACCGCCAAGGGTGAATTACGATCCGCAATGTGCCCGATCGCCGCAAGCGACTCGCTCTGCTGGCGGCGATCATGGGCTCGTTCGTGGCGGGCCTCGATGCCACCGCCGTCAATGTCGCGCTGCCGGCGATTCGCGCCGACCTGGGCGGCGGGCTCGCCGGCCAGCAGTGGGTCTCGAACGCATATCTGCTCGCGCTGGGCTCGCTGATCCTGGTCGGGGGCTCGTTGGGCGACGTGTTCGGCGAGAGACGCGTGTTCTCGATCGGCGTTGCAGGGTTTGGGATCGTGTCGCTGCTGTGCTCGATCGCGCCGAGCATCGAGGTGCTGATCGCTTGTCGCACGCTGCAGGGAGCTTTCGGGGCGCTGCTGACCCCGAGCGCGTTGGCGGTGATCGTCGCGGCTTTCCCTCCTGATGAACGGGGCGCCGCGATCGGTTCATGGACGGCGTGGGCGGGGATCGCCACGGTCGTCGGCCCCCTCGCCGGCGGGTTCCTGGTCGACGCGGTCTCGTGGCGGCTGATCTTCGCGGTGAACATCCCCTTCGTGGTGGCGACACTGGTCCTGGTCTCGCTCGCGGTTCCCGCCCAAGCGCGCGGCGCTGTGCATGCTCGCGTGGACTGGCTGGGCGCCGCGCTCACGTTCTTCGGCCTCGCCGGTCCGGTGTTGGCGCTGATCCGCGAGCCGGTCGTCGGATGGGGGAGCGCCCAGGTGTGGCTGCCCGGGCTGGGAGGGCCGGCGCTCCTCGTCCTGTTTCTGCTGCACGAGCGGCGCACCCCGGCGCCGATGCTGCCGCTGGGCCTGTTCAAGCGACGCAACTTCACCATCGGAAACGTGCAGACGTTCGCCATGTACGGCGGGCTCAACATCACCTTCTTCCTGCTCGTGCTGTTCCTCCAGGAGGTCGCCGGCTACCGCGCGCTCCAGGCCGGCTTCGCGTTGATGCCCTCGACGATCGTCATGTTCGTCCTCTCCAAGCGTATGGGGCGCCTCGCGGACCGCTTCGGCCCGCGGCTGTTCATGGGCCTCGGTCCCCTGATCGCGGCCCTAGGTCTGGTCCTCTTGTTGCGCCTCCACGGTCACGTCGACTACTTGACCGATCTGCTCCCCGGGCTGCTGATCTTCTCGATCGGCCTCGCCTGCACCGTCGCGCCGCTCACCGCCTCCGTGCTCTCCGATGCCGACGAGTCGAACGCGGGCATTGCGTCCGGAGTCAACAACGCGATCGCCCGTGTGGCCGGACTCCTCGCGATTGCCGCCGTCGGGGCGATCATCTCGGCCCAGTTCAGCTCGACGCTGGACCACCGCCTCGCGGGCATCAGGCTCTCACCGGCAGCCCGGACCGCAGTCACGCGGGCCCGCGCTCAGACGCTCGCCCGCGTCCCCGCGTCACGGGTCGGTCCGGCGGTCTCCCGCGCGGTGGAGGCGGCCTCGGTTCACGCCTTCCATGTCGGGATCGAAATCTCCGCCGCGCTCGTCGCGCTCGGTGGCCTGCTCGGGCTGACAGGGATCCGCAACCCGCGGCGGGTCGTGCAATGCGAGCAGTGCGCGGGCGGGCAGCTCGCCGGTCAGCCCCTCGACGCGGGGCGCGAGCAGGCGCCCACGCTCACGGCGATCACGGTCGCCGTACGGCGATCCGGTTGGCGAAGCCGCCGCAAGCCTTGGCGGCATTCTCGAAGGCCGGCGACTGCGGGTTGACGCCGGAGCCAAGATTCGCTTCGATCCCTCCGCCCGAGGGGAAGGTGGGGTCAGGGATCGGCACACCGTGCTTGCGCATGCACTGCGCATTGGCGATCGCCGCCAGCTTTTGACTCTCCGAGATCGCCGGCGGCGGCCCTCCCCCGCCGGGCAGATATTCCTGGCACGCCTTCTCCGCGGCCTTGACCACCGGCCCGGCGAAGGTGATGCCGTCGGCGATGATCGTGCCCGTGTTGGACATGCCGAGGCCGTTGAAGCCCTCGCCGCCCGAGCCCGCGCTCGGATCGGGGAAGCCCGAGACGCCGTTCGCGCGCATGCACTTCGACACGGCCGCCGGCGAGTTCGCCGGTCCGTATGGGCTCGACGAGCCGCTGTGCGTGGAGCCCGAGCTGCCACAGGCCGCGATCGCCAGGGCGCAGCTCGCAGCGACGAGCGCGAGCGACAGGTTGCGGCCGTGACTGTTCGCTACCGGCATCGGACTCCTCGAGAGGTGGCTGGCGGCCTACTGATAGCGAGGTGACGGTTACAGCGACGTTACGTCGCTGATCGGCATTTGTCTTGGTGGAGTTGGTAGATGTTGATTTCGGGGCCGGGGAGGTGGTATTGGCGGGGGTAGTAGTCGATTGACCAGTCGAAGTTGAAGGG
>Ga0302326_10005869_pt1 | contig 27798 bp, 23 predicted proteins | sample Palsa_T0_3_FD_202264 | JGI IMG/M metagenome (GOLD analysis project Ga0302326, IMG submission 202264) | Peat permafrost microbial communities from Stordalen Mire near Abisko, Sweden - Palsa_T0_3 | ecosystem: Environmental > Terrestrial > Soil > Palsa > Peat permafrost | place: Sweden: Abisko... | reverse complement strand
CAGCCGCCGGTCACCAGGCTGGCGATGCTGCCGTTGGCCAGGCCGGTGTACCACTGGGTCGACCAGGAGGTGACCGGGGCCAGCAGGTCGTTGGTGATCAGCGGGGACCAGAGGGCGGCGAACTTCTCGGCCCCGGCGTCCTGCAGGTTGATGGTGACGTTCTTGGTGCCGCTGACGGCGTACGGGTCGCCCCCGGCGGCCCAGATCATGCTGGTGACGAAGCCGGGGTCGCCGGTGTCGTTGCCGATGTACTCCTTGGGGTTGGCCGCGTGCAGCTTGGCCGCGTCGGCGGCGTACTGCGCCCAGGTGGTGGGCACGGTGAGGCCGTACTTGTCGAAGATCGTCTTGTTGTAGAACAGCGCCATCGGCCCGGTGTCCTGCGGCAGCCCGACGAGCTTCCCGCCGACGTTGACCGAGTCCCAGACCGCGCTCGAGAACTGGCTCTGCGCGCTGCCGAGGCCGTCGGCCGACAGGTCGGCCAGCGCGCCCTGCAGCGCGAACTGCGGGAGCGCGTAGTACTCGATCTGGGCGACGTCGGGGGCGCCCGACCCGGCCTTGATCGCGTTCTCGAGCTTGGTGTACTCGGCCGAGCCGGTGCCCGCGTTGACCAGGTTCACCGTGACCTTCGGGTACTGCTTCTCGAACGCCTTCACGATGTCGGCGGTCTGCGGTGCCCACGCCCACACGGTTAGCGTGGTCGGCTGATGGAGGGCGGCGGCGATGGCGGACGCGCCGGAACTGCCGCCGGCCGCCGTGCTGCTGCTCGCGCTCGACGTGCCGCCGCTGGCGGCGGGGCTGCCGGCGCTGCTGCAGGCGGCCAGTCCGGCCGCCAGGGCGAGACCGGCGGTGGCGACGGACGCGGTGCCGGCCGCCGTTCGCCAGCCGCGGGTTCCGGTTGTTCTGGTTCTCGGGGAGGAATTCTCGTGCATTGTCGTGCCTTCCACTTCGTTGTCGACGGTTCGGCGTTGTCGATGATTCGCTGATTGATCGAGGGGCGGGCGACCGTTGCCTACGGCACGGGTCAGTGGCGGCGGGGGTGACCGGTCACATTTTCACGCTCCCGGCGGCCAGGCCGGACCGCCAGTAACGCTGCATGACCAGGAACGCGATCATGATCGGGATGACGGTGAGCAGCGACCCGGTGATCACGAGGTTGTAGATGGCCTGGCCGCCGGCCGTGAACGACTGCTGATCCCAGTCGTTGAGGCCGACGGTCAGCGGGTACCACTGCGGCGTGCTGAGCATGATCAGCGGCAGGAAGTAGTTGTTCCAGGTGGCCACCACGGTGAACAGCAGCACCGTGACGACCCCGGGCGTCAGCAGCCGGAGCGAGATCTGGAAGAACGTGCGCATCTCGCTGGCGCCGTCGATCCGCGCTGCCTCGAGCAGTTCGGCGGGCACCGCGTCCTGCGCGTAGACCCAGATCAGGTACAGCCCGAACGGGCTGACCAGGGACGGCAGGATGACCGACCACGGAGTGTTGGCCAGGTGCAGGTGGGAGAAGAGCAGGAAGGTGGGCACGGCGAGCGCCGTGCCGGGCACCGCGACCGCGCCGAGCACGACCGCGAAGACGCCCCGCCGGCCGGGGAAGTCGTACTTCGCCAACCCGTAGCCGGCCAGGGTGGCGAGGAAGGTGGCCCCGCCCGCGCCGACGACGACGTAGAGCAGCGTGTTCGCGAGCCAGCGGACGAAGATGCCGTTGTCGTAGGTCAGCACCTGGTGGATGTTGGACCAGAGGGCGAACGGCCCGCCGAACCAGAGGCCGAAGGTGCTGAACAGCGCCCCCGGGGTCTTCGAGGAGTTGACCACCAGCCAGAACAGCGGCAGCAGGGCGTACAGCAGCATCACCGTCATCAGCAGGCTGAGGATGAGCGAGTGCCGCTTCCGGCTGCCCGGGCTGCCGCTCGCGTTCGCCTTGCGCGCCGTCTGGGCCGCGTCGGCCTTGCGGGCCCGGCGGGCCGGCCTTGTCGTCGTCGCGGTCATGCCATCCTCCTGCGGCCGTACCACTGCACTCCGCCGGCCGCGAGCATCGTCAGCACGCCCATGACCACGGCGATGGTGGCCGAGTAGTTGTACTCCTGGCCCGAGAACGACAGGTTGTAGGCGTACATGTTGGGGGTGAAGTTGGGCGGGATGGTGTCCGGCGCGAGCCAGTGCAGGATGTTGGGCTCGTTGAACAGCTGCAGGCTGCCGATGATCGAGAAGACCACCGCCACCACCATCGCCGGGCGCAGCGCGGGCAGCTTGATCGACCGGGCGATCCGGGCCGGGCCCGCCCCGTCGATCTCCGCCGCCTCGTACAGGTCGCCCGGCACCGATCGGAGCGCGGCGTAGAAGATCAGCATGTTGTAGCCGACGAACTCCCAGGTGACGACGTTGCCGATGGACGCAAGCACCCAGCTGCCTGACAGCGGGTCGGGCAGGCCGACGTGCAGCGCGCTGCTGAGCCTGGCGACCAAGCCGAACTGCGAGCCGTAGACGAAGCCCCACATCAGCGACGCGACCACGGCCGGCACCGCGTACGGCAGGAAGATTGCGAGCCGGTAGAACGGCGCCCACCGCAGTCGCGCGCTGTCCAGCGCCAGCGCCGCCAGCAGCGCGAGGATGAGCATGACCGGGACCTGCAGGACGAGGAAGAGCGCGACCCGGCGCACCGACGCCCAGAACTGCGGGTCGGTCAGCGCCTGCCGGTAGTTCTCCAACGCCACGAACGAGTTGCCGCCGATCAGCTGCTCCCGGAACAGGCTGAGGTAGACCGCGTAGCCGATGGGCGCGATGAGCCCGAAAGCGAAGACCACCAGGAACGGCGCGACGAATCCCCAGCCGGTCCACCGCCGGCGCCGCCGGGCGGGCCGAGTCGGCGCCGGCCGGGCGCTCCGGGCGGCGCCGAGCGGCCGGGCGCCGAGCGGGAGGTCTGCCATGACATTTCCGTTCGTTTGCCGTCACCACGATGTTTACGCAAACATTTTATGTTTACGCGAACATACACTGGCCTAACATGGACGCGCAAGCAGTGGACAGCTGACGTGGGCGACCGGGCGCCAGCGACGGGGGAGACGCGGGGAAGACATGACGCGGACGAAAATCAGTGCGGCCGGAGCGCCGCGTCCCTCGATGGCTGACGTGGCCCGGCTGGCCGGGGTGTCGTCGCAGACAGTGTCGCGGGTGTCCAACGGGCACTCGAACGTCGACGAGCAGACCCGGGCCAAGGTCGTGCAGGCCATGCAGACGCTCGGCTACCGGCCGAACGGCGCCGCCCGCGCCCTCAAGAGCGGCCGCTTCCACACCGTCGGCGTGATCATGACGTCGCTGCAGACGTTCGGCAACATCCGCACGCTCGACGCGATCGCCCAGGAGGCCGCGCAGACCGACTACTCGGTCACGCTGCTGCCGATCTCCGATCCGACGCTCGGCCGGGTGTCCGGCGCCTACCAGCGGCTGAGCGCGCAGGCGGTCGACGGCGCGGTCATCCTGCTGGAGGCGCGCCTGCTCGACCAGGCCGAGTTCGCGCTGCCACCGGGGATCCCGGTCGTCCTGATCGACTCCGGGGCCGGCCCCGACTACACGGTGGTCGACACCGACCAGGCGCTCGGCGCCCGGCAGGCGACCGAGCACCTGCTCCAGCTCGGCCACCGCCAGGTCTGGCACATCGCCGGGCCTCTCGCCGCGTTCTCGGCCGCCCGCCGGGCCGAGTCGTGGGCGCGGACACTGCGCGAGGCGGGCATCACGCCACCGCCGGCGCTGCGCGGCGACTGGACATCGGAGTCCGGCTACCTGCACGGCCTGACCCTCGGCAGGCGGGATGACGTGACCGCCATCTTCGCCGCCAACGACCAGATGGCGCTGGGGGTGATGCGGGCGCTGCACGAGATCGGCCGGAACATCCCGGGCGACATCAGCATCGTCGGGTTCGACGACATGGCCGAGGCCCGCTCGTTCTGGCCGCCGCTGACCACGATCCGCCAGGACTTCGCCGCCGTCGGCCGGCTGAGCATCCGCAAGCTGCTGCTGAAGGTGTCGGGGGCGGTCACCGAGAACGACAAGACCTCGGTGCCGACCGAGCTGATCGTCAGGAACAGCACCGGCAGGCCGGCGGGCTGACCCGCCGCCGGGCTGGCTATTGTCATGCCCATGTTCGAACAGTTGCCGGCCCGGCTCGACCTGCTACCCCCGGCGGAGCTGGACCCAGCTCAGCGCGCCCTCTACGACGCGATCACCGGCGGTCCGAGGGCCAGCCAGGCGGGCACGGTGCCGATCACCGATGCCGACGGGCAGTTGCTCGGCCCGTTCGCGGTCATGCTGCTCTCACCGGAGGTCGGCAACGCGATGCAGCAGGTGGGGGCGAAGATCCGGTTCGGCGCGGCGCTGACCGGGCGGGAACGCGAGCTCGCCATCTTGTCCGTGGCCGGAGTGCTGCGCAGCGACTTCGAGCGGCTGGCGCACGAGCCCGCCGCCCGCGCCCTCGGCCTGGCGCAGGAGCAGATCGACGCCGTCCTGGCGGGGCAGATCCCGGACGGCCTGTCCGCTGACGAGGTGATGGTCGGCCGGCTGGCCCGGGCGATGACGGCCGACCGGACCCTGTCGGACGCGGAGTACGCCGACGGCATCGAGGCCCTCGGCCAGCAGCGGCTGGCCGAGCTGACCTGGCTGGTCGGCTACTACGGGGCGCTGGCGCTCGCGCTGGCCGTGTTCCGGCCGACGCTGCCCGAGTCGTTCTCCGACGGGCGATAGCCGCCTACCGGACCGTCCGCGGCAGCGGTTTCACCGCCTCCGCGAGGGCCTCCATCGCGGGCACCGCCGCGAGCAGGGTCTCGGCGGTCTCCGGGGGAAGCCGGCCGAGGCGCTCGGACAGGACCTGGGTGCGCTGCGCCCGGACCCGGTCGTGCACCTGCTCGCCCATCGGGGTGGCCGCCAGTCGCGCCGCCCGCAGGTCATTGGGATCGGGCATCCGGCGGATCAGCCCGCGCTCGTCGAGAACCTTGATGATCCGCGACACCATGGTGGGGTTGAGCCCCTCGAGTTCCGTCAGCTCCGCCAGGCCGAGCGGCCCGCGGCTGCGGACCAGCGCGAGGACCGAGTACTGGGTCGGCGTCAGGCCCTCGCCGGTGGACGTGTCGTTGAGCTCCCGGGCCAGCCGGGGGATGACTCCGCGCAGCCGGGCAACGAGGTCGGCGTCCATAGGCTCTCTCCGCGTATAGCTTGAATGCTTGCCAGCAAGCAACTAGTATGACCCTACGTGAGTGCGATCGATAACCGCGAGACAGCCACTGTAGGGCGGGCGGCTGCCGTCTCGGCCGCTCCCGCCGAAATGCTGCCGCGGCGCTGGCTGGTGTTCGGCATCGTCTCCATCGGCTTGTTCATGGCCTCGATCGACCAGACCATCGTGGCGACCGCGCTACCCGCGATCGAGCACGACTTCCACGCCGGGATCAACTGGAGCGGCTGGACGATCACGATCTACGCCCTCGGCCAGGTCATCGCGATGCCGATGGCAGGCAAGATCAGCGACATGTACGGCCGCAAGAAGGTGTTCGCGGTCTCGGCCGCCGTCTTCACCCTCGCGTCGTTGTGCTGCGGGTTCGCGCCCAATATGGCCCTCCTGCTGGTGCCCCGCTTCATCCAGGCCCTGGGCGGCGGGGCCTTCATGCCGTCGGCCACGGGCATCGTGGCCGACCATTTCGGCGCCGAGCGCGACCGCGCCGTCGGCATGTTCACCTCTATCCTGCCAGTCGGCGGCATCATCGGGCCCATCGTGGGCGGCGTCTTCGTCAGCTACTGGTCCTGGCGCGGCATCTTCCTGGTGAACGTGCCGATCGGCATCGCGCTGATCGCGCTGACGGTCAAGTTCATCCCGTCGTCCTCGGTCAGGAAGCAGAGCCGCATCGACCTGCTCGGCATCATCCTGCTGGCCGTGCTGATCGCGACGGCGATGTTCGGGATCAGCTACCTCGGCAGCGGGCAGATCCCGCTCTACAGCCCGGTCTTCCTCGGCTCCGAGGCGGTCGCCGTGGTCGCGCTGTGCGCGTTCGTCAGGCACTCGCGGCGCGACGCCGCGCCGTTCGTGCCGTATCGGCTGCTGCGCGGGCGCGGCTTCGGGATCATGAACCTCATCAACCTCGTGTACGGGGCGGCCGCCCTCGGCTTCTCCGCCCTCGTCCCGCTCTACGCCCAGGACCGCTACCACATCGCCCCGCTCGGCGCGGGCACGCTGCTGACCGCCCGCGCGGTCGGCATGATCGCCGTCGCCGGGGTGGCGGCGATGGCCCTGCGGCGGACCGGCTACCGGCTCCCGATGATCATCGGCTTCGCCGTGCTGGCCGGCGGGCTGGTCATGATGTCGCTCTCGCCCGGCATCTCGCCTTACGCGTGGCTGGCCATCGCGGCCGCCATCACCGGCTTCGGCATGGGCCTGTCGGTGCCCGCGTCCAATAACGCGAGCCTGCAGCTCGCCCCCGACCAGGTGGCGGCGATCGCCGGGCTCCGAGGGATGTTTCGGCAGTCGGGGGCGATCATCGCCGTGTCGGTCACCACCGCGATCATTGCCAGGAGCAGTCATCCGGGGCTCGTCCAGGCACACGTGTTCGTGGTCTTCGCCATTCTCCTGATCGCCCTGCTGCCGATGATCAAGCTGGTTCCCGACCACCACGGCAACTGGTAGCGCCGTCGGCGACCGCCGGGTGGCCGGTCAGCGCCTGGGCGTCGGAACCAGGGACGTGACGGGGAACCCGTGGCGGGCCAGTTCCTCGGCGTCGCTCGGCTGCATCGGCATCGCCAGCAGGTAGCCCTGCCCGTAATGGCAGCCCATCTCGGTCAGCAGATCGCGCTGGACCTCGCTCTCGATCCCCTCGGCGACCACCTCGAGCCGGAGCGTCCTGGCGATCTGGACGATGCCATCGGCAAGGGCCAGGCGCTGCTCGGAGTCGGCGATCCCGTCCACGAACGACTTATCCATCTTCACCACGTCGAAGGGCAGTTCCCGCAGGTAGCTGAGGGAGCTGTAGCCGGTGCCGAAGTCGTCGATCGCCAGCTTGACGCCGATGGACTTCAGTTCCATGAGGTCGGAGTACAGCCGCTCATCCCGGCGGAGCAGGGCGGTTTCCGTCAGTTCGAGCGTGAGCGCGCTCGAGTCCAGCCCCGATGAGGCGAGCACCCGCCGGACGTTGTCGGCGAAGCCCGGATCGGCGAACTGGCGGGCCGACACGTTCACGCTGACGTACAGGTCGCGCCGCGGTGCCAGCCGCTGCGCGACGGGCGGCTCCGCTCCCGGCCATGGAGGAACTCCCGGTTGCTTGGGAATCCCCGGCTGCTGGGGGACTCCCGGCTCTCGGGGGGCCGGCACGTTCGGCACGTCCGCGTCCCTGAGCCATCGGGCGAGGTCGGTGGTCGCGCGCTCGAGCACCCAGGCGCCGATCGCGATGATCTGGCCGGTCTCCTCGGCCAGGGTGATGAACTGGCCGGGCTGCATCATGCCCCACTCCGGGTGCGGCCAGCGGACCAGCGCCTCGAAGCCCGCGAGGTCTCCGGTGTCGAGGGCGACGATCGGCTGATAGACGAGCGTGAACGCGCTCGTGCTGACCGCCTCCTCCAGCGCTTCCTGGAGTTCGCGCCGCCTGAGCAGGCCGGTGCTCAGCACCGGCTGGTAGCGCCGCCACTGCCGCTTGCCGGCCGCCTTGGCCGCGTAAAGGGCCAGGTCCGCATGCCGTAGCAGCTCATCGGTGTCGACGCTGTCCAAGGTGGTGGCGACGCCGACCGTGACGGTGCTGGTGACCAGCCCGGTGGCGAGCGCGAACGGCTCGGCGAAGGCGCTGACCACGCGCTCAGCGGCCGCCTCGACGGCAGCGGTGTCTTTGGCGTTGGCGATCAGCAGCGCGAACTCGTCACCGCCGAGGCGCGCCGCCGTGTCCGAGCCGCGCACCAGCTGGTGGAGCCGGCCTGCCGCCTCCACCAGCAGCTCGTCGCCGACGCTGTGTCCCAGGGTGTCGTTGACGACCTTGAAGTCGTCCAGGTCGACGAAGAGCACGCCCGCGATCTTCGCCGTCCGCCTGGTGGAGGCGAGCTGCTGGGCGATCCTGTCCTGCAGCAGCACCCGGTTGGGCAGCCCGGTCAGCGCGTCGTGGAAGGCCCGGTGCCGCATCTCCTCCTCGAGCTTGTGCTGCTCGGTGACGTCCCGCAGCGTGAACACGAGACCGTCGACGGTCGGCTCGTCGCGCAGGTCACTGCACCTGGCCTGGATGTGGACCCGCTTACCGTCCCGGCGGAGGATCCGCTGGTCCACGAAGCGCGGCCCGAATTGCGCGCTCTCCCGCAGTTCTCTGAAGGTCCGCGCGAATTCGCCGCGCTCCTCGGCCGCGACCAGGTCCCAGAACAGCTCGCCCTCCACCGGGATGTCGCCGAACACGGTGGAGGTCGAGGGAGTGGCGTATTTGACCCTCCCGTGGTCCCCGACGATCATGATGGCGTCCGAGGCATCCTGGACCAGGGTCCGGAAGTAGGCCTCGTTGCGCTGCCGGATGACCGCCTTGCGGAGCGTGATGCCCTCCAGCGTGAGGGCCACCTGGTGCGCGAGGATTTCCAGCGTCGCCGACAGGTCGGTCAGGGCCCGCCGCTGGCCGAAGACCGCGATCAGGCCGATGAGGGGGTCGCCTGACGATCGGTCCTTGACCGTGACCGGGCACAGCAGGATCGACTCGGCGCCGGGCAAGCTCGTCCTGGCCTGGTCGGGAAGCTGGTTGATGGCCGTGAGAATCGGTGTCGTCCCGGTCACCGGCGGCAGCCAGCTCTCGCCCAGTTCACCCAGCCGGTCGGCCGGAGGCGGCTCCGCGCCGCCGGCGCTCGCGGGGCGGAGCTTGCCGTCAATCCGCACCTCGAGCACCGCGTCGCCCTGCGCGTGCATGCCGAGCAGGGCCCCGACCGCGTCCTTGACGATTGCCGCGACGGCGGGCACGTCGCCGGCCGTCACCAGCGACAGGCCGGTCTGCCGCAGGACCCGTTCCCGGTCAAGCGCGCGTCGGTGCGACGCGGCCGCGTCCCACAGCCGGGTCAGCACCAGCAGGTACAAGATCGCGGAGAACACCGCGATCACGCTGACGTCCGAGGTCGGGCCCTTGGGCACGCTGGTGAGCAGCACGACCGGCGCGATCAGCGAGGCCAGCATGAGCAGGGCGAGTCTGCTTGGCGAGACCTCTCCCTGCTGTCGGGGCACCGGCTTGGTCAGGTTGGCCATGGTCGGGTGCAGCGAGGCGGCGCCCCAGGCGGTGTAGAACACGGCCCAGCCGAGATCGATGATCGTCCCGTTGTGGAACGTCCCGTGCAACTGGACGGCGTCGAAGGCCACGTCGGACACCAGGCACCCGAAGGAGCCGAGGGTGAGGAGCTGGACGCACCGGGTGCGGCCCGCCCCCGGCGCGAGCAGCCGCGCGATCAGCGCCAGCGTGAGCACGTCGCCCAGCGGATAGGCGATCGCCACGATTTTCTGCAGCCCGTCCAAGTCCGGATTGTGCACATAGGGGCGGATCAGGAAGGTCCACGACAACAGGGCGAGACCGGCCGTGAGCGTCATCGCGTCGATCAGGCTGCGCCGGTCCTTGTCGGGGGACCGGCACTTGATGAAGATCAGAAACGCGACGGCATAGAGCGGAAAGGTCAGCAGGTAGAGCGCGTCGGCAAAGGAGGGAAATGGCAGGACCACGCCCAGCTTTGCCGCAATCAGGAAGCTCAACTGGCCGGCCGCGAAACTCGCCTGCGCGGCGGCGAGCACGAGCCATGGCGCCTTGCGGGCGGGCCGGTTGAGCGCGACGCCCGCCACGATCGCGATCACTCCGCTGAGGCTGATCAGACTCCAGGTCTCGAGGCGCAGCCCGGGCAGTCCGTAGTACGCCGCGATCAGGAACACCACCCAGATCGCGTAGCAGCCGAGAACATACCGCTTCAATTGCACGGCAATCCTCCTGCGCTCGTTTTATATCCCGGTCAGACAATGGGCTCGCAAATGGACCCTACCCATCCTTCGTCACATCTATAACTTCGGTCACTTGTATAACTGCCCGATTCGCACGCCATAGGTGGTCTAGTGCGGATAGGCGGCATTATTCCAAATTATGCTAATTAGGAAGTCGGAGTGTTCGCAGATGGGTGTTGCGGGCATGGAATGTTCGAAGTGCCGAAGGCTTATCAGCGCGCATTTAGGACATTACATGGGAAATTATTAGTGGTTACCACGAGCCAGCGAGAGGCGACGCCCGATGCCTTCGTCGTCGTCGTCAACGACCAGGACCAGCGCGCACTGTGGCGGGCCGGGGTGGACGTGCCGTCTGGCTGGCGGCGGGCATCCGCCGTGATGGCAAGAGGCGAGTGCCTGGCGGCCATCGACCGCGCCTGGCCCGACATCGCCCCCGCGAGCGTCCGCGCGGGCGTCGCGGGCGACGGCGCGCGCCCGGCGGGGGGCGACGACGCGAACGGCGACCGGCTCGTGCACGAGGTCGTCGCCGAGCAGGCCGTCCGGCGTCCCGACGCGGTGGCGGTGATCGCCGGCCGGACCCACGTGAGCTATCGCGAGCTGGACTCCTCCGCCAATCGGCTCGCGCGCTACCTGGCCGAGATCGGCGCCGGCCCCGAGGCCGTGATCGGCGTCTACCTGGACCGGGGCGTCGACGTGATCCGGGCAATCCTCGCGATCATGAAGGCGGGCGCCGGCTACCTGCCGCTTGATCCCTCCCTTCCGCCGGAGCGGCTGAACGCGATCTGCTCCCGGGTACGCCCGGCGGCGGTGATCGCGGCCCGGGCGGATACATTCCCCGGCACTGGGACTCGGCTGCTGCCACTGGGCGAGCTGGCCGCCGAGCTGGCGGGCCGGCCGGCGACGCCGCCCGTGGCCGGCTTGCATCCCGACAACCTCTGCTACGCCATCTACACCTCGGGATCGACCGGCGATCCCAAGCCGGTCGCGGTCAGCCATCGCAGCCTGGCCGGCGTCATCGCCGAGCTGGCGGGCGAGTACGGGATGGCCGACGACGACCGGGTGGCGCAGATGGCCTCGATGGCCTTCGACACCTCCATCGAGCAGGTGTTCGTCGCGCTGACGAGCGGCGCGACGCTGCTGCTGCCGCCGCCGGGCACGTTGGCGCCGTCGGAACTGCTGCGCAGGATCGAGCGCAGGCGCGTCACCGTGCTCGACCTGACGCCCGCCTACTGGCACCAGCTGATCGCGCTGACCGGGCCCGGCGACGAGCGGCTGCGCAGCGTCCGGCTGATGATCACCGGCGGCGAGCCCGCAGACCCCGAGGTCTGCCGGACCGCGCTGCGGGCGGCGCCGTGGGCCCGGCTACTGAACGCGTACGGGCTCACCGAGACCACCATCACCTCGGCCTTGTTCGACGTCGGGGCCGGGCTGGCGGCCGCAGGCCAGCCGGAGGTCGCCGCGGTGCCGGTCGGCCGGCCGGTCGGGCGCGCGCGGATCACGGTCGTGGACGGGGAGCTGAACCCGGTCCCGGCCGGGACGGCCGGGGAGGTGTGCATTGGCGGCCCGCCGGTGGCCCGGGGCTACCTCGGCCGTCCCGCGCTCACGGCGGAGCGGTTCGTGCCCGATCCAGGGGGCGCTCGCGGCAGCCGGATGTACCGCACCGGGGACCTCGGCCGCTGGCTGGCGGATGGCAACCTGGAGGTCGTCGGGCGGATGGACCGCCAGCTCAAGGTGCGCGGGTTCCGGGTCGAGCCCGGTGAGATCGAGAGCGTGCTGGCCGGGCACCCGGACATCGACCAGGTCACGGTGGTGGCGTCGACCAGGAGCTCAGGCGACACCCGCCTGGTGGCGTACTACACGCCAAGCCCGGGCGCGACGGCGAAGGCCGGGACCGGGACCCGTCACCCGTCGGCTGCGAGCTTCCGCGGCTACCTGCTTGACCGGCTGCCGGGCTACATGATCCCGGCCGCGTTCATCGCCCGCCATCGGCTGCCGACATCGCCCGAGCGCGACGAGCTCGCAGCCCACCAGGCCGCGGCCCAACCGGACGCGGTCCAGCAGGACACAGCCAGCCAGGGTGCCGCCAGCCCGACCGAGGGAGCGCCGACCGAGGCCGCCCAGAGCGCGCTCCGCCAGCGGGTGCCGAAGCAGCGCGACCGGTTGACCCCGACGCAGGCCGGATTGGCCGCCTTGTGGGCGAGGCTGCTGCACCGTGAGCGCGTCGGCCTCGATGACGACTTCTTCGCCCTCGGCGGCAACTCCCTGCTCGCCGCGGAGATGCTGGCGGGCACCCGCGCCAGCTTCCGCATCCCGTCCGACTCGGTGCGGCCGCTGACCCGCTGCCTGCTGCGCGACCCCACGCTGCGCGGGTTCGCGGCCGCCGTCAGGGACGCCCGCTCAGGCCGCCTCAGCGCCGACCGCGACCAGCAGGAGATCGACTTCGTCGCCGAGGCCGCGCTTGACGTCCGCATCCGCCGCGACGGTGCCCCGTCCCGGCCGCGGCCGGACTGGCGCAACCCGCGCGAGGTCCTGCTCACCGGGGCGACCGGGTTCCTCGGCGCCCACCTGCTGCGCGAACTGCTCGCCGCCACTGAGGCGCGCGTCTGGTGCCTGGTCAGGGCGGAAGACGAGGGCGAGGTGATGCGCCGCATCGCACAGGCGGCCGCGCGCTACGAGCTCCCGACGCCGCCCGAGGGCCGCGTCGTGCCGCTCCCGGGCGACCTCGCCCAGCCCGGGCTTGGACTGTCCGACAATCAGTTCCGCCGCCTCGCGCGCACCCTTGACATCATCTACCACCCGGGCGCGCTAGTGAACTTCATCTACCCGTACCAGGAGCTGCGGGCCGCCAACGTCGCGGGCACCCGCGAGGTGATACGACTGGCGGGGGAGTACCGCGGCATTCCGGTGCACTACGTGTCGACCACCGCCGTGCTGGCCGGTCTCGGCGTCGAGGGCACGCGCGAGGTCACCGAGGAGACGCCCCTCGGCTACCCCGAGCAGCTGCGGATGGGCTACGTCGAGACGAAGTACGTCGCGGAGGAGCTACTGCGGAACGCCGGCCGCGCGGGACTTCCGGTCGCGATCTACCGGCCGCTGGACATCGTCGGCAGCATCGGCACCGGCGCCTGGAGCACCTCGACCGAGATGTGCGCGCTGATCAGGTTCATGACCGAGACCGGGCTGGCCCCCGACATCGACCTGCCGCTTGACTACGTGCCGGCCGACGTCTGCGCGGCCGCCATCCGCCACATCTCGGTCACCGCGGGGGCGACCGGGCGGGCGTATCATCTCGCCAGCCCGGAGCATGCCCTGCTCGGCGTCCTGGTCGGCCGGCTGCGGGACCGGGGGTACCGGATCGACGACGTGGCCTTCGGCGACTGGGTCAGCGAGCTGGCCCGGCAGGCCGCCCTCGACCCCTCGCAGCCGATGGCGGCGTTCATGCCGCTGTTCGTGGACCGGGACGGCCCGTCCGGGCTCACGGTGGCGGACATGTACCTCGCGCATGTCTTCCCGTCCTACAGCCGCACCAACACCGAGCGCGCGCTGCGCGGCAGCGGCATCGCCTTCCCGCCCGTCAACGGCCGGCTGATCGACCGCAACATCGACTGGCTGATGGAGTCGGGCTACCTGCCGAGCCCGTCGTCCAGCCTGCCCTCCCATGCCGACTAGCCGCTACCCCGACTGGGAGTCGTTCAAGTTCCCCGCCGCCGCCGACCCCAGCGGCGACGAGCCGGTGGCGTTCTGCGCCGACCTCAGCCCGGCCAGCGTGCTCGGCGCGTACCGCCGGGGCATCATCCCGCTGCCAGTGTCCGAGGAGTACTTCCGCACCCTCAACGAGTTCCGTTACGAGGACCAGGTGGCGGCCGGGACCATCGCCGTCGTCGGCGACGAGGCGGCCGATCCCTACTGGGTGGCCTGGTGGTCGCCCGACCCGAGGCCGGTGATCGGCGCGGGCGAGGTGCACCTCGGCCGCAACGTCAGGAAGCGGCTGCGCCGCGACGCGCTCACCACCACCGCCGACGCCGCGTTCGGCGAGGTCGCGCAGGCGTGCCGGGAGGGTCGCGAGCCGCGCTGGCTGACCGACCCGCTGCTCGAGACGCTGATCGGGCTGCACCGCGCGGGATGGGCGCACAGCTTCGAGGTGTGGCGGGCGGACGAGCTCGTCGGCGGCGCGATGGGAATCGGCCTTGACGGTGTCATCAGCGGAGACTCGCTGTTCGGGCGGCAGCCCGGCGCGGCCGCGATCGCCGTCGCCGACATGTCGGATCGCCTGGCGGCGTCCGGCGGGGTGCTCATCGACGCGCAGTGGGACGGCCCGCTGCTGCGCTCCCTGGGCGCCGTCCCGATGCCGCGACAGCGATACCTGCAGCTGCTCGACCGCCCGCCCGAGGCGCTATCGCTCCCGATCGGTCGCCAGCCGGCCGAGCGCCTGCTCCCCGCGCCGCAAGCCTGAGCCGGCGCCTGAACCGGTCGCGCCGCCGGAATGTCCGAGCCGGGCGTTACTGTCGCTGGTGTCCGCGCCGTGCCAGACGGCCGCAAGACCAGCGGGAGGTTCGGGCCGGTGCCAATTGACGACCTTCGCGCCGTGATCGGCGAGCTGGTGAGGCGGGTGCGTCCAGTTGATGCGCAGGAGGCGGCCGATCAGGCCGCGACCGTGGCCTGGATCGCGTCCGGGCTGCCGCTGTTCCGCACCGCCGCGCCCGCCACGCCGCCGCGGCACCTGGTGTCGTACTTCGTCCCCCTGGACGCGCCCGGCCGGTCCGTCCTGCTCGGCGACCACGTGAAGTCAGGGCTGTGGCTGCCGCCAGGCGGGCACGTCGAGGAGGGCGAGGACCCGAGGGTCACCGTCGAGCGGGAGACGCGGGAGGAACTCGGCCTACCGGCCTCGTTCCACCCCCGCGTCGGCGCCCGCGAGCCGTTCTTCCTGACCGCCAACCCGACCCGGGGGGAGCACAGCCACGTCGATGTGTCGATGTGGTTCGTTCTCGACTGCGGCCGCGACGCCGAACTTCGGCCCGACCCGCGTGAGTTCCGGTCCGTCCGGTGGTACAACATTGACGAGCAACTGGAATGGCCGGCCGATACGTTCGACCCCCAGATGACCCGCTTCATCCGCAAACTCAAGGCTGCCCTGCCGCGAGACCCCTTGCCCGTTGGAAGCCGCACGCCATAAGTTACTGCCTAGTAATCGGCTCGGCGGTGGTGGCCTGTTCTTCGATTGCGCACGTCTGAAGGGGTTTGCGATGCCCACGCTTGACCGCCAGGACAACGTCTTTGTCCTTGACCTTGGAGATGGCGAAAACCGCTTTCACCCCGACTGGATCACCGAGGTCAACGGCACCCTCGATGAGGTCGAGGGGGCGGAGGGCCACCGCGCCCTGGTGACCGCCGGGACCGGAAAGTTCTACTCCAACGGCCTGGACCTGGACTGGCTGTTCGCCCATCCTGAGCAGCACCAGGAGTACCTCGGCTCGGTCCAGGAGCTGCTGGCCCGGATGCTGTCGCTGCCGCTGGTCACCGTGGCCGCCCTGCAGGGGCACACGTTCGCCGCGGGGGCGATGCTCTCGCTGGCCCACGACTTCCGCGTGATGCGGGGCGACCGGGGATTCTGGTGCCTGCCGGAGGCCGACATCAACCTGCCGTTCTCGCCCGGCATGTCCGCTCTCATCCAGAGCCGGCTGGCCCCGCAGACCGCCCACGAGGCGATGGTGACGGCGCGCCGTTTCGGCGGCCGCGACGCCTTCGCGGTGGGCATCGTCGACCGGGCCGTGTCCGAGGACGAGGTGCGCGCGACCGCCGTCGAGATCGCTCAGTCCCAGGTGGCGAAGGCCGGCGACACGCTCCGCACGATCAAGGCGCGCATGTACGCGCCGGTGATCGATCTGCTGCGGGCCAAGAACAACTCCGTCGGCTGACCGCGAGGCGGACGTCGGCTACTGGTCGGCCGGCGCGAATCCCTCGCAGCTGGTGACGGGCAGCCGTGGGTACCTGACCAGCCGGTCGTCCCACGCTGCCCGGCCGCAGCGCAGGTAAGCCGTGCCCCGGTGCGTCTGTTTGACCAGCGCGTGGCGGCAGCCGGCGCACATACCGGGATGGACTGGGAGAGCCGCCAGGCTCGCCGCCGCTTCCTGGTCTGGCGCCGCTTCCTGGTCAGCCACTGCGCCTCCCCCGACGGCGCCCGCGACAGCAGGTCAACTGCACTTGGAACTGCTCGCCGACATGAAGCTCGCGACCGAGCTCACCACGCTGCCCGCGTCCTTGGTGATGGTCGCGATCTGAGTGGCGGAGGGACTCGACGACAGCCCGGCGACGGAGCTCTTGAGCGCGTTCACTGACGACGTGATCGCGCTGGTCTGGCTGGGGAAGTCGCCCTTGGCCTGGTCGACCAGCTTGCTGGCATTGTTCTCGATGGCAGCGACCTGGGATTTTAGGCCGCTGACGCCACTACTGGCGTTCAGGCTGGTCAGCCCCTTGATCGAATTCTCCAGGTTGGTCCGGGCCGAGCAGTAAGCGGGCGGCCCGCTGCTGGTGCTGCTACTGCTGCTGCAACCGGTCAGCGCGACCGTCCCGGCGACTAGCGCCAGCGTCGCGCCGAACCAAACGCCGCCGTACCGGGCTCGCGCTCTCCCGGACCTCGCACTCAGCCCCATCATGATCCAATCGACGCCACCGGATGTAAGGACTCGCGACGCTGTTCCCGAAAGACGATCTGCTGTCACTACAGGCCGTCGCGGTCGTTTCTGCCCGTGGATCCGGCCGGGGAAACGAGCCGGGCCGCCAGCTCGGCGTTGCGACGGGCGAACCCGGCCCATTCCGGCGGCGTGGCGGCGACGTCCCGGCCGGCGGTCGCGGCCCCGCAGGCGCGCTGGGTCCAGCCGGACAGCCGGCCGCCGCGGACCGTGAACCGGACCAGCAGCCCGTCGGCCCAGCCGCATACGTCGAAGTCATCCGGCGTCGCCCTGGTGACCTTCTGCTCGGCGGTCACCCAGGCGAGCGCCTCGAGCTCGTCCTGCAGCCGGGCGGCGAACTCGAACGCCAGCGCCCCGGCGGCGGCGTCCCGGCGCGCCGACAGGCGCTCGCGGACCGCCGCCACCGCGGCCGGGTCGCGGTCGAGGACCGCCGCCAGCGTCCGGGCGAGCTCGTCCCGCTCGGCGGCGGACACGCCGAGGACGCGCGCCATCTCCCGCCGGGTGCCGGCCGCCTGCCCGCCGGCGTAGCCCACCGGCAGCACCCGCGATAGCCCGGACACCGCCCGGCGCACCTGCAGGCCGCCGAGGTAGGGGCCGAAGTGCCGCCCGCCGGGCGAAGACGACGGCCGGTGCACCACCGCCACCCCGGGGCTGCGGGCCGACTGGCTGAGCCTGATCCAGACCTCCTTCTCCTGGCCGCCGCTGGGCGCGCGATTCCACGGCGGCAGATTCGCCCGCAGCAGGTTCCGCTCCAGCCAGGCCGCCTCGTGGGCCGAGTCGCAGACGACGGCCTCAACGCGGGCGGTGCGCGCCACCATCGGCGCCAGGTGGCGACGGTCGCGGAGGTCGCCCCAGTACGAGACCACCCGGCGGCGCAGGCTGACGGCCCGCCCCAGGTACAGCATCCGGCCGCCCGCGTCGCTGAACCGGTACACGCCCGGGGCGGCAGGCAGCCGGAGCGCCAGCTCGCGCGTCTCGTCCAATCAAATTCACAATCATTCGCTCGAACGGACCGTGGTTTCACCCGCACCGCACAGTAACCCGCCCGGCGGTGCGGACGCCACCGCCGAACCGCCGCAGAGCCTGCGATCGGAACGCCAGTAGGCGATCTAGGCAGCGGTCTAAGGCACCCTAGGCCGAACATAAGGCGATCGTCCGATGCGGTGCGGGGGGTCTTAGAACGAACCTTGAGGTGTGGGGGAAGCCAAGGGGCGGCTCCCCGGAATCAAGGAGAAATCGTGAACGAGTACCTAGCACTCGAGCTGATCAGGCAGCGGACCACCGAGCGGTACGAGGAAGCGAGGCAGGCGAGCCTGGTGCACAGGCTGCGCCAGGCCCGGCGTCAGCGCAACCGCGACGAGGCCGTCGTGCGGCGGCCGGTCCCCGACTACGTGGACGGCACCTTCCGCACGGTCCCTGAGCAGGTAGAAGCAAAGCCCGTAGAGGCGGTCCGGTAACCGCCGGCCCGCGCCGTCAAGGCGGGCAGGAAAATGCCGGACACAACAGGCGGGGAAAACCGCGAAACCGTCGCTACAGCCGGAATGTCAGACCCCGGTGAGACGCTTCTCTATGGGATGAACAGACGCGGTGGTAGTCCCGTCCTCGTTGGGCGGGCGGCAGAGCTGGCCGCCCTGCAGGCCGCATTCGACGCGGTCCGCCAGGGTGGTCCTGCCGCCCTGCTCATCGGGGGCGAGGCCGGGGTCGGCAAGACCCGGCTGATCAGCGAGTTCGCCGGCGACGTGCGGGCGGCGGGCGCGCGGGTGCTGATCGGGGGGTGCCTGGAGCTGGGGGCCGACGGGCTGCCGTTCGGGCCGTTCACGGCGATGCTGCGCGACCTCGTGCGGGAGATCGGGGCGGACGAGCTCATCGGCCTGCTGCCGGGAAGCGACCGGGCCACACGGGAGCTGGCCCGGCTCCTTCCCGAGCTGGCGGCCGGCCGGCCGGCCGGCGAGGCCGGCAGCGCGGGCGAGGCTCGGGCGCGGCTCTTCGAGGAGTTCCTGACCCTGCTCGAGCGGCTGGCCGTGCAGCAGCCGCTCGTCCTGGTGGTCGAGGACGCGCACTGGGCCGACCGGTCGAGCCGCGACCTGATCGCGTTCCTCATCGGCTATCAGCGCGCGCTGGCGAACGTGCTGATCGTGGTGACGTTCCGCTCCGACGAGCTGCACCGCACCCATCCGCTGCGACCGCTGCTGGCCGAGCTGACCAGGATCGACTGGGTCGAGCGGGCCGAGCTGCCGCGGCTGAGCCGGGGCCAGGCGGAGGAGCTCGCGGCGGCGGTCATGGGGGCCTTCCCCGACCGCGCGCTGACCGACGCGCTCTACGAGCGGGCGGAAGGCAACCCCCTGTTCACCGAGGAACTGCTCGCCTGCCCCGACGGCTGCGCGCTGATCCCCGACTCCCTGGTCGACTTGCTGCAGCAGGCGGTGCGGCGGCTGCCGGAGGACACCCAGGAGGTGCTCCGCATCGCCAGCGCAGGCAGCGGAGCCACCAGCCACCCGCTGCTCGCCCGGGTCACCGGCCGGACCGAGGACGCGCTGACCGCCGCGATCAGGCCCGCCGTCACCGGCAACGTCCTGGTGACCACCGCCGACGGGTACGCGTTCCGGCATGCGCTGATCAGGGAGGCCGTGCACGAGGACCTGCTGCCTGGTGAGCACAGCCAGGTGCACACCAAGTTCGCGCTCGCGATCGACGCCGACCCGGCGCTGGTCGGCGACGGGCGGGCCGACATGGAGAAGGCGCACCACTGGTACGCGGCCCACAACACGACCTGGGCGCTGATCAGCGCCTGGCAAGCGTCCGTGCAGGCGTCCCGCTCGGTCGCGCACGCCGAGCGGCTGGTGCTGCTCGCCCGCGTCCTTGAGCTGTGGGACCAGGTGCCGGACGCCGCCGAGCGCGTCGGCGCCGACCACGTGCGGGTACTGGAGGAGTCGGCCGCGGCCGCGCGCGACGCGGGCGAGCATAAGCGCGGCCTCGCGTTCACCGAGTCGGCCCTGGCGGAGCTCGATGAGGCCGCCGACCCAGTGCGGGTGGCCCTGCTGCTCAGCCAGCGGCACCTGTTCAGGAAGGACCTCGGCCTCCCCGAGGACATGAAGGACCTGCACCGGGCGCTGGAGCTGGTGCCCGAGGCGCTCTCCAAGCAGGCGCGGATCCAGCTGCTGCTCGCCGCGTCGCAGTACAGCTGCCACACGGGCGGCGAGCAGTTCGCGGGATGGGGGGAGGACGCGCTGCGCCTCGCCCGCGAGCTCGGCGACCGTGACGCGGAGGCGCAGGCGCTCACCGCGCTGGCGGGGATCAAGGCCGGGCCGCTCGGGCTGGCGGAGCCGGGCGGCGAGTCGTTCAGGCTGATCGCGCAGGCCCGGCGGATCGCGGAGGAGATCGGCGCCTACCAGCCCATCATCAAGCTCGTCATCTACGAATCGCACCTGCTCTGCGGCGCGGGCGAGTACGAGCGCGCCGCCGCGGTCGCCCGGGAGGGCATTGCCGACGCTGAACGGCACGGGCTGGCCCGCACCCGGGGGGCGTTCCTCGCGATCAACGTGGCCGAACCGCTGCGGTACCTCGGACGCTGGGATGAGGCGGTTGAGGTCGCCGAGCGGGCCCTGGATCTTGCCCCGCCGACGCTCACCCGGGTGGGCCTGTGGATCACCTGCGCTTCGATCGCGCTCGCCCGCGGCGATCTTGCCACCGCGGTCAGGAGGGCGACCGCCTGCCGGACGGTGCTGTCCGGCTCCAGGTACGACGACCAGGAGCACCTTCCGCAGGCGGTCCTCGACATCGAGCTGTCGCTGGCCACCGACGGTCCGGCCGCCGCCGTCGACCTGGCCGCCGAGACGCTCGCGCGGTACGACCTGTCCGCGAGCAGCCCCCGGTACGTCTGGCCGCTGCTCGCGACCGCGGCCGCCGCCGCCCGGCGGGTGCCCGGCGAGGCCGCCGACGCGCTGCTGTGCAGGCTGCGCACGCTGGCGGAGAAGCTGGAAGTATCCGGCCCGGAGCAGCGAGCCTGGCAGCTGTGGTACGCGGCGATCGATCCGCGCGCTGACGATGACGGCGCGGGCGCCGCCTCCGCCTCCGCCTCCGCCTCCGCCGCGGCCCGGCTCGACGCCGCCGACGCCGCCGTGGCGGCGTGGGAGGCCATCGACCAGCCCTACCCAGCCGCGCTCGCGCTGGTCGTCGCCGCCCAGGTCGCGCTGGCCGGCGGTCCGTCCGGTCGCGAGGCGGCCGCAGCCCGGCTGCGCCGGGCTGCGCTCCTGGCGGAGGGCCTGGGCGCCCGCCCGCTGGCGGAGCAGATCGCCGCCCTCCTGCTCCGGGCAACGGGAACGGGAAACGGCGCCAGGACCGAACCGGAGCGCCTCGGCCTGACCGGCCGTGAGCTCGAGGTGCTTGGACTGGTCACGGCGGGCCAGTCGAACCGCGAGATCGCGGCCGCGCTGTTCATCTCGCCGAAGACGGCGAGCGTGCATGTCTCCAACATTCTCGCCAAGCTCGGCGCGGCCACCCGCACCGAGGCCGCCGCCCGCGCGCACGCCCTCCACCTGTTCGACGCCGCGGACGCCAGCCGCTAAAACGCGCTCCTCCACCCCGGCGGATTCGCCACCCATGGTGACGCCGACGGCCTGCACGCTGGGCGCTCAGGCGGTCATGACCCAGGCGGCCAATGCCGTGCGCGCTGGCCGCTTACGCGGTCGCGGCCCAGGCCGCCCACGCCAGCAGCCAGTCTTCGGCTAGCGCCTCGCGAGCCCGCGTCAGCGCCAGTCGCTCGGCCGCGTCCGGGCCCACCCACAGCCAGGCCAGGTGCTCCGACCAGTAGCGGCCCCAGGCCGTCTGCGCCGGCTCGCTCGACACGGAGTCTCCGAGCAGCGCCCGCCGGAGGGTCTCGTCAATCGCGCTCTCGCGCAGCCGCGCGTCGGTGCCAAACCACGCGGCCCGTTCGTCCAGGTGACCCACGTGATTGATGACCGCTGTCACCGCTTCGTCGGCCGCGTGGCTGGTGCCCCCGGCCATACGGTGCCGCTCGCGTACGGCCCGCTGCCAGAGCGCGGCGTGCATCGGGCCCGAGCCGACTGGAGTCCGCGGTTCGCGTCCGGCCCGCGCCGCTTCCCTGATGCGGGCGTTCGCGGCCAGCGAGAAGTCGGCCAGCGCCCGCCACGCCGCGATCCCCTCCGCGGGCTCGAGTACCGGTGGCGGCGTGGCGCGACGGCGTTCCCGCAGTCGCTCGAACACCGCGCCCCGCGCCGCCAGCATCGGTTCAAGGTCGGTGACCGGCTCAAGCCGGACCGCGTTCGGGTCGGTCCCGTGCCCGCAGATCGTGACGATGACCTCCGGCGAGCCGTCGATGAGACGGGCCGCCCACATCGTCCCGTGGCGGCAGACGAGCGCATCGCCCATCGGCAGCGTCTCGCGGGTGTAGCGCGGCGGCTCGGCCGGCTCCTCCTGGTCCACGTCGGTGTGGACGGCGACGCGTTTGCGCTCGGCGTCGATCTCGCGGATCAGGTCCCGCTCCGGATCCCGGACCGATCTTCCGTACGTGAAGGGCGCCGCTACCCCGGGGACCGAAGACGCCGCCCTGATCTCCGAATTCGGCGCCGCGCTGGTGACGGTCACGTGCGGTCCCGCCGCCGCCTCCCACGACCCGTACCGCAGCGCCACCAGCACCGGGAACGAGTCGGAACTCTGGTGCAACAGGACGGCCGGCGTGAGGGTCGGCGCCGCCAGGCCGTAAACCGGGTAGTCCGGCCGGGGCACGAGCGACTCGGCGTCCCGCCGGGACTGGTCGCGCAGCCGCCGCACCCACTCGCGGTACTCGTCATCCGAAGCCGGGTTCTGCCCCATACTCCAGCATTACACCGGTTCGGCCCGCACGCCAAGAGACGCCACCGAGATAACAGCAAGCGGCGCCTCGGGCGCGCTTGCCGCTTCGATCGAGCGCTTCGGCCGAGCCGGCCGCTATTTCAGCCAGCCGAGAAGGAGATCGTTGAGATGCTCCGGCGCATCGAGCGGGATCCAGTGGGTGGCGCCGGCGATTTCCTCGTAGCGCCACGGTGCCTGCACGAGCTTCCCTGAGGCGCGCATCCGTTCGCCGTCCAGGTACAGGTCGCCGTCGGACCAGACGCCGAGCGTGGGCGCGGTCACCGGGGGGAGTTCGGGGCGCGGGGCGGGCGGGCGCGGCGCGAGGTTGGCGCGGTACCAGTTGAGCGACGCGGTGAGCGCGCCCGGCTCAGACAGGCTGGCGATCGCGCGGTCGATGTCCTTGTAGCCGGGCGTCAGCTCGCGGAACTCGGCCCAGCCATCGTGCTCGAGGGTCGACTCGGCGACCCCCTCGAACTGGAAGAACAACTGGTACCAGAACATCTCGCGCTGCCGCCGCGTCATCGGCGCCAGCAGATGCGGCACCGACAGCGCGGTCAGCGTCTGCACGCGGTCAGGGAGGAACATGGCGGTGAGCCACGCCACCGCCGCCCCCCAGTCATGCCCGACCACGTGCGCCCGCGCGACGCCGCAGGCGTCGAGGACGGCCGCCACATCGCCGACCGAGTTGGCCAGCTGATAAGACTCCTTGGCGGCCGGGCGGGAACTGCGCCCGAAGCCGCGCAGGTCCGGCGTGATCACCTGAAAGCCGTTCGCGGCCAGGACCGGGACCTGCGCGCGCCACAGCGCGCTCGAGTCCGGCCAGCCGTGCAGCAGCAGCACCGGCGTGCCCTCGCCGTGCACCTCGACGTACAGGTCGATCCCGTTCGCGCTCACGATCATGAACAGCATCTTCCATCGCGCGCATGGCAGACAGCAAGATAGTGGACCGTTGTGTACACCCCGCTGCACACAACGGTCCACTATCCGGGCCGCGTCCGCCCGCAAATGAGATAACAGCAAGAAGCGCTGTTGCGCTGAGCCTGGTTGCTCGCGTGGCGGACACCAAAACAGTGGATCGTGCGCACGCCCCCGCTGTGCGCAACGATCCACTGCCTTGGCCCGACTGGGGCGCCTACGACTTGATGGAAGCCGTGGAGCGAGCAGAGTCGGCCGGGACCGTTCGGGCGCCGGATGGGTCTTCTCCGCCGGCCAGAGCAGCTAGACCAGCCGCACCCGCCGAACCGCCGGGGACCGTAGCCCGGGCCGGCAGGAAGACCAGCGCCACCAGCGCGGCGACCGCCACGGCGCAGGCCGCCACGAACGATCCGCGGTGCAGGCCGACCATGAACGCGGAGCTGACCGCGTTGTGCGCGGCGGCCTGCAGCGGCGCCGGGAACCGCGCGGCCACATTCATGCCCGCCACCACCGACTGACCGGCCCGCTGGCCGGTCGAGGCGGACGCGCCCAGCGCGACCAGCCCGTGCAGGACGTGCGCGCCGTAGGCGGAGTTGAGCACCGAGCCGACGATCGCGACGCCGAGCGTGCCGCCGACCTCGCGGGTGGTGTCGTTGACGGCGGAGCCCGCGCCGGCCTTGCCCGCGGGCAGCGCGCCCATGATCGCGTCGGTGGCCGGCCCGGTGGTGAACGCGAGCCCGGCCGCCATCAGCGCCATCGCGGGGACGATGCGGACCCAGTAGGAGCCGTCGGTGGGGGTGGTCGCCGCGTCGAGCAGCCCGGCGCTCATCAGGAACAGCCCGGCCGTGACCACCAGCTTGGTGCCGATCCGCTTCATGACCAGCATCGCCACCGGCGAGAACCCGGCCGTGACGAACGCGAACGGCAGCGTCGCCAGCCCGGCGTGCAGCGGCGAGAACCCGCGCACGATCTGGAAGTACTGGGTGATCATGAAGATGAACCCGAACAGGCCGAAGAACGCCAGCGCGATCGCCCCGCTCGCCGCCGCGAACCGGGGGTTGCGGAACAGCCTGACGTCGAGCATCGGGTCCGGCCGCCGCGCCTGCCACCAGGCGAAGACCGCCAGCACCGCCAGCGCCCCGCCGATTCCGCCGACGGTCGCGGCCGATCCCCAGCCGTGCGACGGCGCCTCGATGATCGACCAGGTCAGCAGCGCGATCCCGACGATCGACAGCAGCGCGCCGAACGGGTCGAAGCGGCCCGCGTGCTGGTCGCGGGACTCGGGCAGCACCAGCCGGCCGCCGATGAGCGCGACGACCGCGACCGGCACCGACACGTAGAACACCGAGGACCAGCTGAAGTGGACCAGCAGCGCCCCGCCGACGACCGGGCCGATCGCGACCGCGAGACCGGAGACCGCCGACCAGATGCCGATGGCGGTCGCCCGCTCCCGCGGGTTGGTGAACACGCTGTTCAGGATCGCCAGCGTGGCCGGGTAGACCAGCGCGGCGGCGGCGCCCATCGCGGCCCGGGCGGTGATCAGCTCGCCGGTGTTCTGGGCGAGGGCGGCGCCGACCGAGAACAGGGCGAACAGCGCCAGCCCGAGCTGCAGCAGCCGCCGGCGGCCGAGCCGGTCGCCGAGGTTGCCGCCGAGCAGCAGCAGCCCGGCGAAGGAGAGGGTGTAGCCGTCGACGACCCACTGCAGGTCGCCGGTCGAGGCGTGCAGGTCGCGGCTGATCGACGGCAGCGCCACGTTCACGATCGTGTTGTCCACCACCGTCAGCAGCACGCTGAGGCAGAGCACCGCCAGGATCCACCACCGGCGGCCGTTCCGGGTTTCCACGGTTTCCATCGGGCCAAGCTCCTCGATTGGATGAAGTAGTACGTCGTGCTATAACTATGTAACGACGTTCTATAAAAGTCAAGCCGGACCGGCCAGCCGGCCAGGTGGAGGAAGATGTTCTGCATGGACGAAGCGGATGGTGTGCCCAGCCCGGGCAGCGAGCCGGTCGCGGCGCCCCGGCGCGGCCGGACGCGGTCGGCCGACGTCGAGCGCGAGCTGGTGACCGCGGCCGAGGCGGTCCTGGTCCGAGAGGGCCCGGGCGGGCTGACCGTCCGCGCCGTCGCGACCGAGGCCGGCATCGCCCCGATGGGCGTCTACAACCGCCTCGGCGGCAAGGAAGGCCTGGTCGACGCGCTGCTGATCAGGGGCTTCGACCGGCTCCGGGCCGCCTGCGATGCCACCGCCGGCCCCGACGCGACCGCCCGGTTCTACGACGCCGGACGTCGCTACCGCGAGTTCGCGCTGGCCAACCCGCATTTCTACGCGATCATGTTCGAGGATGCGATCCCGCACGAATTCGACAACCCGGAGGTCGGGGAGCACGCCATAGCGGCTTTCCACGCGCTGGTCCGCATCGTTGAGGTCTCCGCTGTGGCCGGCGTGATCGCCGCCCCCGACCCGGTTGGGGTCGCCCAGCAGATCTGGTCCGCCATCCACGGCGCCGTCGCGCTGGAGCTCAAGGGCCTCATCCAGACCGAGGACCCCGCCGCCACCTACCGCGCCCTCCTCGGCACCCTCTTCCGAGGGCTCGCCCCGCGGTCTTGAACTTGGAGTGCGGTCCAGGGCTTAGCGTCGAGACATGACGATCGAACGGGTGGCCAGGCCGCTGACCGTCGGGCAACTGGCGGCGCGGGCCGGGGTGAGAGCGGACACGGTCCGCTACTACGAACGGGCCGGCCTGCTGCCGGAGCCGAGCCGGACCGACGGGGACCACCGCCGGTACGGGGCCGCCGACGTGGACCGGCTGCTGTTCATCCGGGGCGCGCAGCGGCTCGGGCTGCGGCTGTCGGAGATCCGCGAGCTGCTGCTGGTCCGTGAGACCGGTGACTGCCCCTGCGGTCCGGCGGAGACGCTGCTGCGCGAGCACATCGGTGAGATCGACCGGGAGATCACCCGGCTCACCGCGCTCCGGGCCGAGCTCTCCGGGATGGTGGCGGGCCTGTCCGCGCCGTCCGCGCCGTGCCCGGATCCGGTTCCCGGCACCTGGTGCGCGGCCGATCGTCAGGACACCGAATGGAACGCGAGGGGAGGTGACCGGAATGTGCTCGTGCTGCGATGACCTCACCTGCGAGGGCTCATGCTGCGAGAGCGGCGACTGCTGCTGATCCACCGCTCCCAGCGAGTGGCGCGTTCCGCCCCAAGGCGCCAGGGCGGAACGCACCCAGTTGCCGGTCATCTGCTCTCGCACCAGTGAGATCGGCCGTCGTCGCCGGTCACGGTACGCTCGTGGGCCGTGCCAACCCCCGTCATCCGGATCGCCGACAGCGCCGATGGCCCGGCCATCGCCGCCCTCCGCCAAACCTGGACCGCCGAAGAGCACGGCGACGTCGCCGACCAGGGCTTCGAAGCCCGCTTCCTCGACTGGTACGAGCGCGAAGCCGCCCGGCGGATCTGCTGGCTGGCGGAGCTCTCTGGCGAGCCGGTCGGCATGATGAACCTCGCGCTCTTCGAGCGGATGCCCCGCCCAAGCCGCGACGCGGGCACCTGGGGCTACCTCGCCAACGCGTTCGTCCTGGCGCCGTACAGAAACCGGGGCATCGGCGCCCGGCTGCTGACCGCGCTGCTCGCGCACGCCGACCAGCAGGGGTACATCCGCGTCGTCCTTCGGCCCTCCGAACGCGCGATCCCGTTCTACCAGCGGGCCGGCTTCACCGCCGACGGCGGCTTCCTGATCCGGTACGCTCGCGGTCCTAGCCCAGCCGTTACTCCTCCGAGGCCGCCAGCCCCCTGATCCGCGCCACGATCCGCTCCGCCTCATCCTCGCCGATCGCGACGAAGTCCAGCATGGTGTCGCCGCGCTCGGCGGAATACAAGAGCGGTGAGAACTCCCAAGTCAGGTCCCGTGAGAACATCTCGTCCGTCGTGCCTTCGTCATTCTCGATGCGCCGGAGCACGGTTCGGGGATTATCCCGGCTCGTGTGCTCATCGATCATCGCGTAATAGGTGATCTTTTCAGTCGTCATCGTTTCTCCGGGAAGTCTCTGATCTCGGCGGTTCCGGGGGGCGTGTCGAGCCGGTCGTTAGCCCGACGTTGGAAGTCCTCTAGTTCCGAGCGCTCGGCAGGCGAGGCTGGGCCGCGGATTCGCTCGTACGCGCTGTGCGTTAGTTCCTTTGCCTCCAGGCTCTCCGGCGTGTGGAACTGCATCTCGAAGCGCAGCCCTGTTTCCGGCCGCCGCCACTGGCTGTTGATTCCCTTGTACTGCTCTTCCGCCCATAGGTTCTTCAGTTTGATCAGCTCGAACCCCTCCGACTTGAGCCGATCGACATCTGAGAGAACGCCTTCAGCGTAGCGTTGCGAGTTATAAGTGAGCGTGAATCGCACG
>Ga0302326_10005867_pt1 | contig 27801 bp, 26 predicted proteins | sample Palsa_T0_3_FD_202264 | JGI IMG/M metagenome (GOLD analysis project Ga0302326, IMG submission 202264) | Peat permafrost microbial communities from Stordalen Mire near Abisko, Sweden - Palsa_T0_3 | ecosystem: Environmental > Terrestrial > Soil > Palsa > Peat permafrost | place: Sweden: Abisko... | reverse complement strand
TGACTATCACGCCCGCGTCAGTTTCTTTCTCCGCGTGCACGAATACGTCTATCACGTCATCGGGCGACTTACTTTTGTCGGTTGGCGGATTGATGATAGCGTGGTTCAGGAACAGACATTTCTCCTGTACCTTCCGATACCATCTGATTGCATTCTCCTGGTATGGTGCGTAGAAATCCGAATTGGCTCCAAGTGTACCGGTGAGACTCGCCTTATAGTCAGGTGATCGGCCCATCCAGCCGTAGGAAATTCTCGCCCATTCGGCAATCGCGTCGCGGCCGCCGATGAGATCCTCAGTGTTTCGCGGCACCTTGAAGAATTTGTGCGTGAATCCGCCGTTACCCGTATCGGTACTGGTTGTAATCACCGGGCTCTTTTGAGGATCACGCATGGCGTCATACATTCGCGCCAACATCCGGGCGGAGTTGCGAAATGCCGGATGCTCAGTCACGTCCTTGACGCGTTCGCCATAAATCCACACTTCGCGCGAATCGCGAAGACTCTCGACGAACTCCGCGCCACTCAGCGGACGATCGCCCCTCCCGGATTGATCGTGATCGACGTTTGCTGACGCTGCTTTATCTTGATTCATCGAGAGCCTCCGTCGTAGGACCTTGACGTTCCGGCGCCGTTGGGAGTCTGTACATCCGATCACTGTGGGGCGTCAATCAGGGCTTAATGGCCGGGTAGCCAGTCACAGTCTCGCTTGACATCCGGTCGGTGGATCGCGAAGTAAAGACTGTGATCGGGCAATCGTCCGGTGGAGGCATCACATGGATCTTAATCTTAAGGGCAAAACGGCCCTCGTCCTTGGTGGTAGCAAGGGTCTTGGACGTGGCGTTGCGGAAGCGTTGGCGGGCGAAGGCGTGGCAGTCGCGTTGATGGCGCGCGGCAAAGAAGCCCTCGATGAAACGGCCAAGGCTATCGCCGCTCGAGGCGGGCGCGCGATTGGACTCAGTGCCGACCTCGCCGACTGGTCAACCGTCGAGGACGCTGCTAACCGCGCTCGCCAGGAACTAGGGCCGATCGACATATTGCTGAACAATTCGGGCGGCCCGCCGCCGATGCGAGTGATCGGGGTCGCACCCGAGCTGTGGGAAGCACAGTTCCGTGCCATGGTCCTGGTGTTCTTTCGCCTCACCGAGATGCTGCTGCCCGACATGCGCGAGCGTCGCTGGGGTCGTATTCTGAACGTCGCCTCCGAATCGGTAGTCCAGCCGATCCCTCAGATCGCGATCTCCAATACTCTGCGCGCGGCCGTCGTGGGATGGGCGAAAACGCTAGCCGGAGAGGTTGCACGCGACGGTATCACGGTAAACACGCTACTGCCCGGCGCCTTCGAAACCGACCGCGTAATGCAGGTTCAACGAGCTACTTCGGCGCAACAGGGGATTACCATGGAGGAAGTCGTGCAGCGGGTCGCGCGGGGAATTCCAGTCGGACGCATGGGTAAGCCTTCGGAGTTCGGCGCAACGGCTGCATTTCTGGCAAGTCCGTTAGCCGGCTACATTACTGGCTCTACGATTCGTCTCGACGGCGGTTCAATCCGTTCGGTCTGATGTAACTATCGCCGAATACTGGATACCGACTTTATCCTCGTCAGAGGCTGCGACGGTTTTTCAGGTAAACTTCCAGCGTCGGGCCTCCTTTGGCCCCCGATTTCGTCAAGTGCGGATCCGTGTCAGGCACGCAGCGAATGAAGGAGCTGATAGTCGTAATTCCGTATTTTTCCCAGGAGCCACGCTTGATTGGACTGTGCTTGCGCCAGTCATCTATGAGTTTTGCGCGAGCCGGCTCGCAGGCGTCGCGCGATGAGAACTCGCCCTGCGAGGTAAGCTCGAGCGGTCCTATCCGGGAGCCCTGATACAACCTGTCCGCGGCGCCCGCATTACTCACCACCTTCAAATCCGGCTCCATCAAATACCATGTGCCGGCATGCGCTACGCTACTGAGTACTAGCGTCGAACCGAGTGCGACGAGCGCCCCGGTCGCAACTGCCCTGATGCGAAACCGGATCCTCGGTTCTTCGCCTGGCATAACGATTTTAATGAACCGCGACGTGATGCGCACGCTCGACTACTGGCTCGTAGCGCTTGATCAATTCGAGGGCCGCCCCATCCGCCATCGCGATCGCCATCTTCTGCGAGAACAGGACAACGCGGCTCGCGCCGGCCTCAGCGTATAGCCGCAGATCGTCTAGCGACGGTCCACTTTCGTGAGGCTCGACTAACGCGGTTATATGAATCGACTCGGGCTTGCGGCCTTTCTCCGCGGCAAGTTTACTTAACGCCTCAACATCTCGCTTCAACGATTGCGGATTCGCCACCAGCGGCATCCACCCGTCATAGGTGCGTGCCACGCGTTCGAGCACCTTCGGCCCGTGCCCTCCCAGGAGAATCGGAGGATACGGCTTCTGCAATGGCTTCGGCTCACACCTTAGGGCCGGAAAGCGGACGATCTCGCCTTGATAGGCCGGCTCCGACTCGGTCCACGCCACGCGCATCGCCTCGACCGTCTCGCGCAAGCGCTTCCAACGCGATCCAAAATGCGCCCCCATCGCTTCGGTCTCTTCCCTTAGCCAACCCGCGCCGACGCCCAGGACGACGCGCCCGCCCGAGTATAGGTCGAGGCTGGCGACTGCCTTGGCCGTTATAAGAGGTTCGCGCTCCGGTAGCAGGCAGATCCCGGTTGCCAGCTTGATGCGCTTGGTCACGGCTGCGGCGATCGAAAGCGCCACGAACGGATCGACCCAGCGCCCGTAGTGCTCGGGCAAGGTGAACCCACCGGGAACCTGCGTCTTGAAGCCGACCGGAATGACCGGATGCTCCGGAATCCACAGCGACTCGTAGCCCCCCTTTTCGACCGCCTGCGCGATCGCGTCGATAGCGCCAGTCCGCGCCGTTGCCGCCACTAGAATTCCTATATCCATGAAGCTCTCCTCCGCGCGCAATCTCGCCGCGGTCAACTATTGGTACGCTTTATATTGGTACGCTATATAGATGACAAGCGGCGGTCGACAAGGAGATTTTATGAAAGCTGGCGTATTCATGATGCCCTCGCATCCACCCGAGAGGGATTTCTACGTGGGTCATCAGTGGGACCTGCAACATCTCGAACTCTGCGACAAACTCGGGTTCCATGAGGCCTGGATGGGTGAGCATTTCACTGCGCCATGGGAGCCGAATCCTGCTCCCGACCTACTCATCGCACAAGGCCTGATGCGCACGAAGAACATCAAGCTATGCCCCGGCGCGCATCTGCTGCCCTATCATCATCCGGTCGAACTCGCGCATCGCGTGGCGTTCCTCGACCATATGGCGCAAGGCCGTTTCATGTTCGGCGTTGGCACCAGCGGTCTGCCCAGCGACTGGAAACTTTTCAATGTTGACGGTGCGGGTGGTGAGAACCGCCGCATGACGCTCGAGGCCCTCGATATCATTCTGCGCCTGTGGGAAAGCACCGAGCCCTTCGAATACGTCGGCAAGTACTGGACCGTGAACCGCATCGATACGATGCACGATACCTTGAAGTTCCACATCCGGCCCTTTCAGAAACCGCACCCTCCCATTGGCATCGCCGGCCTGACTCCAGGATCGGACACGCTGAAATTTGCCGGTGAGCGCGGCTTCATGCCGATGAGCGTCGCCCTCAGCAATAGCTACTTGAAAACTCATTGGAATGCGGTAGAAGCGGGTGCCGAGAAGGCCGGACGCACCGCTTCGCGTAACGACTGGCGGGTGTCGCGCGAGGTGTATATCGCCGAGACCGATAAGGAAGCCCGCAATCAGGCCGTTAACGGGATGCTCGGTCGCGTCTATCGCGAGTACCTGCTGCCGCTCTTCAAATCATTCGGCATGGTCAGTCTGTTCAAGCATCATCCCGAAGTGCCCGATTCCGATGTGACTATTGAGTATATGGCCGATCACTGCTGGCTGGTCGGATCGCCCAAAACCGTCATCGATAAGTTGGGCATGATGCAGCAGGATACCGGCGGCTTCGGCTGTCTGCTCGTGCTTACCTTCGACCAACTTGACAATGCCGAAGGGTGGGCGAACTCGCAGCGGATGCTGATGGAAGAGGTCATGCCCCATTTCGCCGGATGATCTCATCTCCGAACTCGCTCTCATGTCGCGATACTCATCCACGACTTATGGTTCGTGCCGCTAACCCGGAGGTACCATGGCATTCACGAATATCGCTCTGGAGAAACGCGACCGCATCGGAACGCTCACCCTGAACCGTCCCGAAAAACTCAATGCTATGACGCCCGCTCTTATCGCCGAGTTCGGTGAAGCTATTACTGAGGTCGAAAAGGATCCCGATATCAAGGTCCTTATTATTCGCGGCGCGGGTCGCGCTTTCTCCACTGGCTATGACCTCACCGGTGGCTGGGGTGACGCGAGTGGCAAACCGTTTACCATCGACGACGATCAGCGCTTTCTCCAGCGCTACATCGAACATTGGCTAAGGCTGCGCGACTTGCCCAAGCCTGTCATCTCGATGGTGCATGGCTACTGCCTGGCTGGCGCGACTCAACTCTGTATCAGCAGCGACATGATTTTCGTCGCCGAAAATGCCCGCATCGGCTTCCCTTCGATTCCCGCCGGCGCCGGTTACGTCAGCGCCTTCTGGAACTGGATGGTCGGGCCTCATCGGACCAAATATCTCGCGTTCCTGCCGGGCAGCAAGATTAGTGGCAAGGAAGCCGAGACGATGGGGTTCGCGACTCGCGCCTTCCCCGAAGAGAATCTCGAAAAGGAGACTTACGACTATGCGCGCCGGGTCGCCAAAGTCCCTGCGCAAAAGCTCAGGCTCGAAAAGCTCGCGATCAACCGCGCCATGGACCTTCGCGGCTTTCGCGTCTCCGTTCAGGCGGGCGCCGAGTTCGATGCGATCTTCCATTTCGGCCCCGGCAATGACGAGATTCGCGAAGTCCAGAAGGAACGCGGTCTGCGCGGCGCCATCCAGTGGTACGAGGAGAAGTAGCTACCTCGATTCGACCGTTTTCGCTTGCGCTTTCGTGACCTTCCTGCGCCGCTTGCAAACGAATTCGGCCCGGCGATTGCCACCGGGCCGAATTCTTATCCTCTACGATGCCGCCTTCTTTTACTTGCCCGCCCCCAGATGCGATCCGCCCACTCGATCATGCGGATACTTGAAAGCCGGATCGTTCTTCAATACCGGCAGCACCTTCTCCGCGAATAGCTTGTAGCTCTTTTCGAGCTTCGGATACGGCAGCCCGCCGAACGCGAACGTCCCGATGACGTGCTCGAGGGCCACCGTCTGATGGATGTAGCGCAATTTCTCAAGCACCTGCTCCGGCGTCCCCGCTGCATGCAGGCTCCGGAAAAATTCGATCGCCTTGACCTTCGCTTCGGCGTCGGCTTGTAGCTTGCTGTAGGTTTTTTCCAGCTTCGCGTAAAACTCGTAGCCCTTGACGCCCCTCAGGTGGCCATCCGAGAAGTGATAGTGTTCGTCGATCGAGTCCCACATCTTTTCCAGGTAGAGACTCCCCAGCTCTGCGGCTTCGCGCGCGTCCTCCGACACCAATATGTTCAGCAACCCGATCGGCGGCCGCGGCGTGATATTGTTCGCGATCGCCGTTTCGCGATAGCGCGCGTAATCCGCCGCCGTATCTTCCCAGCTGCGCTGCGCGATGATCAGCACGCCCAGTCCCAGCTTCGCCATGATCTCAGCCGATTCCGGGCTCACACTCGACGCGTAGAAGCGATCCTCCGGATGGGATATCGGCCGCGGCCGAATCTGGATCTCCGGAATCTTGTAGTACTTCCCGTCGAATGAAAAGCTCTTCTGTGTCAGTCCTTTGCGAATGATGATCGCGCTTTCGACAAACCGGTCGCGCGCCTCTTCCATACTGACGCGAAAGCCGTTGTACTCGACCGTCGCCGCCCCGCGCCCGAAGCCGAAGATCGTCCGGCCGCCCGAAACTACGTCCAGCAACGCGATTTTTTCCGCGATCTCGACCGGGTCGTGCCACGGTAACACGATCACCGCCGTGCCTAGCTGTACCTTCTTCGTTCGTCCCGCCACATACGACAACAGCTGCGTCGGATCCGGCGACATCACGTAGCCGGTAAAATGATGATCGAGTGCCCACACCGAATCGAAACCGAGCGCCTCCGACATCTCCATCAGTGACAGTTCGTCCTGGTAGGTCTCGAAATCCGGCTTGTCGCCGAAACTGGTCAATTGGAGCGTCATTCCTACTTTCATTTGCGTCTCCTTTGTCGTCCCCGCTGATTTTTCCCCACTCTAGATTCGACTTGTTACAAAAAGCAAAGCGGCCGCCCCTCGTAAAACCGCCGCCACTTGTGTAAGACGTGGACACGTTTTAGAACTTCCCGCATATCAAGGGTCATCAGGCACGAACCTTCGCTTGATGGAGACGCAACCGTGAATGTGAATCGCGCAATCAATATCGACGACCTCCGCAAGATGGCCAAGCGCCGCCTGCCCCGCATCATCTACGATTTCATCGAAGGCGGCGTCGAAGACGAACTGGGTATCGTGCGCAACGAGACCGCCTTCGATCGTGAGCGGCTGGTCCCGCACTACCTCGTCGATGTTTCGAAACGCGATCAGACCGTCGATTTGTTCGACCGCAAATATGCCAGCCCCTTTGGCGTCTCCGCCACCGGACTTGCCGCCCTCTTTCGTCCTGGCGCCGACCTGATGCTCGCGGACGCCGCCGCCCGCGCCGATATCCCCTTCATGATGTCCGGGCTTAGCACCGCCTCCATCGAGGACGCCGCCAAGGTCGCGCCCAGTCACTCCTGGTATCAACTATACGTGGCTCGCGATCGCACGATCACTCTCGATATCATTCGGCGCGTGCGCGAGGCCGGTTTCAGCACCCTCGTCCTTACCGTTGACGTTCCCGTGCAAACCAAGCGCGAGCGCAACCTGCGCAATGGCTTCGGACTTCCTCCTCGACTTACTACGTCCACCGTCCTCGACGCGCTCCGTCATCCTCGATGGATTTCCGGCTACCTCCGCAATGGGATGCCGCGCTTCGACAATTGGACGCCTTACGCCCGCGCCAATTCTACTACCGCACAGATTAACGCCTTCGCCGCTGGACAGGCTCCCGCCGCCTCTGTCACCTGGGCCGATCTTGAAGAGTATCGGCGCATCTGGCCGCGCCATCTTGTCGTCAAGGGAATCATGCATCGCGACGATGCGATCCGCGCCGCTTCGATCGGCGTCGATGGCATCATCGTTTCCAATCACGGTGGCCGCCAACTCGATCAGGCGCCCTCGCCGCTCGAAGTTCTGCCCGCTATCAATGAGGCCGTCGGCAACAAGGTCACTCTTATGGTTGACGGCGGTATCCGCCGCGGCGCCGACATCATCATTGCGCTATGCTACGGCGCTCGCTTTGTGATGGTCGGGCGCGCCACCCTCTATGGCGCGATAGCCGGCGGCATCGCGGGCGCGCAAAAGGCCATCGGCATCCTCCGTGAGGAAGTCGATCTGGTCATGGGTCAGATCGGTGCACCCACTGTCGCCGACCTCAACGACAGCTTCTTGCTTACCCACCATCGTCGCGGCTAACCGAAATTGTCACTCCGCCTTCAGCCGATTCTGACCATTACGCACCTGCATCGTTGTCGGCGTCTCGACGATCGACGAAAACCACTTCTGCATGCTTGCGGCGTCCATGGTTGACCAATCAGGGATCTCTTTCACCAGCGCCCGGCCTAACTGATTCCCATAGGTGACCAGCTTGTTGTTAGTCTCAGTGCGATCGTCATTCCAGTGAGTCAGCGCTTCTTCGAGTGATTCGTGAGTCCTAATAGCCTCTCCCAGTGCGACCGCATCGTTGATACTCTTCAACGCGCCCGCTGCCGTATGAGGCCGCGCAAAGGCGCCTGCGTCTCCCGCCAGGCAGATGCGGCCCCGGCGATAGGCCGGTACGTGGCAGTCGTAAATCGCGTAGGCAAAGGTATTCTCACTGCGCTCGACGATCTCTTCGTAATACTTCGGCAGCCGATCCTTGGCCTTCGCCTTTAGCTCCGATTCGGTCGTCGGCGCCATGCCGCCCGGAGATAGCGACCCTTCGCGCGTGTGCCCATCCTTATCCGTGAAAAACTTACCTAGCTCGGTTTCACCGACCGGTACGTACATGCCCCAGTTGACCACGCGAGTTCCGGGCCTGACCGATCCATCGGGACCTGGCACGAAGTAGAAGATGCCGTGACCTCCGCGATAGCCCGGCGAATGTACTCCCGTCTGCAGCGGCTGAGTCTCTAGCAACTCCCTCTCCTGCAGAACTCCCCGCCATAGAACGTACCCTGCGTACTCGATCGCCGTTTCAGGGAATAGCATCCGCCGCCCCAGCGACGTGTACCCGTCCGCGCACACCACTAAGTCGAAAGTCCGTACGCTTCCATCCGCCAACTGCACGCCGACTCGATCGTGCGACTCGGTGCGCAGATCAACCACCCGATGTTGCGCCGCATAAACCGAATCAGGCACCCGCTTGCGAAGGTTGCGATACAGCACGCCCCAGTTGAGCAACGCGAGATCGGCCGGCTGGTCCCATGCCAGGTAGCCATATCGATGCTGTTTCGGCGTGCGCCATACACGCTTGAATCCGTGACCGGCAAAGTAAGATGTATCGGCGTCAACCAGGTCGCGTTTTATCAAAGTCTCCAGGATCGATGCCGGAATCCCAATACCGGCGCCGCGATCCTTTAACTCATCGCCCGTCCGCTCGAACAGGGTCACATCGCACCCCGCGCGAATCAGTTCGATTGCTACAGTGCATCCCGCTATCGAACCGCCAACGATTCCGACTCTCAGTCCTTGCCCCCTCATCCGCGATCTCCTCTTATGATCCAGCTGACCAGCCGCCATCGACGATCAACTCCGCGCCCGTCACATACTTCGCCTCGTCCGAACACAGATAGAGCGATGCGTAGGCGACATCTATCGGATCGCCAACGATTCCCATCGGAATCGAGGCCTTGATTGCCTTGTCCTGTTCGGGAGTGATGTCGCCCAATATGGGCGTCTGAATCTGGCCGGGAAAGATCGTATTGACCCGCATTCCGCGCTTCGCGTACTCCAGCGCCGCCGCCTTGCTCATCATGCGGACGGCACCCTTGCTCGCGTGATAGGTGATTGCATTCGCGCTGCCGATAATCCCGAATAGCGAAGAAATATTTACAATGGCTGCGTTTTTACTCTCGAGCAACGTCGCTTCAGCCGTCTTCAATCCCAGGAAAACCCCGGTCTGATTCACCGCTATCATCTTATTCCACCCCTCGACCGTCTCGCCCCCGATTCCGCCCGCATGAAAGATGCCTGCATTGTTTACCAAAGTGCTAAGCCCTCCAAAGGTCGCCTTGGCGGTTGCGATGGCGGCCTTCCAGCTCGCCTCTTCGGTAACGTCAAGCCGCAGGAAAATCGCTTCCCCGCCCGAGGCCTTGATGTTCGCGGCGACACTGCCCCCCAATTCCGTTTGAAGGTCGCCGATCACCACTTTCGCGCCTTCGCTGGCGAATAGCTTCGCCTGCGCCGCACCCAGTCCGCTCGCGGCGCCTGAAATCAGCGCGATTTTTCCGGAAAGACGATTAGCCATAGCTTCTCCTCTTATGGTTTTTGGTAGTTACTTGATTCGTTGGATGTTCTCTCAGCACTTTAGCAGGGTAGCGCGGTTCGCCAATACCTCTACTTTCCTCAATGTTTTCGCTCAATTTGACGGGTCCTGTCATCCTTCTCGAGCAAATTCACGTTACGGGCGAAGACTTCATAAGCACCACGAAGAGAGCTGACTTCGGGTGTGCGGTGGTTCATCTTCCACGTCGGCAAAGTCATCCTGAACGAAGTGCCCGCAGGCAAGTCAATGACGAAAGTCGCACGCGCTTTGCCATGACTGCTGGAATGCGGGACGGATCGGCCGGTCGGCTGAGATCGCTGCGCGCTTCGCCTCTCCGCGGGGTTAAGCCACCTATCCAGGCATGGCGGGCCAACAATCGTGATGGGGCGTGCCGCACCCTTAGAAAACGGGAGACCAAAACCTCGCTCCAGTTTCGCTGTCCTGAAAATCGTACTGCCCGAGTTTTAACGGTAAATCACTAAATTTAGTAGATCGTCCTAAGGTGGGTTGTAACTCGCCAGCCAAAGGAATAATTGAAATAAAGTGATCACCTAGGACAGCAGGCTGTCAGCCTGCGGTGATGCCACCTTGTCGGTAAATCAATCTAGGACCGGGCTAGCCATCTACTTGATCTATTGGACATAGATTGGCAGCCTTGTGATAGACCTCTTGAAGGAGTGAGCCTTGGACGCAGGAAAAATTGTCGCAGAATTGAAATCGGAACGAGATCGACTCAGTCGGGCTATCGAAGCCTTGGAAGGTAGCGGCCCGCGAAAGTATGCTGCCAGGGTTCCCAAAATAGCCGCCGCACCGGCACCGGCCGCCATGATGGGCACGACCAGCACCAAGAAAGGTGGTAGGCTCACTGCCGCGGGTAGAAAGCGCCTATCGGAAGCGATGAAGAAGCGCTGGGCAGAACGCCGCAAGAAGGGCTAACGATTCGAGCGGGATAATCCATTGCCGCAGCTACGGCAATGGATTCCCTTTCAGCAACCGCGTCTCCTCAGAACTTAATCTCCAGCGCCTTCGTCAGAAACTTCATCAGCGGCTTCGCCTCCCCGCAGACCTCAGCGAATCGCTCGATAAACGACGGCGAGAGCGCGTCGCTCTCCTGAAGGTTGGCGATCGCGATGAAGTCCTTCCGCTTCAGGTCATCAATCAACGGATGAGCCGGGTCGTAGCCGCGAGGCGGACGCGAGAGCTTTTCGCCCCTTAGTTCCCACCGCTTGCGCAATCCCGGATCAGCAATGCTCTTCTTCCACGGCCGCGGATTCTGCACGATAAAGTCGCGGATCTTGTTCAACGTCGCAGGGTCGGGATGCCAGATGCCGGCGCCGCAGAACAGGTTCCCCGGCTCCAGGTGAAGGTAGTAACCAGGCGCATGAACGTCACGCGCCATGACGTGCGAGAACCGCGCCGACGCGTGTGCCTTGTAAGGTCGCTTATCCGGCGAGAACCGCACGTCGCGATAGATCCGAAACATCGATCCGCCTTGCGGACGCGGATCGGCCACGAACTTCGAACTGATCTGCTTAAGGTGCGGAGCAAAGTCTCCAATGAAGTCGAGCATCGGCCCGCGCACGTCCCGCTCGTACCGTGCCCGATTCTCTTCAAACCACTCGCGCCGATTGTTCTGTGCGAGTTCTTCCAGAAACTCGAACAAGCCGCGACTGAAATGCGCCTTCTGCTTCATCATTCAAAGTTCCTCGAATCTGCGCTATTTTCCGCTCGTCGATGGTGCGATCCAAGACTCGTCGATTGTGCGGCTGGCAAGTCTTCATCGACACGTGGCAGGCAGATCGAATTCATAAGCGCTCGTTAACCGGAGACAGGACAGTGAGATGGCAAAACGAAAGATCTTGATAGCAGGGGCATCGGGTTTGGTGGGCTACGCGGGCGTGCGGCATTTCGCCAGGCTCGAAGGTTGGGAAGTGGTGGCAGTATCGCGGCGGCAGCCAATGCCGGTCGAAGGAGCGGAGTTCATTTCGATCGACCTGCTCGACGCGAAGCAATGCAACCAGGTCTTTTCTGAGATGCCGGACGTGACTCACGTCGTCTATGCGGCTGTCAACGAGAAGCCCAACCTGCTGGAGGGCTGGCTCGAGCGCAAACAGATGGAGGTGAATCTCTCGATGCTGCGCAACCTGTTCGAGCCGCTGCACAAGGTCGCCAAGCATCTCAAGCACGTGACCATACTTCAAGGTACCAAGGCCTATGGGGCGCATATCGGACCGATGGCGACGCCGGCCCGCGAGCGATCGCCGCGTCATCCGCATGAGAACTTCTACTGGCTGCAGGAAGACTACATTCGTGAAAAACAGTCCGGGCAGAGTTGGGCGTGGACCATACTGCGGCCGCAACTGGTACTGGGCGAAGCTATCGGCAGCAACCTCAATGTGATCCCGGCAATCGGCGTCTATGGTGCAATCCTAAAGGAAGCGGGACAGCCGCTTTCGTTTCCCGGCGGTCCGCCCTATCTGTTCGAACTGGTTGACGTCGATCTGCTTGCGCGATCGATGGAGTGGGCGGCGACGACACCGGCATGCCGCAACGAGCATTTCAACATCACCAATGGCGACGTCTTCCAATGGCCGGAAGTGTGGCCGACAGTGGCTGACTCACTCGGCATGAAGGTCGGTCCGCCCAAGCCGATGTCGCTGGTGAAGGAGATGCCCAAGCGGGCGGCGGAATGGGCGGCCATCGTGCGCAAGTACGACCTCGCGTCGCCCGCCGACATGCATCAGTTCGTCGGTGAGTCGTTCGGCCTGGCCGACTTCGCCTTCGCGACTGGTGCAAAGGAGGTCAATCCGATTCTCGTCAGCACGATCAAGGCGCGGCAGGCCGGCTTCCACGATTGCATGGATAGCGAGGACTTGCTGATCAAGTGCTTCCGGCGCTTCCAGGAACTCAGATTGCTACCGATGCCATAAAGTCGGCATCGGGCATTTGCTGGAGCGGTTTCCTGCCCTCAGAGCGAGCAGCGTGCCGAAAGTCGCAGAACAATGAAAAGGTGGCTGGGCCTAGTCGAGCTATGAGGTTTTGACTGAGAGTCTTTTGGTCACAAAACGAATGGAAGGCGAAAATGTTTCACGTGAAACATTTTCGCCTTCCATTTGTGGGGAAATCCTACACTCTTGACATAGGGCACCTTGGGTCCACCCCCGTTCAACCCGTAACGGGAAACACGAAGGAATCGTGGAGGCGCTGGTGAAACGCAACGCAAAGCTCGCGCGCGAACGCACCAAGGCGCACTTGCTTCATGCGCGGCGCAGCCTGCTGGGAGGAACCGGTTAACGAGCAGGAAGGAGGCGGCCAGGGCATTTTGCGTTTGCAAGAGGTTGGTAATCGGTGCGAGCCTGAAGGGGAATCGTAAGTTAAGAGCGGGCGAGCAAGGCATGCGTTCCATAGCGGCGACGCTAAACGCCGCAACTGAAGTCGCTCACACTGAGAACCCGTTCGCATAAGGAGGCTTAAGAAATGGAATATCGTCAGTTCGGTCAGACGGGAATCAATATCTCAGCGATCGGATTTGGCTGCTGGGAGATCGGCGGCGGTTACGGGAGTATCGAGGAGACCGAGTTCGTCAAGGCGATCAATCGCGCGCTGGATATCGGGATCAACAGCTTCGATACGGCGGAAGCCTACGGCATGGGCGCGTCGGAAAAGTCGCTCGCTAAGGCACTTGGATCGCGGCGCAAGGAAGCGGTGATCACGACCAAGTTCGGGGTGGGCTATCCGGGCTTCGCGAACTTCCGCGACAGCAGCCGCAAGCGCGTGATGGAATCGATCGAGAAAAGCCTGACGGCGCTGAATACCGACTATGTCGATGTCTATCTGATTCACTGGCCGGATCGGGCGATACCTTTCGAGGAGCCGATGCGTGCGCTCGACGACCTGGTGAAACAGGGCAAGGTCAAGGCGGTGGGACTGTCGAACTTTACGCTCGACGAGATCAAGACCTGCATGGCGGCGCGCCGCGTCGATGTGGTGCAGTACTGCTGGAACATGTTTGACCGGCGCATGGCGAAGGAGATTTTCCCATACTGCCAGGAGAACAAGATTGGGGTTATGGCTTATGGGTCGCTGGCGTACGGGATGCTGACGGGCACGCTAAGTGAGGAGAAGGCCTTCGAGAAGGGCGACTGGCGGGCCAAGCGCGGAAATCTGGGCAACCTGAACCTGTTCCAACATCTGTTCGGCCCTGAACATTTCCTGAAGAACCTGCGCGCGGTTGAAGATTTGAAGGGCGTCGCCAAGCGCTATGGCAAGAGCCTGCCGCAGCTTTCGCTGCGCTGGACGACGTCGAATCCGGTGGTCAGCACGGCGCTGGTGGGATGCCGTAGCGCGGGCGAAGTTGACGACAATGTGGGCGCGTTGGGATGGACGATATCCGACGCCGACATGAAGGAGATCGACGCGATCTTTGCGCGGCATGGAGCGGTGACGACGCCGGAAGTATGGCTGGAGACACTTTGAAGGCGATGCGCTAAGCTCGATTACTCGGTTAATAGAAGGAGACTTGCGATGCCGGTTCAGAAATTCGCACCGATGACCAAGAATTTCGCGATTTTCGATTGCGACGCTCACGTGACGGAGCCGCCGTGGTTATGGGAGCGCGCAAAGGACTGGCTGACCAAGGACGAGCTGGAGGCGCTCAAGAATACGATCTGGTTCGATGCCGAGAGCCAACAGTTAATCGTGAACGGCAAAGCGGGGACGGGAATCGGCGCGCAGCGAATACATGGGACCGTCGGCACGGTAAACGTGTTGTCGCTGGCGGGGCCGGGTCTCAAGCACGACATTCAGCGCGCGTTGAATGTGCGCAATCTCAATCGCAAGACGGCGATCACTGCGGAACAGGCTGAGTATCTCGATCATAAAGGCTCCTATCTGCCGCAGCCGCGCCTGAAGGACATGGATACGCAGGGAATCGACCAGGTGATGATCATCCCGACGGATATCGACACCTATCCCTGGCTGCTGAACGCGGTGGGAGCGAAGGCGATGTGCAAGGCCTACAACGATTGGGCCTATGAGTATTGCCAGGAGAATCCGGAGCGGCTGTTTTTTGCGGCGATGCTGCCGATGCAGGATCCGAAGTTTGCCGAGATGGAAATCTATCGCGTAGCGGCGAAGGGCTGCCGTGTGGCGCTGGTAAGACCCATCGATGCGATGGGCAATTATCCGATTCAACCTAAGTACGACCGCGTGTGGCGCGCGATGGAAGAGACCGGAGTGGTCTATGGGATGCATCCGTTCCCGGCCTTCGGATCGTTGAAACCGCCGGGCTACACGGAGCAACATTCGGGGGCGGAGCTAATCGCGCTGACCGCCTCTACGGCCGGCCTGCCGCATTCGTTCCTGATCAACGTGCAGGATTTCCAGGCGGAGGCGTCGCTGTGGGTAACGATGGTGCTGATGTCGGGTTTCTTCGAGCGTTACACCAAGCTAAGGGCGGCGGTGTTCGAGGCGTCGTCAACGTGGTTGAGCTTCATCCTGGACGAGTGCGACAAGAACTATCGCCTGTATCGCAATGAGCGGCAGTTGCCAAAGCTGAAGCGTCTGCCGCGCGAGACCTTTATCGAACATTGCGTAACGGGCTTTGAAGGCGACGAAGCGCCGCCTTCGCGCCTGCCGGAATTCTACGAGAACATCCTGGCGTGGTCGTCGGATGTTTATCATCACGATGGTGACGACGTGTGGCGCGCGATTGAGACGATGCGCAAGTGCGAGCTGCCGGAGAAATATCAGGCAAAGTTCCTGGGTGAGAACGCGCGCAAGCTCTACAAGATCGACGCGCCCAAGAAGATCATTCGCGATCGAGTGACCGAGATCGAGCGGCCGGAATGGTGGCCGACGGCGGAGGAAGTGAAGGAGGCGCTGAAGCCGGAATCCTCGGTGATACGGAACCGTGCGGACTTCTCACCGGGCGTCGGTCCGAGCGGCGGTCGCTAGGCCAAGGGGCTATAAGTCATGGCTAACAAACGTTTCACTGTTTTCGATAGCGATACGCATGTAGTCGAACCGCCGGAAATCTGGACGAAGTATCTCGAACCCGAGTATCGGACCTTAGGTAAGCATGCACTGTGGCGCGAGGAAGGGAAGTTCGGCTCCTATCTTAAGATCAACGGCAAGATGTTCCGGGACACGATGAACCCGAACATCCCGCGCCACGCCATATGGCATCCGGGGATGACGTGGGACGACGTCGGCGAGCTCGATCCGACGCATCGGCATGCGATGACAGCGGGAGCGTCAGACCCACACGCGCGCCTGCGCGACATGGATGCGATGGGTGTCGATCAGGCCTTTCTGTATCCGACGTGGTTCGCGGAGGGCTTTCACCTGGTGGAAGATCCGGACGTGGCGTATGCGCTGGCCCGCGCCTACAACGACTGGATCGCGGACTTCTGCAAAGCGGCACCTGACCGGCTGTTCGCGGCGGCGATGGTCCCGCTGCAGAATATGGATTATGCGGTCGAGGAGCTTCGGCGGGTCGCCAAGATCAAGAGCTTTCGCGGCGCGTTCATACGGCCAATGTTCATTGAAGGGCACTACTTTACTCATCCGTATTACGATCCTCTGTGGGCGGAGCTTGAGAGCCTCGGCATGACGCTGGCGGTGCATCCGACGACAGGACTATGGAATCCCGAGTGGACTTCGCACGGACCGTTTTTCGAGAAGATCAAGCGGCGGCTGAATCAGCGATCGGTTATCGCAGACGCGGGCGGCGGACCACATGCGGGAGGTGGCGGCGACCAGGGCTTCGTGTTCGTCGCTACGCCACCGCTCGGTCATCCGATAGCGCCGATCCTGTCGTACTGGCTCGACAACCATATGTTCGTCGCGTCCACCTTGATCGGCTTCACGGTGATGCAACGCTACCCGAAGATGAAAGTAGTGGTGGCGCATGGCAAGGCCTCGTGGATGGAGGAAGTGCTGGAGAAAATGGAGGCCTCGTGCCGCACGATCCCGCTGTTGCATTACTATCCGGTGCGCACCGACACCGAGGAAATGTGGGAAGAGGGAAACGTGATGCTGGGCTTCGACGCGGAGGAGCGACTGATACAGAAACTGCCGCATGACTTTGCGGAGAAGGTGGTGTGGGGATCGCGCTATCCGCATCAGGACACCACCAGCGCGACTGAGGCGATCGAAGTACTCACGCGCGCGCGGGTGGAAGAATCGGTGCTGATCAGGATGTTCGGTGGAAACGCGGCGGAGCAGTTCGGGATTGGTTAAGGCGATGGCATACGAGAATTTTGCGGTTGAGCGGGCGGGCGCGATTGCGACGGTCTATTTCAACCGGCCGGAGAAGCTCAATCCGATCAGCGGCAAGCTGCTGAGTGAGATGATCGCCGTCGCGCATGAGTTCCAGGAAGACGAGGAGTCGCGCGTCGTCATTCTGACCGGCAAGGGACGATCGTTCTGTGCAGGCGCCGACCTTGGCGGACTCAGTGCGAATGCCGGTGCGCAAGCGCAGCGCGGCCAGACGGATGCGTCACGGCTGCGCGCGGCGCGTCTCGGCTGGCGCGTGATGGACGAGTGGGAACGGCTGGACCAGGTGACGATCGCAGCGGTGAACGGGTTCGCGATTGGCGGCGGATTATCGCTCGCAATGGCGTGCGACTTTCGAATCGCGGCGGCGGGCGCGCGTATCTGGATCCCGGAAGTAGCGCTGGGCGTGCCGTATATGTGGGGATCGGTCACGCGGTTGATCAATTTGGTCGGGATGAGCAAGGCCAAGGAAATGATCATGACGTGCGACGAAGTAACGGCGGAAGAGGCCTTAAAGATAGGACTGGTTAACCAGGTAGTGGCGGCCGAGAAACTCGATGCGGCGGCGCTGGACTTCGCGGCGAAGTTGACGAGCAAGCCACCGATGGCGCTGCGGCGGACGAAGGATTTCTTCAAGGCGCTGGGCAACAGCCGCCTCGGCGATATCACTTACGCGGACGGCTACCTCGGGTTGTCGTGCGTCGCGAGCGAGGACATGGCGGAGGCAATGGCCGTGTTCAAGGAAAAGCGTCCCGGCCGCTATCGCGATCGCTAGACCGGGCGCTTCCATGCGGGACGCGGGAGATTGGATCAGCGCCTGTCGATAAAGACGCGCTCCTTGGCGATCCACATCGCGGATTTCTTAAAGTCGATAAACTTCGCTTCGTCCTCGACTGCCAGTTCCATCGCGCGCCTGGCTTCCGGACTGCCGGCAATCGCCGCCAACTCGGCGCGATTGAACCAGGCTTCGGCATGGCCAATATAAGGATCGACGACGGTCTTACGGCCGGCGCGCAATTGCTTTTCGACATCATCTTCGTAGCGATGGATTTGCAGATAGCGCTGGATGCGCATCCCGGCCGCGACGCCACGGATGAGTGGGCCGTGATTCGTACGCCAGTAGAGCTGAGCCTGATCTACAGTGAGGTTTGCAGTATTGCGAAGACAGAAGAAGAGCTTCACGAGCGGACTATGATCGCGCGCGACCAACTCCTCGGGAGTTGGGTTGACCTGCGGGTATTCGTAATTGAACCACAGGGGCGAATTCGGAAGGTCGATGAAGCGCGCTTCGTCCTCGAGCAACTCTTTACCGGCAGCGTGTCCCGCGGCGGTCTCGAAGGTCGATGACATGACCTCGCGATCGGTCCACCAGAGCTCGGCGACGCCATCGTAGGGCGGCTCCATTCCGCCACGGGCGGCAGCCAATTGGTCATTGACAGGATCTTCCAGGGTGTGAACCTGGACGTAGCGCAGAATTTTCAGCGTCGTGGAATGCCGCGCTACGAGCGGGCCGTGAACTTCGCGCCAGTAATGCTGGAAATCCGCCAGCGACATGCCGGCCTTGCGGCGCAGGACGAAGGTCAATCGGATCATCTTCTTTCTCCTCGAAGGACGCGGAGGGATCGCCGGAGATTAGCGGCTATGAAGCCTCGCGCGGCCAACGAACTAGGTAGCATCAGCGGAAGGCTCGCATCAATGATCGGTGGCGATGGTCGCGGCTAACAATTGGTAGTCGAATTTTGCTAGAGCTTGATCATTGCAGGGATTCGGCGATAATCGCGGCGGGGCGCCTGCATCTGTGAGCGATGCGACCCGGGAAGATATTAGCTGCAGCGTCTGGCATCTGGAGGCAAGGAATAGTGAGCGATCGAATTATCGTGTGCGACGTGGCGCCGCGCGACGGCATTCAGAACGAGAAGATAATGTTGACGTCAGCGCAGAAGCTCGAATTGATAGGCCATCTCGCCGCTGCCGGGATAAGCTGGATCGAAGTTGCGTCTTTCGCGAGCCCGAAATGGGTGCCGCAGATGGCCGATGCGGAGGTGGTATTTCGGGCGGCATCGAAGATTCCTGGCATCCGGCCCATCGTGCTGGTACTCAACGATCGCGGGTACGAGCGCGCGGTCAAAGCCGGCGCCCGCTATATCCGGCTGGTAGTCGCAGCGACCGATACGATGAATCAGAAGAACGCGAACGCGCTGCCTGAGGCGACGATGGCTTCGTACCGGCCCATTTTCGAACGCGCGGCTCGCGACGGAGTTGAGTTGACCGGCACAATCGCGACGTCTTTCGGTTGTCCATTCGAAGGCGCAGTCGAGCCGGATCGTGTGATCGCGCTGGCGTCTCGCTTCATCGAAGGAGGAGCGGCCGAGGTCGATTTCGCAGACACGGTCGGAATGGCGGTGCCGCCGCAGATCGAACGGATGCTGGGGCGCGCGCGCCGGGAATTCTCGGACGTGCGACTTGGCATCCACCTTCACAACACGCGCAACGTCGGGCTGGCGAACGCATTCGCAGCGGTGCGGGGAGGTGCCGACGTAATCGACGCATCGACGGGCGGTGCGGGAGGATGTCCTTTCGCACCGAGGGCGACCGGCAACATCCCGATGGATGATCTGATCTTCATGCTCGAAGGAATGGGAATCGAGACCGGCGTCGATCTCGACAAGCTGGTGGAGACGTCGCACTGGTTCGAGGGCTTGCTGGAGCATGCGTTGCCGGCGATGCTGCCGAAGGCCGGGCCGTGCTGGAAGTCTCCGCCGCCGCTGGCGTGAGAGTTGGCTATCAGCGCGGCCTCAACTGGGTAGCAGACCGGCTGCGCAGTCATCGACCAGCGGTCTGTGCTAGTAATCTTCGTTGGCCGATTCCTCGAGCACCTGATCCCAGGTTTTGTTGGGATTGAATTCAGCAATCTCGCTGGCCAGCTGCGCGGTCTTGGGACCCAGATCCTTCTGCACGATGATACCGTCCTGGTTCACCATGAAGGTCATCACGCCCGAAGAGCGATAGTCGGCGGGATAGGCGACGAACGCGAATCCCTTGGTCATTTCGCCATCCACGACGTAATGCTTCGCGCCGCCGGGCGCATTCTTTCCCTGTTTGGTAAGTACTCGATAGTAGTAGCCGTGGAAGGGAATCGGCGCGCCGTTGTTACCGCGTTTGTAGCCCTCGACCGTGGCGCTCGCGACCAGCGGTCCGATGGGACTGTCCGGCTGTCCCGCGTCCGTTTTCCAGTAGAGTCCGTTCTGCTGACCCGGATCGCTGAGAATCTTACCCGCAAATTGATTCTTAAGGCCCGCATATTCATGCTGCGCCGTGACAAGATCATTGAGAACGTTGATGGTGAAGATTTCGTTGCGACCGATGCGCCGGTAGAGCATCTCGTCTTTCGCGCTGGCGGTATCAAAAACCCAGCTATCGTCCTTCTTGACAAGTGGAATCGGCGTAGGCCAGTTCTCCGCACCTATATAGAGGATCACTCGACCTTCGTCGTCATAAGCGAATCGGTGCATCTCGCGGTAGCGGCGGATGAAATCCTCGCGGGCATTGTTATCCGCGATCGGATCGCCCGATGAGAGAATCTCGTCAGCGGCGGGGCCGAGGATCGAGCTTAGGGCTTTGGTATCGTCAGCCTGTGCCGCCGCAACAAGTGCGCTTCCTGCCGCCTCAGGAGTCTGAAACGTTTGCTGTGCGGTCTCGTCCGCGAATGCAACCGGCAGCGCAAGACAAATCATCAGTGGGACTGTGACGAATGCGCTCAGCCATTTCGCCCGATAATTAATCGTACCGACTATCGTTGCAGCCAGCACGAGTAAGTACGAGCCGGTTGTCGATGTCAGCCGCTTTGATCGTGAGTTATTCATAGAACTCCTCATCAGCCTCTGTGACCACCACGATTTCCGCCGCCGCCGCGATTACCACCACCCTCGCCACGAAAAGCATTTCCGCCGCCACCACGATTTCCACCTCCGCCGCCAAAGGCGTTGCCTCCTCCCCTGCCGCCTCTATTTCCGTTAACACTGTCCCTCCCCCGATCGCGAGACGACTGAGCGGCGCGACCAGGTTCGTATCCACCCAGCGCGCTGTTACGACCGCCCGTTGGGTTGTTTCCCTTCGTAAAGCCGCGAGCCGGATCGGGTGCGCGATTGACGGGCTTGTTGGTGGCGGGGCGTGTTGCCGCAACTGGATTGGAGTTGTTGCGATTCGGCCGATTCGGCACCGGTTCTTTATTTTTCAGGTTACCCAGACTGGTATTGTTCGGGAGCGTTCCGGGCTTGGGGAAATTGGGCTGAGCAAAATTCGGGTTATTGGCCCGATTAGGCTTCGCCGTCTGTGGATTATATGGCCGAGTCGTTGGGACACCGGGGTTGTAGGGGCGATATCCGCCGGCTCCATTGTAAGGTGGACGTCCTGGGTACTGACCGCCATGCCCTGGACCATAACCGGGCCTGTAACCGCCCCCGGGATAAGCGCCTGGATAGCGGCCGGGATAAACATTGTTGTTCGAAACGTAAACGTTCTTATTGTAAACGACGTTATTGTTGTAACCGCCACCCCAATTGCAGCCCCAATTGTTGTGGCCATCGTTGATCAGCGAGCCAAGTAGAATCCCCGCGCCGAACGCCAACACACCCGTGAGCAAGAGATCGCTGCCGGAGTATCCGGCCGGCGCTGGCACGGGCGCTCCATAGGCGGTGGTCGGATTGTACTGAGGCACATACACCGTATTGGGCTGCGCCGGCGAGATGATCACGGTCTGCTGCACCGCCGGTTGTTTATTACCCGTTTGAGCGGATGGCGCCGGCTGGACTTCAACCTTTTGCTGCGGCGTCGTCTTTAGATTCCCGGCGTCGATCGCCTTGTTGCGCAGGACCTGGATCGCATCCATCACGTCGGCGGGTTGATTGTAGTAGGCCTCGCCCAGTGCCGAAGTCCACGAGAGACTGTCATTCATCGTCTGCAAGACCGTTGGAAACTGAGTCAGCGATTTGATGCTCGGATCCCACGGTTGCTGATTGACTTGTGCGGCGAGCGCATCGCCGGTCAGATTGGGGTTCTCTTTGATCCATCGAGCGGCCTGGACGACCTGGGTCGGATAAGTTGAGCCGGCCAGAATCTGCGCCACAAGTACGTCGGGATAAAGCGCGATCGGTGAAACCAGTTCCTGCAATTCCTGGGGGCTTGCTGCACCGGGGGCCGCACCCGGTGCAGTTTCCGCGGCGACTGGCGGCACCTGGGCGGTCGGTGCAGCGGCCGGCGTTGGCGGTTCCGGCGTGGCCGACGGCGAGGCAGACGCCTGTGGCTCGTCACTTCGCGAACACCCGGTGAACACCGGCGAGGTCGATATCAGGAGTGCCGCCACAAGTATCAAGGGCAGTGACTTGCCGTGCGGCCTGACTAGTAACTTCATCGTCGATAATCCTCGGGGGCGACCGGAAGTGGAGGTTTCAGTTTCGAATCGAAATCTGGCAAATTCTATTCTGTACTGGCCTTTAAGTTCGATTACCGGTCTTTCCAGTCCATCCTAATTCCGGCATCCCTGGCCTCGCAGCGGTGGATTTTATCCATATTTGAGACAGCGGTGCTATCTGAAGAATGACTCGAAATCGACTTCGCCAGCCACCCGGCATATATCCAGAACAGAATTCTGGTGGCTGCAATCGGGCCAAAGTATCAATTGACTAAAAGTTGTTCTTCTGGCTTACTCGCTCTGCCCACCCCTCGAATGGATTATCCCGCAGGCTCTAAGTGGAAGTCGCCGATCAAACCCGCGAACAAGGCAAAGTGGCCTTCGAATCCCAGCGTGACGGTACTTTGCTGGTCCGACTTTCGGGGCCCTGGCATCTGCGCAGCGATATGCCGTCTGCAGCGCTGCTGGCCGACCGACTCAGCCGGCAACCCGATATCAGGCGAGTGTCGTTCGATACGACGTCGCTCACCGGTTGGGATAGCGGACTCATATCGTTTCTAGTTCAATCGGGCGAATATTGCCAAGCGCATGGAATCGACCAGGATCGTGGTGGTCTGGCTGAAGGCCTGAAACACCTGGTTGAATTGGCGGAAGCCGTACCTGAAAAGAAGGGGACTCGCGGCCAGTCTGCCAAGGAGTGGTTCTTTACCCGAATCGGCAAGGCGACGATCGGTTATGAAACTTCGATAACCGATTTTCTTTCTTTCATAGGCGAACTCGCAATTGCGCTTGGCAGATTCGTCCGCGGAAAAGCACGCTACCGCAGAGTCGATCTGCTCGAAGCGATTCAACAATGCGGCTCAAATGCAGTCGGGATCGTCACTCTGATCGCCTTTCTCGTGGGAGTTATCCTGGCCTTCATGGGCGCGGTTCAGCTTTCCCAGTTTGGTGCTTCGATTTACGTTGCCGACCTGGTGGGTATCGGCATGGTGCGCGAGATGGGCGCGATGATGACTGCGATCATCATGTCCGGCCGGACTGGAGCCGCCTTCGCCGCGAAGCTCGGCACCATGAAAGTGACGCAGGAAATCGACGCTCTGACCACCATGGGAATCTCGCCGCTTGAGTTCCTGGTCCTGCCGCGCGTGCTGGCTCTGGTGCTGATGATGCCATTGTTGTGCATCTTTGCGGATTTAGTCGGAATACTCGGCGGCATGTTCGTCGGTGTGTTTATGCTCGACCTGTCAGCGGCCACTTACCTGCGCGAGACCATCTCGACTCTGACAATGGTTAATCTGTTCGGCGGCCTGATCAAGGCCACCTTCTATGGGGCGTTGATTGCGATCGCCGGATGCCTGCGCGGTTTTCAATGCGGTAACAGCTCGTCGGCTGTGGGCGATGCCGCAACCCAGGCGGTAGTAATGTCGATCGTTATGGTGGTAGTCGCTTGCGGCATCTTTGCGGTGATCTTCAACTTCCTCGGGATCTAGTCATTACGAGATAGATTGATGGGAGCCACCGCAAACTCACCCGTCCCGCGTTCGAATCCTGAAGCGCTTATAAGTGTGCGCCGCATGACCATGGCTTACGGTAGTTTCGTACTGATGCGAGATCTCGATTTCGTAGTTCGCCCGCGCGACATATTCATCATAATGGGTGGTAGCGGATGCGGTAAGAGCACCGTCCTGCGCCATCTGATCGGTCTTAAAGAGCCTGCGGCAGGCGAAATAATATACGGCGATATCAATTTCACGCGAGCGAGTTCTGACCAACGAGAATCATTGCTGCGCCGCTTCGGGGTTCTCTACCAGAGTGGTGCGCTCTGGAGCTCGATGACCCTGGCGGAGAATGTTGGCCTGCCCTTGGGCGAGTTTACGGATCTTAATCCGAGCCAAATTCGCGAAATCGCTACCCTCAAACTTGGCCTGGTGGGACTGAAGGGCTTCGAGGATTTTCTGCCAAACGAGATCAGCGGCGGGATGCAAAAGCGGGCGGGGATTGCACGGGCGATGGCGCTCGACCCGGACATACTGTTTTTCGACGAACCGTCAGCCGGTCTGGACCCAATCAGCTCGCGCATGCTCGACGACCTTATACTTGAGTTACGCGACAGCCTGGGCGCGACCATCGTAGTAGTAACGCACGAGCTTGCGAGCATCTTCACGATAGCCAACAACTGCGTCTTCCTGGACGCCGAATCCCGCACGCAGATTGCGACGGGCGATCCCAAGGACCTGCTCGCGCACTCGACAGATATGCGGGTCCGAAGGTTTCTAACCCGCGGAGAAGAACGGGGCGAGACAGGTACCAAGGATGGCTAAACGCGTCAATCCAACGATCATCGGGCTGTTTGTGGTCGGCAGCTTCACGGTGCTGCTAGCTGCCTTGATAGTAGTCGGCGCAGGTAAGCTTTTCCGGCAGCCATTGCGGTTTATTTGTATGTTTGCAGGAGACCTGAATGGTCTTAAAATCGGCGCGCCAGTTAAGATAAGAGGTGTGCAAATTGGTACAGTAGAAGCAATCAGATTGCGCCTGTCTCCCGATGAAGGACAGCTCAAACCGAATGTCCGCGAACTTCTGCTCCCGGTTATCGTTGACCTCGATCGTTCTCAACTGATCGCGCAGGGAGGAACCGGCGAAGCCGTGGGCAATGCCGGCTTCGACGATTTCATCAAGCGCGGCCTGCGCGCGCAATTACAAACCGAGAGCATTTTGACGGGTCTTCTCTATATCGACCTGGATATTCATCGCAACGCACCGCTCAATCTTGTCATCGTTCCCAATAGCGGACCATATCGCGAAATTCCAACTGTCCCCACACAGTTGGAGGCCTTACAGGAAAGGCTGACTAAGGCACTAACGCAACTTGAACAGATCGATTTCGAGGCGATAGCGGTGTCGATTACTGGTGCGGCGAACTCGATCAATCAGCTTGCAGGCTCTCCTTCGATAAAGACAACCCTCGCTTCCCTCAACGACACTAGCGAAAAGTTCAGCCGTGCGGCCGTCTCAATAAGCGCGGCGGTCGATAAAGCCAGCGGTAAAATCGACCCATTGGTGGCCAGCGTGCAAAGAACATCTTCGGAAACCGATGCAACCCTCAGGGAGACTCGCGCTACCCTACAGGAAGTTCAGGGCGCGCTCGATCCTGATTCAGCTCTTGCGATCAGGCTCAATCTTGCGCTCGAACAGATGACCGCAACTGCCCGCTCGATCGGTGACTTATCCGATTATCTGCGTCGTAATCCATCCGCGCTCATTCGAGGAAAGTACGTGAGTGATAAGAACCGATGATGCGAGCGAAATTGAGAATGATTGCTATCGGAGCGGCTTGCCTTGCGACCATCGGATGTTCTCCGCTCGCGCCACGCCCGGATCTTTCAAAATTCTTTGTGCTCGCCCCAATCTCCGGCGGCGCTGCGGCAGCCCCCGCCAATGGAAACCTGGTCATAGGCGTCGGGCCTATAGACTTCCCCGGCTACCTGCGCCGACCGGACATAGTGACGCGCACCTCGCCGACCGAGATCGACATCTCGACCAACGATTTATGGGGCGAACCGCTCGATAACAATTTTGATCGCGTACTTCGACAAAACCTCGCTCAACTGCTGAACACACAGAAGATTGAAGAGTACCCATGGCCACGCGACACGAAAATCGATTATCAGATCGAAATCGATGTGCAGCGCTTCGAGAAGAACTCCGATGGTCAATCGCAACTGGCAGCAACATGGATCATCAAGGATGGGCAGAGCGGTAAGTACTTGTACGCATCGGAGACTCAAGTCACAACACCGGTTGCGTCAGGGGACCCGGTCGCCTCGGCTGCACTTAGTAATAATCTCGCGACGTTGAGTGAGCAGATCGCGGCGCAGGTCACCAATCTAAGCCATCAGCGTATGTCGTGAAGAAAATTATCATATTATCTGCCGTCCTCTCCGGCTTGCTCACCGCTTCGCCAACGCGCGAGCAAGGACGGTCTCAAGTTCCGCCCAAGGATGATCCACTTTATATGCGGCTGGCGGCGCGTCCGTCCCCACAGGAGGCCGCGCTCTTAGTCGGGAATGGCCTCAGATATTCAGGCTACGAAGTCTATCTTACGAATTTTGGATCGAATCCAATAAGAATCGTGGCGGTGAGCGTCAGTGGCGATCGCGATCCAGGTAAGGCCATAGTGGAACAGAAATATGCTGACATGAATCTTAACGCCATATTTCAGTTCTCCAGCCCCGGGACCGAAACCAAGCAACAACCCGTCCTTGAATCGAACGAAAGCGCCGTTCTCTTTCTGTTCCCCCAGATCTCGGGATCGCAGAACCTTCCGGATCGCTTCGAGACAGTGATAACTATTCGAGGTGAGGGCAATCGTGGTGGCTCGGGTACTATTCGAATTTCTCCGATCACGCTAAATGACCGAGTACCGGTTATTATTCATCCGCCTATTGAAGGGGAGAATTGGATTGCAGCGAACGGGCCCTCAAATTCCTCTGCGCATCGACGTGCAATTCTCCTCTTCAATGGCATGCCGAAAATCGGTCAGCGGTACGCTGTCGATTGGGTCCAGCTTGGTCCAGATGGCAAGACTTTCCACGGTGACGAGCGCAAAAACACGAGTTACTACGCCTATGATCACCTGGTTCGCGCTGTCGCCGACGGAACTGTCGTCGAGGTCAAGGACGGTATAGCTGAGAATGTCCCTAATTCCGGAAAGATCGCTACTCAGATCGCTGAGGCTACACTGGCGGGCAATCACGTAATTGAAGATTTGGGTTCTGGACGCTTCGCTGCATATGCTCATTTGCGACCGGGGACCATCAGAGAGAAGCCCGGCGATCGCGTGCATGCGGGAGACATCATCGGTCATCTCGGCAACAGCGGCAATTCCTCTGAGCCTCATCTTCACTTTCAGTTGTGCGATGGTCCTTCTTTCATTGATTGCGAGGGCCTGCCGTTTGCGATCGACAATTACACGCGATCGAAATACTCGATCGAGAAAACTCACGCCGGTCAACCAACGTGGCCATTCATGCGACGCAGCACGTCTCGGCTGAAGAGCCGATGGAAAATGAGCTCGATTCCTTTGCTGAAAAATGACTCTGCAAAGGTAAGACCCCTCGGTCTTTATATAAACGGGATAAATCCGCACGCTGAAATTTCGCCACCGGCGAACGCTCTTTACTGAATGCCGTAATACCTACGCTTACGCCAGAGAGTCGTCACGTTGATGCCGAGAGTTGCCGCAGCCTGCTCCAGAGTTGAGCTTTCCGCCATTGTCCGCAAAATATGCTCGCGCTCAAAATCCTTGAGCCGCGTTCCATGAGCCGAGGCAGCTAACACGCCTGAAGCGGAATTACGAACTGGGTCCGGCAAATCATCAATCCCGATGGTCTGCGTGCGAGTGAGAGTGACGGCACGCTCAAGAACGTTGTGAAGTTCGCGCAGATTACCGGGCCAGCGATAACAAAGCAGCACCTCGGCCGCCTCCGGC